>Ga0335074_10002087_pt1 | contig 27207 bp, 26 predicted proteins | sample Lox_Sample_23_FD_206715 | JGI IMG/M metagenome (GOLD analysis project Ga0335074, IMG submission 206715) | Soil microbial communities from Loxahatchee National Wildlife Refuge, Florida, United States - Lox_Sample_2.3 | ecosystem: Environmental > Terrestrial > Soil > Wetlands | place: USA...
CCGTCGCGCTGCCCGGTCAGGGGCGCGGCAACCTGGAGCACGTCGTTCGCGAACTTGCGCTGCGTGGACAGCAGCTGCTCGGCGAAGTCGTACGCCCCGTTGACCAGCGACTCCGGCTTCGGCAGCTGGTCGACGTAGGGCAGGTTCACGTTGGGAAAGGACGGGGTGACGGACTGAACGGTCGCGGTCCACGCCTGCAGCGCGTCCACCACGGTGTCCTGGGACGTGCGGATCAGCTTCAGGATCTCGTCCTGGAGATCACGCCCGGCGCTGGTGATGTCGATCATTTCTGGTTCCTCCTCAGTGGCTCTTGTGCTTACTATAGTACGCACTTAGCTTGGCTTGTCAAGCGCTTGCTCGATTTACCAAGCAGAGAGGGAGGTGGTCCGCTGGGCTCGCGGCTCTTGCTGAGGCCGCTGGCCTTGCTGGGGCTGCCGGTCTTGGTAGGGCCGCCGGTCTCGCCGGCGACGTGGCAGCTATGGCTGAGGGCGGTGGCGGCGACGATGACGACGGCCAGCGCCAGCGTCTCACCGGCCAGGTCGGCGACACCCGTTCTGATGTGCTCGCCGAACATGAACACCCCGAGCAGGCTGGCCGACAGCGGGTCCAGGATGGTGAACCCGGGCTGGGAGGCGGCCAGCGGCCCGGCTGCCAGCGCGTGCGAGGCCAGCAGCATGGTGGCCGCCCCGGCCGCGATGAGCAAGTACAGCGACCAGCTGGAGAAGATGGCGCCGAGGCCGTCGCCCAGGTGCGAGCTGAGCTCCTTGATGACCGCCGCCATGAATCCCCACGAGATCCCGGTGGCCGCTCCCAGCACGGCGGCCCGGCGCGTGCCCGACGCGTTCAGGCGCGTGCCCGACGCGTTCGGGCGGCGGCCCAGACCGAAGGTCACGGCCAGGGCCAGCAGCACCACGCCGAAGACGGCCAGGCCGGCCACCAGCCAGGACGAGCCGGGCGCGTGCAGCCGGCCGCCCGACGGCGACGCCACGCGGAGGAAGACGCCGATGCCGACGGACATGGCGGCCGCGGCCAGCCAGTCGCGGCGCTTGACCCGCCCGGAGCCGGCGACGGCCAGGTAGCCGAACACGAACACCAGCTCGGCGGCCAGAATCGGCTGGACCAGGGCCAGCGCGCCGAAGCGCAGGGCAGCCAGCTGCAGAACGAACCCGAGGATCATGCTCGCGATGCCGAGCAGCCACACCGGCCGGCGGGCCAGGCGGAATACCAGCCCCGCGTCGAAGCCCGTCGTCTGAGTGCTCTTGGCCGCCATCCGCTGGCACACCGAGGACGTGGCCGTGCAGAGGCTGGCCGCCACGGCCAGCACGATCGCCGTCTCCATCAGCCTCCCCTTCCGCCGGGGGCCCGGTCGATGCCCTCGTCCAGACCCATGACCCGAGCGTAGAAATACAGCGATACGGAATCGTTACGAATGAAACGCCGGAGCTGCGGCCGTACCGTTTTTTCGATCCGCCCGGGGGCTTTTTGCGGTCCGACCGGGACAATGGGGTCATGAGGGTGGATGCCCGCCTGGCCGGGCAGTGGACGCCGGCCGAGCTGGGTGTGCATCCGGTGGCTGGCGGCGGCCCGCTGCCTGCGTACGTGCGCCGGCCGCACGACGAACGGCTGCGGGTGATACTGGCGCCGCCGGTCATCGACAGCCGCCTGGTAGTGGTCCGCGGCGAACCCGGCTCCGGCACCAGCCGGGCCGTCTGGGAGGCGGTCGCGGAGCCGCTGGCGGAGTGGCCGCTGGAATACCCGCGGACCGCGGCCGCGCTAGCCGCCCGGCTCGAGGCCGGCATCCCGGCCGGGACCGTGCTGTGGCTCGGCGAGCTGGGCCGGTATACGGACGCGGACGACGGGGCGGCGGCGCTCCGCGGCGTGCGCGACCTGCTCAACGAGGACGGCTACCTGGTCGTGGCGACCATCTGGCCCTGGCAGTGGGACGCCTGCATGGACGCGGTCGGCGCCGGACGGGGCGCGGGCGATCCGGCCTGGCTGGCCGGGCGGATGCTGGCCCGGCTGGACGAGCTTTCGCTCTACAGCCCGTCCTCGATCAGCCCTAACTACGGCGGCGGGTTCCTGGACGTGCCGGCCCGGTTCACCGCCGGCCAGCTGGCCGAGGCGGCCGGGAGCGGCGACCCGGTGCTGGCCGCGGCGGCGGCGGGGGCCGCATCCGGTGCGGGGGCCGCATCCGGTGCGGACGGTGCGGACGGTGCGGACGGGCAGGTTACCCAGCGCCTGGCTGGGATTCCGGAGCTGCTGCGCCGCTACTGTGACCCGGACGGTGACCCGGGCGGCCGGGCGGTGCTGACCGCGGCGATGGACGCCACCCGGTTCGGCCATGCCGGGCCGCTGCCGGGGACGCTGCTGGAGCGGGCGGCCGCTGGCTACCTTTCCGGCGGGTCGGGCGCCGGCGGGGTGGCGTGGGGCTGCGCGGTGGTGGACGGAGCGTTCGGTCCGGTTCGCGCGCTCCAGCCGGTTCCCGCCCCGGAGGGCGCCGGATACCGGCTGGCCGGTGGGCTCGATCAGCACGGCCGACGGGTTCGCGAGGATCAGGCCGGTCCGGCCGCGCTGTGGGAGGCGCTGGTCGCGCACGCCAGCGGTGCTGGCGGTGTTGCCGCGGCCGGCGTCTTGGACGCGACGCGGCTGGGACAGGCGGCCGCGGACCGGGGACTTTACCGGTATGCGGCCTCCCTATGGACCGCCGCGGCGAGCCGGGGCAGCGCGGACGCGGCCGCCCGGCTGGTCGACCTGCTCAGCCAGGTGAGCCCGGAAGACGTGGCTCGCGCGGCCGGGTGGGCCGCGGGTCAGGTTCGGCTGGATGACCCGTGGGAGGTGGCCCGGCTGGTCGACGCGATGCGTGCCGCTGGGACCGGCGACGCGATCGGGGCGCTGGTGGCCCGCGACGTGGCCGGACGGGCCGACGTCGGCCTGCGGTGGGACGCGCTCAGGCTGGTCATCGCGCTGGGCGCGGCTGGGGCCGACGGCGCCGCCGGGGCTGGTGACGCGGCCGAGGCGCTCGGCGTCCGGCTGGCCGAACGCGCCGAGATCGATTACGTGCCGTACGTGGCCGCGCTGCTGCAGGCGCTGGGCACGGCCCGAGCGGACGGCGCGGTCCGCGCCCTGCTGGCTCGCGACCCGGCCCGGCACGCCGACCCGGACGATCCGCGGGAGACCGGGCTGCTGGTCACGGCGATGCACGCGGCCGGACCCGAGGCCAGCGACGCGACCCGGGCGCTGGCCGAGTGGGCCGCCGAGCACTGCGACATCGAGGGCGCGCAGGCCGTCGCCAACCTGCTGCACGCGATGCGGGCGGCCGGCCAGGCCGGCGCCGTCCGCCGGCTCCTGGACCGCGACCTGGTCGGCCAGGGCCGGTTCACCGACCCCTGGGAGGCCGCCGCGCTGCTGGCCGAGCTGCGGGCGGCCGGGGCCGACGACGCGGTCCGCCGGCTCCTGGACCGCGACCCGGCCCGCCTGGGCCGGGTCGACTTCGCCAGTTCGGTGGCCTGGCTGCTCACCGAGCTCCGCGAGGCCGGCGCCGACGAGGTGATCCGCGACCTGCTCGCCCGCGACCCGGCCAGCGAGGTCGACCTGTACGACCTGTCGGCCATCGCCTGGCTGGTGACCGAACTGCGGCTGGCCGGGGACAGCGAGGCGATCCGGACCCTGGCTACCCGGGTGGCGGACCTCGGCGGCAATCTGCGGTTCGCCACCGAGATGCTGGAGCATTTCCGGGACGCCGCCGACGAGGCGATCCCGATCCTGGTCCCCGTCGGCGAGCTCGAGGACGCCGAGCTCGACTACGCCGGGATCACGGCCTGGCTGCTGGAGCAACTCCTCGCGGCCGGAGCCAGCGACACGGTGCGTGCTCTGCTCGACGGCGACCCCGGCGGGCAGGCCCGGCTGGATGACCTGCGGGATGTGGCCCGCCTGCTCGCGGCGCTGCGCACCGCCGGGGCCGGGGAGGCGGCCCGGGCGCTGGCGGTCCGGGCGGCCAGGGATGCCCCGCAGGCCAGTCTTTCCGATCCGGGGGGTGTCGCCGCGCTGCTGGGCGAACTGCGCGCGGGCGGCGACCACGACGCGGTCCGGGTCCTGCTGGACCGCGATCCGGCCGGGCAGGCCCGCCTCGACGACCCGCGGAAGGCCGCGCGGCTGCTCGCGGCGCTGCGGGCGGCCGGGGATTTGGATGTGGCGGGCGCCGGGGCTCTGGATGCCGCCGACGCTTTGGACGCGGCCGGGATCCTGGCTGGGCGGGCGGCGGGAGCGGGGATGTTCGGCGTGTTCCTGGCCTACCACTCGGGCGGGGCGGTCAGCTACCGGTACGGGTGTGAGGCGGACCTGGCACCGGCGCCGCCCTGGCGGTGGGCACCACCAGGTTCGTTCGCGGCGGATCCTGACCCGGCCAGGTAGGGCGACGACCAGGGCCGATGGCCTGGTGGCCGACGTGTTGCATCTACGCATTACTGGTCAAAACGGGCGGTATCTGGGACAGTGGCCGCCGCAGGCTGGCAGTATGCCGGTGTGCACAATGATTCCTTTCCGGCGATCACCCGCCGCGGCGTGCTCGGTGGAGGCGGGGCCCTGGCCGTCGCGATCGGCGCTCTGGGGGTGACGCGCTCGCTGAGCACCGTCCCGCACCGCGCGCAGGCGACGGCCAGTCCTTCCGACATTCAGTTCGACATCACCCCGTTCCTGGCGGGCCCCCGGACCTACGGCACCGGCGTGTCGTTCCAGATGCCGCCGGTGCACACCGTCTTTCTTACCGCGAGGCTCCTGCGGACGCCGACCCGGACCGACCAGGCGGAGATGCGGCGGGTCCTGGAGGCACTGGAGCAGTACTACCCGTGGGGCGCGGCCGGCCTGGTCACGTTGGTGGCCTACGGACTGCCGTATTTCACCCGCTTGCCGGGCGGACTGAACGGCACGCTGGTCAGCAAGCACATACCGGGCTTGCGGAGTGATCCGGGCCGTTCGGTCCTAGAAGAGGCGGTGCCCGGCCCGACCGATGTCAGCCCGGCCAATCCCGGCCTCAGCAAGCTGCGGTTTCAGATGCCGGTGGTGATCGAGAACAATGACCTGCTGTTCACCCTGCGCAGCGACAGCTCGGGGTTCCTTCAGGATGTGCTGACGTGGTTCGGCGGCAGTGACCGCTTGCGCGGGCACTCGGTGCGCTCCCCCGCCTGGCGGGGGCTGATGAGGTTCACCTCGTCCAGGTACATGTTCGTGCAGATGGGGCTGCCCAGGCAGGTGGCCGAGCAGCATGGGCTGCCGTTCGCGGGCTACATAAACCGGCAGTCGCCCATGTGGCTGGGCTTTGCCGACCAGCAGGTGAACGGGTCAGGGCCCGCCGCCATCTGCACATTCGCGGGCAACTCCTCGGCCCACCTGACCACCGCGCGAGCCGGCGACTACTTCGACAACGGGTCGGTCCAGCACCTCTCCCACGTCGTCCTGGACATGCTGCAGTATTACGACATGGCCAGCCCGGCGGTGGCGCCCGGCGCGGCCGGGACGTTCACCCAGCGGGTGCAGTACGCGTTTCATTCCCCGCCGGTCGTGCAGGGGTACGCCAAGCCGTACGCCGATGGCGGCGGCCCGGCGTTGCTGGAGAACGAAAACCGCGGGCCTGATTATGCGAAGTTCACGGCGCAGGGAATCGGCACCGAAGACCGCCAGCGCCGGATGGGGCACCTGTCCTGCCTGCAGCGGGTCTCGCGGGCAGCGGACGGTACGGCGATTCACCTGCGCATGGACGGCCCCGGGTTCGACAGCATGGACATGCCCGGCGGCGTGAACAACCCCAAGGTCCAGTTCACGATCTTCGTGCCGTCCGCGGATTTCTTCGCGTCGCTGCGGACCCACCAGGCCTCACTCGACCTGCAGAACGCCTACGACGTCCAGCCCAGCGTCAACGGCCTGGAACGGTTCCTCACCGCCACCAGGCGCCAGAACTTCCTCATCCCGCCGCGGCGCCACCGCGCGTTCCCGCTCACCGAGCTCACCTAGTGCTGTAGCAGACTGGGTTGGCCCGGTTGGTTCAGACACTCCGGCTGGTTCAGACGCTGAGGCAGAGCCCAGTCACCCGGATCCCATCCGTCGCGCCAGTCCGGATTCGCTCAAGATTTCGCTGTCACCCGGAATTTCGAACCAGTGAGTGTGACACTATAACGAATAGAGCCGTTACGGTGCCACACTCACTGGTTGGGCGCCGCCGCAAGCGCGGTGATGGTGAGGTGGGTGTGACTCCAGCCTCAGGTGTGACAGAGCCAGGTGCCAGTATCGGTCTCGCTAACACCGGTCACGGCACCCGCCCAGGCACGTGCCGGACGAGATGAGCAGGTGAGCCAGCTGAGCTATGCGGTGATGAGGCCAGTAGGGCGGACGTAGCCTGATGCGGCATAGGTGTCATCGGGTCGGATACTGACGGCCGTGGCTAGGGCACTTTGCGGGTGACGATCCTGCGCTTGCGCAAAGACTCGAGCCATTCCTGCCCGCTCAGCAGCCGGGTGGTCTTGGCCGACTTGACGTCGCCCTCGGCGGCGACCGCCATCGCGACGCTGGCCGCGGTCATATCGTCGGGTGCCTCATACACCACGAGCACGTCATACTCGCCAAACGGAAACCCGGCCACCACGAGCGTGGCCCCCAGCCCCTCCAGTGTCGGCCTGAAGGCTTCCACTGGATCCTTCGGCTCCGTGAGCTGAGCCGCCATCGATTTCGCGGTATAGGAAGCCTGGTACATGTACAGCGCCATCAAGAGCCCTCTCAGCTGGGACGGGCCAAAGGACCACCTGCCAGCCCCGTGATGCCCCCGGCGGCTTCCGCCGACGTGGGCAGGTCAAAGGGCCACAGGCCACTGCAGTCTAAAGATCGTAGACCCGGCCCGGACGGGCGCACCAGCCTGCCTGGCCGCGAAAGACGATGCTGTCTGATGACGGACGCCGTCAGCCGGGGCCGAACCAGCGGGTGAGGGCCGCCTTGAGGCTCTCGGCGTCTGGCCGCAGCGCGACGACGTGCTCATGGTCACCCTGCCGGACGGGTCGATTACCGAGATTGTGGACGAGGTGTAGCTGCCGCTGCTGGGGGCGCTCAGTGACGGGCGGAACGCATGGTGATCCTGATGTCGCGGTCGCCGTGCCTGGCCACTTCTGTCAGGCCAAGCCGCTGGTAGAGCGCTCGTGCACGGCGGTTGACGTTTAGCACGTCGAGAACCAGGTCCCGGCCCGTGCGCTTAGCTTCGTCCAGCAGCGCGCTGATGATCTGGGTGCCGATGCCCCGGCCTTGATGGCCGAGGTCGATCTCGATACGGGACAAGTAGATTTCGCCCGGGCGGTCGTCGACGTCCAGCATGCCGATGCCGGCCTGCCCGGCGGTGATGATCTGCCATCGGTCCGGGTTGAAGACCCGCTGGTGAAAGGCGCGCTGGGCTTGCTCGTCCCACCCCCAGATGGCCGCGATGTACTCGCCCATGGCGGCCTTGTGCAACTGGTAGCAGAACTCGGCATCGGCGGGAGTGGCCGGACGCAGTGCGATACCGGATCTGGCCAGGCTGGCCTGGAGCGTTCCGCCATGTGGCGCGCCCGGTATGGTCCCGGGCCCGGCAGGTGATGGTGGCTGTGGTGGCTGTTGCTTCGGCGCTCGATTGTCGCCGCGGTCCTGCATACCGGGAGCTTGCCCCACGGCCGGATGCGGGTAACGTCCGGACCGCGGGGGGCCGGATCACGGGCCAGTCGACCCTCTATGGGGCATGAACAGATGTCTCTGCGGATACCTCCGATCGGCGAGAAGCCACAGCGTCCTGATGGTTCGCCGATCTTGCTCCACTCCGGCGGACAGAGTAGAACGAAGCAGTGGGAAGACAGGCAGCCGTCGTGCTGTACGTGCTCGCGATGGTAGCCATCGTGGTCGGCGCGGACATCCTGTTCTTCAGGCACCACTTCTGGGTGCGGTTGATAGTAAACGTCGGAATCGTCCTGGTCTTCGTGACGTTTTATTTGACGTTCCTGAATCGTCCACGAGCGCAGCCGCCGCGAGACGGATAACGGCGTGGGACGCAGACGTGGATCCCGGCCGCACGCCTGAGCCGGGGTCAGACGGCGCCCACAGGAGACGCTTACCCGTTCGGGCTCAGTTCTCACTCCGCTGGCAGATTCTGGTGGATTCCTGGCTGGCCCGTGGCGCGGCCGTCGATGAACCGGAGGACACCGTATCCGGCCGGGTGGAAGCCGTTGTTGAGCCAGAAGGGCCGGGACAGCGGGTTGGCGGTGTCGAAGTCGACCGAGACCGACTGGTAGCCGTGGTCATGGGCCCAGGTGAGCGCGGTGTCGACGAGCGCGTGCCCGACGCCTTTCCCGCGTGCGCCGGGCAGGGTGGCGGTCGGGCCGATGTAGGGCTGGCCGTCGGGGCACAGCCGCGGTACCGGTGAGGTCAGCTCGATGGTCAGCAGGCCGACGTCGTGGCCGTCCAGGCTGGCCAGGAGGTGGACGGCGCCGCCCTCGTGCAGGGCGCGGTGCTCGGCGACCAGGTCGGCCAGGGGCCGGTCCTGGCGGGGTGCGAACATCGGCGGCGCGGAGCGGTGCTGCAGCTCGACCAGCGCGAGGCGGGCGACGGTCTGCAGGTGCTCGGGCCGGGCGGCCCGCACCGCGACGGCGGAGGAGCGGCGCCGCGGCACGGCCGGCTGGATGCCGTAGACGCCGTTGCGCCCGAACCCGAGGTTCGACAGCGCTTCGTCCAGATGCGGCAGCGCGGCGTGCAGGAGGTAGTAGAGCAGGACGCCGCCGGCGATCAGCGGCGCCGCGAGGTCCCCGAATGCGGCGGCGAGGACCCCGGTCGGATCGGCGAGGTCCGGGTCGACCGCGAAGCCTTCGGCCGGCAGCCGGGCATACTGGCCGCCCGCAGGATGCTGGCGCACGGTCGCGGTCATGACCGCAGCCGTGCGGCCGTCGCCGGTCGCGACCAGGCCGTGGCAGCCGCTGTCCCGCAGGCGCTGCAGTGCGGCCGTGCAGAACCCGGCGCTGTCGAATTCGGCCGGCAGCTCCGGTCGCATCTGGCGGGCCGCGGCATGCTCGCGAGCTACCAGTGCGCCAGCCCGCTCGACGGTAGCCCCGTCCAGATCCTCGATAACCAGCATCACTACGCCCTCCGCTACCGGCGGCTATCAGCAGATGGTGGCACGTCACCGTCAGTGCCGCCAAGCCGAGACTCCATCCGGGCCTGCGGCGACCTGACCTGCGGGATGGAGTCAATCTTGGACACGCGACTGACGAAATAGCCCGGTCGGCCTGGAACCGGCCAGGCCGGCGCGGGTTGCGGCTTTGCCATGCGCGGGCTGGTCGCATAGCTGCGGGTTCCGGGCGTCCCGGTTACCGGGCTTCGGCTCACGCCCGGATCGCCCGGTGCCTATACGTTCCCTGGTGGCGGTCGCGGGGTCCGTGGCTGGCGCTCGGACATGGACACCGCGGGGACTGTCCGGCTTCGGGGCGATCCGGGACGTGTGTCATTTGCCTGGTCCTGGACGCGGGCGTCAGTAGCTGAAGGTGGTCGCTCCCTGGTCGCCGATCCATTCCCATAGCTGGACGGTGCCCGCCAGTTCGGCGTTGGGCAGCAGGCCTGCCTGGTCGAGTTTCTTGGCGTTGAAGCAGACCGGGCAGACCATGTACCGGCCCCCGGCCTTGTCATACCGGCCGAGCAGGTCGGCCAGGGGCGGGCAGCCGTCGCAGGCGGTGCCTGCGGCCACTCCGTCCAGCGCGAGCCGGACGGCTTCCTTGGTCTGGAACATCAGGGTCGGTCGGCCGGATTCGGCGGCGCCGACCGCGACCAGGAACGCCACGGTCACCTTCTCCGGGTCCTCCAGGCCGGTGCTGAGACTGACCACTGCCTTTCCCGCCATGACTGGCTCCTTCTCGTGCGGTGCCACCTGCGGCCGGCCCGGGTCCGCGTGGCCCGCGTGGCCCGCGCCAGCCTTAGTTAGCACGATCGTTCGTACTAGGCGAACGTACGACCGGTCGTGCTATGTTGTCAAGACGATGAACGCCGCTTCTCTACCAGAAACCCGCGCCCAGCGGCGCCCGCGCGCCGACGGGGAACGCACCCGTGGGGCAATCTTGCGCGCCGCCGCGTCGCTGGCCACCGTCGACGGACTCGAGGGCCTGTCGATCGGGCACCTGGCCGCCGCCATCGGCATGAGCAAGAGCGGCCTGTACGCGCACTTCGGCTCCAAACAGGAACTCCAGCTGGCCACCGTGCAAGAAGCCGGGAGGATCTTCGCCGACGAAGTCGTCGAGCCCGCCCTCGCCGCCCCGCCCGGCCTGGCCCAGCTCGCCGCGGTCTGCGAGGCGTTCTTCGAGCACCTGCAGCGGCGCACCTTCCCCGGCGGGTGCTTCTTCGCCGGCGCCGCCCTGGAAATGGGCACCCGCCCCGGCCCGGTCAAAGAGGCAGTCGCAGGCTTCCAGGCCGGGTTCGTGAACCTGCTCCGCGGCTTCGCCGCCACCGCCATCGAACAGAATGAGCTACCGCCCGGCGAAGACCCCGACCAGCTCGCCTTCGAACTGAACGGCATCTGCCTGGCCGCCGACGCCAACTTCGTCCTGCACGACAACCCCGCCGTCCTGGACCTAGCCCGCCAGGTCGTCCGCCGCCGCCTGGGCCTCGGCACCGACGGACAGTAGCGCCGCAACCACCGGGCCGCCATCCAGACCGCCGCCCGCAAGCCCCGATCTGTGCAAGCCCGCTCACCGACGACGGACGCGAGCTACCCGCGCAGGCGGCTACGCACGCGGACACGCACGCGGACACGCACGCGGACACGCAAAGGCTCAGGTTGCTCTCCGTGATTGGCTTCTCAGTCGGCCCGCGTCCTCGGCTGGCCAAGTTCACGGTTCCGGCTGACCGCGTGGCGTGGCCAAAGTCCTTGCCGTGCCCGCGGCGCCCGACCCTGTCCGCGGCATGAGCGCGCGTTGCGTCCGGGCCCGACCTCGATCGCGGGGTTGCTTGGCGGGCCCCGGCCACGGCGATGGTCTGCTGGCATACTGGCGGCTGGGGGAGCTTTCCCAGACTGGAGACCGCAGTGGCCGCACGGAATATCACTACCGTTCTCGGCGGACTGGCCGACGCGATGCGCATCCGCGATCCAGAGCGCATTGCCGAGTTCCTGGGCCCTGATCTGGTGTGGGAAGGCCTTGAGCCTGGCCTGAGCTGCGATGGACGGCAGGAGGCGATGAGCGTCATACGCAACCGCTTTGCCGCTGCGCCATTGATCGTCCAGGCTGTCGAAGCGATCGAGGCCGGGCAGCACGTGATCGTGGGCCTGCGCGGGCCGGGATTCAACGGGACGCCGGGCGATCTGGAGACGGTGGGCCAGATCTTCAGCGTCTTCACCCTCAGCGAGGGCAAGGTTGTCCGCTGGCGTGACTTTCTGACCCGACGGGAGGCGCTGGCCGCCGCGAATGCCGAAGACCAGCCCTGGCAGTAAGACACTGCACGAGGCCCGAGGGCCGGACGGTATCTTTCTGGACCCTGACCCGGCCGAGTGCAACCACCGACATCGCGGCAGAAGCGGACGTTCGCCTCGAAATACGACGATGAATAATATAACGGTGGGCCAGGCTGGTGTTGGCTTATGACCCGGCGATTAGCGGCATCTTGGTTCGGGCCAGCAGTTCTATGTGGCACGTTTCGGAGAATGCCGGGAGGTATTGGGCTTTGCCTATGCGCACTGGGCGGCATAGCCACCTCAGGTACGGATCGCCGTTACGATTTTGAGTCAAGAGGACGGGGCCGTCCGATCATGTGCGGGCCGGTCTTCCTGATCATCGGCGCTGAGGTATTCACTGCGAAGTCCTGAGTGAACGAAGTACTCAGGTCCGGCATCAGGCTGCTGTAGGAACTGTTGGCCGTCTCCGCTGTGATGAGGTCCGCTTCGGCGCATACTGGGCATCGTTGCTGGACCGACATCCTGCTCGTCGGGCTATAGTAATATATTTGCCCTGCCCCGGAAGAGAGTTCCGCGATTTCCTTGTTATATGGACCGACGAGATTCAGCTCGAAAGCGACGATAGGTGCCAGGTCATCGGCAGTTACACCCTTGATGTCCAGGATCGATTTGGTAACCCTGCCGCGCACGCCCCGGCCGTCCTCTACGGTAAACGTAACACCGCTAACATTCCCCTGGCTGTCATTGACAAGGGCTATGGATATATTATATCCCGCGGGTATTATATTCCGTTTCGGCAGCGAGCATATAGAGCTGTCATCGTTAATGATCCAGTTCTTCCCGCCGGGGTCAAAGGCCGGCGGCCAGTTGTTTATAGTGCCGTGTACCGAGGCGTCGTCTGGTACTACCAAGACGTATTGCTGCCATCCGCACTTCTCCTGCTGGGGCGAATAGGTGTTCAGCTGGAAGCTGAAGCCGACGTCACTGACGATATCCTGGGTAACCGAAATGAGGACATTCAGGTTTGTAATGAGACTGCAGTTGCTGGTGAGAATATAGTTCGAATTGCTGCCAAGGCCGCTTCCTGGCGCCGGGACGTATCCCCAGTCGTTCGAGCCGGGGCTCGTGCTCGTGTCCCACTCCGCGCCGCCGAAGCAGGTTACGGCGATCCGCTGCTGCGCGAAGGTGGGGTCGGCGATTCCCACCCTGCGGCCATACGCAAGCTGACCACCGTATCCGACCCATGCCTGATCCGGATCGTATCCCCAGTCGATGCCAGCCGGGCTGGTGGTCGTGACCCATCCTTCGGCGGCGCAGGTTGTTACCTGCAGATGCTGCTGGGCGAAGGTTGAGCCGCCAATTCCTACCCTGCGGCAGTAGGCGGGCTGGCCCTTGAACGAAACCCAGGCCAGTCCCGTGGTATACCCCCAGTCGATCCCGCCCGGGCTGGTGCTCGTGGCCCACTGAGCACCATCGGAGAACGTCGCCGCTATCCGCCGCTGCGCGAAGGCGGGATCGCTGATGCCGACCCTGCGGCAATACGCTAGCTGTTCACCGACGGCGATCCAGGCGCGTCCCGTGGCGTATCCCCAGTCGATCCCGCCTGGGCTGCTGCTGGTGACCCAGTCCGCCCCGTCGAAATACGTCGCCGCGATCCGCTGCTGAGCGAAGGCGGGATCGCTGATGCCGACCCTGCGGCAATACGCCGGCTGCCCGTTAAAAGCGATCCATGCCTGATCGGGCTGGTATCCCCAGTCGATCCCGCCAGGACTGACGACCGTGACCCATTCCGTGCCGTCGAAGTAGGTCACCTGGAGGCGCTGCTGGTCGAAGGTTGAGCCGCCGACGCCCACCCTGCGGCAATAGGCTACGCGGTTACCGGCGGCGATCCAGGCGCGTCCCGTGGCGTATCCCCAGTCGATCCCGCCTGGGCTGCTGCTGGTGACCCAGTCCGCCCCGTCGAAATACGTCACGGCGATCCGCTGCTGCGCGAAGGTGGGATCGCTGCTGCCGACCCTACGGCAATAAGCTAGGTGGTTCCCGAAAGAAACCCAAGCGCGTCCCGAATCGTAACCCCAGTCGATTCCGCCCTGGCTGACGCTCGGGACCCACTCCGTGCCATCAAAGTAATTAATCTCAAGACTCTGCTCGGCAAAAGTAGGATCACCTAGGCCGTCCCGCCGGCAAAAGGCCACCTGCACAGGGTTGCCAACCCACATGATATCGGATTGATCATCTGAAGTTGCCATACGACATCCTAATCGATACCAGGCCTGCGCTGGAATAATTCCGGCGAATCACAAGAACCCAGGGTTATCGCTGAGACCGCCGCTCGGAAATCAGGATAAGACCCCGCCCGACTTTCAGTAAGCCGCAGCAAATCACCTTATCTTGATTTTGCTAAATCCTGATAACGGAAATCAGATGGAAAAGATACGGAGATCGGGTGGAGAACATGTGGAGACGGCGTGGAGATCACCGAGGAGCCCGGTTACATCGGCTGGGCGCGGCAGGCTCCATCGCGGCCACCAGTCGGACCGCGCTCAGCCCTTGACATGCCCAACCAGGGCCAATTAACCTATCCGGGTTGCCGATGACTGAGGACGAAGCAGCGCTTTGCCGAAAAGCACACTTTATGATCGTATAGTTATCGAATAGATCCGAATGATCGGGCGCTCTCACTGAGACTCGTCTACTGAGCATGCAATTACGATCCGGCGACCTGAAGGCACAGAATAGCTGCGCCGAGGCCCCGCCTGCCCGGCAGTCATATCAAACTAGTATCAATAAGAATGCCGGCTATCGCATGGCTACGCAATGAGATAACGCTCGCTCATCGGCAGATCCGGGCGTTGCCAGGCCTTTGGGCTGCGGAAGACGGACACAGAATAGCCAGTTCGGTGTCGCTCGCTCCGCCCGCCCAAGCGATCGGGTTACCAATCAGGACAGCGGACCTCTGTGCTGCCCGTGCTCGGCCCGCAAGTCGCCGTGTGCCGTCCCGGTTAGCGCAGAGCGGGTCCGGACATGACAGCACCCCCGGAGCGTGTGCTCGCGAGGGTGCGCCGTAGCCGGTGCGCAGGTCGCCTCACGGCGAAAGGCGCATCATGGCTCCAGCCGGACGGTATTCCATGAAGGCAGTGGTTAGAGCCCGGGGGACACTAACGCGCCGACCGGAACTTGAACGTGAGAGCGGCCGGTGCTATTCCAGCCGCAGGAACCGCCGGTGCCTGGTTGTGCGGAGACCGGGCGCGCTCCTCACATCCGACTCCATCGCAGCCATGCGTGCGGCGGCTTGGCCGTTGATCTGGCTAGGCTGGGGGTGTGGCCGACAATTACCGTGCCCCCGGCTGGTTCACGCGTAACGTTTTCAACCAGCTAGTGGCCTTCCTCACCCGGCAGGGCATCAGCGTCCTCGGCTCGCGGGTCCTCGCGGTGAAGGGCCGGACGAGCGGGCAGTGGCGTACGACGCCTGTGAACCTGCTGACCTGGGACGGCCGCCGTTACCTCGTCTCGCCCCGCGGCGAAACCCAATGGGTGCGTAACTTGCGCGCTGCCGGCACCGGCGAGCTGCGGGTGGGCAGGCGCGCGGAGAGCTTCCGCGGCAGGGAGCTGGCTGACGATGAGAAGGTGCCGGTGCTGCGCGCCTATCTGAAGAGGTGGAAGGCAGAGGTCGGCATCTTCTTCGAGGGCACCGGGCCGGACTCCAGCGACGACCAGATCCGCGCCATCGCGCCCAGGCACCCAGCGTTCGAGGTGCTTCCTGCCGGTTAGCCCGGCAAACCGGCCAGCACCGATGACGCCTGCCACGCCGGTGGCGTGCGGCTAGGCTGACGCCGTGGCCGTGACCCTCGCCGAGATTACCGACCGGAACCGCGCGGCGGTCCTGGCGCTGCGGGTCGCCCCCGAGCAGGAGCGGTTCGTCGGGCCAGTCCGGAGGGCGCTGGCCAAGGCAGCGGAGTACCCGCAGGCCAAGCCGTGGTACCGGGCGGTCTGCGCGGATGGCGAACCGGTCGGGTTCGTGATGGTGAGCTGGGACGTGGTGCCTCAGCCGCCGCAGATCATCGGGCCGTGGTTCTTGTGGAAGCTGCTCATAGACGAGCGGCATCAGGGCCACGGCTACGGCGCGCAGGCCGTCCGGCAGGTCGCCGGACTCGTGCGCGCCGAAGGCGCCACCGAGCTGCTGACCAGTTACGGCCCGCAGGACGGCGGTCCAGCCGGGTTCTACGAACGGCTCGGGTTCGTACCTACCGGCCAGCTCGACACGGACGGCGAGGTTATCGTCCGCCGCATGCTGGCCTGAGAGGCTGGTGCCCGCGGTGTTGGATAGGCGGAGGCATGACGAGCAGAGGAGATGAGTTCGTGGTGGAGCCGGTACTGGATGGAACCGTCGCGCTGGTGACCGGAGCCTCGAGCGGCATCGGCGCGGCCACCGCGGCCTCGCTCGCCGCTCAGGGTGCGGCCGTAGCACTGGCGGCCCGGCGCGCAGACCGGCTGGAGGCGGTCGCCGCCGGCATCAGGGACCACGGAGGCACTGCGCTGGTGCTCGAGTGCGACGTCACCGACGAGCAGCAGGCCACCGGTGCCGTGGAGCGCACCGTCGCCGAACTGGGCCGCCTGGACACGCTGATCAACAACGCCGGGGTGATGCTGCTCGGCCCGGTGGCCGATGCGCCCGTGCCGGAATGGCAGCAGATGGTGCAGCTGAACGTGCTCGGCCTGCTGTACTGCGCACACGCGGCCTTGCCGCATCTGCTGCGCGCCGCCGCCGAGGGGCCGCGCCAGGTCGCCGACATGGTGAACATCAGCTCGGTCGCGGGGCGGGCCGCCCGCAATGGCAACGGCGTCTACTCCCTGACCAAGCACGGCATCGGCGCGTTCAGCGAGTCCCTGCGCCAGGAAGTAACCAAGCGGTACGTCCGCGTCTGCCTGGTCGAGCCCGGCGCGACCGCCACCGAGCTGGCCAGCCACAACCGGCCCGAAGTACTCCAGGCCATACGGAACCAGTTCGGGCAGACAATGCAGGCCACCGATATCGCCGACGCGATCACCTACATCGTCACCCGGCCGCGGCACGTTGCGATCAACGAGCTACTGATCCGCCCCACCGAACAGGAACGATAACCCGGCACCAGCGCGGGATGTATCAGGACTGCCTGACGGCGCTCCGCTTTGGTAGGACGCGCCGGCGCGGGGGCGGGCGGGTGCCTGCTGGATGGGGTGCCGGGAACCTGACATAAGCGGCGTCGGCTGGTGACTGCCGGATGCCGCGTGGCCCGGCATGCTGAATAGCTGGTCAGGTCGGTAATCGGGGAGGGGCCATGGCTGCCGTCGTTATCAGGGGGACCGCGAGGGCGAGATGGCTTACCGGCCTGGCCGGCTGGCGCGCACGGACGGGTGAAACGGCACAGCGGGCCATGGCCTGCGTGGCTGCCGCGGTCATGGTCTGCGCGATCGGCGCGGCCCTGCTCCAGCTGGTGGTTGAGATCCTGAGCTTGCCTGCTCCCATGGCGGCTGCCGGGATCGCCGTGATGGCCGCGGTCCTGCTCGGTTCGCTGCGCCGGCGCCTTCGCTCCGGACGGGTTCGCCGGCCGAGAACCTTTTTACGGGCTGTATCTGGGTGCGGCGTGGGCCCTCTGTCTTGGCAGAGACGGGCAAGGCGGCCGCCGGGCCGTCATACGGGAGGGGGACAAACCATGAGGTTGTCCTTGAAAACGGCGTGGGGCGAGAATCCAGCGCTGTCGTACCGCAACATGCGGGCGATTATCGGGTACGTCGGGCTGACGCTGCCGGTGGTGCTATTGCTGGCCGGAGTCGTCGACGGGCATATCGAGTCCTCGATCAGCGCGTACTACTACTCAAAGGTGGGAAATGTCTTCACCGGGGCCTTGTGCGTCATCGGCGTCTTCTTGCTGGCCTACCGCATTACGTCGTGGACGATAGACAACGCCGCCACGACGCTGGCCGGGGTCGCCGCGCTCGGTGTCGCGTTCTTCCATGCCGCTCCGGCGCATGCCACGCTGAACCAGCTCCGGTTGGCCGACGTGCATCTGACCTGCGCCGCGACGCTGTTCGTTCTGCTCGGCGCGATTTCGCTGCTCATTTTCCCGCGCGACGTCCTGCCGGGCGAGAGATGGCGCGCGAACTGGTACATGGCTTTCGGTGCGCTGATCTGGCTGTCGATCATCCTCATGCCGGCGTTCAACTGGCTGGCCGGTTCGTTCTATGACCGCGGTCACGTCTTCTTCATCCTGGAGACGGTGTGCGTGATGTCATTTGCCGTGTCGTTCATCCTCAAAGGCCATGGCCAGCCGGGCAACCCAGGCTTCGACCAGGCGGCGGGCCAGCCGTCATCCGCCGCGATGCTCGCGCCGGCCGGCGCGGGCACCGCACTGCGCCAGCCCGCTGGCCAGCCTTAGCGCTCAAGGCTGGCGGGCAGGCCGAACGCGGTGAACATCGAGGGCTGCTCGAAGGCGGCCATGTCGATCAGGCGGCCGTGCTCGACGCGCAGGACCGTGAGCACGAACGGGAAGAACGCGGTCTGACCGGGGCGGCGCAGGTACCCGGCCGCGCCCGGCTGCCCGTTGGCCATGATCGGCAGCAGCCGCCATTGGCCCAGGGCGTTCATGCCATCGCGGAGCGCGTCGCCCACCTCTTGATGGCCGTTCCATTCCCCGACCTGAGGGGAGATGGCCAGTCGGACGTCGCGGCTCAGCACAGCGATCAGCGCTTCGGGGTCGGCTTGTTCGTGCGCGGCGATGTAGCGCTGGAGCAGGCGGCGCTGCCCGGGATCGGGCTCGGCGGCCGGCGCCCAGTCCAGCCGCCCCTGCGGCCACTGATCGCGCAGCGTGGCGCGGGCGCGCTGGAGCGCGCTGTTGACCGCCGCGACGCTCGCGTCGAGCAAGTCGGCGACCTCGGCCGCGGACCAGCTGACCACGTCACGCAGGATAAGGACGGCCCGCTGGCGCGGCGGCAGCAGCTGAATAGCGGCCAGGAAGGCCAGCGAGATCGTCTCCCGGCTCACCGCCGCCGCCTCCGGGCCGGGCTGGCCGTCGGCCAGTTCGTCCAGCAGCGAATCCGGGTACGGCTGCATCCACGGCATCGTGGTGATCGAAGGGCCTGAGCCGGACGGGGCGGGCACGGCGCGGCGGGCGTCTCGGCGCAGCGTGTCCAGGCAGGCGTTGGTGGCGATCCGGTACAGCCAGGTACGCGGGCTCGACTGGCCCTCGAAGCGGTCCCGGGCGCGCCAGGCGCGCAGCAACACCTCCTGCACGTGGTCTTCGGCCTCATCGAAGGACCCGAGCATCCGGTAGCAGTACACGTGCAGCTCGCGCCGGTACCGGCGGACCAGGTCGTCGAAGTCCCCTACCCCGGGCCAGAGCCCCGTCACCTGTGACTCCCTTCGCGTCCGCGCGGACGGTAGATCACAGTACCCGGAGCGGTTAGTTTTCCGGCGCGGCACGTCTGCACGGACGACAACCTCGGATGAAAGACGAAGGGGAAACGATGAGCAAGCTCGTGTTGATGATGGGGGTTTCGCTGGACGGCCTGGTGGCGCGGCCGGGCAGGTACGGCGCCGGCGGCTGGGGCGTGCCACCGGAAGACCCGGCGCTCAAGGCACGCAAGCTCGACTGGATCCGCGACGCTGGCGCGCACCTGATGGGCCGCACCACCTACCAGGAAATGGCCGGGTTCTGGCCCACCTCCGACGACGACTACGCCAAACCCATGAACGACATCCCCAAAATCGTGTTCTCCACCACCTTGACCACCGCGGACTGGCCGACCACGACGATCGCCGGCGGCGACCTGGCCGAGGAGGTCACCGCTCTCAAAGGCGAGCCGGGCGGCAAGGACCTGATCGCCTGGGGTGGCGCCGCCTTCGCCCAGTCCCTGAGCCGGCACCGGCTGATCGATGAATACCGGCTCATCGTCCAGCCCGTGGCCCTGGGAGACGGGCTCCCCCTGTTCGCCGGGCTCACCTCGCCGCTCGTCCTGGACCTGATCGAAGCCAGCGCCTACGCCGACGGCGCCGTGCTCCACATCTACCGCCCAGCGGCCGGGTAAGCGGAGCTCCGGCCGCTTGGGACCGGCGCCACCGTCGCCGTCAGGCGCCCAGCGCAGCGCGGATCAGATCCTGGAACTCCGCGTCGGGGATGCGCTCGGCGTCTGCGGGCCGGAGCTTGATGGTCCCCTTTCCCGTGGCCAGCTCGGGATGGCGCGCCGAGAAGCCGCCGTCCCGGCTCGGCGATACGTACAGCGACAGCCCATGCTTCCAGGCCCCGATGTTGAGACGGCGGCGCCCGGTCCGGTAGGTCGGCATCCCGTAGGACAGCACCACGTCGGCGTCTGGGCACGTGGCCACGATCAGCTCATGCAAGCGATCAAAGACCGGCCGGTGCTCGCCGTCCATCGCGTCGCGGTAGCGGCGCACCGCCTCATCCATGATGCCCGTCCCGAGACTCCGCGCCTGGCCGCTGATGGCCGTCCTCGGGGATGAGCCGGTAGAAGCGCCAGTTCTGGTCCTGGATGGGGAGGACCTCTACGTCGCGGAAGCCGGCTTCGCGGGCGTAACGGCCCAGCATGGCGGGGCGCATCACCGCTCCGGTCGCGGCCGTGCCGGGATCCCCCATGGCGCCAGGCAGGCACGCCACCACGCTCCAGCCGTAGTGGTAGCGCTCGAAGTCGGAGGCTGGCGCGGCGAACACGTCGTCGACCAGCTCATCGACGATGATGACCGAGCCGCCCGGGGCGAGCAGGCCGCGCGCCGCACGCAGCGCATCGACCGGCCGGGACATATCGTGGAGCGCTTCGAAGATCGTCACCAGGTCAAAGCGGCCGGAGATGCCCGGGCCAGCGGCGTCGGTGACGCCGAACGTGACCCGGCCGGATACGCCGGCCTGTTCGGCATTGCGGCTGGCTGCGGCGATCACGTCGCCGTCCAGGTCGAAGCCCTCCACGGTGACCTTGGGATAGGCCTGCGCGATGGCGATGCTCGACCAGCCGGGGCCGCAGGCCAGGTCGGCTACCCGGGCGGGGGGTTCGCGGCGCAGCCGCTGGTCCACGTCGGCGATGGCGGGCAGCCACTGGGTTCCCAGCAGGTTCAGGTACGTGGCCCGGTTGTAGTCGGCCCGGCCCTCCGGGGCCCAGGGCAGCGGAGGCGGCGCATCCCCGGTGCGGAACGCCTCGGCCAGCGCCGCCAGCGACCGCGCGGCCCGCACGATCTCGACCCCGTTATACGCGCGGTAGCGGACGTCGTCGGGGTCGGCCAGGACCGGGACGTGGCCCGGCGGCAGCCGGTAACGGCGGGCCAGCGGGCCGGCGGCCGCATCGTCGACCTCGAGCAGCCCGCTCGCCGCGTGATGCTCCAGCCATTCCCGGACGTACCGCTCGGCGGTGCCGGTCCGCCCGGCCAGTTCCGCCGAGGTCGCCGGGCCGTCGCACTCCAGCGCCCGGTACAAGCCCAGCCGCTCGCCGAGGTACACGGTGAGCAGCTCCAGGGCCCCGATCATGTCGTGGAACAGCCGGTCGGCCAGCACCGCCGCCGGGTCAGCCGGATCGCCCTGACCGGGCGGACTGCTATCGGTCGCCATGCGCCTCAAGTTACCGGCGCCGCGCGGCTGACGCTGATGACCACCTTGCCCGGTGGCCGGGATCCGCGCTGAGCCTGGAAGGCCGCGGGCAAGGCGGCCAGCTCGAAGACCGTTGATACGGCGGCACCAAGCTGCTGCTTGTCGACCAGGGTGGCCAGTTCGCGCAGCTGGCCGCCGTCGGGCCGGACCACGAAGTACACCGCGCGGACGTCGGTGCGGCCGGCCTGTCCCGGGTCCGGCTCCTCGGCGATGGCGACCAGGGTGCCGCCGCCGCGCATGACCGGCCAGGAGCGGGCGGTGGCGGTGCCGCCGACCGGGTCGATCACCACGTCCACGTCGCGGACGTGGTCTTCCCACCGGCCCGAGTAATCCAGGACATCGTCCGCGCCGAGCCCGGTGACGAAGGCCTGATCCCGGGCCGAGGCCGTGGCGGTTACCCGGGCGCCGGCCAGCGCCGCGAGCTGGACGGCGTACGCGCCGACCCCGCCGGCGCCGCCGTGCACCAGGACATGCTGCCCGGCGGCCACCCGCGCGTGCTCATGCAGGGCCTGCCAGGCCGTCAGCGCGCCGAGCGGAACGGCCGCCGCCGAGAGGTGATCCACCGACGCCGGCTTGCAAGCAAGGTCGGCGGCCGGGGCGACGACGTACTCGGCCGCGGCACCGGGACGGTCGAAGCCGACCAGGCCGTACACCTCGTCGCCCGGCCGCCACCCGTCGGCTCCGTCACCCGCCGCCGCTACCACCCCGGACAGGTCGTGGCAGGGGATGGCGGGCCAGCTTTCCGGCCAGGACAGCTCGTCGGCGGTGACGGCGGTGCCACGGACCTCCACCAGGAGCTCCCCCGGCCCGGGATCCGGGATCGGGATGCTCTCGCAGGTCAAGCCGGCCGGATCGGAGCTGGATGCGCGCATGGCGCGCATGGTCCGGACGGCATCGTTCATGGCTGGCTTCCTCCCGTGGACTGCGATACACCCACGCTACGGGCCGGAATAGCCTGCTCTCCAGGGCCAGTTCGGCCTCATATTCATGGGCCAAGCAGTCACGCGAGGGCGGTGGCGCGGCGGCCAGCCCGGCTCCGGGCCCGCTCGAGCAGGACCACGGCCGCGGCCCCGAGCAGGGCGGCGCCCAGAGCGATCAAGGCGATCTGCCAGCCCGGCGTGCCAGTGGCGGCCACACGGACAACGGTCTCCCGCACCGGCGCAACGGTGGCCGGCCCGAAGGACCCTCCGGGCGGCGGGATGACCCTGGCGAAGGCGGCGGGGACGGCGACGAGGGACGCCACAAACGCAGCGGTGACGCCGCCCAGGACGGCGACAAGGCGGCGCATGCGGGCACCGGTCCTGGACGCGGTGCGCGGATCAGTCGTCGTCGGGTCGGTTCCCTGGCGGGAAAGGTATGCGGACATGGTTTCCTCCTGCGGTCCGTGATTCCTTACGGCTGCCGGTCTTCGGGATAACCGGACGCGGCCAGCTTGACCCCGCTGCCGGGCGGCCTTCAGCAACCTGCCTGACACGGTCCCTGTCAGCTTGCCGACACACCTCGTAGCCTGGATCCGGGAACCGGGCAGACTGGCACGGTGATAAGACTCATTGAACCGCCGCGGCTCGTGTGGCCGACCCCGGACGTCAGGGTGTCATATACCTGGTGGGAGAGCAGGCCGACTGCCTGCTGCGGGGGACACCGACGGACTGGCTGGAGGCGGCCAGCGAGGATTTCGCCGGATTCGTCGCGGTCCGGCGGGGGGTCCAGGTCCGCTGGGGAGTGCCGTCCACGATCTTCTGGTACGTCTCGGGCGATTACTACCTGGGCACGCTCGTCGTCCGCCATCAGCTCACCCCTGAGCTGGCCGAGGCCGGCGGGCACATCGGCTACCACGTGGTGGCGCCCTGGCTGCGGCAGGGGCACGCGACCCGGATGCTGGCCGCGGGGCTGGTGCAATGCCGCAACCTGGGGCTGGACCGGGTCCTGCTGACCTGCGCGACCGACAACGAGCCATCGCGCCGGGTGATCCTGGTCAACGGCGGCGTGCCGGACGGCCAGGCGGGCGGCGAGGACCGCTTCTGGATCGGCCTCGGGCCTAACTAATGAGCGTTTCTTTCGGCCGAACGACGCAGAACTCGTTTCCCTCCGGGTCCGCCAGGACGATCCAGGACTCGGCACCGGTCTGCCCGATGTCGACCCGCTGCGCTCCCAGAGCGAGCAGGCGGTCAATCTCCTGATCGCGGTCTTCGGCGCTGCTGGTCAGGTCGAGGTGCACGCGGTTCTTGACCGTCTTGGGCTCGCTGACCGGCATGAAGCAGATGCCGACGGGCGCGTTCTCGTCGGTCCCGATGACGATCTCGTTCTCGCGCTCGGACAGGACCTGCCAGCCCAGCGCCTGCGTCCAGAACCGGGCCAGGCCGGGCAGGTCGTGAGCGTCAATAACAATGTGGTGCAGCCGGACGGGCATGCCGCCAGTATGCCCGGCGCGGGGCAAGCGGCGGCCTTCGCCGTTGGCGGGCGAAGCTGCAGCGAGGGTGGCGACCAGTGGCGGCAACGTCACGGCCGTCACAGTAGCCTACTAAAATCGCACCAGCCACAGAGTGGTCGGGGCGGCAATCGGGTCGATGTGGCATAGACCCGGTCATAACCGGGTGAATGTAACATCGACCCGGTCCGGGCGGACGGCGGGCTGAGACTGGCAGTGACTGCTGGGGCAAGAGTGACGGGGCAAGCGGGAGTGACGGGGCAAGCGGGAGTGTGAGGCGCCCCACCTTTTCCGGACAGGGGATCCAATAGGATTCTCGCCGGAAAGGACGGGGGAAAGTGTCGAGGGGGAAGTACTACACTCCGGAATTTAAGGAACAAGCCGCCAGGAAAGTAGTGGAAGGCTCGCTTAAGGTCGTACAGGTCGCCAGGGAACTTGACGTAAACGAGACAACGCTCGGATGCTGGGTCGCGGCGTACCGGAAGAGAGTCGCCGGGAACCCGCTACCCGCCGGCATGCCGGAATCCGAGCGGGTAAAGGAACTGGAACGCCGGGTCCGGGACCTCGAAATGGAAAATGCCTTCCTGAAAAAAGCGGCAGCGTACTTCGCGAGGGAGCAGCGGTGAGCGAGAAATACGCGTTCATCGATGCTGAGTACGCAACCGCGCCACAGCAGGACGAGGCTCCCACGGTCACGCAGATGTGCGAATGGCTCGGCGTAGCGAAATCCGGCTACTACGACTGGAGAAAGCGGCCGGAAAGCGAGACGGAAAAGCGCCGGGAAATGCTCAAGCTCAAGATCAAGGCAGTATTCGAGTACAACAACGAGGAGTACGGGTACCGGCGCGTGCACGCCGTCCTGGTCCGCAGCGGCGAGTCCGTCGATGACGAGACCGTCCGCAAGCTCATGCGCGAGCTGGGCCTGGAGCCCTGCCAGCCCAGGCCGTGGCGGCGCTCGCTGACTGAGCAGGACAGCTCCGCCGGGCCGATCCCGGACCTGGTCTGCCGCGACTTCACCGCCAGCAGGCCAGGCGAGAAAATGGTCGGCGACATAAGTGCGCCACGAGGCGCTCTGCCGTATCGTCCGCGCAGCGGACGAAGATAGGAGGAGTTATCTTCGGGCCTAATGGCTTACCCGGAACCGAAAGGCGAAGGGGACCATAGCACGCCAGAAAACCGGTAGCCGCGCCCAGGCGTCAAGGGCGGTGTTCTGGGAGGCCCGCGCGATATGGCGAAAGCTGAATTGCCTGAATCCTATTCTCCAGAAGGTGCAAGCCGACACCCGCCGGAAAGACGTCTGTTACCGGTGCCGGCCCCTGCCGCGGGATAGTAATGTGCCTGCGGCAATCCTCCGGGGCGCAGGGGCGATGCCCAGTCAGGGCATTGAAGGAGATGAACGGGACGCCTAAGTCGCGCTCGATGCGTACGGCAGTAGTGAACGTGGGATCGCCTAAGGAACGCGAGTTCTATGGCGACGGAGTGCCCGCAGTAGTCGCAGGGGTAACGGCCTGCCAATCCGGAGACCGCTAATGGCGGACCACAGGGCGAAGGGGCACAGGTGACTGGACAGATCAGACTGCGAGGTATGCGTAATGCAGGACGCCGAAACGGTACTGGAGGTCCTCCGCGAGCGCGGCAGGAAAGGACTGCCGCTCACTCAGCTTTACCGGCAGATGTTCAATAAAGACATGTACTTGCTGGCCTACGGGAACATTTACTCCAACAAGGGGGCGATGACTCCGGGGGCCAGCGGGGGAACTGCGGACGGCATGTCCGAGGCGGTGATCGATGAGGTCATCGGCCTGATGCGGTTCGAGCGGTACCGGTTCGCCCCGGCCCGCCGGGTTTACATCCCGAAGAAGAACGGCAAGCTGAGGCCACTCGGAATACCATCCTGGCGGGACAAGCTTGTCGGCGAAGTAGTTCGCCTCGTACTAGAGGCTATCTACGAGCCGATATTCTCATCCCGATCGCATGGCTTCCGGAAAGGGCGCGGATGTCATACCGCATTGCGGCAGATCCGCGAAACCTGGACCGGAACGGTGTGGTTCATCGAGGGCGACATATCCGACTGCTTCGGGTCTGTTGACCACGAGATCCTGATGCAGATACTCGGGGAAAAGATCGGTGACCAGCGGTTTCTCCGGCTAATTCGCGGCATGCTGCAAGCCGGGTATATGGAGGACTGGGAATACAGGGAGACGCTGAGCGGTACCCCGCAAGGAGGCGTTGTTTCCCCGGTCCTGAGTAACATCTACCTTCATAAGCTCGATGAGTTCGTCGAGCGGGAGCTAATTCCGCAATACACGCGAGGGAAAGGCCGGAGGCTTAATCCGCAGTACACGCGGATATGGCGGCGGCTGGCAGCGGCACGGGAACTCGGCGACTGGGATCAGATCCGGAAGCTGACCCGTAGCCTGCGTGCCATTCCCTCGGTCGATCCGGAAGACCCGAGTTACCGGCGGCTCCTTTACTGCCGGTATGCAGATGATCATCTGCTCGGGTTCATCGGCTCGAAAGCCGAATCTGAGGAGATCAAAAGGAAGCTGGCAAGGTTCCTGCGAGAGACCCTCGCCCTGGAACTGAACCCGGACAAGACACTGATCACCCATGCCCGCACCCGCGCGGCAAGATTCCTCGGATACGAGATCACCGTCCAGCACTGCGACACTCAGCTCACCAACGGCCGCCGCATGGTCAACGGCAAAGTCGCGCTGATGGTCCCTAAAGACGTGATCAAGGCCAAGTGCGCCCCCTACCGGAAGCAAGGAAAACCCTGGTACCGGTCCCGGCTCCAGAACCTCGACGACTACGACATCGTGAGGATCTACGGAGCCGAATACCGTGGCGTCGTAAACTACTACCTTCCTGCCCGGAACGTATCGGCACTGCATACCCTGCACTGGAATGCTGAGACTTCCATGCTCAAAACCCTGGCAGCCAAGCACAAGTCGAGTGTCAGAAAGATGGCTGCCCGCCACAAGACCAAGGTCGTCACCAAAAATGGTCCCCGGACCTGCTTTGAGGCGAGGCTTGAGCGGAAAGGCAAGAACGACCTAGTAGCGCGATTTGGCGGAATACCTCTCAGGCAGGACAAGCGCGCCCTGATCAACGATCCCGCGCCGGTCCCCATACGAACGCCCCCGAGGGAGCTGATAGCACGGCTTCGCAGACGGCGGTGCGAGCTATGCGAGCAAGGCGCGACAGTGGCAGTCCATCAAGTGACTAAACTCGCAGACCTCGGCTCATCAGGAGCTGGCCAGCCCGCATGGGCGGCACTCATGGCCAAGATGCGGCGCAAAACGCTTATCGTCTGCCATGGATGCCACGAAATAATCCATGAATCTCCGGCCATGCTCGCGGCATAGATCACTGGAGAGCCCGGTGCATTAAAAGGTGCACGCCGGGTTCGGGGGGAGGCTGCGCGAAAAAGGTCCAGGAATGGAACCTCGTCGCGCAGCCCACCCTACCGTACATCGAGACCTGGGAAGGATGGCTTTATCTCGCGACGGTCATTGACTGCGCGACACGCAAGATCGTCGGGTGGGCGATGGATGACAATTACAAGACCCCGCTGATCTCGCGGGCGATCGAGATGGCCGCGAATAACCTTACCTTGCCGGAAGGCGCGATATTCCACTCCGACCGCGGCAGCAATTATACGTCGGCCGCGTTCGCGCTGAAGCTGAGCGAACTCGGGATCCGGCAATCAGTCGGCC
>Ga0335074_10002088_pt1 | contig 27202 bp, 25 predicted proteins | sample Lox_Sample_23_FD_206715 | JGI IMG/M metagenome (GOLD analysis project Ga0335074, IMG submission 206715) | Soil microbial communities from Loxahatchee National Wildlife Refuge, Florida, United States - Lox_Sample_2.3 | ecosystem: Environmental > Terrestrial > Soil > Wetlands | place: USA...
TATGGAGAGCTAGTGGCAAGCTGTCATGAATAGGCAGGCAGAATTGGAATTGTAGAAGTAAGCAAGTATGCATGGGTTGGAGTTAGTTTTGAACTTCTAGGCTGTTTTTGTGAAATATCCCAACACCGTTCGCCTCCCGCGAAGCATTTGATGGAACCAAAGTTTCTCGAAAAACCGCGACGATGTCTGTGCAAGTACTCTATATATCTTCCATCGTTGAACAACTACTGATTCGAATCAAGCCTTGTATACAAGTCCGCTGTTTCTAAGATATCTATATTGCCTTTCTCCTGAGAGGGCGCTCCTCCTTCATTCGCTTTTCGCGAAAGGACATAGTAAATGTTGCCTCCGTCTTGCAGCCTTAGCAAATAGATACAGTAAAAGCTGCCTCCCGCTCAAGTTTCTCCATGAGCTCGTTTAAGAGGTCCTCTTGATCCTCCACCTCTTCTCGTAAGTTTTCCTGCGCAAGGTCGTACTCTTCGTAGTCTGGCTCTTCCATGATCTTCAAGCCCTCGCCGTCCTCCGAATATGTTCTCCATGCCAAAGCTCATTCCAAAGTCAAAGCCAGTCAATGGATAAGCCCCTCGGTGTCAGCCTTCGAAACTGGCATTATGGCTCCGTCGATGCAGAGAAGATTCAAAGCATAGTCTTCCTGTTGCAAACAGCAGTTAGCACAGTCGCCAATGATGGATCAGCAGGGCAAAGTACTTCAACATCCATGCCAGGGCATTTCTCAGCCTTCTTCTGCCAGTAGAGCCGTACTCTCTCGTCCCCGTCATGCTTCTAGGGCTTTGTGAGCTTACAGTATAATGAAGATCACGCGGCTTAAGAGCTTACCTGCAACATGGCTTTCTTCAGCACATTCTCCCGCTGCTCCTTACTAATCTTCGTTTTCGTAGCCCACTCTATATAGAGCTTCTCAAGCTGTTGCGCCTACATACTATTCATAGTAGGCCTGCCGACAGGAGTCCGCACGTTCATTTTATTGACAATATTTGCAAAGCCAAGATATTTGGTGATATAAACAAAAAGATGGAAGCCGACTTTGATGTTCGGCATTCGACATGAAGTCATGATATAATGAAGTCGAAAGCTCAGCGATTCTAATCATACTAGTGCGAGGAGGCTAGATCTGTAGCAAAGATGACGTGGCCTGATAAAAGGGACGAGGTCAAGGGTAGAGAAGAAGACAATAGGAGAACAGAAGGAAGGAAGAATGGAAGGGCCGGTAATGATGACAAGAACGAAGAAGAGAAGGACGAAGGGACAAGCTAAATCAAAAGGAAAATGAATAGTAAGGACCGAAAATATGACCAATGATTCAAGAGGAATGGTTTACATTGAATGATTTATTCAGTATCCTCCACATGAATCACTCATACAGTACAGTGGTCCAACGAGATCAAATCATACCAAACGGGACCACACCAGCTGCCTCAAAGCAAGGTCTGAATAACACAGCAATTTAAAAACTCATCACATATCAATTGCAGATCATCTCCGGTATTTCGAGTATTGGTGATTCCAGGGAGAAGTGGTTGTTTGGACGCTTATGTAATGATGCCGCCATTGCATATGCAGCATAGCGCCTCATGTTATGCAGTACGGAATTGGATCCGATTTGACGAGCCGGGCGACCCTCTCATTTTACAAGGGTGTGTGTTTGTGGTGACCTGAAGTGAGATGAGAAAGTACTTCAGACAACTACGGTTGGATCATACTTCTATTATTCTATACTGTTGTCAAATTAAGGGTCATAAGTATACATGCACAGCTCCTTTGTTTCCGGCTGTTTCCCTTTTGTTATCTCGTCCCTTTTCCGAGTCTACCCTATGCTAGTCGTTTCAATTTTATTCCTGCAATGCCATCTCACTGAACGCCTGGTCGCAATGCCCTGTATTGTAATGTAATGCGTGTTTCCTTGCCAGCCAGTTCCGGCCTCCCTTTCTGCGCCACCTGGTCATGAACGTGCTGTGTGCGAGTAACGAATAAAAATGCATGAAAAGTATCGAAAGATTTTGGTATCCAAAATTGAGTGATCCAAAATTAATGGTTTGTGTTGTTATCTCTTGGCTTGAAATCAAACATAGAAGTCCCTGGATATTTGAAATCGCCTCCCATTGACGGTAACACTGTCCCTCCTGGATGTGATGTTCCTATCGATGGCATTGTTGCTCTCCCAAGCACAGGAGGTGGCATGTCCCCAGCCATAAGGATAGGTGGTCTAGGCAGCACGGATGCTTGTTCGGAATCTAATTGCATGTTGTATACAGACATACCGATTGGCGTTCTGATAGGTGGCATTGGCTGTGACGGCTGTGGAATGTATTGGGGTTGTGGTTGTTGTACGTTGGTGGATATTTGGCTTGCCGGAGGCGTGATATAGTCGTAACTAGATGGAAACCGTTGTGGCTGAGCATTCGATAAGCGGGTGGTAGGTGACTCGTATGTAGAGGAGATAGAGGGGACTTGCGCATCCGCGCGACGGGGTATGAAGTAGTTCATTTGATCCCGAGGAGCTATCGAGAGCGGGCTCGAGGCAAAGCTGCTGTTATACAGCTGGTGAGATGAGGGGAAAGCGATAGTGGTTGTCTGATTTGGATAAGAATACAGTTTCCCCCCATATTCTGGGCTCAAAGGGTACAGTTGCGGCACATAAGATTGTTGGTGCGTATGCTCTGGGTCCGTTCGTGCGCGCTTCGAAAGCGACTCCTCAACTTGAGATGTATGAGATCCAGAATACGTCGAATGAGAATATTCCCGCTTTCTTTCATAGCTAGGCGAGACCGCACTTGGTGAAGGAAGTTGTTGGTTTTGCTGGCGAGCCGAATAATCAATTTGATTCTCTCTCTGGACTCCTGTGCTTTCTTGATCCCAATGAAACGCTTGTTGTATCTGTTGAGATTGCTGTGGATCTACTTGGTTCTGTCGACGGTTTTGGATTTTGTACCGTCTAGGTTCATAATTATCGGAAGCTGGTCCACGAGCCCCAAGTCGAGAGCGGGGTTCCTTTCTTAGACGCAACCGCACGCCCTGGTCACTGAAAGACCTGGTCAAGAATGTAGACTCGGCCATGCCAGGCCAGTTTTTGGAGGCGTAGACGTTGAAAGGTCCTGACGAGACTGAGCTGATGTATGCGACTTCTTTGTCGCGAACTTCATAGAGAGTGAATTGGAGCCTGAATGTACCTTCCACCCTGACAGACAAGTCACCGAAGATAAAAAAGCCGCCATCTGTATTGTCGGTATCTTTCAGCCTATGCAGAGAGGAGACAAGTGTACCAGCTAAGCCGTGTTTGATCTCGTCTTTGTCTGCCTGTGACCGCGACTCGTCATCATCAAGAAGACTACAAGAGACAAAGAAATAAGGACCTTTTCAAAGTCAAATGCATTAGCACAATGACACTTTTGCTGGAGGGTGAAGATTACTTTGCAAATAATTCTGTGCCGGATCCAAGGACTCGCTGACACGGAGCTGTATGATTGGGGGTGGATCTACGGGCTTTCGGTCTACCCAAGGTTTAGCAAGACAGACAAACAACGCTGGAGGCTCTCATACCTTTCTCCCTGCCAACGAATACTTTTGCCGCAATAGGCTTCTGTCGAATAACGAGTTCGTAGTCCTTACTGAAACACCATCTCATCATCAGTGGCAGCTCGAGGCGAACAAAAAGTAGAACAGCCTTCCAGGTCTTTCCCGCCCAACATGACGCACCTGCTAGATTCCTGACTCCGCGCGACAGCCGCTGGTGCGAACAGTTTGGCAGGCGGTTGGTAGCTCATAAAGAAGATAGTATAACTTCAAGGTGTGGGTACAACGCCTCGGCGAAATACCAAGAACAATACTATTCAGGGTAAAAAGGCCGATTGATCTTTCAATGCCTTATTTTCGGACTTGATGATGGGCCCAAAAGCGTTCAAACCATGGGTGTAGAATTCATGCAGTGCTTCAGGTGCTTCTTGAGGCTACATGACCACAGGTTGGGTCATGAGAACGGCTCCGCGGGGCCTTAAATCCCGCCACGCCCCGTTTGACCTCACGAGCTGGCCGAATTGGATGGGTTGTATGGATTATAAGTGTCTGTTGGCGTTGTACGAGACTGCTTTAATGGTCTTTCAACCACAGTAGTGCGGCAATGATACTTCGGAAAAGACGTAGTACAATTGAGGAAGTGCTATTTGAGGCTTAGTAAAACGACAATTATCGCGCCGCAGTTCAATGGCTTCGGTCGACTGATGAGTCGAGCGGACTGAGTCTGAATCCAATCGACTTGAGTCTTGGTATGATCAGTTATTGAAAGGGCGATCGAGAAGTCTAAGGTATATAGTTAGTCAGTGGCGGCTCTTATGTTCTCCGGATCGAACAGCGATGAACAATATTTAGTCGCCGGAACAGGAAATGATGAAGGAAGAAGACAGGTCGGAACTGACTCAACCTTATGATCTACCAAATAGCGAATGGGTACGATGACGGATAAATACCTGAAGATCCTTGGATTTGATTGACTGGAATCGAAGTTTAGACGAACGAAACAACGTGTTTAGGACAGCAACTACTGCGCCAGATGAACGAAACGCAGGTATACACTGTGTGGGTCCTTGTCTGGGGGCTGAGGTTTTATATATGAAACTTTTTCTCTCCGATGGTCAGGTTGAGAGATGCACGGCTTGATATGATAAGATTGTTTGACAGAGGTCGAAGAAGGACCGGGTTCTGGACAGCAGGCCAAGACGCGTGTCCGTATCTGTAATGGCTGCCGGTGCTGGTCACTGCATTAGGATGACGCTTGAGGAGTCGATGTCCAAAAGGGCAGGCGATCTCATCTTCCACTTCCGCAAGGCTGATGGGGACCACGGGTCTTATGAGCGTTCCGTGCAGGGCTAAGCTGGTCTCTCCCCAAGGTACGAGGCTTTTAGCTGTGGCCGCACTGGGAAAATTCTTGTACTATCACTTTGTGCAAGGACGGAAGTCATTGGGGGGGGGTGTGGGCAGGGGAATAAACAGAGATCCTCGACGAGGATAAGGATGTAAACGAGGGCGGAGATTTTTCCTGCTGAAGACCAGGGAGTGCACTGAGCTTTTTTTCTAGACAGGGACCTGGACAGCGGGAAGCCTGCCACGGACGCCTACAAACGGGATGCTGGACGAGCATGTTCACGCGACTGAGGCGCCGTTGGTGGTAGTAGGAATTGGCGAGCACATTGGTGGAATGCAGGCGCTCATCAGCTTCTGCAGCGCACTTAGACCTCGAGCTCTTCTTCTGGCGCTCCGGTGGCGCCAACTCTTACCCTAGGGGGAAGATGATGGAGGATCTTCCTGGGCGACGCTTCCGGACTCCAGCTGCATAGCGCAAAAGCCTCCATCTGACAAGAAGCGTTACACCTGCTGTAAAAAAAGGCTGCTTAGAACTGCCACGGTGGTCAAAGGGGTCGAACAGAAGCGCAAGATAAATGACAACGGGCATAACGCAATCCATGCCTGTCAGAACATGGCCAATGGCCTGTCTTCGGCCTCATGCTTCCTCTGTCACGGTGTCTCGGATAAGACGTCGATGCGGGTTCTATCGAGTATTGCTACGTGCATTCTGGACAGCGTGTGTAAATTGGAGGCCTCTGGCGTGGTTTGTGACTCAAAAGTCAATATTCTGGAGCTAATAGGCGGGTAGGCGTGCCCCAAACCTCCCCGAATGGGTATTATGACTATACTGCTTTGGCATGGTTGTCGCTGGAGAAGTGTGTTAGTTGTTGTCCCATGCCTGGGGCTCGACCGAGGCGTGCAGTAGTAGGGAATGCATCGTGCGGGCACGACGGGTCGCTGCAGGCAGGCCGTAGCCGAAGGGTGGTAGAGGTGGTCAGTGACACGCGGGGAGCACATGGCAGCGTGGATAGCTCAGTGTCCATGGCAGCACCGTAGCATGCGTCCCTGTCCCTGTCCTGGTCCTGGTCACTACTTATCGCTACCGCTTTTGTCCCCCCAGCATGGTCTCCGCCATCCGGACCCCAATTAATATACTAGAATTACTGTAAGTTGACGTACATACATATGGCAGTCCCAGTACCTGACTACTAACTGACTGCTTCGACAACGGGTGGCTCGGGAGCAGCAACTACACAGTCCTCAGATCATCAGTCGTTCGCAGGCTTCTGTTGGCCCGATCCCACTGGCTCCTTGAAATTGAACCGATAATCAGCTCAACTTGCGCCCCAATCACTTCTAGTCCAGGCTGTATGCAATTGCAGCGCCGAACTCGCTGTCGCCAGCCACGAAAAGCCCCCATTCACTTACGCATGCGTCGATATATATCGCTGTGGAGATCTCTTGTGGCCTGATTGATCCATAGCTTGCCGCTAGGAAGTAACGAATTCAGCGCCTTGCGAAACCTTGCCATCACAGCCCTCGTTTGGACCTGTCCATCCGCCCCTCGCAGCTCTAACCCATCCAGCCCTTAGCCACTCCTTAGTCGATTCCCGATCTATGGTGACAACTAGAACCGAAGGCGCGAACTACAACTTAAGATATCCTACTATTTGTTCGATTGGCATCGATAACAAAAAGCTTGCCTCTATCAATCACATTTCGATCCGGGATGCCCAACAACGGGAAGTATTGACTTGCATACATAGCCCTTAGCACGCGAAACGCATAGCTTAAACATGCTTACATACCCTACCAACTACAATTTCATCTCCTGTTTTTCCTGCACGCAGGACGTTGTCCATCCTCGTGGCTAACATGTTATCGACACATTATTGTTGGATAGCGTTAGATTACGGTTAGGGATCGACGGGCCTGGAACTTGCGGAAGAAGTTGTGGAAAGCTAAACAGCACCCAACTAAATTTATGGGTCCTATGAGAAGAAGCGGCATCTCATGGGTTTCATCTCCTTCCCGAGGTGTAACCTCCACAAGAACCCAACAGCCAAATACCAGCGCCATGGACAGAAGGGCAAGCCGGGCGAAGCTGCATCAAAACATACTCAAGCTATTGACCTGAAACAGGCAGAGCTATACGATCATAAACATGGCTATATAGGCCATTCCCAATGTAGCGATATCGACTGCATACGGGAGGTGGCATCGCATTCCGATGTGCATCCAAAACGAACTATTGATACCCCAGCATTCCTTCATCGGAAACCGGTCGAACGCCAGAAACCACATTGAACGTGTCATTTATGATGACAGATGGACCCGTAGAACCAGCAATGCGAGTCACCCGGTAGTGTCACTCCCAATGGCATCCTCTGACTTGCGACCCGCAACTCTACCACAGGAACTTAAGGTGTCCGTGCTCAATCTCGTACATACATACCCGTGTCTGATTACCGGTCAGCGTCTGATCGCCGCTAGGGCCTATTCTGTCGTCGCTTTTGCAGGGTAACCTTAATTTGGACAGGCCAGAGCTGTCTTTATGGAAACGTTATTTCGCTTCCATCTCGAATTCCTTGATAGAAGCTTCTTGTTGGATGGAGGTCCAGCCTCGCCTCCGTTAAGCGCGCGGTCATTCAGTAAAGTTGTTTGTCAAGCATCATGCATACAATAAAACCCCACGTCCATGGAAATCTTTTCCAGCCACACAGCCAAAAGGAGTGCTTTCGGCTGATCCTTCCACAACGTTCCCGTGTTCTCGTTTCCATGCATTTAATGTCCGATTAGAGCTATGACAGGTTTAGCAGGGCGATCTTATACCGTCAACGTCTGAATTAAGGTATATGTCACGCCCTATATACCCTCCTAGGACTTATTGAGTTCAGTGGAGTTTAGTTGACTATGAGTCTGTGCAGTGCCGATCTCAACGCTCTTCTTGTGCCATGGGTCCGTAGAACGGCAAAAAAGCATGGAAATGCTCGGATTTAGGTAAAGTCATGCTGAGGCCATGGCAACGATATGTCGCTTCGTACACAAATCTTGAAACGGTCCGATAGAGATGGCACAAACACCAGGATACGACGACCAGGATACAGCGTTGCTCTTCGCGCAGATGGAGAACATCTGAGCCAGTAGTGGAGGAAAACTCTTCGAGATATATTAATGCATCTATCGTACAGAAATTAAAACGAAACAGTTCTCAAGCACGACTCCCGGGTGCACAGCTCAGCCATTATATCAGGGCGCCGAATATACCCTACCATACTTCTCTCAAGAAATTCACAGCGCTTCGGAAATTGCGCTTGTGTGGGGATCACCAAAGGTCGGGCACGCCGAAGATTAGCCATGAACGCGCGTGAATGGGTGGTCAATCCGAGGTGAGAATTCGAGGAGACGATCATTCTTAAATCTCAAGTTTCATTTCTGGGACAAATCATGCAGAGAGCGAAATCTTTCACTGTCGATGTGATACCGCTCTATTATTGAGAACATCTTCCTCTAATTTCAGTCTTGAATATTTCGTTCCTAGAATTGTTTCTTCATAGTTGTCTAGTACGAGCCCACACGTTTCATATATCCCTTGCGGTGTCTAGCGGAGAAACAGTATAGCCCCTCTCAAATTTTCCACTTCATTCAGACTAACTTACTATTCTAATTCTCACTACGTTTTCTGGTTTGTATGTTGGCCCTGCTGCTTCTAGTCCTTTTGCTACGGATTATACTGGCGCATAAGTTTGTGACCCCTGGTCTCTCTATCATTGCTACCCATATGGACTACAAATTATCGCCGTAAAAGCAAACCGTCGTCGAGCTGACTGGTCATCGAACGCTAAACTGTTGCTGCAAGCCCGCAGCGTCGGCAGCTACTTACCTCAGCATTTCTCACACTACTCCATCACCTGTATTCCTTCTCTGCCCCCACCCATCCCTTCCAAAGAGTCCCACAAATCAGTATCAAAATACACCACGTCTCCAAAACCAAACCTGTGATACCCGTCCACCGATAGCACAGGAGTCTAGTAAATAGACAACTGGGCTTCTTCTGCCTCACTAAACAATGCCGCATTAGTTGCATTCCTAGTCGATTTCCCTGATGTTCATGGCCGCGTTCTATCGACTTAGGGTTAAGGGCCTCGTGGAGTCTAGTTATCGTATTGACTCTCCTTAATCTGTCAACTCGACATAACAAATTGCCTTGACACGACTGACAGATACAAACAAAATCGATATTGGAAATTGATAAAGGAGAGGGAAAAGCAGAAATCAACATACGAAACACTCACGCCCTCTCATAAACTCCTCCAGCCGCGCCCGCTCACCCAACCACAGCATATCAATGTCCAAATCGACGCTCCAAGGCGAAGCTTTCGGGAAAGGTTCGCTCTTTACATAACCTCGCATGCGCGTCCGGCAGACAATCGCTAAGACCTCTCCTGCGCTGGTTTAGGCTTTGAGGACTTAGCATATTGGGTCTACCAGGCCGGAGACAAAAGGGGCGAATGGAGCGTGAAGTAGTTGGTAAGTGGCAAGCGAAGAAAGTGATATGAAAAATGAGGAGAAGAGGGCCGGCCAGTCCTTGTCTGCTTTCAGATATGGTTGGACGAGAATCCGGAACATCAATACACAATGAAATCGCACTGGCGATGTGCGTTGCTTTCACAAAAAGGAAGTATCACAAAGAGGAAGCATCGCTGACACTACCCTTCATGTCACGACCTTGCAAAAAGGCAAGTAATTGTCATTGAGGTGTAGTTCTATCGCTGATTCTCATTTCACTCCTGTCATTGGCTCTTTTGTCAATCATCAGTGAGCATATAGGTCTTAGTGAACATGCCAGAGATGTCATCGATATTGTACACCTTTTCTTGATGGCTCCTTTGGTGTCTTTAGACTCGTCCTCCCTGTCTGCATCGTCTTTATCGAGACTTAGCTCTTTCACACCCTCCGAACCCTTACCACATTCGCCTCAAATTTGTCCCAGTTGAAGCTCATCTCTAAGTCAAGGCCCGCCAGGGTAGTATATCTGGGAACTGTAACCGTGCTAGAGGTTGCAGCTGGCATGAATGGCATGTCGAAGTAGGCAAGAACTGAAGCACAATCTTCTTTTTGAAAATTAGAGGTTAGCTCGATTTACACTCATGAACAGGTAAAGGGGTATACCCCCACGTCCATATCTGGGTACTTTCCCGCTTTCTTAACCTAGTACCGTTGCGCTTCATTGTCGCCGTCATGCTTTTGAGTATCTTATTGAGCCTCGTAGTGGACTGCTATTTAAGGTAAGGTTTTTCAATGGTGTCAAGCGTCGAAACACAACCAATCTACGGGGGACTTTCTATTGAGCAGAGGCTTGCTTCCTATGGCTGTTTCGGTCTTCTCTTTTCCGAGTCAAGCTTCTTCTTTTACGTTGGAATTTTAGCTCAATATTTGACTGGAAGATCAAAATCCGAAGCAGTGCTCAGACTTCGAAAACTATGATGTTCTTGCATGTTAATCTTTCAATCATTTCTTCAAGTCACTATAGTACTGGTGAATATAGGTATCACGAGGCATTTATTTAACTCCTGCTAGTTTCAAGCTAGCTGTTGGTCTGATCTTCTGCTTCTTTAGTTGATGTAAAACCTCGGACGATTCCGAAACGTGTCTGCTCTAAAACATCAGTGGACAATATGTGGGCCCAACGGCTCGGGGAACTATAAGCCCAGCGGGTTGCAAAGACAAAGCTGAGTAAGGAGCAATGGAAAGATGCGCTCAAGAAGGCATGCTGTAGGTAAGCTTTTGAGTGGCGTTATTATGGGATCAGGACTATCTTCGAAATATGTATCTATCGTCGATTTACCTCTACCTATCGCGTCTATTCAATCTGTCATAATGACTGTTTCCATTTATATAGAAAGTCCCAGCAATCACTCACTCCACCTCATGACGAATGATTGGAGGAAGACCAAGTTCGGGCTGTCCACCTGCTGATTATCCTCTTTCTTTCTCAAGGGCATTTTGCGCCTTTTCAACTTCCTTGCTGCATTGGACGTAGCCTTTCCGACGCCAATGTCTTTTCATACCTTTTACATGCTATTCGCCATTTTAGGCATTCTCAGACTTCGAAATACATGGGCACTTCTTTTTTACTTGTTCAGCCATTCACCATGCCACCTGAATACTGTAACATTTAAGCATTCGCATCAGAGTCCACTTAACTTATGCTAGTCTTTAGTCTCCTCTTTGCAGTCGAGATAAACTCCTAGGCTGAGCTTCTAATTTCATAGACGGCTAAAGGTCCCTAAAAGTCAAAATAGACTTCTATAAAATGGTACACTTGAACGGGTACACCGGATTTGTCAATATCGTAGATCGAGTCAAGCGAGTTGACTCCAGTTGACAGAATCACAATGGATGTCATGTGGGTGAAGTGTCTCAAAGGCCTTTATGCCAAGTGGGAGCCGATGACGAAGATGGTCTGAGAACAAACCCACGATGGTTAGCAGGCGGGTATCCCGCCTTGAAAGCTATTGTCGTGGACACGACTCCCTTATCGATTCCTTCTTGTCTATTGAACCAGTTCTGTCAGTCATATCTGTTTTGACTAATTGTCACATCCGTTTCCATCTTACATGAGAGAGTGCTACCATCAAAAGGATTCGGTTCTCACACTCGCCTTGGGCTTGCCACTCAGCTCTCTCCTAGATAGCTTTGGAGTATATATGGGTGTCACAGAACGGGTAGAGAAGATCGATACCGTCAATTTAACAAGATAATCAAACTACAGAAGGAAGAGAAAGGCTCCAGGAGCAGGAGGTCACAAATATTACCAGCTGTGAATATGGTGCGCTACGGATCCCGCTAAGTAGAAGAAAGTATGTGCATGCTTTCCCGTGACAATGAGGGCTTCTTGACTGCGGTGTTGTGCCTCTTCTCTTCATCTACTGGCATGATTAGAGTAGTTAGAAAGGCTCATTGCGGCAAGTTCTGACTGACTCAGTTCTTTCCATGTCACGTCTCCTTTCCTTTCTTTTCCCTCTCCCTCTCCCTACTTGATCGGGCGATCAAGTAAGCAGATCACATCCTGCTTGTGCTCCATCCTAAGCATCTAGAAGCGGTAAGTCGAGGCTCAAATGCAAAGTGTATTTCGGTCACTCATTGATTGATCAATAGTCATTCGCTGTGACAGCCAAGATCGCCTGTGTTGCGATCAAAACCACTCACCCCCTCGATATTTGCTCGCGGTCCGGCTAGGTTTTCACGGTCACAACTTCCCAAACTCCCTGGTTTACGGATCCCTTGTCGTCGACACGTCGTTCTGCCGTTGTTTCCCCTTTCTGTCACTTTAGCTATACCTGTCGAGTCAAATTTGACCTGTTGTCCTATCTGCTTCTTTAAGGCTGTGATACGCTGCTAGGTGCAGAGGGGGTTCGGAGTGTTCGCCCGCCCGCCATTCTCACGTCTGCGCAGAATGGAAAGATTGGTGTAGTAGATCAACAATCCGATCGAAGGATTTGAAGATGCCTGTGCACACAATGAACTCGATTTGATAACATGAGGTCCAATACAATAATGAACTGGCTGGAAATGATTCCTTGATTATTATTTGGAGAATAATTTTAAGTAATGCCATATACATGAACCAGTAAAAAAGCACAGCAAAACCTTAAAACAGAACATGATCTCAAAATGAAGGCTAAAAATCCGTGATAATGTTTCCCTCTTAATGCACCATCATTCCATTCCAGTTCACCGTACCGATCCATCAATGCACACATTTAGAGCGAAAGCAACAAGACGCAACAAACACGATTAAAGGCAATAGACGTTTAAAATGAGCACATGAAATCTCAGAAGAAATTTTGGATTGCAGATTGATGCTGAGGTCTGGAAATGCGCCTGCCGTTGCCCAATGCTAATTTGAGAGGAAAGAAGTGGAGTAGAGAAGCCGAAGCTATTATCGTCGAAATAACGTAAACCGACATTGTGCACGGTCGCCTGTATATAGACACCAAAAGAGCCATTTTACATGATGATAGCAGGCACATCCACGTTAGTCTTGATGCTCTTGTGCGGCAATACACTTCCGCCATTGACATAGATCTCATCGCCAATGGTGACATCGTCTCCTAGCACAGTGACATTCTCCAGCCGAGCCCATTTCCCAACCGTTGAGTTCCAGCCCACGATCGTGCTCTTGACCCAGGCGTGGTCCTTGACTTTCGAGCCTGCGAGTATGACACAGCGCTGAAGGCGGACGCCGTCACCGATAATTACATCGGGGCCGATTGTCACGTTGGGTCCGATACGGCAATTACGCCCAATCTTGGCGGATGGATCAATGAGTACATTGCCTCCGTGAACGTAAGGGGTATGAGGAGGAGTGAGCAACTTGGATCCTTTCTTTGTGAGTGAGGAGAGGTAGAGACAAGTGCCAGAAAGGAAATCCTTCGGTTGGCCGACGTCCATCCAGAATCCTTCTAGGTCGAAGGAGTGTAGCTTACCGTCAGCGCAGATGGCGGGGAATGTTTCTTGCTCAATTGACGTTGGGCGGAGCTCGATACGCTTGAGGACCGTTGGATTTAAGATGTAAATACCGGCGTTGATACGATTTCCAACGAATTCGACAGGCTTCTCAACGAATCGATCAATTCGGGATGGGTGACTGGGCTTGTGTACCACGACACCATACTTGGAGGGCTCTTCTACTTTGGTGACAATAATGGTGCCTTCATCGCCATGGGCCTTGTGAAACGCGGCCAGGTCCTTGAAAGGGTAGTCACAGATGACATCTGAGTTTAGGACAAAGAATGGGTCGTCGTCCTTTCCGAGGATCTTCTCAGCGAGCTTTAACGGTCCTGCTGTGCCCAGAGGCTCGGATTCAATGGAGAAAGTGATTTTCACGTTGAATGTCTTCGCATACTGTATGCTTATTAGTAATGACTCCTGTAGGTATGTGCCAAAGCTTTTCTGCTGAACCTACCTCTGCAAGATGCTTTTCCATAATTTCTGGTCGATAATTGACCGCCAATACAATATCTGTAACTCCTGCAGCTGCCAGGGCTTCAACTTGATGTAGGATCATAGGCTTGTTGCCAAATTCGACCAATGGTTTCGGGAGAGTGAGAGTCTGTTGCCGAATCAGCTAAGGGGTTCATTATCGCTCCTAGTGCTGCAAAGCCTTGGAGGGACTCGTGCTTGTGATTTAGGTTTGTGGAAGACGTACAAGAGGCCGCAGACGTGTGCCGAAGCCACCGACGAGAATAAGAGCTGTAGAGGAAGTTAGTGGAAATCCATCATCAAATGGGTTGCAGGAATGTCCTCAATGTACCCTTCATGTTGATTGTGCAAGTAAATTGACAGCAAAATCAAGGGATCAACTGTGCGGTAAATCAAAAGACCTGTGGTCTTGAATTCGATATGAGCGAGCGAGCGGGCGGGCGAGTGAGCGTTTGGAATGAAAAGTAATGAGTGTATATAGTGCAAAGTTCACTCAGAAGAGCGGTAGGTTGAAAGGAAGCTAGTCAGTGGTCGTTGTCGTTGTCGTCGTAAAATTTAAGGACACCTGGCGGGCAGCTGAGGTCCAGGTCTTTCGAGATCCAAATTTCTCGTTAGTCGCAATGCACCGTTCGTACTCGCTCGTCTCCACGGAATACGGAAAGGGGGGGTCGCGCTAGAAGCCCGTGACCGAGGAGGCGAAATTGGAAAAGCTATGCTGTTTTAGATTACCGGTACAATGGTCGAATGAGAGCATGGCCTGGTGCACGACAGTGCTCTGCTTTACTTTAATGGTGACCGAAGGAAGAATAAGCATCGAGCGCACTGGCGCTGATCCTTCAGCATTTTCTCACTCTGGGACATCCCGTGCACTTCCTTCTGCCTTGAATGACCTCAGGGGCAAAGCCAAATTGCGGGATGCGGCTACGCTACTTAGGATCACGAGGCTTGCAGAAAAGCAACCCTGTTACACATAAATCTGACATATCCGGGGGCGATCGCTGTAAGGCTGAGGGCGAGCCTTGCTCGAATCACAGTTTCCCCGCAATTCTTGACCCAAAAATAGGGTTGTGTAAAGAGCTTTTATTCATAAGTCGTTACGTCGTTGGCACAATCTTTAAGCTAGACATGAAATACAGGTCGTCCCGCATGAAAAGTCGTCGCTCATGAGTAAAGGAATCAAGATCAATAGACATTCCGCCCTCGCTTGCTAAATGCCAAATCGAAAGAGTGATCTTCAAGCCGCCTTTCCTCTACAGCCTCTCCGCTAGAATTGAAGTAGTACCCTCGCCAACTAAGACGGTCGTTGAAGAGTTGCCTCTGGATGTCCAACGGCAGGTTCTGTGAAACCCCGTGCCGTCCCGTCATGGATGTCTTATTGAGAAACAGAATGCAGTCATTTCACAAGTCGTTGATATCGTTAGAAAAAAAGGAAATCGTGAAGTCGTGGATCTTTTTTGGTGTCATTAGAGCTTTTAGGAATCATGCATAGAAGGGTCATCCACCGCCAATGCCTCTTTACATTCGATAAGGCTCAATCGGCCGTATGTCATTGCAACTTCGGGACCGTTGATCAGTCTGCACAGGTATCGACATGACGTCTATTCCGATGATACATCGGAGCTTGCGCTCGACAGGTTCGGTGAGTGTCGGCTGCCTCCCCGCCGCTTGTGCCGACTTCTGCTTTCACTGGCTGGAAGACCTTGGACGACACCGTTCCGAGCTAGCATACCACCATTCACGGAGAAGTTGCGGCAAACCATGAAGGCACGCATGGCAGCGTTCTCCTGAGCCAGCCCATCCGATGCATATTCTAGGTCCGTCTGATATTCCCGGCCGTGTACAAGGACGTGGCATGTGTATCCGGACGAGGTTCTGTATGTCTCATACATGGGATAGCCCCACCCTCGACGCCGACAGAGACCTGAAACTGACGTCAGTGACAAGACTACACATGTTCTGTAGGACAGCGGACTAGGCGGCCATTCCAGATGCACTGCATATGTAACGGCTGTATACAGCTAGAATCAACAAAAGAAAAGAAAAGGCTTAAGTAGCGTGAAGATCCATAGAATATCTCCGGGAAACCGTGGTAGCCATTCTGGTATAGAGACAAGAGACATCAATGCCCAATACAGGCATTGTAATTGAGGCATATACAAATTTGGTACCCAATTTGGAGATGTACCATGGAAGAAGATCGGGCCCTGAGACCACGTACCCTCAAGATATTGCATATAGTACCCTCCCATAGTTCCTGGCAGAGGAGTAATCTTCTTGAATCGTCAGGGGAAAAAGCAATGGGTGCGATGACAGCAGGAAGGTCAACTCCGGAACTGCAGGCAAGTCCCTTGGGTAACAATTATGTCAGGGCAGATGACGCCAATTGAACTGTTCTGTGATATCCTAGGCAAGGAGAAATGCAAGAAGCTGCTGTCATCGACAACGAGGCCAAAGATGTGTGGTCGACAGCGAGTTGTATAAGGATGAGGCTGTGAGGGTGGTTGACCTAAGGGGGCTTGTGCAGGACTTTGGAACCATCAACGGCGAAAGATGTGTAATTTATTGACAAGTACTAAGGTTAGCGCTGGACAAGGATAAATGAAGGTACTCCATCAGTTTGGAATGAGATAGGACGAAGGGTCGAGCCAGATGCACGCAATACTGCGGCTCTCTGGCTGTGACCCATAGTGATGTGTTGGCGTTGTCGTTGCCATAGAATAATTTCAGAGATTAGGCAACTCCACAGCGCATGGGAAGGCATGCTAGGCGATGATCTCGAACTTCTAGTGACCGTTAATTAGACGCCGAGAGGAGGGTCTGCAGCTATAGTAAAGTATTGATGCAGCAGTGGTGGCAAAATGCTCAACCCGGTTCCACCGAGTACAGGCGAGTGAAGGGTACTTTTAGACAAGTACAAGCAGTACATGGGGATTGCCGGGAGAAACTTCACAAGAAATGGCAAATGTTTGTAACATCGGAGATCCTTGGGCGGGCCGCTAACGCCGTTGAAGTTCATAGCTCCCAGGACGTTGAAGGTAAACGTCAGAGACCATGACAATTACCGGGCCATACCCCTTCTCTGCCCAGGTCGATCTGTACGTACTCCCAAGTCAAAGGAAATAATTTGCAAGAGAATGGCAGATCGAGATGCCGAGTAGTGCCCCGCACTGTAAGTCGTTCCATTTGCATCAACGCGCGCGCAACTCGCAGAGCGCTTGATATCAAACGAGTGGAAGAGGACTTGACACGAAGTCGGTCTGATATGATGTGCATAAGCAGTGGCTGAGCCACTGAGCTTATCGTTCATGCTGGGTTCTTCGTGACCCATAACTGAATGGAAAGAGAAGGCGGTAGGCAACCCGCCAAGGTCGAGACTAGCCGTGGGCAAGGTTGTTGTGCGTATGCAATGATGAGTTGTCAAAACCCGCTTGACGTCTCGAGGTAAGACCATATGCCGTAGAGACTCGAAATGGAACTGCGGCGTAGCGCTCTCAATGCATACGCATTAGTATTAGTAAATTACGCCTTGGCGGTGACATCCCAGAGCCTTTTGACGCAGGAGAAGAACGATTGGAGTTCACGCCGGTTCCAAAAAGCAAAGGACAAGGAACCACAAACGGTTTTCTTGGGGCAAACGTAGATCGTGGGACAAGTTCGATCGCGGGGACGCGCCAGAAAGCGGTCATTCGATACCAACGAAAACACCCTCGCACTACCGGCGCCAAGTTGGGCGGACCTAACATAGTTCCAGTGGAGCGAAGGGCCAAACTTGAACGCCATGGGTCATTTTGTGTTTGTCCAGGGACTGCTGTCGACGTCGCTGCGAGAACTGACCGCGGCTTGTAATTCGGCGGCTGGTAGACTGTGCAGCTGCAGTATTGACGTAGCAGTTGCTGCACGTCGCAAGCGACACGCTGAGAGCAGCTCAGCTCATGGTTATTGGGGCAATAGCGAGAAAGCTTGTCTCGCTCGGCGTACAGAGTACCTTACTAGTAATCTTGCAAGTGTTCATTAGCTTAAGCGTAGCCCGCACCGCCGGATGAATATTTAAGGCCAGAATGGCGGGTCGCGCACCTCAGGCCAAACTCTCTCCTTCAACAACTGTTAATCTCGGCTTCGAAACCAGACTTTGTTTGACAACTGACCATGAGCAGGCTATCGTTTGTGCTCACCCGTGCAACTGGAATCACGACGGTAGACTGCATTCTCACCACCTTCTGATCGAGCAGGTAGCTGCGACCTTCCGTGGCCTTGAGGTAAAGTCTCTCTTCCGAGTAGCGAGGCTGAATCCTCCCGCCGCGAATCTTCTGCCTAACCTCCACCAGGTTCTCGAAAAAGAAACAAAGCAAGACACGGAGACGGCGGAGAGATCACTCGCATACCCGTGCACCTAGAGGATAACCGGGTCTGAACCAATGGTACCGCGCACCAGGCGGGATCGATCTGCACAAGCACGACATACTTATGCCTGTAAATCGTCCTCGAGGTCTCGCCAACGGTCTTCCCCGCCCGCAGATGCGTGCATTGCCTGCTGACTGACTAGGGGCTGTCATTATCTGTAATTACCTTGTCCCATGGGTAGTGATGGGACCCTCTTCACGCCCCTTCTACGAATTAATGCAATCCCGCGCCCGAGTACCTTTCCATATCCTTGTCTCCCCGTCCTCTCCAGCAGAAACATACATTCACCATTGACCCCGGATTCTCGCTCTTATCTCATCCAGAATGCTCTAGGAGTTTTGTATTCCTCTCATGGCCATCTTACTTTCAAAACATTTGCAGGGAACCCAGTGATTCTGCCTACGAAACAAGGCTTCTTCTCAATAAGCTGGTGGTCGTTGTGCAGGTTTAATAGATTCCTCAAACCATGCGGTATAAATTAAGGCATATCACCGGATCTAAAGTCCCTCAATTGGGGTCGCATGTGGGGTGGCCCGCAATAATAATCACTCATATGGTTGAAGGTCTCATTCTTGTCCCCGGTAATGGTTTTCATATCATCCTTAGATTCGTATGCAGGTCAGAATTTCATCCTTCCGGTCTTATCATCGCAGAACAAAGAAAGGTCACAAGGCTCCCCATCGATGACACCGAGGAGGCGCTCCAGTGCATAAGTGCGAACCATCAAAACAGGATAACCTAAGTACGTTGATTGCCTTTCGCCCCTCGCCCTGGCACTCGAGCAGCCCTCGAAAGTGAGCTGAGCAATGAGCTGGAGCAAGAAGCCCGCTATCTTTCCTAGTATCATCTCGTCATATTCTGTGACCTCTGTTTTCCGTAATCCGGCTGGAGCTCGGTAGTATGACATGCCATACGGCCTCGTGTGGTGGCTGATCTGAATATTATGAATCCGATAATACTTCAAGTACACTACAGTATAGAAAATTTTGTTTATTCGTAGTTGTGTCAATATTGCTCAAACCTCTTGGTCAATTTCTTGAAATGATTATAGGAGTTCATCATTCCTGATTTCAAGCCTTGGATAATCAGCTCCACCCATTTACATACCATCTTCGATTTAGAATACCCTTAAGGGAGGCCTCAGTGTTTCCAGTGTCTTCCTCAGATGGGACTATATGCCCAATCATGATCATGACCTGAAAGTAGGGTGAGGACTTTTATTGTTCAATTTTTGCATAGAAATCGGCCTCCAACTCTCCTCTTAGAGACCTTTGTCCTTATAGCTAAAGATGGAATACACAGCTTACCCTGCTCTTCTTTCACTAGGTTGATCGTCACAATCATACTCTATCGCCTTTTCAACTCATCCTCACCTTAAAGAAGCAGCAGGAATGGTGTTCGCTACTCAACACAGTAAAGATTCAAAAGAAGTATCTCTCTTCCATTATGACTGTGGAGCTCGCAAGGACCGGGCTACCCATTCCTGAGGAGTATTTCAAGCTGTCCTCCATTCAAAATTGTTGATGCATAAAGCTACCGTCGTTTCCGAAAACTGTCTTCGGTCTCAAGTCGTTATTACAACTTTTCATTATACCGAAGCCCGTCGATGAGAATGCATCATCCTTTCATAACCTGAACAGCAGGGCCAACTTGGTACAGTTCAGCACAGCACTCCTGCTGTCCGTCTAAAGAGGCACATGAGAGCAGTTGGCAACTGCTGCTAACCTGTCGGTATAGGCACGCATTGCAGCAACCTAACCAACCCTTTCTATACCCTGCAGCAGAATGACAACCCCGATTCGGAACGCAAAAGCAGCGCATCATACTAACATTCATAGAAATAATACTCCATCGTACTCTATTCAAGCCGGCTTCGCCTGGGATCATCCAACCTAGCAGAATATCTTCAAAAGAAGCCCCTCCGAGATCTGGCACCAACCAACCACAGCAGCCGCGAAGCAGAACGCAGCTACAGAGCAGACGCAGACGCATATAGCCTGGTATGCCCAAGCCAGAACACCTTGATATTGCAGTATACAAGTTGTCCAAAGGCCGGGAAAGACGGAGGAAGAGAGAAAGATAAGGAGAAGCAGGAGGCCTGCCGCCATAATAAGAGACGAGATAATCTACGCAGCAATAACGGTAATATATAGAAACTTCTGGAACACATTGACAGATGAGCGTGCTTGTATATCCCATCTCACTTACCGATTTGTGATATACACTGCCTTCCTCTATTTTGCCCTACAATGTATGGCATTCGGAACCTGCAAGCTACCGAAATGCACTCCGTATGTCGGATTTGAGTACAACACTACACGTTCAGTTCCTAAATTGCTCTTCGCGCTTTTTTTTTTTGGATAAGGTGTGCATTCTCAAACCAGATCTATTGAAGGAAAGATTCTGTGAAGAGGAATGTTCTCTCCGACGCCAATATCTTCTCCCCGTCGTATATGGTCCGTGACCTACTATACTAACACATCTACTCTTTCCTAAATCCATTAAGCTATGTGAATACATAGGTGCAGCTGTTGAAAAGCTTTCAAGAGAAGGCACCTTTTGCGACGAAATAACCCCAAGTCTGCTCCGCCACGCCTTCAGGGATTACAAAAATGGGATGCAAAGTTCCCACCCTATCGATCTCATCGAAGACTTCTTCTTCACCGGCAACGGGTTGGAATTTGTCTACTGCCCATTGGTAGGCGTATGCCAAGCCGGTAGCTAGTTCAGGTGTGGATGTTGGTGAGACAGTATAAGACCAGCTGTGTTGGGCAGAGCTGAGGCCTGCGAGGACGTAGCAGGAGTGGTTGCCGTCTGAGCTTCTGGTTTAGAACGAGTTGGTTAGATTGGAAGCGTATGGTACACGTGGGTATGATAAGATGAATTATTATTAAGAAGAGACTTACGTGGTTGGCTTGTCCCTTAATCCACCCCGACGGGAGGTATCTTGACAAGCGCACAAGATGTATCTTATTAGACCCTCTCTATCGAACAAAGCTTTGTCCTCTGGCTGATTTGCCGCATAATTCACAGGGGTGACGGAAGGCCTCAAGGCTGCAGTAACGAGAGGCCAACATCCGCCGACCCAATGCGAATAACATCCGTCGACCAGTTTATTAGTGCGCCCAGAAAAGCCGCCTTCAGGGGCATACTGGCGAGCACTAAGCCAAGCTGTCAGGGCCGGAACGTCCAGGTATCTACCCGTGCCGTGTTAGCGTGAAAGTCGCAGTCAAACTTGCATGATTGGTCACCCTCTAACACGTTTCATGTAGTAGGGCTGAAGGGCTGAGCGGGAATAGTTGCATGCCATGACTTAGGCTGGAACGAGTGCTTACTGGGGAATGATGACGTGAGGATCGCCCAAGATAGAGAGGCATGCCAAACCACAAAAGGTATACGCGCCATGTGCCTCACCATGCGGGCGACTGGCAATACCGCCTTCATAGGTCTGACCTGTTTATATTTAGTGGACGCCTAGCAAGAGGAACGAATGGCCTTACACCTGCGAACATATTCCGGGATTCCTGTAAGAAGGGTGTCTGTTTCACGAGCCTTGGCTGGGGAGTCGGATGACAGTTCAAGGGGTAGATTGAGGAGAGAAATGATCACGGCTGCACAATATGCACCACTTGGAGGGGCAAGTGAGTAAGAGGCAAGAATAGACAGAGTAGGTTGCTTACCGGACATCCTCCTCCCCTCCAATAAACATTTGGAAACCCCCGTCCCGTTGCTTGATAGTCCCTAACCATCGCCACATTGCTTTTCGATCAATGATTTCCAAAGCGTCTTCTCCTCCAACTATAGCAAGGGACAATATAATGGCATATGTTGGCGCGAGATGGCTCATTTGGCCATGCCCGCCTCCGAAACCCCCAGTAGAATTCTGCATAGGCCGTACGGTGCTGATCAACCTTTCCCGGTAACAGGACACATCCTCGCCCAAAGTCCGAAGACCGCAGAGAGCCCAGTAATAGAACCAGGGCCTTGCTGCGTCGGCAGCAACAAACCCGGAGGGAAGGTCTTGAAGACTTTTATGCAGGAAGCGGATATGGCGTGTGCGATCAAGATGGGGAACTCCATGCTTGTTATATGCAGTGAACTTGCCAGACTCTCCCCTTAGGTAAGGAAGGCAGTCCTGAACAGTCTCATCTTGGTCTAGAGATGTGTATGTAATCAGAGTGTCTCTAATGGGAGGAAAGGTCGTATACAGATCCGGGATCAAAGGCGCCGTAGCAACGGCCATTGCTATGCCAGCGTCCTGTTCTTCCTCCCAACTCCCTTCCCCAGAATCGTCTCCTGGGAGCTCTTCTATAAGTATTCCAGTTCGTTCGTGTGCAGCGGGCTGAAAAGGTGTTGAAGAAGCTGATGAGTTTGTCTGTGAGGTTGAAGGTGTCATGGTCTTATTACTGAAGCGCACTTTAGGGCGGTGCCTTGCACCTTTGATGTGGAATGTCATAAATGACGCCTCCGGAATTTAGAGACATTGATTCGTCGTTGTTGATTTGCTATTACTCTTTCACAGTAGCCTCGCCTTAATTGCTGAAATACTTCGCTTAAGGTGTTAGCACCTTCATTCCTCCCCAAATCGCCGCCGTGAACTTCGGTATCTTCTTTCAATGAGCACGTTTACCCTTTCACTTGAGGAATTACTTGTATCCTCGGCATCAGGGAGAATGACCTTAAACACGACATCGCCAATTTGATCAGAAAGGGAAAAGTTTTGAGGGACTATGACAGTAGGCCAGCAGGTCTTCAGGATATCCTATAGCAATCCTTGGCAATCACGATGTGCTGCATAATATACATGCAGTATACACAAATATATATATATCTCCTTTGTACCTCGTGTGCCCGCCCCCTTCCAATTCTTTAATTATGTCATATTGATCTCCATGTTTTGTTGCGTTCCGAGAGGAAGGGTTCGCCAGCTCGGCGAATGATGAAATGCATAGATAGATTAAATTCTTTGTTCGTGCCCTGCGGGAGGCGAAGAGGCAAAAAGCTGCAAGTACTTTCGTCAACATCCGTTGACTTGCAGACGGTTTGTCACGGCTTATCCAATTACCGGTCCTCAACACTACGCACGCACCAACGCATGAATTTCAGTTATGCACGACTGCAGTAACTCGACGTCTGGGGTTCTGACGCCGGTGATGCTACTCCTGGTAGACTCGCTTGTACTATTTACTTTAGGAAGGGGAGTGGCACGGTCACCGCTATTAATCTTGGAAATCCTCTTCCCGCTGATCGATTGAGGCATTCTTATGGTTGGTCGCAAGGGGTGCATACGGAGCCTGGCCCACGACCCTTGAGCTTCATGGATGAAGGCTGTTGGACAATGTCAAAATCTGATGACGATTGTTCATATCCATATCCAGGATTCCCCTCACCGTCGATGGCAAGCTGAAAGGGCTGAGGCTGGAGTTGTGGACCAGAAACGAATTGAGCTTTCTCGCAAAAATAAATCCCCGTCTTCCCCTTCATCTCAGCTTCCAGCCCGTAAGCCTAGGTGTCCCCACAGAAGGCAGCAAGCGAATAGATGCCTGATTCCAATTGTGCTCCCAGGTCAGATGGTTCGGACGCTCCCGGCCAGAATCTAGAGAGTTGCCCTTCGTATGGAGGGGTTGAGATGTACGTACAACACTGCGACAATAAGAGATGCTATATACTTTATCTTTATAGTGTTAAGTCGCAATCGGTCGGGGCTTGCGCGATGGCGACACAGTAATCGTGGCCCCCCATTGGAGAGAACGTCGGAAGGACTCCGCCTCGGCACATGACCATCTGTGCGGACCGTGCTGCGCGTAACAAGGTGGCTGCCGTCGGCGAGGCATTGTTGGCTTTTGATTGGAGCGTCCGGCGACCATAAGACAGGGTGTATAGGGAACGAGGGGCCAGGAGTGGTCAGGAATGCCCTTAGGGCTTGCGAAGTGGGGTGGCTGGGTGCCAAAAGATAATCGGCCAGGGTCTGTCCAGTCTAGCGATAACAACGCCCGCTGTGCTGGCCCGTTTTCGGCAAGGCGCGGACGTGCTGATGCTTTCCTCACCGCTACTCCTCCTCTTCTCTCCAGCGCTTCCCTCTGCCTTCCGCTTCTTCTCTAAGGTTTACGGCACCTCTACAACTTCCCCATACCACACCGCAACATCATGAGTTCCTTCAAGAACTGGCGGTGTCTCTAACCCTCGAAATCTGAACACTTTTGACCTCTTCGTCCAAATATCCACGACAATGGCCTCCAACCTCGACTTCTCATCAGATGGTTTGTTAGATCTGGGTTTCGATCACCGAGACCCTAGATACGGTTATTCAAACATAACATCGCGAAACTCTTGGCCATTGCCGCTCGACATGAGCTCATCCGCTGACGAGAGACGATCATCAACTCCTACACACAATGGGTCACATTCACATTACCAGACGGCTCACCATAACTCACCAACACTCTTGACAGATTGGCCGATGCAGCAACAATCACAGCAACTCCAACAATATATTCAAGATAACACCTTGATGGGTTCTCAATTCAACGCCTTTGGGGGTGGATTCCAGACTTCTCCGATCGACTTTCAGATGCCCACCACTCAAGCCGCTCTCGAGGCTAGTCTGCAAATGGAGGCACCATTTGATAGACTCTCCCAGACCACTGAGGCACAGCAAGCGATGCAATGGGGGATGGGCACGGGTATGGCGAATTGGCAGGATTTCCAGAGTGCAATGACATTCGGCCCAAACGACGGTCTCCCAGGGACGAGTATGGGTCGTGGTAGCAATTCACCCACCGGCACCTATCTGGAAGTCCTTTCACTTCCTAGTTCAAGTAGCGATAATGGATGGGCAACAGTAGACGCATACCAAAACTTTGAATCCTATCAACAAGCCCAAAATGCCGCAATCTTCAATCCGGGACAGACATTACATCTTCGCTCCCACTCCGACTCTTCTCAATCAGATGGGACTGGTCACACAATGGAAACTTTCGGTAGCTTCGAGGAAATTTCCTTCCCGCCATACTCACCATACTCACCTGATTCTGATACCTATTTGGATCCAACTAGCCACCGCAATTGCTTCCATGGCGAATCTCATCAGCACTCTCATGAAATTATTAGCCCATCCGCCGCCGTTGCGCCCGTTCCGATCAAAATGTCATCAACCTCTTCCCGCCAAACGCCGTCTAGTAACTCTTCCCCACCAGCTCGACGAAACTCAGGTGGGGCGGCTAGGAAAAGTCCTACCACTAAGGCCGCAAAACCCGTGATCCGCCGTAATTCAAACGGAAAGAAGGATGCCGAGAAGAAGGTTGGCCGTCGCCGTGGTCCATTATTACCGGAGCAAAGGAAGCAGGCCAGTGAAATCAGAAAACTACGAGCCTGTCTCCGTTGTAAGTTTCTGAAGAAGACCTGCGACAAAGGCGAGCCTTGTGCAGGTTGTAAGCCTTCGCATGCTAGATTATGGCAGGTTCCATGTACTCGAATTGATATTAAGGACATTGGCTACTTCATGAAGGACTGGAAAGCGGATTACGAACGCCACGTCGGCCGTGGAGTCACTGTCTACAACATCAAGGGCTTCGCTCAAAAGGAGGAAATTATGTGGATAACGCATGGCTATGGATTTGCCCTTCCCATCATGGCTCGTGAAGTTTACGTAACCGATGACAGCTGTTTCCAGGTTGACTGGGTTGAAACAGACCATGAGGAACCATTGGAATTCGACGTCCGCACGGAGAGGATGTCCGCCGGTGCGGAAGGCGTCTCTACCGCAGCCCTTTCTGAGTATCTTGACAAGCACCTCGACGGGCCATTCGAAGACTTTATCGACAACCATTTTGAAGGAACCCCATTCATCACAGAGATTTTGAAGACGGCTCATCGTTATTATCTCAAGGAGAAGTTACCGGTCATCCGCAAAGCATTGAAGCTCGTCCTTGCCTACAACCTCACCCTGCATGTCACAATGGTCGAGCAACAGGGTGATGAGAACGAGATGGAGGGTTTAATCGAGGATGAAGACTCAAAGTTTTGCGGAAAGACTGCTGCGCCTGTCATGATCAACTTCCAGATCAAGTGTGCCTTGGCAGACATGTGGCGTGAGCTGCAGAAGGATATCCTTGAGGAGCTTTCCTCGTTATACTCCAGTGTGTATAGTGGAGAGCGTTTGAAGAACTGGCCTACGATATTTATGCTTGCCTCAATTCTTCTTGCGGTATGGGAAGAGATGCAATTCGATTGCCATTATCGTGTACCAGATCCTGCCGCGGTGAATAAGTTCTGCAACGATATGGAGACTACGCCTGTTGGTGTTATTGTCGGCCTCTTCCATGCCATCTCCCAGAAACTTCCTGCTTTCACGGAATGGGAGACATCAAGGCATGGACATCTTCTCAATAACAACGCCGCCGTCTGTGATGCCATGACTGAAATGAGGTCGCATGTCAGAAAGCATGGTGAGTGCACATTATATCTCATTTATCAGAAGATGCTGACAGCAAGTTCAGAGCCGTACTTGAGAACCCGTTCGGAGGCAACATTCGACCGAAGAGACTTCGATTGCTTATCGAATAAATTCCTGTCTAAGCTTGTCATCCGCGCCAACTAGGATACTCTTCACCACATCGCATATCATTGTATATATTCTCCGTCCGGATTCGATCACAGTGTGATCAAATGTCCTGTTAGTCGGCTCTCTGCCGCCGTCTGGCCTTGGTGCCGACGCTTAACCTTCCATTTGTACTTGGCTCTCCTTATTTCGAACCTTGATAGACCCAAAAGCGGGTTCACGAGTCTTACGACTAGCATAGCGATGTTGGATTTCTTAACAACTACGACTTTTACGATGTAGTATGATCATCACAATCACGAGATCATGGTTATGGTTGGCATGATAGGCGTTGAAGGATACGTTCTTGGAAGAACAGATATCTGCCGCCGATATGAGGCTTCAGGGAATGATTAC
>Ga0335074_10002089_pt1 | contig 27180 bp, 20 predicted proteins | sample Lox_Sample_23_FD_206715 | JGI IMG/M metagenome (GOLD analysis project Ga0335074, IMG submission 206715) | Soil microbial communities from Loxahatchee National Wildlife Refuge, Florida, United States - Lox_Sample_2.3 | ecosystem: Environmental > Terrestrial > Soil > Wetlands | place: USA...
CCGCCGTGGTCGTGATCGGACTCATGATCCTCACGTTCATCATGATCCATCTCGAGCCCGGCAGCGCGGCCCGGGCCACGCTCGGGGTCCGGGCCACGCCCGGCCGGATCGCCATCTTCAACAGCACGTATGGCCTGAACCAGCCGCTGTACCGGCAGTTCCTCACCTACATCGACCAGATCGGGCATGGTAACCTCGGCACCTCGTACTCGCTGCAGATACCCGTGTCGACGCTGATCGCGGAGCGGCTGCCGCGGGACCTGCTGCTGCTCGGGTTTTCCACGGTGCTGGCCCTGCTGATCGCGTTGCCGCTCGGCATCTACCAGGCGGTGCGGCGCGGCGGGATCAGCGACCACGTGTTCACCGGGGCGTCGTTCACCCTGTACTCCACGCCGGACTTCCTGTTCGCGATCCTGCTGATCGCCCTGTTCTCCGTGCAGCTGCACATCCTGCCCCCCGAGGCACCGCAGGCGGGCTCGGTGGGCGGGATACTGGCCGACCCCAGGGCCCTGGTCCTGCCGGTGGTGACCCTGGCCCTGGTCACCGTGGCCAGCTACAGCCGTTACATGCGGTCGTCCGCGATCGACGTGCTGGCCCAGGAGTACATCCGGGTGGCCCGGGCCAAGGGCATGCCGCGGCGGCTGATCCTGCTCCGGCACGTGCTGCGCAATTCGCTGCTGCCGGTGATCACCATGGTCGGCCTGTCGTTCTCGTGGATCGTGGGCGGCGCCGTGATCGCCGAGGAAGTCTTCAACTACCCGGGGATGGGGCTGCTCTTCTACCAGGCCGCCACCACCCACGACTTCCCCGTGCTGCTCGGCTCCACCCTGGTCGTCGGCGTGGCCACGGTGATCGGCAACCTGGCCGCCGACGTTGCCTACGGAATCCTCGACCCCAGGATCCGGTATGGCCGCGCTTGACACCGGGCCGGGCGGAGCGGAGCAGGCCGCGCGGGCCGGGGCCGGCCCGCCCAGCGCCGGCCCGCCCAGCGCGGGCCAGGATCCGGCGCAGCGCGGCTCCTGGCGGCCCGCCCTTTCCGCGTTCACGCGCAACCGGGTGGCCGTCACCGGGCTGGCCATGGTCGCTGTCATCGCCCTGTTCTGTTTCCTCGGGCCGGTCTTGTACCGGACCAACCAGGTCACGGTCAACCTGAACCTGGCCACGCTCCCGCCCGGCGGCGGGCATCCGCTCGGCACCGACCCCTCGGGCTACGACGTGCTGGGACGTCTGATGCTGGGCGGCCAGTCGTCGCTGGAACTTGGCCTGGCCGTGAGCCTGGCCACCACCATCGTCGGCACCCTCTACGGCGCCATCGCCGGCCTGGCCGGCGGCATCGTCGACGCCATCATGATGCGCGTGATCGACACCTTCCTGGCCATCCCCAGCCTGGTGTTCCTGCTGATCCTGGTGAACCTGTTCACGCCCAACTTGTGGATCATCATCCTGCTGATCACCATGCTGTCCTGGCTGACCAGCGCCCGGCTGGTGCGGGGCGAGGTGCTGACGCTACGGACCCGGGAGTACGTCCAGGCGGCCAGGATGATGGGCGCGGGCGGATGGCGGATCATCGTGCGTCACCTGGTGCCGAACTCGATCGGAGTCATATTGGTGAACGCCACGTTCACCATCGCGGACGCCATCCTCATCCTGTCCGCGCTGAGCTTTCTCGGCCTTGGGCTGCCCCCGCCCCACGCCGACTGGGGCACCATGCTCTCCAACGGGCTGAACTACCTGTTCGACGGCTACTGGTGGCTGGTCTACCCGCCCGCGCTCATCCTGATCATCACCGTCGTGGCGTTCAACATGATCGGTGATGCCATCCGCGACTCGCTGGACGTGCGCCTGCAGCGCCAGTGATGCGGTCAGGGCTCCCAGCCGGTGGCAGCGGCCCAGGGCTCGGCCACGGCGATCACCAGATCGACGACGGGGTCCTTGACGTCGGTGTAGCTGTCGATGTCGGATGTGACGCCGGCCAGGGACTGCTTGAACGCGGCATAGGCCGGGACCGCCTGAGGGTGAGCGCGGAACCAGTCGCGGAACAGCACGGCCAGCCGCCAGTTCGGCGATCCAGCCAGGCGGACGTGCAGGTTCACGTCACCGTCTGGATGGCTGCGCCGCCGCCACAGCCGCTTGGCCCACCGGGCCGGGTCGTCCGGCAGGCCCGCCGGGACATGATCCGACAGATACGGCATCCGGTGGAAGCCGAGTAGATGCAGCGGCTCGTCAAAGTCCTGGACCGCATCATCCAGGCTGCCCACGCTGGCCTGCAGATCGATGATGTCCTTCGCTGCCATGCCGGGGATCGCCGTGCTCCCGATGTGGTCGATCCGCAGTGCCTGCTCGCCCAGCCGCTGGCGCAGGCCGGCGATGAGAGCTCCGGCGCGCGCGGGCCAGTCGGCCCGGTACGCGACGACCACCGGCCGGCCGGCTCCCGGTTTCCCATCCGCGACTCCAGCGGTCTGCCCGGGGAGAAATTCGGGCGCAGTCATGCCGCCACGGTACAGCGAGGCGTCAGCCTGCCCCGGGGTCGGCTGCGGGCGGCTCGGGAGCGGCTGTCTTCTGCCGGTGCTCGCGCTGCAGCCTGCGCAGCACCGGGAGGGCCGCGAAGTAGGACCCGGCCACGGCGATGGCGCCGATTCCGACGTCGATCGAGATCCGGCCCTGCCTGGCCCAGTAGACGTCCTTCAGGTCCAGCAGCAGCGCGAACTCATCGACGATCAGCGCCAGGCCGGTGCCGTAGCTGACCGCGACCGCCGGGTGACGGCGGTGCCGCTCCTCGCCGCGCACCGCGATCGCGCCGACCCCGGACAGCATGGCGATACCCCACATGTAGTGGTGCAGGTGCTCGCCGCCGACGCTGACGTTGCGGAACGGCCCCTTTCCGGCCCGGATGCTGTACGTCAGCGCCCGCAGCCCGGCAAAGGTGCCGGTGAAGGCAAGCCAGCTGAGCAGGGCGGACTTCTGCCCGGGTCCCAGTTCCTCGTGGTACGCGCGGCTGATCTCGGCAGGCGAGGGAGCGATGTTTGGCACACCGCACCACTACCCGCCTGCCGCCCGGAGCAACATGCCGCCAGGCGCGGCCCGCCCAGATCATGAAACGCCACCTCTCCCGCAGAAATCTGCCAGACAGAGCTGATGGGCCCAGCATGACGATCCGCAGATCTGGACGGCCCGCCGCATAGGGGCCGATAGTGAAGTAACCGGAAGCGCAGCGGGAGGCATGGCCATGTCAGAGAACGGGTTCGCGACGGTGCCCGCCGAGGTCGACGTGGTGGTGGTCGGCGCCGGCTTCTCGGGCCTGTACCTGCTCTACCGGCTGCGCGAGCTCGGGTTCTCCGCGGTGGCCTTCGACGAGGCGGCCGACGTCGGGGGGACCTGGTACTGGAACCGCTACCCCGGTGCCCGCTGCGACATCCCCACGACCGACTACGCCTACAGCTTCGACCCCCAGCTCGAGGAGGACTGGACCTGGTCGGAGAAGTACGCCACCCAGCCGGAGATTCTGGCCTACCTCCGGCACGTCGCCGAGCGCTACGACCTGCGCCGTGACATCCGGTTCAGCATCCGGATCACCGCTGCCGCGTGGGACGAGACCGCCGGGCGATGGCGGCTGCGCACCAGCCACGGCTACCAGGTGAGCTGCCGGTACTACGTGATGGCCTGCGGGTGCCTGTCCCTGCCCAAGGCTCCCGACATCGAGGGCGCCGGGCGCTACCGGGGCGAGGTCTACTTCACCGCCAAGTGGCCCCATGACCGGGTGGACTTCAGCGGCAAGCGGGTCGCGGTCGTGGGGACCGGCTCCTCCGGGATCCAGTGCATCCCGCTCATCGCCGGGGAAGCCGCTGCGCTCACCGTGTTCCAGCGGACACCGAACTTCTCGACGCCGGCCCATAATGGCGCCCCGCCACCAGACCGCCTGGCCCGGCTCGCCGCCGATCGCGAGGGCTACCGTGAGGCCGCCCGCTGGTCCCGCGGCGGGGTGCCGGTCGAGGTCACCGACGTGAGCGGCCTGACCGCGCCCGAAGAACTCCGCCACCAGCGCTTCGAAGCCGCGTGGCAGGCCGGTGAGCTGTTCGCGATCCTCGGGGTGTTCAGCGACCAGGGCTTCAACCCGGTCTCCAACGAGTTCGTCGCCGAAATGATCCGCGAGAAGATACGCGCGACCGTCAAGGACCCGGACACCGCCGAGGCGCTGTGCCCGAAGGACTACCCGTTCGGCACCAAGCGCCCGTGCCTGGACACCAGTTATTTCGAGACCTTCAACCTGCCTCACGTCCGCCTCATCGACCTGCGCCGGACCCCGATCGTCACGCTAACCGAGGCGGGCATCGACACGGCCGGCGAGTCGTTCGAGTTCGACGCCATCGTCTTCGCCACCGGCTTCGACGCCATGACCGGCCCGCTGGTGTCGGTAGACGTCACCGGAACGGACGGCGTGACCCTCAGAGACAAGTGGGAACGCGGGCCAGCTAGCTACCTGGGCCTGATGACGACCGGGTTCCCGAACTTCTTCATGATCACCGGGCCGCAGAGCCCGTCGGTGCTGTCGAACATGCTCGTGTCCATCGAACAGCACGTCGACTGGATCGCCGATTGCCTGCAACGTCTGCGGGCGGAAGGCTTCGAGCGGATCGAGCCGACTCCGCTGGCCGAGGCGGGCTGGGTGCAGCACAACCAGGACTGCGCGGATATCACCCTCTACCAGCGAGCGAACTCCTGGTACATGGGGGCCAACGTGCCCGGCAAGCCGAGGGTCTTCCTGCCCTACATCGGCGGCGTGGATGCCTACCGCCGGACCTGCGACGAGGTGGCCCGGGACCTGCTCGGATTCCGGCTCGACGGGCCCGCCGGGTCACGGTGCAACGACGGCGTGATCCGCCGGGTCCAGCCGGACGTGGCGATCCTGCTCGACCTGATGGCTTCGCTGCCACCCATGGAGGCCATGAGTGCCGCCGAGGCCAGGGCTTTCCTCGAGGCGGTCGACGCCGTCCGGCCGCCGGGTCCAGATGTCGGCGAGATCGGCGACGGCGTGCTGCCGGGGCCGGCCGGCGATCTCGCGTACCGGCTCTACCGGCCGCCGTCGGCCGGCCCGCACCCGCTGATTACCTACTTCCACGGCGGCGGCTGGGTCCTGGGCAGCCAGGACTCGGACGACCCGTTCTGCCGGGACCTTTGCGTGCGTACCGGGGCGGTCGTCGTGTCGGTGAACTACCGGCACGCCCCCGAAGACCGCTATCCGGCGGCGGTGGACGACGCGTTCGCCGCGGTCCAGTGGGTTGCCGCCAACGCCGGCCGGCTCGGGGGCATCCCGGGGCAGCTCAGCGTGGCCGGCTGGAGCGCCGGCGGCAACCTGGCCGCCGTCACGTGCCAGCTGGCCCGCGACGCGGGCGGCCCGGACATCGCCGGTCAGCTACTGCTCAACCCGGTCACCGACTGTTACTTGGGCCGGTCCTCCTACTCCCGCAACGGCGATGGCTTCATTCTGACCACCGCCCTCATGCGGTGGTTCTGGGACCACTACGCGGACGAGGCGGACCGGACCGCGCCGACGGCCTCCCCGCTGCGCGGAACGCTGGCCGGCCTGCCTCCGGCCGTGGTGGTAACGGCCGAGTTCGATCCGCTGTGCGACGAAGGCGAGGCCTACGCCGAGGCACTCGCCGCCGCTGGCGTCCCGGTGCGGCAGATCCGGGCCAGGGGTCACATTCACACCTCTGTGACCATGGTCGATGCGATGATATCCGGGGCACCAGTCCGGGCGGAGATGGCCGAAGCCCTGAGCCACTGGTGGCCCGCCCCGGTCCGGGGCTGACCCGGAGGGTCATCAGAGTCAGCTTTACCTTGACTCGTCATGATTGACACCATAAAGTCCCGGATATCATCCATCATGCCATTGGCCGGCGGGCATGCCCGGGGGCGCTCGAGCGTGTTCCCATTTCCCGTGATTAGGGCTAGGTGGGCCTAGACGGGCATGGCACTTAATCTCAATCGAGGGGAGCAATGTCCAGACTTAAAGGCTTAATGGCCATTCTCGGCACATCAGCGTTCGCCGGACTCGGCTTTGTGGCGGCGGGCGGCCCCGCTGGTGCGTCGGCGGCGCCGGCCTACCAGTCGCTGCCGGGCAGCGTCGCCCAGTTTGCCGCCCTCGGCCAGGCGACCGGGGCGATGGCCGGTTCCCGGCCGCTGACGATCCAGGTGTGGATGAAGCCGAACCTCGCCGGGGCGCAGAGCTACGCAGCCGGCGCGAGCACACCGGGCACGTCGGCCTACCGCCATTACCTGAGCCCGGATGCCTATACCGCCCGGTACGGGCCCACTAGCGCCGCGGTCGCCAAGGTCGAGGCGTGGCTGAAGTCTCAGGGCTTCACCAGGATCGCGGCCAGCTCGCAGCGCAATTACGTGCGCGCCACCGGGGACGCCTCGACGATCGATGCGGCGTTCCGCACCCGGCTGGAGAATTACCGGTCGTCGGCCGAAGTCAATGCCGACGGGTACCAGCTGTACGCCAATGACCAGACCGTTTCCATTCCCGGGTCGCTGGCCGGCATCACGATGGGGGTGACCGGCCTGGACAATGCCGCGCCGATCCTGCCGCTGCTGCGCCAGGACAGCAAGGTCACGGCCACGGGCTCAAGCTCGGGGCTGGGCGCCAAGGCACCGTGCTCGGTCTACTACGGCCAGAAGACCGTGAGCGGCTACCCGAAGCAGTTCGGGACGACCACGTTCCCGACCGAGAACTGCGGCTATGACGCGGCTCAGCTCCGCGGCGCCTACGGGGCCAGCTTCAGCAGCGATGGCTCCGGGCAGACGATCGCCCTGGTCGAGCTGGGCCTGGTCCCCGACATGTTCCAGACCCTGCAGGATTACGCCAAGGCCAACGCGATGCCCGCCCCTTCTGCGTTGCGGTATGCCGAGCTGTCCCTGGGCCAGGGATCGGCCTGCGGCAACTTCGACATCGAGGAGCAGCTCGACGTCGAGGCGTCCTACGACATGGCGCCGGGCGCCAGCCAGCTCGTGGTCGGAGGCGACAGCTGCAACGACGGCGACTTCGGCGACCAGGGCCTATTCGACGCCGACATCGCGGTCCTCGGCGGCACCGGGAAGCACCCGCTCGCGTCGGCCGCCTCGAACTCGTGGGAAGTCGCCGACGAGGACCAGCCCCCGCTGGCCTCCGAGATCGAGCACGCCTACCTGGTGCAGGCCGCTGCCGAGGGCGTCGGCATGTACTTCTCGGCCGGCGACGGCTCGGGAGTCCTTGAGCCGTCGGCCGACCCGTGGGCCGTCGGCGTCGGCGGGACCACGCTCGGCATCAGCAAGACTGACCGGCGGCTGTTCGAGACCGGCTGGTCGACCGGGTTCTCGCTGCTGGTGAAGGTCAGCGGCAAGTATGAGTGGGAGTTCGTTGGGGAGCAGGGCGCCAGCGGAGGCGGCCCGGCTCCCCTGTGGAAGGAGCCCTCCTACCAGAAGGGTGTCGTTCCCCCGGCGCTGGCCGCCAGCGGCGGAGACAATGGCCGCGTCCGCAGCGCCCCGGACATCAGCGCTGACGCCGACCCATACACTGGCATCGCCGTCGGCCTGCTGGTTCCGAACAAGGAGAAGAAGCTGGTCTTCACCGAGGAGACCTTTGGCGGGACCAGCGAGGCCTCGCCGCTGGTGGCCGGGATGGTGATCGCAGCCCAGCAGGGCCAGGTGGTGCCGTTCGGGTTCATCAACCCGGCGATCTACAAGCTGGTCGGGACCAGCGCACTGTATGACACCCTGCCGATCGGCGACTATCACACCACGCAGTACCGCGGCGTCTTCTGCCCGACCGAGACCTGTGGTGCGCCGATCCTGACCACCTTCGACGATCAGAGCCTCTCCATGCTGGACTACACCGGTCAGGTGACGCTGCCCGGTTACGACAACATGAGCGGGGTGGGCGCGCCCAGCGAGCCCGCCTTCATCAAGGCGCTCCGCGCCTAGAGCGCCCTCAGCCCGCCCCTGGTGCGGGTCGGCGCCCGGCCTGAACGCACGGGCGCCCCCCGCACCGGGGGGCGGGCGCTGCCCCCAGCCGGAGCGTTATTCCTGGTCATTGACGAAGAAGCTGCCGATGGCAGCCAGCGCCCGCCCCGCGCCCTCGACCTGGCGGCCGGTGACCACGCCCTGAAGCTCGTGCCCGGCCTTAAGCTCGTGGCCTCCCGCCCACCCGGTTTCCCGCGATAAACGACCTGGTGAACCGCGTTCTCAGCAGAGCGAATAAGTAGTCATGTAAACCAGATAATCAGTTTCGAAATTTGGCACCTAGCTGCTCAAATATTGTCAGATCAGTATCATCGTAGTCATGTACGTGACTAGGGTGCCAAACCGCAGCTCACCGCCCGCGGTGCTGCTGCGCGAAAGCTACCGCGAAGACGGCAAGGTCAAGAACCGCACCCTGGCCAACCTGTCGGCCTGGCCCGAGGCCAAAATTGACGCCCTGGGCCGGCTGCTGAAGGGGCAGCTGCCAGCCGCGGCGCTGGACGGGGCGTTCGAGATCACCGGCAGCCTGCCGCACGGCCACGTGGCCGCCGTGCTGGGCACACTGCGCCATCTGGGCCTGGAAGAGCTGATCGACCCCGAGCCGTCCCGGCATCGCGACCTGGTCGCGGCCATGGCGGTCGCGCAGGTGATAGAGCCGGGCTCCAAGCTGGCCACCGCCCGCGGGCTGCGCGGCCAGACCGCAGCCAGCTCGCTGGGTGAGATCCTCGGGGCGGGTACCTGTGATGAAGATGACCTGCATGCGGCGATGGACTACCTGCATGCCCGGCAGGAGGCCATCGAAGCCGCGCTGGCCGCCCGGCACGTGGCCGGCGGCACCCTGTTCCTCTATGACGTCTCCTCTGCCGCGTTCGAGGGCCGGACCTGGCCACCGGGCGCGATCGGCCATCCGACGGATGGGGTGCGGGGCCGACCGCAGACCGTCTACGGACTGCTCGCCTCCCAAGACGGCATCCCAGTCGCGATCGAGGTGTTCAACGGGAACGCCGGCGGCCCGGTGACCGTGGCCAGCCAGGTCGCCAGGGTCAAGGACCGGTTCGCCATCGGCCGGGTTGTCCTGGTCGGGGACCGGGGCATGCTGCCTGCCAGGCGGCGGCGCGAGGACACCGCCCCCGCGCCGCTGGACTGGATCACCGCGCTGCGCGCCCCCCAGGTCGAGAAGCTGGTCAGCGGCGGCGGCCTGCAGCTGACCCCGTTCGACCAGATGGACCTAGCCGAGATCACCTCCCCCGACTTCCCCGGCGAGCGGCTGGTGGCCTGCATGAACCCGTTTCTGGAAGCCGAGCGGGCTGGCCAGCGCGAATCACTGCTGGCCGCCACCGAGGCCGACCTGGGCAAAATCGCAGCGGCCTGCGCGCGGGCCCGCGCCCCGCTGTGCGGCCAGGACAAGATCATGGTGCGCGTAGACAGAGTCCTGCGCCGGCGCAAGGTCGCTAAGCACTTCACCATCGCCATCGGCGACGACGGCTTCTCCTACGCCCGGAACCAGGACTCGATCACCGCCGAGGCAAAACTCGCCGGAATCTACGTGCTGCGCACCAGCGTCAGGGCCGGCGACCTGGACAGCGGCGACGTCGTCTCCTCCTACCAGGCCCTCGCCCGGGTCGAGCGGGCCTTCCGCGCCTTCAATACCGACCCGGACATCCGGCCCATCCGGTACCGCACCGCCGACCGGGTCCGCGCCTACATGTTCTTGCGGATGCTGTCGTACTACATCACCTGGCATATGCAGACCCGCCTGGCGCCCATCCTGTTCACCGGCCACGACAAGCCCACCGCCCAGGCCGGCCGCCCCAGCCCGGCCGCCCCCGCCACCCGATCGCCCCGGGCCCAGCCCGGAGCCGACGCCAAACAGACCCCGGACCCCCTGCCCGTGCACAGCTTCGCCAGCCTGCTCGCCGGCCTGGGCACGATCTGCCTGAACACCATCGCATCGGCCGACCCGGCGCTGCCTAGCTTCCGGCTCGTCACCACCCCCACCGCCTTCCAGCGGCAAGCCCTCGACCTGCTCGGCGTCAGCCACCGCCTCGGCGTCGCGTAATCGGGCACCATCCGGCACCACTGTGAAACAACCAGGTCAACGACCCAACGCGCCTCGGGGCTCCCACGCCAGCCGGTACTGGAAATCAACCCGCGGCACCCTGGTGGAAAGGCTCAACCGCAACCTGGACGATCCGCGCCTGGCCGAGGCCGGCCATGACCGAGGTACGAAGCCTAATCACCACGCCACACGGGCTTACGTCTCTCCGCGAATGCCTGCGGACCTTCGACGGCATCGTGGCTGCGCATGCGCCGCTGCTCCCAATGGAACCTGGTCGTAAATGCCTGCTCGAGTGGCGTGTCGAGTGAGCGCAGAACCGCCTCCTTGATCGCTCGCACCGCCAGCGGGGCGCTGCGTAGCAGATCATCAGTCCAGGAGGCAACGCATTGGTCGAGATGCTCGGGCGCCGTGACCTCGTTGACCAGCCCGAGCCGCAGGGCCGTCTCGGCGGTGATGCGGCGGCCGGTCAGCAGATAGCCCATCGCGACTTTCAGCGGGAGTTGCCTGGGCAGCCGGAAGGCGCCACCCGCGCCAGGGACCAAACCCCATTGTGCCTCGGGCAGCGCGAAGACAGCCTGATCGGAAGCGACGATGATGTCGCAGGCCAGGGCCATCTCGAACCCGCCGCCCAGGGCATAGCCATTGACCCTGGCGACGATCGGCTTGCAAAGACTGAAACGCTCGGTGAGCCGCGGCCAGCCGGGCTGGCCGCGGCTGCCGAACGTCGGCCGCGGTGCCCCCTGCTGGTCGAGCCAGGCACGCTCGCGCAAGTCCTGCCCGACGGAGAATGATCGATCTCCGGCACCGGTCAGCACAACGACCCGCACGTCGTCATCGGCCTCAACGTCGTCCCAGACCGATGCCAGTTCCTCATGCATCCGCAGGTCCATCGCGTTCAGCACGGCCGGCCGGTCGAGGGTGACGAAGCCGATGTGATCCTTCTTGTCATACCGCACCCGGGGCCGGTCAGCGTCACTCACGGCAACCGGGCCTCGTGCCCCGCCCGGAAGCTCGCCACCACCATCCGCCGGGCGCCGTCCGGTCCCCACCGGCCCAGCCTCGCCTCGGCCACGTACCAGTTGCGGCGGTGTCTGCCCGCAGTTCATGCCTCAGCCCGGAATATTCTGTGGGGGCTTTGTCAGTAGAACCTGCTTGTATACAGCCTCGAGACGCTCGGCCATTTTCTCATCTGTGTAGTAGGAGCGATGTCTTTCAATCAGCAGATCCGGGTTAAACTGTCCGTCAGCAATATCCGATAGAAGTGACTCTATAGCCTCGGCAAGTGCTATTATTGAGTCCACCGGAACGATTCGCCCATATCGCCGGTCCGTGAGCATCTCGGCCACCTCGCCAACATCAGTAGCCACGATCGGCATTCCACGGCTCATCGCCTCTAGTATGACTTGGGGGCCTGTTTCCGAGCGAGATGACATAACGAGAATGTCGGTACTAGGGCAATGCTCAAGGATGTTGGACTGAAATCCCCAGAACCGCACGATATCGTTCAGACCAAGCACAGCCACCATTTCCTTTAGATATTTCTCTTGGTCACCATCGCCGTAGACATTTAGAATTGGACAGTCCCGGCCGCGCTTTTGCCGCAACGCAACCATTGCCAGAATGGCGGCGTCTATACCTTTTCTCGGTATCAGGCTCCCTACCAATATTAGGTTTGGCCGATGCGATTCGCACGTCTCTTGTGAGGGTGCCGACGGCGCAGCTCTAGTGCCGTTTGGGACATAATAGATATCGTTTTCGGACATGCATCTCATCTTCAGCTCTTCAAAACGTGCCCTGGAGACAAGTATCGTCGCAAACTTCAGGCCAGACCTTTTCGCCGCCATCACCAGACTCGGACCGTTGAAGGTAAGCACACAGGGAATATTGATGCGATTGCCTGCGGGAATTGCTTGCGCCGCAGACTGTATAGTGTGGCAATGGATCAGCTCAGCGCCAAGGCTTCTAAATTGGGCGATCAGCTGTTGTACCGCCTGCTCGGCGGGAGGCTCCCATAGCCTGCCTTCTTGGGTCAAGCCATGCGCGACAACCACTGGTATTCCGTGCTGATGGCAAGCATCGGCGAACATTCCCGCACGATCGACTACTGCTCCGACACTATATCCACGTGCTTTCTGCGCAATGGCTAGGTATAGTACATGTCTTTCAATCCCGGCAATGTTTGTTGCGCTGCTGTTAATTGCATGGACGACTCTCATAGAAAACTGCCTTATTTAAGTTTCCGATAATACCATCAGAGCGCTGGCCCAGTGGCGGCGAGCCAACCAGGACGTCTCCATGGGCGACGGTCAGCACGCTCGCCCGACAGACTCTCCAGCGCCACCGCTTAGCTGCGGTCATTCACCCGCAGACTGCGCCGCGGGTCGATAACTCGCGCACGCTCATCCAATTCCTGCGCAAAGCTCAGCCACATCTGCGCATACTGATGCGCCAGGTTCATCACCGTAACCGCGCAATGAGGCGGGATGGCGGCGACCGCCTCGGACCACTCCCGGGGCCCTACCGCATTATGCCGCAGCAAACGCAACAGCCACCGTCCCTGCTCGTTGTGCCGTAGCGACGGATCCCGCAACAACTTCTCCAGCGCCAGCGCCGGAGACGACCCGTCCGCTGGGACCGGCCGGGGAGCCGATAGCCGACCGGCCCTGTCCGACTCCTCCCCAGGATCATCCGCACCAGCCGCGCCGGACGGCCGGATCGGCCGCGGGTCCTCACCGCGCTCCAGCCGCCTGCGGACATCGCCAGCCGTCGCCGGCGACACCCCAGCGGCCCGGGCGACCTCCCGCAACGACGCCCGCGGATGCCCGACCAGCAACTCCGCCGCCCGCCGCCGGCCCGCCATCCTGTCCACGGGCCGAATCCTGCCATCCCGGCCCACTCTGGCGTTCAACTGCGGTATCGCATCAGTTGAACGCCGACGGATTTTCGCCACGGTCCTGGCCGCCAGGCCAGCCGATTCCCCGATCGCCCGGTCAGAAAGCTGAGGATGCGACACGATAAGCCGAGCCGCCGCAGCCCGCCGATCTGCCTGCGATAACGGCAGACCATGCGTCACGTTCGCCTCGACAGCACGCATGAACGCATCTGCTGGGCTGCCATCGAAAAACTCGACGCTGATCGTCTCCTGGCCCTTCATCGACGCAGCCAGGAGGCGGTGCATACCGTCGATGACCCGCATGCTGCGCCGGTCTACGAGAATCGGCGGCAGTGACGCCTCAGTCTCCGCCAGCCATGCAATATGGGTCTTGTCCTCCCCCTCCAACCGCGGAGAATCACCAGGTCTCAGCGCCAAAACCTTGACCGCCACCACATTCCGCCCGGGCGCTTCGGCGCTCAAGTCCAAGCCGACTAAGGCGCCAACCACCGCACCGCCCGCTGACTGGGTTGGACCTGGCTCTACAGGACTCACCTTTACCTCCTCCGCTCCGGGACAAACGCACATGCAGGAGAAGAACTGGACCATAGGGTGCGCCCCCAGCCGCGAGGTTCGGGACGTCATCAGGGACAACAGGCGCATCATCGTAAATCATAATAGATCATCCGAATCTCGACTAGCTTTCGTCCCCCATTGACCTTTTCATCCGATACTTTCATGAACCTCGCTGGGCCTGCATCAGCGCGTAACGGCTTCTGCCTAATGTTCTGCCGTCCTCGGGCGTCTTGCTTCCCGTCGTCGGGCCGGCTGTGATCTGCGGGGATCCGCAGCTATCACGGTGCGGCTCACGAAACTGCTCTAATTCTCCGCGGCCGCTCGCCGACGATACTCGACGAGATGCCCAGAAACAGCGGGTACAGATAGAACGGCTACTGTCATAGCTGCGTTGAATCACATTGGGCTAAAGGCCGATATAATGAACCCGCAGCAAACGCCGCTCAGGAAAGGCACCGGAGTAACGGAGGCGGTCACCATGATGATGATGCAGGGGCCAATGGTAGGGCGCCCCGGTTACCCGCCGGTGATCCAGGGTGGCGCTGGTTACCATCGCGGCTACTGCGCACTCCGTATCCGGCAAGAGTACCAGCGCTAACTCGAGCTGGAAACTATCTCACCGGTGCGAATCGGGAGGGCTTGTGAGTGCAATACGCTGGAAGCTGTGCTTGGCTGGGGCTGGACATGTAGGTACCGCGCTCTTGACAATGCTCCAAAATCGGCACGATGAGCTTGCCATGAAGTACGGTGTCGATTTACGCGTGTCCGGCGTCGCGGAGTATGGCAGTTGCGTTGTCGACCGCGCTGGCCTCGACCTTGGAGAGCTGCTCGCCTCGCTGCGCGCGGGCGAGTCACTTGGTGGGATTCCGGTGAGGGGATGCCCGGGAATGACCTCTCGTCAAATGGTTGAGAGGTGCGACGCAGACTTCCTGCTGGAAGCGACTCCTGTTAATATCATAGACGGAGAGCCAGGGCTCAGTACGGTCCGGGCGGCACTGGACCTGGGCATGCATGTTGTTCTGGCAAATAAGGGTCCACTAGCGCTCGCATACCGGGAAATTATCGCGCTTAGCGATCTTGCTGACAGCTGGGGTTCTGAGTACGTCCGCCCTAATAGACACGCTCATCGGCGGCCGCGGTTGCGGTTCAGCGCTACAGTCGCCGGAGCGTTGCCTGTCCTTAATATCGGCCGTAGGGATTTGGCGGGCGACCGGATCACTCGGATCGAAGCCGTCCTGAACGGAACGACTCAGAGCATCCTGCGGGCCATGGAACGCGGATTGAGCTACGAGGATGCACTGGCAGACGCGCAGCTCCGGGGAATTGCCGAGACTGATCCAGCCCTTGACATCGACGGTCACGATTCAGCCTGCAAGCTGGTCATCACAGCTAACGCGGTACTTGGGATGTCAGTCACGCCCGCCGATGTCGTGGTCGATGGCATCCGCGGACTGGAGTGCGCTGAAGTCGCGGCCTGTCAGGCTAACGGAAAGCGGCTGGTCCTCCTGTGCCTGGCGGAACACACTGGCGAGGGCTATCGCTTGTCCGTCACGCGGACGCCGTTGCCGGGCGACCATCCGCTGGCCCGGCTGACATCCGATGAGATGGGAGTCGTGTACTACAGCGACCATGTGGATCGGTTGTTCGGGGCGAGCCTCGAACCCGGTCCCGGTCCGGCCTCGGCAGCGATGCTTCGAGACGTCCTCGACATCATATGGAGTGAGACATGCCAGACAGGCCACAGTTAATCGATGAGCCCGCCATGTTTGTCCTTGCTAAGGACGAGGCCGCCGAGGTAACAGAGCTGATTAAGCGTCTCTTGGCGATCTTCCCTTCCGCAGAGGGCATCGAGTTTCTTCGCGCGCTTGCCTTGCAGAGCCATGATCTTCCGGAAAGGTTGCGCGCTTTCCTTCTTGGCATGCGGTCTCAAGAAGTTGCCGCTGCGTTTCTCATTTCAGGATTCTCGGTCGATGACGACTCGATCGGTCCGACACCGCATGGCTGGGGCAAGCAGCTGGATCGTTACTCAACCAGCGCCGAGACAGTCTGGCTGGGACTATGCGGATCGGTGCTCGGAGACTTGTTCGGCTGGGCCACTCAACAGGACGGCGCGATCGTGCACGACATCGCCCCGACTCGCAGGGATGAGCACAGCCAAGTCGGGAGCAGCAGCGCCGAGCTGCTCTGGTGGCACACCGAGGAGGCCTTCCATCCGCTAAAATGTGACTACCTCGGCCTTATGTGCTTGCGCAACCATGACCGGGTGGCGACAACGTTCGCCTCCATGCAGGGTATGGAGCTAGCAGCCGAGGTTCGCCGAGTTCTCTTCGAGAAACGGTTCGTGATCCGCCCAGACGACTCGCATCTGACCCAGCGCCACGATCGGGGTTGGCCTACGGGCAAAGAAGGTCAGTTGCTCAGCGCGGCCCGGCAGCGTATCGACCAGATGAATGAGAACCCGCCGAGAGCCGCCCTCCTCTTCGGCGACTTCGACTCACCGTACCTCTCAATCGACCCGTTCTACATGGAAGTCCCCGCTGAGGATACGCAGGCGTGCCACGCATTCGAGGTCCTATGCAACGCACTTGACGGCCGACTCAGGGAAGTGCCTCTCTCCCCGGGAGACGTCCTGTTCATCGACAACTACCGTGCCGTGCATGGCCGCAAAGCATTCCGTGCCCGATACGACGGTACGGATCGCTGGCTCAAGCGAATCAACATCGCCCGCGATCTGCGGAGATCACGGGCACATCGGGTGACTAGCGACTCCAGGGTCATCTACTAGAAAGGGTTCTACAACTGTGTTCGGAGGAAGTCGAGTCCTGAGCCTCCTATCGGGAAGGTACGCAATTTGTCGCTTTAGTCCCGACCAAGATATCCCTACTTGGTCTGTTAGCACCATTAGCGAGTTTCTTTCGATAACCCGTAGCCGCACAGAGCTCTCCGTAATATGCGCCGCCGACGCTCTGCCGGCCGAGGTAGCCTACGATGCTGACTGGTATTGTCTGCGCATCGAAGGCAGCTTCGGAATAGACGAACCAGGAGTGCTCGCATCTGTGGCCAGCCCTTTGGCACATGCCGGTATCAGCACATTCGCCATCGCCACTCACGATACGGACTACCTCTTGGTGACCGACATCTATGGTGCGGTTGCCGCGTTGCGCGCCGGAGGGCACCAGGTAACAGGTGACGGCAATGGATGTGACTCTCCCCGTGAGGCCCGCTTCTGACCAACGAGACTGCCGGTTCAGCAGGTGGATCAGCAAGGTGCTGTGCCCACCGCCGCAGCCGTCTCGGCAGCCGTTATAGGCCACGAGCGCATTGCGGTGCCCACGGCGGCATATGCGCCACCAGATGAGGAAATTCCGCAGAGGTCAGCATTAGTCGTGCTTTATACACCACGTTGAAATCGTGGCTCAGATCCAGTTCGGCGAAAATTTCACGTACCGTCCGCTTCCCATCTGCGCGATCCCATATAGCTCGCATCTCGGCCTTTGGTATCATTTCGCGAATTAGCGTGCCGTGCGAGCTTAGTTTGTAGGTACCATCGTCGTCCAGCACATACCTGTGGCGGACGGCCGATGGTTTTTCGAGTACGCTGTCGAGGAAGATCCGGTTCCGATCGGCCTCTGAGACTCGGGTGCCGGTACCGTCCCGGTCGGGGCGAAGTATGAACCACAGCATGGGCGACGTGTCTAGGCGCAACAGATTAACCACCTGCCAGCGCGGCCTGTCGTCGAGCGAGAAGAACGCGTCTGACAGGTAGGGGTCGGATATATCGAGAGTCCAGAGAAACCGATTCTTTGCCTTGTCGAACACGTTGATACGAGGAACTTCTATGGTAAGCCCAGATTCCTCGGCCATCGACCAGAGCGAGTCGAGGTCATAGGACGTCTCGTACGGGTTGATACAATTATCAGCCCACACCTCATCGGGCATTCGTTGCATTCCGTGCAGATATTCGCCCATTGTGCCGATAGCTTCGATTGACCTCGCTAGAGAGCGAGATCTGGAGAGCCGCTCTCGATGACTGTCTATCCCTGCGAGCAGGATTCGCACTGCGCCCTGGAACGCGCTCACTTCCCTGCGATGGAATTTATTATATACCATCAGCTCCAAGACGCCATCGTCACGCAGGGCCGCTGAAAGCCGGGAAAGGCATTGACGCGGCTCTCGATTGTGATGAATAACTCCAGTGCAAATGACCATATCGAACTGGCTGTCTCGATTGCTTTGCATAATACCTTGCTGTTCGAGCTTCAAATTCGACACGCCTACGCTCTTGGCATTGTTCTCACATATTTCCAGCGAACGGGCCGACACATCTGTGCCGAGAATGTGAGCATTCGGAAACTGGAGCGCTGTTATTAGCGCCTGATTCGTTCCGCACCCCGCAACCCAGATATCCCTGAATTCGCTGAGTTGTGGCCTTGCCATTTCTTGCCGAATCAGTGTCGGATAGAACTGCGGGTCGCTAATCGTCTCAAAATACATCGGCCGCCACGGGTATGGAAATGCTTCGTAGAATGAGCCGATTGTATGTTCTTGACTAGATATCGGAGTACTTCCCGATAGCATTACCGCTCTCCTTACATGTTTCTTAATCGAGATCGGATTGCGAAGGTGCCCAGAACCGCTGCGAGCGCGGATCGTGCTGGCCTGCCAAGCCGTTCGCCTAGGTCAAGACAGCCGAGGAGATCCTCAACTCTCTGACCGAATATCTGTCGAAAATTTCAGGCGGATCACACTAGTGTCCCGAGTCATTAATTATTTCGCAATAGGCCGGAGGGTGGCCGGCTCTCGTGGGAGGTCTTGGTGCACGGACGCTTGATCAGCGATGACCAGTCCGCCCCCGAGGCCTTCACGCCCGTAATGGTGATCACGCGTGGCGGCCGGGCCGCGACTCGCCGGTCAGCCCTTCCAGCCGGTTCCGCAGGAACCGCGACCGCCACTAGACTGGTGCCGCGGCAGGCCACGTTCGCCTGGTCGATGATGCGGCGGCGCGGTTCGCCCCGGCCGCGGTTGTCGTGGCGGTCCTGGCGGCTGAAAGCGGCCTTTGCGGTCACCGGACCGGCACGGTCCTCGCCGCCCGGCCTCGGCTACGCAACCAGAATCAAAGCCGCGGCTGCCACTGCGTTCGGGCCGGTCGTTGGGTGTGATCGCCCGTGCGTCTGGCTTCCTGATCACCGGGTGCGACGCGCGTTAACTGCAGGCGGCCAGGGTGTCGCCAGCTCATGCTCCCGCAGGATCACAGCAGGCCTTTAACCATCCTGCCGCAGGGGCGCCATATCACGCGGATCCCCCGGCCCGAGCAGCTCGGCCACGCGCTCAACGAGGCTGTTATGCCAGTCCGCGGTCACGGCCCAGCAATGCAGAACGCATCCGACGACGAAGGCTAGCTCGAGCTGGCAGATGCGGCCGTTGAAACGTTCTGCGTCCCGGCGCAACTCGGTCAGCCGATCGCCTGCTGTCCTGTCCGATTCGCTATTGTCACCCGCTCCGACATCCAGGTCGGGATCAGTCTTAGCGTCGAAAGCGTCAGCCTGGACGTAAAGCAGCGCTGCACCGGCAATTGCGGCGAGTTCGCAGAAGTCCGCGGCGCTCAAGTGGTTGTTGTCCAGCAGAACCAGGTGATATAAACCGGATTTTGGTATTGGCGCTGCCGGAACCACAGCGAGTTGCTGGCTCGACGCAATCTGCGTGACCTGAACTGCCAGCTGGTCGAGATCGATGGCTGGTTGTCGGGCTGGTACCATTAACCTCTCGCTCTGTTATATCAAGCTTGTCTTCGTTGATGCTGGTGACGTCTCCGGTCAGGCGTGACTGGGGCGTGCGGTCGACACGAGTGGCCGATGTGTGCTGGGCGGATTGACGGGACAGAGTCAGATGCTCCAAAGCGCTTGGGTGGGTGACATGCGGGCGGCTTTGAGAGCGGGCAGCAGCCCGGCGGCGGCGCCGATGAACACCGCGGCGCCGAGTCCGCCGGCCCACGCCTGGACCGGGATGACGACGGCCCAGCCCTTGGTGTGAGCGTAGATGGCGGTAGCCACCACGCCGACGCCGACTCCGACCCCGCCCCCGCACATACTCAGCAGGATGGCCTCTGATAGGAACTGGAGACGGATGTGGCCCTTGGTGGCGCCCAGCGCCCGGCGCAGCCCGACCTCGCTGCGCCGCTCCAGTACCGAGATGACCATGATGTTGGCCACCCCAACCGCGCCGACCAAAAGCGCCACCGCGCCTAGGCCCAGGAACAGGCCGTTGAACGCGCCGGCGGCATCGGCCTGGGCGGTGAGCGCCGCGGACGGCTGGGACACCGAGACTTCCCCGGGGCTTTCCGGGTTGGCCTGCGCGGCGAGCAGGTTGTCCACTGCAGTGACCTGGCTGGTCACCGTGCGGACGTAGATAGTGGACGGGTTGCCGTCAAAGCCCAGGTACTCCTGTGCGGCGGGGTAGCCGGTCAGCACTGAGGAATCGATCTCCGGCACCAGCACATCGGGCTTGAGGATCCCGGTGACGTAGAACCACATCCCGCCGGCGCTGCCGCTTTGGGTGATCCAGATCCGCTCGCCCGGCCAGATCCGGTCGATGCCCAGATACTGTGCCGCAGCGGCGCCGAGCACCGCCACCGGTTCCCGGGCGGTGGCCGGGTTCAGGTAGGCGCCCTGGGCGATCGAGGTGCCCGCGGCGGCGGGCAGGGCCAGACTGGCCGCGTCCACGCTCAGCGCGTTGGTGTCGACCGACGGGATCAGCGGGCTGCGGTAGGCATTCGCGCCGGTGGCGCCGATGTCCTGGACGGCCAGGACGCCTGGCAGGCGGCCGATCATCGCGGGCGCGACGGCGGGCAGCTCGGCGGTGCCGCCGCCGATCGCCTGCCCGTTTTCGACCGTCAGCAGGTTGGTGCCCAGCGCGCTGATCTCGGTCAGCAGCCCGTTCTGAGAGGAGCGGGACAATCCCAGGACCGCCACGATCGCGGCCACCCCGACCGCGATCCCCAGTGCCGACAGGGCGGCGCGCAGCTTGCGGGTGCGCAGCCCCACGGCGGCCAGCCGGGCCAGGTCCAGCAGACGCAGCCGACGGGGTTCGGGAACCAGAGTCAAGGTCATGGCCGCTCCTCCAGCCGGGCGGGGGTGGCGGTGTCGGCGACGATCCGGCCGTCGAGCATGCCGATCTGTCGGGGCAGCCGCGCGGCGATGGCCTGGTCGTGGGTGATCACCACGATGGTGGCGCCGTCGGCGTTGAGTTCCTCGAGCAAGTCGATCAGCGCCGCGCCGGCCGCCGAGTCCAAGTTGCCGGTGGGCTCGTCGGCCAGCACGATCGCCGGCCGGCCCGCCACAGCCCGGGCGACCGCCACCCGCTGCCGCTCACCCCCTGACAGCTGCGTGGGCCGCGCCGCCAGCTTGCCGGCCAGTCCCACCCGCGCCAGCGCCGCCGCCGCCAGCTCCCGCCGCTCGGCCAGGGCGACGCCGGCATACAACAGCCCGTCGGCGACGTTGTCCAAAGCGGTGGCGTGCTCAGCCAGGAAAAACTGCTGGAACACGAACCCGATCGAGACCGCCCGCAGTCCAGCCACCTCCCGGTCGCTCAGCGCTGCCACATCCAGGCCGATGACCCGCACCGTCCCGGTCGTGGGCCGGTCCAAGGTGCCCATCAGGTGCAGCAGCGTCGATTTGCCCGATCCCGACGGCCCCACGATCGCCACCAGCTCCCCGGCGGCCACCGTGAAGGTCACCCCCCGCAGCGCCGTCACCGGCGGCGCGCTCGGATAGGTCTTAGTCACCCGCTCGAACTCCAGCACCAGCCCGCGCCCGCCGCCCGGCCTCGGATCGCTGAGGAACCGACCGACCGATGTGTCCACGCTCATATCGTCGGCACCACGATGCGCTGCCCGGCAGCCAGGCCGCTCCCGGTCACCTGGACCAGCCCGGCCGCATCGTCGAACACCCCTGGTGTCACCGCCACCAGGTGATGCCCACGAGGCCCGGTCACCTCCACCGCGTAACGACCGCCGGACTGCGCCAGCAGCGCGTCCACCGGTACCACCAGCACGTTGCTCACGCTGCCGGTGGTGATCGTCACCTCCACCGGCGCCTGGTTCAAGCTAGCCGCGGCCTTGGGATCGCTCAGCGCCACCAACACCGTGATCGTGGCGCTCGAGCCGCTCGTGCCGCTCGTGCCGCTCGAGCCGCTCGAGCCGCTCGAGCCGCTCGACGATGACGGCGTGGCCACGGTGCTCACCGAGGAGACTACCCCCGGGGTGGTGGCGCCGTCGGGGAGCGTGATCGCCACCTGCTCGCCGGCCTTGACCTCGGTCTGCTGCGCCGCGTCCAGGTCAATGGTCACGACTGGAGTCGTCGAGGAAGCCATTAAAGTCACCGACCCTGGCATCGCGGCCGCGCCCGGCACCGTGTTGGCGCCCAGCCCGGTGATCAGAGCCGGGGTCGGCAAGAACACCGCCTGGCCCAGCGCTAGCGACCCGGTCACCGTCAACCCGTGGTGCGCCTGCAGCTCCTCCACCGCGCTCGCGGTTGCGGCACTGAAGTAATCCGAACCGGCACCCAGTTCTGGCCTGCTGGCATAGCCGAGCCTGATCAGGTCGGTGTTCAGCTCGGCCACGTCGGCGCCGGTCATGCCCTCCGACAGGCTCCGCCAGGCCGGGACGTTGCCGTACAGCAGCACCACCGGAGTGCCACTGACCTGATACAGCACCTGACCCTGGCGCACCACCTGGCCGACGGTCGGCAGCTCGGTGATCGTGCCCTGGGCCTGGTCCACCACGCTATACGACCCGGCATCGCCCAGCGTGGCATTGACCTGGGTCTGCGACGTCAGTGACCGCAACACCACCGTCGCCGTCGAGGTGTGATAGCCAGCCCCCGCCGTGGCCGCCGGGCGAGAAGTGCTGAACGGGTCCGTGACGGCGATTACCACACCCGCCACCACCGCTGCCGCTACGGAACCGATCGCCATCCAGCGACGGCGGCCACCGCGGCCACGGCGGTGTGCGCCGCTGGCTTCCGAAGCCATTGCCGCTTTAGGCCGCCGGTCAGCTGCCTGGCCAGGGGAGACGGTGCCGCTCATGATCCACCACCAGGTAGCTTCACGAACTCGACTCGCTCGCGCGGGGCCACTTCGCAGGCTTGCTGTGCGGACTGGACCTGCGGCAATCTGGCATCGATGGCCGCCAACTGCAAACGCAGCATGCTGTCAGCGTGCTGCTGCGCCGCAGTCAGCTGACCGCCGGGCGGGCACAGGTGGTCACCGGCATTGTCGGCCAAGGCCTGCCCAGGAGAGCTAGCGTCGGTCCCGATTGCGATGAGTGTCCGCTGGCTGGCGGGGCTGGGCCGGACCGGTTCGCGGTGGGTACGCATGCACCACGTGTGACCAGACGCCTTCCGGCAGGTCTTCGGCCCTGCCGCGACAGGCGAGCCACAACCACCGCAGACGCCCGCCCGCCGCGACCCAGTCCGCCTGGGCCGCCTGCCGGTGCCGTCATTCATGTTTCGTCCTCATGGTTTCGGCGGATGACTCCGTTGGAACAACATGCAGCGGCTTCGGGTGCCAGACCACCGCGGGCGTCGCTCACTGGCCAGGAATAGGGTCGAGTTGCTGGCAAGTTTGCTGCACAGACTGGAACTGCGGGGAGTTGGGATCGATGTCGGCCGGATAACGGAAGCCAAGGCTGCCGTCCCGCCCGACAATGGGGTCCGGGAAGTCCGGGTACCCACGTGAGCGCATGCATGCGGACTGCTTCAAGGCCTGGCCGAGGGCTTCCCTTTGCTGCGCCGAAGTCAGCGGCGTGCTCGGGTCCAGGTGCGCACAGGCACTGGCAGCCTGCTGATACCGGGGAGCGTTGATGTCGCCGACCTCGGGACCGGTTATGGTGAAGTACCCCTGGTTGTCAGGGTCGGGAAAGCCCGGCAGCCCGTGCGAGCGCATGCACTGAGCGTAGTTAATCGCCATCTGGTAGGCCGTCTGGTAAGTGGTCGACCCTGTGCTACCGCCCCCGCCACCGCATGCCGTTGCCAGGAGGGCCGTCCCGACTACTATGGCGGCCATGCCCCGCGTCACCCACAACTGCCTCCGCCGCAGCCGACGGCGGCGGCCTTTGTTTATCTTCAGGCAGGATGCCGCACCGATGCCTGGGCCGTCGGCCCGAGCGCTCATTGCCGCAGCCGGCCGGACCGCATGGTCAGCTCGCGGACAATCGATCACTGGCTGCGGGGCCAGGGCGTTACCTGGTTTGTTCATAGTATCGATGATGACCGGCTGCCGGGCCGGTTGTCGTCGGCCCGGCGGCGGCTTGCCGAATACGCTGCACGACGCACCCGCCACCCGCCCGGCTACGTCAGCGGACGCAGCCAGGGGAGCCGCCTCGCAGATGATGCGCCTGCCGGTGCCAGTCGGTACGTTGAATGGGTATGAACGGTGTCCTGCGGCGCTTGTGGCGTGACCTACTAGGCGCTGGCCTGGCCTGGGGCCGGGATCTGGGCGTTCCGGTCGCCGTGGGCGTGGTCCAGCTGGCCGGAGTTTACGTCGTGGCCGGGTACCCGGCGCGCATTGTTTACACCGGGCCCGGCGCGGTGTCGCTGCCGGACCGCCTGGCCATAGCTTTGTCGAGCCTGGGCAAGCACGACCCCTCCACGCTGGCCTGGGTGCTGGCGGCCATTGGGCCCGTGGCTCTGGTGGCCCGGCGCCGTCATCCGGTCGCGGTGGCGTGGCTGGCGTTCACGCCGATGTTGGCCCCCCCGGCTCGGCTCTGGTTTGCCTACTTGAGCCTGATCGTAGCCGTCTTCGCCGCGGCCACCAGCGGGCACCGACTCGCGGCCTGGGCGGTGATCGCGGCCGGATACGTCTCCTCGCTCTGGCTGGCGCCACTGGCCTGGGGCAAGCCGACCCCCTCGCTCGGGGTGGCGCTGTTCGTGACCGCTTGGGTGGCGGTGCTGGTGACCGTCGCCGAGGCGGCACGTCTGCGCCAGGAGCGGGCGGCCGCGGCCAGCGCCGCCCGTGAACTTGACGCCAGGCGCCAGGCCAGCGAAGAGCGGCTGCAGATGGCCAGGGATCTGCACGACGTGATCGGGCACAACATCTCGCTGATTAACATCCAGGCCGGGGTCGGCCTCGACTTGATGGATGCCCAGCCCGAGCAGGCCCGGGCCGCCCTGGCCGCGATCCGGAAGGTGTCCGGGCAGGCCCTCGCCGAGCTGCGGGCGATACTGTCGGCGCTGCGGCAGGCCGGCGAGGAGACCCCCCGGTCCCCGGCCCCCGGCCTGGCCCGGCTGCCGGAGCTGATCGCGCTGAGCGGCGCCGCTGGCCTGGCCGTGACCGCCGACGTCGCCGGGCAACCCCGGACCCTGCCGGCCGCGGTCGACCTGGCCGCCTACCGAATCGTGCAGGAGTCGCTCACCAACGTGGCCCGCCACGCCGGGACCGCCGCAGTCACCGTGCGGATCGGCTACGGCCAACGCGATCTGAGCATCGAGGTCGCCGACGACGGATGCCCCCCAGGCGGCAACGGGGCCGCCGGAAAGGACACCATCGCCGGGACCGGCGCGGCCGGGACCGGCATCGCGGGCATGCGCGAGCGAGCCGTCGCCCTCGGCGGCCACCTCGACGCCGGCCTACGGCCGGCCGGCGGCTTCACCGTCCGCGCCCGCCTGCCCCTCGACGGCACGCCGTGATCCGGGTTCTGCTCGCCGACGACCAGGCCCTGGTCCGCGGCGGGCTCCGGGCGCTGCTCGACGCCCGGGACGACATACAGGTCGTCGGCGAGGCCGCCGACGGCCACCAGGCTCTCGCCCTGGCCACCACCCTGCTGCCGGACGTGGTCCTCATGGACATCCGCATGCCCGGCTTGGACGGCCTGGAAGCGACCAGGCAGATCGCCGCCGACCCGCACCTGACCGCAACGCGCATCATCATCCTGACCACCTTCGAGCTCGACGAGTACCTTTTCGACGCGCTGCGCTACGGCGCCAGCGGCTTCCTGGTCAAGGACACCGAACCAACCGACCTCGTCCGTGCCATCCGGATCGTGGCCGCCGGAGACAGCCTGCTCTCTCCCAAGATGACCCGGCGCCTCATCGCCGAGTTCGCCATCCGGGCCAAGCAGCCCAGGCCCGCCACCGTGCTGAACGCCCTGACCGAACGAGAACGCGAGGTCATGGCCCTGGTCGCAGGCGGGCTGTCCAACGACGAGATCGCCGGACAGCTCATCATGAGCCCGGCTACGGCCCGGACGCACGTCAGCCGGGCGATGACCAAGCTCGGCGCCAGGGACCGCACCCAGCTAGCCGTCCTCGCTTACGAAACCGGCCTGGTCCAGCCAGGATGGCACGCTTGACGCACATAACAGGCGGGCCCTGACAGCTCGTGGCCGGCCGTTTCATGCTGACTTACGCTGGGGGTGCCTGAAGATTGCGCGCACTCGTGCTGATGTGGTGATTGAGATCAACGCAGCGGCTTTCAGCTCTCCAGCTTCAGCCACGTTGATATACCAACCCAAGCTTGAGCCAGCATGTCAGGCTGCATCATGTCGCCATGCTTGCAGGGAAGAAAGAATTCCGATATTTTCCCAGATACATAAGGCTTCCACTCTTCGGCGCCCGGTGCACGCTCGTGCCGATCATCTGCTGCAACAATAATAAATAGGTCGCCTTCAAATCTCCGAAACTCATGCGCACGCAAAATCTTATCACTATTGTGAATGATCCGCGCAAGGTTCACAAGATCTTCGTCTGAAATTACTTCGCTATTACCGCCATATTGCTGACGCACCCAATCCGTCAGGTCAGCCAGCTTGCCTTGCTGCGCGGAAGCATCCAAGTCAGCGCGGCCAGTCGGCCCTTCTCTCTTCTCGGCAATTTCTTTTTCATGGCTGATGGCGTCCAGGCTTTCATCCTGGCCGGGCGGGTATGCATCCATAATGATCAGAGCGGCTACCTGATCACCAGCCGCTTGCAGCTGAACAGCGATCTCGTGTGCGGCGATCCCCCCGAAAGACCATCCCAGTAGATGATACGGGCCGGATCCCTGTACAGCGCGGATCTGTTCGATATACTCCTTTACCATATCCTGGATAGAGCTGGCAAGCTCGCTTGTACTATCGAAGCCGCGGGCCTGCAGTCCGTAGAGAGGGTACTCTGCCGGGACGCACCGGGCCAACGGCATATAGCACCAGCTCACCCCTCCCGCAGGGTGTATACAGAAGAATGGTGGCTTACTTCCGTGAGCCCGGATTGGAAAAAGAACACCAAGTGCGTCCCGTACGGATGTCTGGTCTAGCCGTTTTATGAGTTCGGCCACAGTCGGGGCTTCGAACAAGGTTCCCAGCGCAATCTGCATCCCGCGGGCACGCAACCGTTCCACCAGCGACACCGCCAGCAGCGAATGCCCGCCCAGGTCAAAGAAACTGTCCTCCACCCCCACCCGATCCAGCTCCAGTGCCTCCGCGAACATCCCGCACAAGATCTCCTCCAGATAGGTCGCCGGTCCCTGACCCGAGAAGACAGCCGGGTAGTCCGGGGCCGGCAGCGCCCGGCGGTCGACCTTCCCGCTGGCGGTCAGCGGCACCGCATCGAGCACCACCACCACCGAGGGCAGCATGTACTCCGGCAGCCGCGCCGCCGCGAACCCGCGCACCGCCCCGGCCAGCCCGCCATCACCAGCCACGCCG
>Ga0335074_10002090_pt1 | contig 27166 bp, 28 predicted proteins | sample Lox_Sample_23_FD_206715 | JGI IMG/M metagenome (GOLD analysis project Ga0335074, IMG submission 206715) | Soil microbial communities from Loxahatchee National Wildlife Refuge, Florida, United States - Lox_Sample_2.3 | ecosystem: Environmental > Terrestrial > Soil > Wetlands | place: USA...
TCGGGCTTCGCTGTCCCTCCGTGATGGTCTCGAATTCGTCGATGAACCGCGACGCGGCTTCCTCGAAAGTCTTGCCTGCCTTCAATTCGCCTGCGCGATACTTGCCGATCAGTCCCAGATACCAGTCGCGCGCCACATCTTTGGCGCGCGCAAGGCTTTCCTCTTTGGTTGTCGATTTCCGCTGACGGCCGCCGACCGTCGCGGAGCAATACCAGTAAGGGCTGCGAGGCCGCATGAAGAGCTGGACCTCGTTGTCCATGAGCGAATGACGTGCCGTCGTTTCCATCGCCGAGACCCGAAAAAAGTGCGCTGGTGGGCTTAGGTTGGGCTAATTCTTTATACCACTAATCATATGAAAATACACGGGAAAAATGAAATCACTTGCATTTTAAGTCCGTTGCGTCTACCATTCCGCCACGCCCGCGCGCGTCGTCTCCAAGGGATAGCTGACTCGGCTCCGGCAATTAAGGGCGGGCTTTCGTCCCCCGACTTCGTTGGGAGAGGAACAAGGCCCCGACTGGCCCCCCGCACACGCCGTTTGACAGGGGGCCGCGCCTGACTATATTGCCCGCCTTCCCGCGGGGGCCTTCGGCCCGCCGAGGGCCCGTTTTCCGCCAAAAAGCTGGATTTTGAATGTCGAAGCGCAGCACCTCGAAATACAAACTCGACCGCCGCATGGGCGAGAGCGTCTGGGGCCGTCCCAAGAGTCCCGTCAACAAGCGCTCCTACGGCCCCGGCCAGCACGGCCAGCGCCGCGCCAAGAAGCTCTCCGACTACGGCACACAGCTGCAGGCCAAGCAGAAGCTCAAGGGCTATTACGGCAACATCACCGAGCGGCAGTTCCGCAAATATTATACGGAAGCGGCCCGCAAGACGGGCGATACGGGCGAGATGATGATCGGCCTCCTGGAGCGCCGCCTCGACGCCGTTGTCTATCGCGCAAAGTTCGTGCCGACGCCGTTCGCCGCGCGCCAGCTCGTCTCCCACGGCCATGTGAAGGTCAACGGCCGCCGCGTGACGATCGCGTCCTACCAGGTGAAGGAAGGCGATCTGATCGAGTTGACGGCGAAGGCGCGCGACATGGCGCTGGTGCTGGAAGCGGCGAAGAGCGCGGAGCGCGACGTTCCCGATTACGTCGAAGCGGACCACGACAAGATGAGCGCGAAATTCGTGCGCACGCCAAAGCTCGCCGACGTTCCGTATGCGTCGCAGATGCATCCGCATCTGATCGTCGAGTTCTATTCGCGCTGACGCTTACTTGAATCGATATTGCGAAAGCCCTGCGATAACATCGCGGGGCTTTTTTTGTCGGGGTTCCGATGACCTACACGATTTACGGCGATTTGCGTTCGGGTGCCTTCTCGAGCGAAGCCGCGCTCGCCGAAGCGGGCGCGCCCTACACGTTCGAGTTGATCTCGATCGAGAAGAATGCGCAGAAGTCGCCGGCGTTTCTGGCGATCAATCCGAGCGGCAAGATGCCGGCGCTGAAGACGCCCGATGGCCAGATCGTGACGGAATCGCTGGCGATTCTGCTGACGGTGGCGGATCGCTTTCCGGCCGCCGACCTGCTGCCTGCGCCCGGCAGTCCTGCGCGCGCCGACGTCTATCGCTGGCTCGCGTTCATGGCAGGCGAAATCTATCCGATGGTAGAAATCTCCGATTTTCCCGAGCGTTTCGTGCCCACCGGCGTGGAGGCCGATACGCTGCGCGCCAAGGCGCGTTCGCGCATCCGCGAAAACCTTCTCCTCATCGAGCGCATGCTCAACGGCCCGTGGTTCCTGGGCGAAACGTTCTCCGCGCTCGACATCTATGCCGTGATGTTCACGCGCTGGCGCGGTACGGTCGGCCGCGACTGGCTCGAGGGTGGCCACATCCCGAAGCTGCACGCGCTGGCCGAACGGCTTTCCAAACGCGAACGCATCGCGCCCGTCTGGCAACGGCACTTCGCGAAAGATTAGAAGTAAGATTCACCACAGAGGCTCGGAGACACGGAGATAAACAGTCTCTCGTCGAAATCATGCACCCACTTCGGCGAGCTCAATTGCGCGCGAATGCGCGCTGGCAAGCATCGAAAGCGCGCCCCGCCATCCGAAACGGCCTCGCTATCTCAGTGTCTCCGAGCCTCTGTGGTGAATCTTACTTCTCAGACTTTTTCGAGCACGATGCCGCGTTCGGCGAAGAAGGGGCCGAGTTCGTCGGCTTCGAACATCTCGCGGATGATGTCGGCACCGCCCACGAATTCGCCCTTCACATAGAGTTGCGGGATCGTCGGCCAGTTGGAGAATTCCTTGATGCCCTGGCGGACCTCGGGGTCGGCGAGGACATTCACGCCTTTGAACTTCACACCCAGCTCGGAGAGGATCTCGACCACGGCCGCCGAGAACCCGCATTGCGGGAACACGGGCGTGCCTTTCATGAACAGCACCACATCGTTGTCGGCGACGTCGGACCGGATACGGTCTTGTGCGGTATTGGACATGAACTTCCTCGTGGTTTCGCGGGTCTGCGGCGAGAACGAGACTTAAGAGCGAGCGGGGGGCGCGTCAAGGCGCGGCGCTTTGGCGAAAGACCGGCCTTCCGCCTGTACTTTCCATGACTTGGCGCGATTTGAGGGCCAAGTCTGTCACAGAACCGTTGCGCAACCGACGCACAAGCATTGCAGCCCCATGGCTAAGTCCCCGGCAGGTTCATCTGGGGGAAACCGAGTTATGTCCGACGTTGCCATTGCTACACCGGCAAAACCAAGGCTCGACGCGCGGCCGAGTCTGCTGACGAGCGCCGTGTTTCTGATCCTTTTGGCGGCCGGGGTGGGCTACGGCATCCGCGGCCTCCTGGACGACATTCAAAGCGTGCACGAAGGGCTGGCGTTGGGCGTCTTCGCCCTTCTGGGTATCGCGCTGCTGATCGCGCTCGGCTTCGAATTCGTGAACGGCTTCCACGACACGGCAAACGCGGTGGCGACAGTCATCTACACCCACTCGATGGCACCGGTCGTCGCCGTCGTATGGTCGGGGGTGTGGAACCTGATCGGCGTCCTGGTTTCGGGCGGTACGGTCGCCTATAGCATCATCACGCTCTTGCCGGTCGAATTGATCCTGCAGGTCGGCTCCAGCGCCGGCTATGCCATGATTTTCGCGCTCCTGATCGCCGCGATCGTGTGGAACCTGGGAACCTGGTTCTTCGGCATTCCCAACAGCTCTTCGCACGCGCTGATCGGATCGATCATGGGCGTCGGCATCGCCAATCAGCTGATGGCGCCGGCGGGCCAGGCCACGTCGGGTGTCGACTGGAACCAGGCGGTCAATGTCGGCGAGGCGCTCCTGTTCAGCCCGCTCGTGGGTTTTGTGTTGTCGCTGGTGCTGCTCCTTCTGATGAAGACGATCATCCGCATCCCGTCGCTCTATCAGGAGCCCAAGACCGATGCGCCGCCGCCCTTGTGGATTCGCAGCCTTCTGATTCTGACCTGCACCGGCGTGTCCTTCGCCCACGGCAACAATGACGGCCAGAAGGGCATGGGCCTTATCATGCTCATCCTGATCGGCGCTGCGCCCACCGCTTATGCGCTCAACCGCACCATGACCGATCACGACACGCCCGCCTTCGTGCAGACGACGACGGCGGCTGAAAAAGTGTTCGCGGCGCATGCGGGCGGAAAAGCGCCGCCTTCGCTCGACATCGCGCGCAAGATCGCCGGCAACGCGCTGCGCGACAAGACGCTCAATCGTCCGATCGTATTCGGCGCATTGGCGATGCTGTCCGAGGACACGGCGCAAAGCGTCCAGAGATATGGCGCGATCGCGCACGTGCCGGCGGCGGCGACGTCCAACCTCCGCAACGACATGTACCTGACGAGCGAGGCGGTGCGGCTCCTGCCGAAGCAGGGTGCGAAGTTCACCGCCGCCGAGACCAAGACGCTCGGTGACTACACCAAGGGCCTTCAGGCCGGTACGCGGTTCATTCCTCTGTGGGTCAAGGTCTGCGTCGCCATCGCGCTCGGCCTCGGCACGATGGTGGGCTGGAAGCGCATCGTGGTGACGGTCGGCGAACGGATCGGCAAGCAGCATCTGACCTATGCGCAGGGTGCGTCCGCCGAGCTTGTCGCGGCGACCACGATCCTGGGCGCGGTCTATTACGGCATGCCCGTGTCGACCACGCACATCCTGTCGAGCGGCGTCGCCGGCACGATGGTGGCCAACGGCTCCGGCCTGCAATGGAGCACGGTGCGTGCGATCGCCTCGGCCTGGGTGCTGACGCTCCCCGCCGCCATGGGCATCGCGGGGGGGCTCTACTTCGCACTCCACACTTGGGGCGGCCCTTTGTTCGCCCTGTTCATGCGCTAACGTGAACGTCGCCGGGCGGTCCAAATTGCGTTAATTTGGGTCGCTCGGATGGCGGCTGGCTCCGGGCTCTATGAAGCCAAGGAGCAGGCCTCGATGAACACCAATCCCGATCTCGTCGAACTCGAAAGTCCCGACGCGTTCGCGCCGACGCTCGAGCGCATCGCCAACGCCATCGAATCCCATGGTCTCACGGTCCTGGCGCGCGTCGATCACGCGGCCGGCGCGCGCGCCGTGGGCCTCGCCATGCCGTCGACCATTGTCCTTTTCTACGGCAATCCCAAAGGCGGCACGCCGCTGATGCTGGCGGCGCCGCAGGCCGCTCTCGATCTGCCGCTGCGCGTGCTCGTGCGCGAGCGCGAAGACGGGAAAGCGATCGTGGCCTTCCATCCCGCGGCGCCGATGCTGAAACGCGCCGGCGTGCCGGATGCGCTCACCTCGAAGCTCGATCCCGCACAGGCGATCCTCGCGGCCGCGCTGAAGGGCTGAAAGGCCGCCGCAGACGGCTAGCGACTCACCAGCTGCTGCAACTGCGCCGGATAACGCTCGCCCTGCACGGTAGCCTTTGCATTGCATCCAGCCGAGGCCCGCGGTGACGATCAGCGTCTGGCCGTGCGTATTCTCGGCGACTGGTGCCCGCCCTTTCCGGGATTTCATCTTTATTATCCGAGCCGCCGGCAGCCTTCAGCCGCGTTTGCGCTGTTGGTGGATGCGCTGCGCTATCGCCAACGCGATTGACATGCGGGTCGAGCGGGGACCAAATCCAGACCGCTTCGTTTTTCACCGGGCTGGGATTACACAATGCTGCGTTTGTTTTTCGTCTGCGCCGTCGCAGTCAGTCTCGCTGGCTGCGAATCGGAATCTGATTTCTGGCAACCTGTTGTCGACAACGCGTGGCCGTTCGCGGACTCTCAGCCGGCCAAGCCGGTGGCTGCAACCTATGACGACGCGCACTGTGCAGCCGTCGCCCGCGAGCGCACCGCTGACGCCAAGGTCAACGGTTACGACGATGATCTGAGTGAAATCGTCTATTCCGGCACCTACGCCGACTGCGCGGCGTGGGACAAAAAGCATCCCGACCCGCAGGGGAACTAGCCGCGCTCAGCATATTCTGTCACGCGCGTTGCTGCGCGAATGCCTTTCGACGATTGCGATATTGTGTCGGGCCGGCGCGAGATCAGGCGGCCCCGGGTTGACCATGCCGCTCGCGATAACGAGATTAGGGGTCAGGTGGAAACCCGAGGGACAAGACATGACGAACACGCCTGAGTATGTGCCGCCCCAGGTTTGGGTCTGGAACAAGGAAAACGGCGGCCGCTTCGCCAATATCAACCGGCCGATCGCCGGCGCCACGCACGAGAAGGAATTGCCCGTCGGACGCCATCCGTTCCAGCTCTATTCGCTGGCCACGCCCAACGGCGTCAAAGTCACGGTGATGTTCGAAGAGCTGCTGGCGGCCGGACATAAAGGCGCGGAATACGATGCGTGGCTGGTTCAGATCAACAATGGCGACCAGTTCGGCAGCGGCTTCGTGGTGGTCAATCCCAATTCCAAGATTCCGGCGCTGATGGATCGTTCGGGCCCCAAGCCGGTGCGCGTGTTCGAATCCGGCTCAATCCTCCTGCATCTGGCGGAGAAATTCGGCGCCTTCCTGCCGAAGGATGCCGCCAAGCGCACGGAAGCGCTCAACTGGCTTTTCTGGCAGATGGGCAGCGCGCCCTATCTCGGCGGTGGCTTCGGCCATTTCTATGCCTATGCGCCAATCAAGATCGAATACGCCATCGACCGCTTCGCCATGGAGACCAAACGTCAGCTGGACGTGCTCGACCGGCGCCTGGCGGAAGCCGAATATCTTGCGGGCGACGAATACACCATCGCCGACATGGCGGTGTGGCCGTGGTACGGCGGAATGGCGAAGGGCCTGCTCTATGGCGGCGGCGAATTCCTGAGCGTGCACGAATACAAGAACGTGATCCGCTGGGCCGATCAGATCGCGGCGCGTCCCGCCGTCAAACGCGGCCGCATGGTCAACTGCGCCTGGGGCGATCCGAGCGGGCAATTGTGGGAGCGCCACGACGCCGGCGATTTCGAAACGAAGACGCTGGACAAGATGATGGCGAAGTCAGCGTAGGATATTCGGTCCCGGCGGCGCGTTATTTGCGATTGCACACGGAGGCCTGAAATGTCCGACTATGTCCTCTACTACTGGTCTGCGCCGTTCCGCGGACAGTTTGTGCGCGCGGTCCTGGCCTTCGCCGGCAAGACGTGGACCGAGGGTGGCGACGACGCAATCGCAAAGCTCATGGGCGGCTCGTTAAAGGACATGCCGGTGCCCTTCATGGGGCCGCCCGTGCTCGTCGATAAAAAGGCGAACGTCGCCATCGCGCAGATGTCGGCCATTGTTCTTTATCTTGGCGAGACGCTGGATCTTCTGCCCGCCATACCGGCGTTGCGCGCCCTGACCATGAAGATCGTCAACGACGCCAACGATGTGATCGACGAGATCACGCTGGATGGCGGCCGCGAGATGTGGACGGAAAAGCGTTGGCACGATTTTGTCCCCCGCCTGAAGAAATGGATGTCGATCTTTGAGGAAACGGGGCGCCGCCACGGCCTGCACGCGAAGCGCGGCTTTATGCTCGGAGGCGAGGCGCCAAGCATTGCCGACGTGGTGACGGCCACGCTTTGGTCGACCATGTGCGAGCGCTTTCCGAAGATCGAGGCGATCTTTGAGGAGACTGCACCGATGACGGCCGCTCTTGTGCGTCGGGTCGCCGAACTGCCCGTATTTGCCAAACTCGCCGCCAAGGCGCGAGACGAATATGGCGACACCTATTGCGCCGGCCAGATCGAGGCTTCGCTGCGGAAGGTGCTGAAGGCTTAGACGGCGCGAGCGACTTCGAAACGACGAGGCGCGACAGGCGCATGCGAACGCCCGAGTTGTGCGCCGATCCGTTGAGCGGACTTCGACCCGATGATTGACTGTCTAGTCACTCTTTATTATAAGGGGCAGGGAGGGAGACGATGGCAAAGCCCAAAAGCGAGGAGAAGCGCAACGCGATCATGTCCGCCGCGGCGCGGGTCATCGCAAGTCAGGGCTTGGGTGCGCCGACTGCGGTGATCGCCCAGGAAGCCGGCGTCGCAAACGGGACGCTGTTCACCTACTTTGAGACCAAGGCCGACCTGTTCAACGAACTCTATGTCGCGCTGAAAGCCGAACGCGCGTCCGCCTCGCTCAAGGGCCTCCCGGTCACAGCCGATCTTCGCAAGCAGATGTTTCACTTATGGTCGCATGCGATGGACTGGGCGATGACCCATCCCGAAAAGCGGCGCGCGCTGGCGCAGCTCAGCGTCTCCGACGAGATCTCGGAAGCGAGCAGGGCCGCCGGGCATAAGGCGATGTCGGGCGTCGCCAGACTGCTGGAGCAAAGTCGTGCCGGCGGCGTCATGCGCAATGCGCCGATGGGCTTCGTGGTCGCAATCATGAACTCGGTGGGAGATGCCACGATGGAGTTCATGACCCAGGATCCGGTCAACGCGAAGAAACACGCCAAAGCGGGCTTCGATGCGCTCTGGCGCGTGCTCACCTGATTTTTTTCAGCTGATGACTGACTAGACAGACATCTATAGGAGGAAGCCATGCCGAAGGCCGCAGATCGCAAAGCGTACATCATCACCGGGCCGACCTCAGGCGCCGGACGCGAAACCGCTCTGAGAATGGCCAGGCGCGGGACGCTTGTGCTCGTGGGCCGCAGCAGCGGCAAGCTTGATGACGTGAAGAAGGCGATCGCGCGACGGGGCGGGCACGCGGTGCCGGTGGTGTGCGACATGTCGGATCTGGCGAGTGTGCGCCGCGCCGCCGCTGAGATCATCGCGCTCGAGCTGCCGATCGTCGGATTGCTCAACAACGCGGGCGTCCAGAACCCGCCCGTCCTCAAGAACGCAGCCGGTTGGGACATGACGTTCGCGACGAACCACCTCGGGCCGTTCGCGCTGACCGAAGCACTGGTGCCGCATCTGAAAGATGGTGCGAATATCCTCTTCGTCGGCTCGGCCACCGAAGATCCCGAGCGCCAGCCGGCCAAGCGGGCCGGTTTTCGTGGCGGACGCTACATTTCCGCGGAGGCGAGCGCGCGCGGCGAATGGCAACCCGGCGGCGCCAGGCAGCCGGGCTACGACGCCTATGCCACGTCCAAGCAGTGCAACATCGTCACGGCACTGGCGCTCGCGCGCGAAAACCCGCGGCTGCGTATCAACGCCATCGAGCCGGGCGTCATGTTCAACACCGGCCTTCACGGCCACATGAACATCTTCTTCCACATCCTGGCGTATTACATCGTCCCGCTGCTGGCGCCGTTCATAAAGGTTTTGAGCACGCCGAAGCGCGCCGCGCGCGTGTTTGCTAGGATCCTGCTCGATACATCCGGCAAAACCGGCGTCTACTACGACGAAGGCGGCCATCCCATGCAAGGTTCCGCGCTCGTTCGCGATCCAAAGTTTCAGGATCGTGTCGTCGCCGAGACGCGGGCCCTGCTGTCGACGGTTCCAATGTGAATCGCCGGAGGCGTACGCCGCACACGCACCGTTCTGTGGCTTTCCGCGAGTTCAGGACTCGTGGCACGGACGCTTGTCGGACTGCCGGACGCCGCCGGGATATTCGTCGTGGCGTTTCGGCCAGTTCGGGTAGGCGGTTCTGTTGCGGCCCTCGGGCGTGACGTCAAGGTAGTGATGGGTATCGAGGAGTGCGTCGAGGCCGCGCGCGTAGGTGGAATAGGTCAGGAAAACCTCGCCCGCCTCGTCTCGCGCAAACACGCTCAATCCGGGAAGCTCCTCGTCGATGTAGCGCGGATCCGTCGTGATGGTCCCGAAATTGTAGTCGATCTTGCCTTGGGCCACCTGCTCCTTCCGGAAGGAGACGTGGAAGTCGTAGTTGAAGTCGCCAGCGAACGAGGACACCCACGGAAAGTGCCAGCCCATGCGTTCCCTGTAGACCAGGATCTTGGCGAGCGGTGCGCGGGAAACGCCCACGATACTGACGTTGTGTTGTTCGAGATGAGGCGCTGGACCGTCGACATGCTCGGCCTGAAACGAGCAGCCGGGGCACGCCGCGTCCCACTCCGGCGCAAACATGAAATGATGGACGATGAGCTGCGAGTGGTCCCCGAACAGCTCGGCCAGGGTCTTGCGTCCATGCTCGGTGTCGAAGACATAGGTCTTCTCGAGCTTCATCCAGGGAAGGGCGCGCCGCTCTTCGGCAAGCGCATCTCCCGCCCGCATATGTGCCTTTTCTTTGAGAAGAAGCGCCCTGCGCGCGGCGGTCCATTCTTCCTGGGATACGACCATGGATGGCTGCATGACGACCTCTCTCCCACAAGGCTACAATAGTTTCCAATATAGTGAACTATTACCGACCTGCGCTGTCAATGGGTGTCACGTCCATTGCCCGGCTTGTTCAGGCAACACATCTTAGGCAAAAATTTAGGTCGCCCCGCAAGAAGTGGGCGATGACGAATGTTTGGGGGATTCAGTCAAAAGCGATCCCGCCGCTAGTCCGCCGCCATCGTCTGCAGCGACAGTGCGTGCAGCACGCCGCCCATGCGGCCCTTCAGCGCGTCATAGACCATCTGGTGCTGCTGCACACGTGTCTTGCCCTTGAAGGCTTTGGATTTGACCATGGCCGCATAGTGGTCGTTGTCGCCCGCGAGATCGGTGATCGTCACCTGCGCGTCGGGAAAGGCTTCCTTGATCAGGGTTTCGATCTCGCTCGCCGTCATCGCCATGATACGCCCCGTTTGTCCTAATTCGTCGGCGGAATCTCTTCGCCGCGCATGAAGCGCGGAAACCAGCTTTCGTGCGTGCGTCTGAGATCGGCAATCGTCGCCGCCGCGCCGGCCCCTTCGACTGACAGCTTATCGCCACCTGTGTGACCGATCAAAGCGGCCGGTATGCGGGCATCCCGGGCCGAAAACAAAAGCATATCCACTTCAGCTTTTGGGATCGCAATCAGATAGCGTCCCTGATCCTCGCCAAAGAGCTGCGGTATCGACTTGGTGTTGGCGTACAGCATTGCTCCTATCCCGCCTCCTATCGCCATTTCAGCAATTGCGGTGAGCAAGCCGCCATCCGAAACATCATGCACCGTGTCGAGCTTGCCATCCTCGATGAGCCCGCGCACGAAGGTGCCGTTGCGTTTTTCGGCAGCAAGGTCGACAGGCGGTGCGTTGCCTTCTTCGCGACCCTCGATTTCGCGCAAATAGATCGACTGGCCGAGATGACCCTTGGTTTCCCCGATCAGGATGATCGCGTCGCCGTCGCGCTTGAAGGCGACCGTCGCCATGCGATCGACGTTCTTCATCAGGCCCACGCCGCCGATGGCCGGTGTCGGCAGGATCGCTTCGCCGTTGGTCTCGTTGTAGAGCGAGCAATTGCCTGAGATGACGGGGAAGTCGAGCGCGCGGGCCGCCTCGCCGATGCCGTCGATGCCGGCCACGATCTCGCCCATGATTTCGGGCTTCTCGGGATTGCCAAAATTGAGATTGTCGGTGATCGCAAGCGGCCTGGCGCCGACGGCGGAAAGATTGCGATAGGCTTCGGCGACAGCCTGCTTGGCGCCTTCGAACGGATCGGCCTTGCAATAGCGCGGCGTGACGTCCGTCGTGATGGCGAGCGCTTTCTTCGTGCCGTGCACGCGAACGACGGCGGCATCGCCGCCCGGCCGCTGCACCGTGTCATTCATCACCGTCTGGTCGTATTGCTCCCATATCCAGCGCCGCGAGCAGAGGTCGGGTGTGGCCATCAGCGTCAGCAGCGATTGCGTGACAGACCGCTTTTCGTCGATGACGACGGCGTCGGCGCGCGGCGTGGCGCGGTCAAAGGGGCGCTGATAAACGGGTGCTTCGTCGGAGAGCGCGGGCACGGGAATGTCGGCCACCACCTTGCCGTGATGCTTCACGACGAGGCGGCCCGTGTCCGTCGTGCGCCCGATCACCGCGAAATCGAGTTCCCACTTCTTGAAGATGCGTTCGGCTTCCGCCTCGCGGCCGGGCTTCAGAACCGCGAGCATGCGCTCCTGCGATTCCGACAGCATCATGTCGTAGGCGGTCATATTGGTTTCGCGTTGCGGAACGCGATCGAGATCGAGTTCGATGCCGGAGCCGCCCTTGTCGGCCATTTCGGCCGACGAAGAGGTGAGACCCGCAGCACCCATGTCCTGGATGGCGATGATTGCATCCGTCGCCATCAGTTCGAGGCAGGCTTCGAGGAGCAGCTTCTCGGTGAACGGATCGCCCACCTGCACGGTCGGGCGCTTCTCTTCGGAATCCTCGTTAAATTCTGCCGACGCCATGGTGGCGCCATGAATGCCGTCGCGGCCCGTCTTCGAACCGACATAGACGACAGGATTGCCGGCGCCCTTGGCAGCGGAGAGGAAGATATTGTCCGTGCGCGCAAGACCCACGCACATCGCGTTGACGAGGATGTTGCCGTTGTAGGAGCGGTGGAAATTCACTTCGCCGCCGACCGTCGGCACGCCCATGCAATTGCCGTAACCGCCGATGCCGGAGACGACGCCGGACACGAGATGACGGGTCTTGGGGTGATCCGGCTCGCCGAACCTCAGCGCATTCATCATCGCGATGGGCCGCGCGCCCATGGTGAAGACGTCGCGCATGATGCCGCCCACGCCCGTCGCCGCACCCTGATAGGGCTCGATGAACGAAGGATGGTTGTGGCTTTCCATCTTGAAGATGGCGGCGTCGCCATCGCCGATGTCGATCACGCCCGCGTTTTCGCCCGGTCCCTGCAGCACCCACGGCGCCTTTGTCGGCAGCGTGCGCAAATGCGCGCGCGTGGATTTGTAGGAGCAGTGTTCGCTCCACATCACGGAGAAGATGCCGAGCTCGACGAGATTGGGCTCGCGGCCCAAGAGCAATTTGACTTTGGCGTATTCGGCGTCGGAGAGGCCGTGTTCGCGAACGACTTGAGGGGTGATGGTGTCAGTCACTATGGGAAATCACGAAAGTGTTTCGATCAGGCTCTTGAACAGGGCTGCGCCGTCGGTGCCGCCCAGAAGCGGATCGCATACGCGCTCGGGATGCGGCATGAGGCCCAGCACGTTGCGCTTCTCGCTCAGGATGCCTGCGATATTGCGCGCCGAACCGTTGGGATTGTCGCCCGGCGCATAGCGGAACGCCACGCGGCCTTCCTGCTCGAGGCGGTCGAGCGTCTCCTCATCGGCCACGTAATTGCCTTCGCCATGCGCCACGGGAAACAGCACACGCTCGCCTTTGTTATAGGCCCGCGTGAAGACGGATTGCGTCTCTTCCACTTCCAGCGCTACGGAACGGCAGACGAATTTGAGATCAGCGTTGCGGATGAGCGCGCCCGGCAGCAGTCCTGTTTCGGTCAGGACCTGGAAGCCGTTGCAAATACCGAGCACGGCCGTGCCTTCGTCGGCCTTCTTCTTCACGTCGCGCATGATGGGCGATTGCGCCGCCATGGCGCCGCAGCGCAGATAATCGCCGTAGGCGAACCCGCCGGGCAGCACGATCAGGTCGACATCGGGAAGCGTGGTGTCCTGGTGCCAGGCCATGTGCGGCTTCTGGCCGGTAAGCTGTTCGAGCGCCGTCGCCGCATCGCGGTCGCAATTGGAGCCCGGAAAGACGACGACGGCGGACTTCATCGCTTCAACCTTTCAGTTCGATCTCGTATTTCTCGATCACCGTGTTGGCGAGAAGTTTCTCGCACATCTGTTTCAGGCTTTCGCGCGCGGCGGCTTCATTGTGCTCGGCGAGCTCGATATCAATCACCTTGCCCTGGCGGACATCGCCGACTTGTCCGAAGCCCAAGCCGTTCAGCGCGTGGCCGATGGCTTTGCCCTGCGGGTCCAGAACGCCGTTTTTGAGAGTGACGAAGACGCGCGCTTTCATGTGAGCGTGGCCCAGCTTTCCATTTTCAACGTGATCCCCGCTTGCGCGGGGATGACTTGCGCGTGCCGCGCAAGTCACTTCACCAGCATCGGTCCCTTGGCTTCGCCTTGCACCGATTCGGGCATGATTCCCAAGCGTTTTGCGACTTCGGAATAGGCCTCGACGACGCCGCCCAGATCGCGGCGGAAACGGTCCTTGTCGAGCTTCTCGTTCGACGTCACGTCCCACAGCCGGCAGGAATCCGGACTGATCTCGTCGGCCAGCACGATCCGCATATAGTCGTTCTCCCAAAGCCGTCCAAACTCGACCTTGAAGTCGACGAGCTTGATGCCGACGCCGAGGAAAAGCCCCGAGAGGAAGTCGTTGATGCGGATGGTGAGGTTCACCATGTCGTCTAGATCCTGCGGGCTCGCCCAGCCGAAAGCCGTGATGTGCTCTTCGGAGACCCAGGGATCGTGCAGCTGATCGGACTTGTAGTAGTACTCGATGATCGAGCGGGGCAGGGTGGTGCCTTCCTCGATGCCGAGACGCTTCGACAGCGAACCCGCCGCCACGTTGCGCGCCACGACCTCAAGGGGGACGATCTCCACCTCTTTGACGAGCTGCTCGCGCATGTTGAGCCGGCGCACGAAATGGGTCGGCACGCCGATGGCGTTCAACTGTGTCATCAGGTATTCGGAAATGCGATTGTTGAGGACGCCTTTGCCTTCGATCGTCGCCTTCTTGGTGGCGTCGAATGCGGTCGTGTCGTCCTTGAAATACTGAATCAGCGTTCCCGGCTCGGGCCCCTCATAGAGGATTTTGGCCTTGCCTTCGTAAATCATGCGGCGGCGCTTCATGGGAAGATGTCCTACGCGAACGCGGCCGGAATCGGCCGCTCTAAACGCGAGACGGGAACCCGCTCTTTCCGAGTCCCCGTTGCGGGCCAACTTAGCGGATGGGGGAGCCCGGGGGCAACGTTTCGCACATGCGTCCTACCGGCCCGTCGCGGGGGCTGTGCGGTTCGGCTACAATTGCTGGTCGGGCGACCCGAATCTGTGAAATTATCTTAATAAATCAGAAGGTTAGAATATGAGCGGTGTATTTTCCGATCGCGAGAAGGCTTTCGAGGACAAGTGGGCGCACGACGAGGACTTGCGCTTCAAGGTCCTGGCCCGGCGCAACAAACTTCTGGGCCTCTGGGCGGCTACGGAGATGGGCCTCAAGGGCCAGGCGGCAGAGGATTACGCCGGGGCCATTGTCCAGGCCGAGCTCTCCAGGGACGGCGATGAGGCGGTATTCCAGAAGCTCAAGGCGGACTTCGCCGCGGCCAGGATTGCCCGGACCGACCACCTCATCCATCTCAAGATGGACGAGCTCTTCAATATGGCCAAAAACGAAGTCATTCACGGAGGCTGAACGGCCATGAAATGGGGGGCCGCCGGAGCGATTCTCCTGACGCTGGCAGGCGTGGCCCGGGCCGCGGAGCCCGGCTGGGCCTTTTATGGCGGCGACGCGGGCGGCCAGCGTTATTCGGCCGCCGCCGAGATCACCGCCGCCGATGTGGCGAGCCTGAAACCGGCCTGGCGCTTCTCCACCCATGACCTCGCGACCAAGGGCCAGGCGGTCTATCACGCCTCATTCGAGGATACCCCGATCCTCGCCGACGGTAGGCTCTATGTCTGCTCGCCCTTCAACGAAGTGAGCGCGCTCGATCCGGGCACGGGGCGCGAGATCTGGCGCTTCGATCCCAAGGTCGATTTCAGCCACCAATATCCGAACGAGCTTGTCTGCCGCAGTGTCGCCTTCTGGCGCAATCCCGCGCGCACCAAGGGCTTGTGCGCCACGCGGCTCTTCATGGCGACGAACGATCGCCGCCTGATCGCCATCGACGCGGAGAAAGGTGTGCCGTGTCCGGGCTTCGGCGATCGCGGCACTGTCCGCATGACGCCGTTTCCGAAGATGATCTATCCGACGGAAGTGCAGAACACGTCGGGGCCCGTGGTCACCCATGGCGTCGTCATCGTCGGCTCTTCCATTGGCGATAACGGCCGCGTGGACGAGCCGCGCGGCACGGTGCGCGCCTACGACGCCGTCACTGGTCGCCCTCGTTGGACGTTCGATCCGGTTCCGCGCGGTCCTTCCGCGCCCAACGCCGCAAGTTGGACGGGCAAAGGTGCGAGCATGACGGGCGCGGCCAATGTCTGGGCGCCCATCTCCGTCGATGAAGCGCGCGGCATCGTCTATCTGCCGACAACGAGCCCGAGTCCCGATTTCTACGGCGGCACGCGCCCGGGCGACAACCGCTACGCGGATTCCGACGTCGCCGTCGATGCACAGACCGGGAAGGTCGTGTGGTCGTTCCAGATCACGCATCACGACGTGTGGGATTACGACATTCCTGCGGAGCCGACGCTCGGCGTCGTCACCTACAAAGGCAAGACGGCGCCCGCGCTCATCCAGGCGACGAAGCAGGGTTTCATCTTCACGCTCAACCGCCTGACCGGTGCGCCGCTCATTCCCGTCGAGGAACGCCGCGTGCCGCAGGGCGGCGCGCCCGGCGACCAGCTGTCGCCGACGCAGCCCTTCCCCATCGCGCCGAAACAGCTCTCGCCATCACGGATCAAGCCGGATGACGCGTTCGGATTGACGTTCTGGGATCGCGGCGCCTGCCGCGACAGGATCGCGAAGGCGCGCGCGGAAGGCATGTACACGCCGCCGTCGACCAAAGGCACCATCATCTATCCGTTCACCGGCGGCGGCACGAACTGGGGCGGCCTCGCCTTCGACCAGAAGCACGACATCGTCTATGTAAATACGACGAGCGCGATGCATCTGGTCACGCTCATCCCGCGTGCGGATTTTGCGCGGGTGAAAGCGGCCAATCCGGGGAAAGAAGTTTCGCCGCAGACGGGCGCGCCTTACGGCATGATGCGCGAGACGATGCTGTCGCCGTTCGGCATACCGTGCAATCCGCCGCCTTGGGGCCAGCTCCACGCCGTCGACATGCACGACGGCCACGTCTTGTGGGAAGTGCCGCTCGGCACGACCGAGGACATGGCGCCGTTCTCCGAATACATCCTCGGCAAAACCGGTACGCCCAATTTCGGCGGACCGATCGTGACCGCCGGCGGCCTCGTCTTCATCGGCGCTGCGATGGACGATTATCTGCGCGCCTTCAATGCGAAGACGGGCGCCGAACTCTGGCGCGGCCGCTTGCCCGCGGGCGGACAGGCAACGCCGATGACCTATGTCTGGCACGGCCGGCAATACGTCGTCATCGCCGCCGGCGGCCACTCCAAGGCCAACACCAAACGCGGCGACGAAGTGATCGCGTTCGCGCTGCCGGAATAAGAAGATTTCAACCCAGAGACGCGGAGGTCACGGAGAAACCAAAGATGGCGAGAAGCGTCAATTTCTTATCTCGGTCTCTCCGTGTTTAAAAATTAGAGCAGTTGCACCGTCATCGCATCTTCCTCGCCGTCGAAATACTTCGCGAGCGCGTTGCGGAAGAGCGGCTCGTCGGGTGCTGCGTGGGCGAAGAGTGTCATCGACGAGAAGAATTTGAGATCGTCGGGATTGCCCAGGATCTGCCGCGCGGATTTTCCCGTCACGTTCAGCATGAGCTGCGTGCATTCCTTAAGCCGCCCGCCGAGCAGTGGGTGGGCGAGATAGGCTTCGGCTTCGTCGAGCGAGCCGATCGCATAGAGCTCCGCCGTTGCGGAACGGCCGAGGCCGGCCACCTGCGGAAACACGAACCACATCCAGTGGCTCTGCTTCACGCCCGCGCGCAACTCCGCGATCACGCTGCGATAGGCGAGGTCCTGCGCGTCGACAAAGCGTTGGAGATTGAAGGGATCATTCATCGAGATTGTACCGGCCATTTTTGGCGCAGTGGATGCGGTGGTTGTTCAGTGGACGCAGAATACAAAATTTCGCGGGTGAATGCGCGCAAGAATAATTCACAAGGGGCGGTGAGACGGTGAGATCCGCCGTCTCTCACAGTCTCACCGCCTCCTGTGAATTTTCTCACTGTGCGCGCTACGCGCGGTATCGAAGGCCAAGGCGGAATTTTCTGCGTCCACTGCACAACCAACGCGTCCACTGCGCTAAGAATTGCAGATCGTGGACGCCGGACGTCAGTCGTTGGCGACGAGCTGGGACTTGGTGTTGCTGAACGTGCCCCAAGCCCAGAAATCGACTTCGAAATTGATCGCCTGCGAACTGACGAGCGCGTAGAGCGGGATCTTCCAGGTCACCGTGTGACCGAAGAAGTCGCCGGTCACGGCGGGCTGATAGGTTTCTTTTCCCAGCGTGACGGGCGCCGCGTATTCGACGGAACCAGGCACCGTCACCGAGAAGGCGTAGGTATGATCGCCGAGGATGCTCTGTGCCACGGCTTCGCCGACATTGTTCGCGGCCTCCGCCTGCTGGCTTTCGTGCTTGGCCTTGTCGACCATGACGTTGGCGACGAAGGCCACGTGGCTGGGCCCGAGCCCGAAAAAATCGCGGCTCTTGACGGTGAGGCTCATCGTCTCGTCGGAGAAGGCGAGATCGGAGAGCGACTTGAATTCGACCGTCGCCGTGCGCGTGACTTTGCCGCCGGCATCCGTCGTTGCCATCGCGGCATGGTTTTCCTTGTTGACCAGCTTTTCGTTCTTCAGCGCTTCGCCGACGAGGCCCTGCGCGGTCGCGGCGACCTGATAGTGCCCGGCGCCGGTGCGGTCGATACCGACCGTCTGGACCAGGTCGAGACAGCCCGAAAGCCCCACTCCGGCCATGATTATCGCCGCCGCGGCGAACGCGCCGCGCCACCGAGTTGCCAAGCTCATGAACCCCTCCGTTCGTTCGGCTCGGGGAGCCAAACACGGCCTTAAGACCAAATTGTGTCCCTCGGGCTCGACAGGCCCAGGCTGGAACAGCATTCTCCGCTCACGCATTGGTATGTCGGGTGTGGATTTGATCGGCAGCAGATTGGCCTTGGCGGCGTCCGCCGCAATTTTCGCAACAGCTACACTCGGACAAACGCCACCCGCGAAGGGACCCGCACCGCACGCGACGGTCGCTGCACCACTACCCGCATCGCCTGTTCCGCTGCCAGTGTCGCCGCCCTGGATGAACAAGGCGCTGTCGGCTGACGCGCGCGCCACTTTGCTTGAGCAGCAGCTCACGCTCGACGAAAAGATCGGGTTGCTGCATGGCCACACGCCGATTCTCTGGCACGAAAGGCCGGCGGATTTTCTCTGGACGTCAGGTTACGTGTCCGGCGTACCGCGACTGGACGTCCCGGCGCTGCGCGAAACCGATGCGGGCCTCGGCGTCACCCACCCGCTCGTCGACGAGCGGGACGGCGGTTCCACGGTATTGCCGTCCGGACTCGCAGAGGCCGCCACCTGGAATCCGGAACTCGCGCGCGAAGGCGGCGCCATGCTGGGCCTGGAAGCACATGAGAACGGCTTCAACGTCGTGCTCGCGCCGGGCATCAATCTCGCGCGCGATCCGCGCGGCGGACGCAATTTCGAATATGCAGGCGAGGATCCGCTGCTCGCCGGCGTCATCGCGGGCAACGAAATCGCCGGCATTCAGAGCCAGAACGAGATCGCGACACTCAAGCACTATGCGCTGAACGATCAGGAGACAGGCCGCTTCGTCGCCGACGTGCAGATCGACGGTTCCGCCGCGCGCGAATCCGATCTTCTCGCTTTCGAGCTCGCCATCGAACGCGGCGCACCGGGCTCGATCATGTGCGCCTACAACAAAGTCGGCGGCGTCTATGCTTGCGAGAATGCCGATCTCCTGAACGCGACGCTGAAGGCCGATTGGGCGTGGCCCGGTTTCGTGATGTCGGATTGGGGCGCCACGCACTCGACCGAGATGGCCGCGATCAACGGCCTGGACCAGGAAGACGGCGAGGAATTCGACGGCCGTTCCTATTTCGCGGCGCCGTTGGAGAAAGCCGTGCAGGCCGGCACGGTGCCGCAGGCGCGGTTCGAAGATATGGTCCACCGCATCCTGCGCACGATGTTCCAGGACGGCGTCATCGATCTTCCGGCCATGCCCGGCCTGATCGATTACGACGCCGACGGGGCCGTCTCCCAGCGCATCGCGGAGCAGGCGATCGTACTGTTGAAGAACGCCAACGGCCGGCTGCCGCTGACAACGAACATCACACACCTTGCCGTCATCGGCGGCCACGCGGATCTGGGCGTTTTGGGCGGCGGTGGCGGATCGTCGGAAGTGGTGTCGCCGCATGGCGGCACGGCGCTGAGCATTCCGCATCCGGAGGGCGATTTCGCGGTCTCCGAGAATTACCTCGGCGTCTCGCCGCTCGCCGCGATCCTGCAGCGGATTCCCAATGTGCAGCTGCAGTTCAACGACGGAACGATTCCCGAGAAGGCCGCGGCCGCGGCGAAAGGCGCCGACGTCGTCATCGTCTTCGCCACGCAATGGACGAGCGAATCGGTCGACGCGCCCAATCTCTCGCTGCCGGCGAACCAGGATGCGGTGATCGAGGCTGTCGCCGCTGCCAATCCCCACACCATCGTGGTGCTGGAGACCTCCGGTCCTGTGTTGATGCCCTGGATCGACCAAGTCGAAGGCGTGGTTGAAGCCTGGTATTCCGGTTCGCGCGGCGGCGAGGCGATCGCGCGTGTGCTCTTCGGCGAAATCGATCCGTCGGGTCGGCTTGCGATCACGTTTCCCATGAGCGAGGCGCAGCTTCCGCATCCGCAGCTTCCGGGCTATGCAGCCATGCTCGAAGCGCGCAGGCTCTCCGGCAATCCGCATGCGCCGCCGCCGCCCTTCACCATCGACTACTTCGAAGGCGCCAATGTCGGCTATCGCTGGTACGAAAGCCGCAAGCTCACGCCGCTGTTTCCCTTCGGCTTCGGCCTTTCCTACACGACGTTCGCCTATTCCGGTCTGAAGGTCGAAGGCGGCCGGACGCTCAGCGTCTCCTTCGACGTCAAGAACACGGGCATGCGGCCGGGCTTCGACACGCCGGAAATCTACGCCATGCGGGAACTTGGCGGCAGCCAGACCGTTCGTCATCTCATCGGCTGGAACAAGGTGCTCCTCAATCCGGGAGAGACAAGACGCGTATCCGTCACGGCCGATCCGAGGCTGCTCGCGACTTTCGACATGGCCGCGCATGTCTGGAAGGTGGCTGCCGGTCCTTACCGAGCGCAAGTCGGGCGGTTCGCTGGCGACACGGTGCTGAGCGGCGACGCCAGACTTTCCGCTTACGGGATTAGACCCTGATGCAGGACAATCTCGCATGAACGCCGCGAAACCCGGGGATACCGCGACGGCGCTCGTCGGCGACATCGGCGGAACCAATGCGCGCTTTGCGCTGGCCGATCTTGCGGGCGCGACGCCGCGCATCACGGACATCCGCGAATATCCGAGCCGGACCTACGCAAGCGGCGGTGCTGCCGTCGGCGCTTATCTGAAGGAAGTGGGCGCCAAGCCGAGCATCGCCGTGATTGCGGTCGCCGGTCCGATCACGCATGGCGCGGTCCATTTCACCAATCTCGGCTGGACGTTTTCCGAAACGGAGCTTCTGGGCTTGGGCTTCGCGAAGGCGCACCTGCTCAACGATTTCGAAGCGCTCGCGCTCGCCACGCGGCATCTCGAGCCGAAGGATCTCTACCTTGTGGGCAAGCAGTGCGACGGCGAACCGAACGCGACCGTCGCCGTCATCGGCCCGGGAACCGGCTTCGGCGCATCGGCGCTCGTGCGCGGCGGCGGTCATGCGATCGCGCTGGCGGCCGAAGGCGGTCATGCCTCTTTCGCACCCAATGATGAGACCGAACGCGAGATCCTGCGCGTGCTGTCGCGGAAATATCAGGACCAGGTCTCCATCGAGCGCGTGCTCTCCGGTCCCGGCCTTCAGAACCTGCATGCAGCGCTCAACGAGATCGAAGGCGTGCCTGACGATCCCTGCCTTCCCGCCGAGATCACTCAGCGCGCGCTCCGCGGTGAGACGCGATGTGCGCGCACGGTGGACCGCTTCTGCTCGATCCTCGGATCGGTCGCGGGCGATTTCGCGCTGACCTATGGCGCGCGCGGCGGCCTTTTCATCGCCGGCGGCATCTCTCCCACCGTTCTCCCCATTCTGGAGAAGAGCGACTTCCGCACGCGCTTCGAAGCCAAGGGCCGTTTCAAATCCTATCTCGCCGCCATCCCGACGCAGGTCATTCTGCACACCCACGCGGCATTCCTGGGCGCAGGCGATCTCGCCCGCAAGCTCTCCCAATAAATTTCTCTGTCATGGCCCGCAAATGCGGGCCGCCCAGTTGCAACGGGCGCGACGATGAAGAATGTATTCCAGTTCAACCTGCTGCGGCTCCGGGTCGTCACCTGCATGGCCCGCATTTGCGGGCCATGACATCTATTTGTTGGGGGACATCGGCATGGCCAACGGAAACGGAAGCAACGCGCGGCGCATCGTGCCGTTCGTCGTGGCGCTCTTCTTCATCTGGGGATTTGCCACTGTCCTCAACGACGTGCTGATCCCGAAACTCAAGGGTCTCTTCGAGCTTTCCTACACCGAGGTGATGCTGACGCAGTTCTGCTTCTTCCTCGGCTACCTGTTCTTTTCGATCCCGGCCGGGTTCCTGTTGTCGCGCGTGGGTTATGTGCGCGGAATCATCGCCGGTCTGCTGCTGATGGGACTGGGCTATCTGCTGTTCGTGCCGGCGGCGCTCATCGGCGCCTATCCGGGATTCCTCGCGGCCCTTTTCATCGTCGCAGGCGGTATCACGATCCTGCAGGTGGCCGCCAATCCGCTGATCGCGCTTTTGGGCAAACCCGAAGGCGCGCACAGCCGCCTCACGCTCGCCCAGGCTTTCAATTCCATCGGCACGACGGTCGGGCCGCGCATCGGATCGGCGCTCCTGCTGGCGACCGGCGTTGCCATCCCCGCCGTGGCGCGGTTTTCGCCGGCGACGCTGGCTGCCTATCGCCAGAAGGAAGCCTACGCGCTGCAATGGCCCTTCCTCGCTTTCGCGTGTCTTCTGGCTCTGCTTGCCGTCGTCTTCTGGTCTCTCAGGCGTGCGCAATTGCCGACGGTGGAGAAGGCCGCGTCGGTCGGAGCAACGTTCGCGCTTCTCAAGAATCCGCGTCTCGCCTTCGGCATGCTCTCGATCTTCATCTATGTGGGCGCCGAAGTGTCCATCGGCAGCCTCCTGACGAACTACCTCATGCAGCCCAGTGTTCTGGCCATTTCGGCGAAGGATGCGGCCGATACTCTGGTCTATTATTGGGGCGGCGCGATGGTGGGCCGCTTCATCGGTTCGGTGGCGCTGCGCGTTGTGTCGGCCGGCCGCGCCCTGACGGTTTGCGCGATTGTCGCGTGTCTCCTGGCGGCGACGTCCGCCGTCAGCGCCGGCATGGTTGCAGCCGTTACCCTTCTCGCCGTGGGCCTTTTCAACTCGATCCAGTTTCCCACGATCTTTACGCTCGCCATCGAAGGCGAGGCCGCCGACACGCCGGAGGCGTCTGCGCTTCTGTGCATGTCGATCGTCGGCGGCGCCGTGATTCCCGTCATCACCGGCGCGGTGGCGGACCGCATCGGTCTTTCGCTGGCATTGTTTGTTCCCGCCTTCTGCTATGTCTGGATCGCCGTATACGGGTGGATCGGCCGCAATCCTGCCACAAAGCTTTCCGCGCAACGCGCCTGAACGATTTCGCGTGTACTTTCGGCGAAGCTTGCGCTAAGCGTCCGGCCGCAGAATTCGACCGAATCGGTGCGTCATGAAAAAGAACAAATACTCGGCCCCGCGCGCCCTTGTGGCGCCGACGAAAGATACGCGTGCCGAAGGGACGTTCGAGGTTCTCGTGCCCGTGCCGAACCGTGTGAAGCCCTATCCGATGCCGGTACGCTTTCCCACGCAGCAGGCCGCCGAGTCCTGGATTCACAGCCCCGAAGGCGCCGAGATGATCGACGAAACGCTCGCGAAGTTCGGCGCGAAGTGAATCCACCGTCCCCTTGAGGGAGAGTCGAAAAATCCGAAGGATTTTTCGGGGGGGTGGGCCACTCGTGCTCATCGCGAAATCAAATCATATCCAGTCCGGGGAATTGCGGATCGCCGGTGATGCAGCCCCAGAGGCACACGGCGAATCCCGAATCGCCCGTCCACAGCGTGTAACGATCCTTGCCGTACTCCGCGCGCGCCGCGCGCCATTGCGCGATGCCGGTCATGGCAAAGGCGCGGGCACGATGCAGCCATCTGCGGTCGCGCGTGCGGTGGTAGAGCTTCAGGAACGCGTAGGCGTTGCCGCCTGTGCCGTGACAGAAATTCGATCCTTTCTTCACCGGTCCCGCGACCCAGGTGAGTTCGCCGCCTTCGAGCAGCAGCCGCTCGAAATCGGGCGCCGAGAACGGCGCTTCCGCGAACGCGGTCACGATGCCCGGCGCGCCGTGACAGATCTGGCAGAGCATCGGCGCATCGGGCTGATTGGCGTCGGATCCCCAATTGGCGCCGCGCTCGGAACGCTTCGCCGTTGCCACCATCATCTCCGTCGTGACATCGGCCGTCGTCTTCTGCTGATCGGTCGAGAGCCAATGCCAGCCCTTGATCAGGGCGAGGACGTTGCCCGCGAAACCGTGCACCAAACCCAGATAGCGCGCGCGTTTTCCGTACAGCTCCTGCGTCCAGACCCGATACGTGCCGGCATGTTCCAGGTTCGACAACAGCCGCGCTGCCTGCCTGCGATAAAGTTCCTCGAAGCGCTCTTCGCCCGTCAGCGCATGCGCGAACACGCAGGCGAGCATCGAGCCCGGTGTCCCCCACATCATTTCGAGCAGCGGCAGCGCATCGTTTCCGGCGGCGCGCGCATGGATGCGATCGGCGATCTGCGTGTCGGGCTTCAGCCTGAGGGCCGCGAGGTTCGCGCCCATGTCGCCCATCAAAAGCGCACCATGCGTGCCGAAGACCGCATTCTTCACCCAGGCATTGTCGCGCTCCGCAAAAGACGGAACGTCGAATTCGGTCGTGTATTGGATGACGCCGGCGCGCTTCAAATGGTCGAGCGCCAGCACGACGCCCGCTGCACCCATGTAAATCCCGACAATACCGTCGGGCACGTCGTCCAGTGGATGCGACGGCCAGAGTTTCTCAGGATCGAAATGGGAAATCGCAGACGCCGCGATCTCGCCGATGGCGCGGCGCGCCTCGGTTTCACTCCACGGCGCCGAGATGAGGGATTCATGACGGTCGGCTTGAAACAGATTCATGCGTGCTCCCCCGCTTGAAAAGAACTGCAGCGGACAATTGCGGCCATTCTGTGTTTTCTTTGCGTCACACTTCTACAATTGCGATCCCGGCAGGCCTGTTTGCCTACATCAACCCCAGCGCCTTGAAGCTGGCCGTGCCGCCGCGGCCGACGACGATGTGGTCGTGGATGGAGATGCGCAAAGCCCCTGCCGCCTGCACGATCTCGCGCGTCATGTCGATGTCGGCGCGCGACGGCGTCGGATCGCCGCTCGGATGGTTGTGCACGAGGATCAGCGCGGAGGCGCCGAGCTCGAGCGCGCGCTTGACGATCTCGCGCGGATAGACGGGCGCGTGATCGATGGTGCCCGTGCTCTGCACTTCGTCGGCGATGAGATTGTTCTTGCGGTCGAGGAAGAGAACGCGAAATTCCTCGTGCGGACTTCTAGCCATCGCCGCCTTGCAATAGTCGAGCAGGGCGCTCCAGGAACTCAAGGCCGGCCGATTGAGCAGCCGCGTTTTGGAGAGGCGCAGCGCCGCAGCTTCCACGATCTTGAACTGCGCGATGACGCCTTCGCCGACGCCTTTAATCTCTTCGAGCCGCTCGCGCGGAGCTGCGATCGCGTCGGCGAAACTGCCGAAGCGGCGCACGAGCTCTTTCGCCAGCGGCTTCACGTCGCGGAGCGGAATGGCGGCGAACAGCACGAGCTCCATCAGCTCGTAATCCGGCAAAGCGTCCGCACCGCCCGCGAGAAAGCGCTGCTTCAAGCGCTGGCGGTGGCCGACATAATGCGGCGCCTCTTCGCCGTCGGAGAAATTGTTTGCCATGCCCTCTCGTGCTCCGCGCGCCGCCGCATGGTCGGGTCGTGGACCAGGCGCTGCAACGGCTCATTCTTCACGAGCTGTCGCGCCGACGAGAGTCTGTCCAAGTTTGCGACGCTTGTAAGAGTGGTCGACACAGGCGGAGCACCGGTCTAGAACGTCGCCTTTAGTGAAAGCCGTTCGCGATTTCCGATCGCGGCCTGAAAGATGGCGAGAAACCTTCGGGAGGAAACCTCATGCGTGCAAGGCGTCACCTGAACCATATGATCGCTGCAGGCTGTCTGGTGCTCGCGTCATGCATCGGGGCCATGGCCGAGCCCTTCACGCTCTCTTCGACGACCTTCAAGGACGGCACGCTGATGCCCAAGAAGGTCGCCAACAGCAATCCGCAGAATCCCAACTGCGTCGGCGAAAATGTGTCGCCGGAACTGTCGTGGTCGGGCGCGCCCGAGGGCACTAAGAGCTTCGCGCTGACGATGGTTGATCCGGAAGGTCGCTCCGGTCTCGGCGTGTTCCATTGGGTGGCCTACGGCATTGCCCCGACGACGACGAGCTTCGCCGAGGGAGAGGTCAGCCAGGATGGTCCGAAGTTCGTGGGCGGCAAGAGCACACAGGGCGTCGGCCACTATTCCGGCCCGTGCACGCCTCCGGGGTCGCCGCATCACTATACGTTTGTGATCATCGCAACCGATTTGGATCCTCAGGCGCTGCCGCCCGGATTGACGCTGCCGGAGCTGCAAGCGAAACTGATCGGTCACACGAAGGGCGCCGCCGGCCTGGTCGGCCTGTTCGTCAACCCACGCTGAGTCGCGCCGGATACGTTGCGATGACGGAACATGCACAGCGAACGCGGGGCGGTTTCGACTTAGCGCGATTCTACGCGCCGAGGTAAGGCGGCCTGTCGAGGCCCTTGGGCGACTTCGTGAAAATCTCGACACCCGTATCCGTTACACCGACGGAGTGCTCGAATTGCGCGGAGAGCGAACGATCGCGGGTCACCGCGGTCCAGCCGTCGTTCAGCACCTTCACGCCATAACCGCCGAGATTGATCATCGGCTCGACGGTGAAGAACATACCTGGCCTCAGTGCCAGGCCGTAACCGGGCCGGCCGTAATGCACGATGTTGGGGAGCGCGTGGAAGATGCGTCCCACGCCGTGTCCGCAGAAATCGCGCACGACGGAGCAGCGTTCGTCGCCTTCGGCATAGGACTGGATGGCGTGGCCGATATCGCCCGTGGTGGCGCCGGGTTTCACCGCCGCGATGCCGAGCATCATGGACTCGTACGTCACGTCGACGAGGCGGAGCGCTTTGCGCTTCACATCCCCCACGGGATACATGCGGCTCGTGTCGCCGTGCCAGCCGTCGACGATCACCGTCACGTCGATATTGACGATGTCGCCGTCGCGCAACGGCTTGTCGTTCGGAATGCCATGGCAGACGACGTGATTGATCGACGTGCAGAGTGTGTGGCGGTAGCCGCGATAGCCGAGGCAGGCGGGAATGCCGCCATGATCGAGCGTGTATTCGTAGGCGAGCTTGTCGAGATGGGCGGTGGTCACACCCGGCCCGACTTCCGGCACCAGGAGATCGAGCACTTCGGCCGCCAGCCGGCCGGCACGGCGCATGCCCTCGAAGCCCTCTTCCCCGAACACGGGTACGGTGACGCTCGCGCGCCGCGCGGCTTCAAAGAGTTCCGGGCCTTCGGTCAAAGCTTGCATCGCCGTCTCTTCCCGCGCGCTTGCTGGCGCGCCGTCCCTTCGAGTACCCAAGATAGGTAATTTTGGCCTTAAACCCAAGCTTGGGCTCTTTTGCCTCAAGGCGGACCATGAGCGAGACCATCACCGCCGCCATCCTCGTCATCGGCGACGAGATCCTGTCCGGCCG
>Ga0335074_10002091_pt1 | contig 27159 bp, 23 predicted proteins | sample Lox_Sample_23_FD_206715 | JGI IMG/M metagenome (GOLD analysis project Ga0335074, IMG submission 206715) | Soil microbial communities from Loxahatchee National Wildlife Refuge, Florida, United States - Lox_Sample_2.3 | ecosystem: Environmental > Terrestrial > Soil > Wetlands | place: USA...
TGGGCTTCGGGTACAGCACCGGCACCGAGCCGGCCGCTGTTGTCGGCAGCACCTGGACGAACTTGCCGTTCTGCCACTGGAAGATGAAGGCAATGGCCTTGACGTTCTCGCCCAGGCTGTTGAACTTCACCGGACCCTGCACGCTGGTCAGCGTCACGCCGCTGTGCAGGTAAGAGATGATCTTCGAGCCGTTCGTGCCGCCGGTCGCTTTCACGGCCTGCTCGGTCACCTCGCCGACCGAGTACGCCTCGGCTACGTCGGCGTTGACATCCGAAGCCGCGCCGCCGTACTTCTTGACGTACTCGGCGACCATCGCCTTGCTGGTCGCGTTGTCGTAGCCGGGGTACCAGGCGTCCGGCACCATCATCCCGTTGGCGTTGCCGGCGCCGCCGACGGCGGACAGGAACGCCTGGCCCTGGTCGGGTCCGGCGGCCGCAACGAACACCTTCGGGTTGTAGTGCTGCTGCTCGAAGCCGTGCATGAACGATGCCACCGTGGGCACGTCGGTCGAACCGAGGACGACCGCCTCCGGCTTGTCGCCCGCCACGATGTCGGCGTTGGGCAGGTAGTCCGGCTCTTCCTCAGGGAAGATCTTGGAGTAGACGGTCTTGACGCCGGCTGCCTGCATGATGCCCTGGACGCGCTGCACCTGCGGGGTGGCGAAGGGGTCGTTGGCCATCGGGTAGGCGGCCGTGGCCGGCCGCTGGCTGGCGGGCAGTGACTTGATCCAGTTGGCGAACGGGTCCAGTTCGCTGGCCACCGGCAGGCTCACGTCGAAGACGTTCGGCAGCTTCTCGCTGAACACCAGCGGTGAGCCGCCCGCCCCCTCGATGAACGCGAACCCGTACCGGTGCGCGACCTCGGCGGCGGGCGCGGTCAGCAGCGAGGAGAACGGCCCGAACGTCAGGTTCACGTGCTTCACCGTGATCAGGTCGGTGTAGTTCGTGTCCACCTGCGTGGGCGAGCTGTTGTCGTTCAGGATGATCAGCTGAACTTTGCGGCCGTCGATGCCGCCGTGGGCGTTCACGTCGTGCTCCCACAGCTCGTAGCCGCGCTCGTAGGCCTGGCCGTCGGCGGAGAAGTCGCCGGTCAGCGAAAGCGAGGCGCCGATCAGGATCGGCTTGGATGACGATCCGGACGATGATGTACTGCCGCAGGCAGCCACCAGCGCGGTGGTCAGCAGTGCGGTCGTGCCGATAGCCAGATACCGGGTGCGATGCGTTAACGCTCTCATTCCCGGTGCTCCTTCCAGTCGGGGAGAGGGCCCGATCGTTGCGGTAGCACGCCGGCCAGGCCGGCTGCTCGGTGGTGAGACCGCGGGCCTCACCGCTTGGTGTCGTGCGGGCCGGCGGGCTCGAGCCCGTCGGATACTTCGGCGTTCTCGCTGCTGAGCTCGAGGCCGGACGCCCGGGCCTGCAGCTCGATCACAGTGGCGAAGTCCTGGTCGCCGTAGCCGTTGCCGACCAGGCTCTGGACGATCTGGTGCACCAGCGACGCCACTGGCATCGGGACCTCGTGCTCACGCGCAGCGGCGAGCCCGAGGTCGAAATCCTTCCGTAGCAGCGTCGAGGTGAAGGTGGCGTGGAAGTCGAGGTTGACCAGCGCCGGTGACTTGTACCGGGTGAAGGTCGAGCCCATGACGCTGTCGTTGATGCAGGCGAGGAATGCCTCCCGGCTGACCCCGGCCTTCTGCGCGAGTATGGTCACCTCGGCCAGTGACTGGATCACCGTGCCCAGGTGGAGGTTGTGGCACAGCTTGACGATCCTGGCGATATCACCGGGCCCCACGTAGCTCGCGCCCGCTCCGAGAAGGTCCAGGTACGGCCTGGCCTCGGCGGCGGCGTCCGGATCGCCAGACACGGCGAACGTGAGCCGCCCGGCGGCGGCCACCCGCGGATTGCCCATCACCGGAGCGGCCAGGAACTTGGTGCCGCGCTCGGCCAGCTCCTCCCGTGCCTGCCGGGAGGCCTCGACCGACACGGTGGAGAGGTCGATCACGATGCCCGGCGCCTTCGCGCCGCTCATCAGCCCGGACGGCCCGAGCAGGGCGGCGAGCAAGTCCTCCGACGTGCCGACCATGACGAAGACCACCAGCGCGCTGGCCAGGTCGGCGGCGGTGCCGGCGAGCCTCGCCCCGTCAGCCGCGAGCGGCTCGGCCTTTGTCCTGGTGCGGTTGTACACCAGGACGGACAGGTCGGCGGCGAGCAGCCGGCGGACGAGCATCGAGCCCATTCGCCCGGTGCCCAGCCAGCCGACCTCGGGCTGCGGCTGATCGGCCATTCGGGCCCCAAGACTGCTCGGTGACGACGGGTTACAAACGTTTGCGACAATCGTTTGCAGATCGCGTGGGCACCAGATTGGCGCAACGCCCATAAGTTGTCAATGGCCGAAAAATGGGTCGCGTCAGGGCGGGCTGGCCGTCGAGCCGCGGACGACCAGCTCGGGTGCAAGGTAGAGGACTTTGACGAGCTCGGCGCCGCCATTCAGGCGCTCCAGTAGCAGCTGGGCCGCCTCGGTGCCGACCTGGTAATGCGAGAACGCGACCGTGGTCAGCGGCGGCCTGAGCATGTCGATAAACGGCATGTCATTGAAGCCGACCACGGAGATGTCGGCGGGGCAGCGCAGGCCCGCTTCGTCCAGCGCGAGGTAGCACCCGACGGCGAGCATGTCGTTGCCGGCCGCCACCGCTGTACAGGTGCCGCCCGCAGCCAGGATCTCTTTCGCGCAGCGGTAGCCCTCCTCGATGGAGAAGGCGCTGGCAAACGCCACCCGGCTCGGCGGTACTTCCAGGCGGGCGCCCGCCATCGCGCCCTGAAACCCGCGGTACCGGCTGAGCCCGGTCGAGACGTCCTGAGGTCCGGCGATGCACGCGATCGCCCGATGGCCGAGCGCGACCAGATGGCCGACCGCCATCTTCACGCCGCGCTCGTTGTCGACGGTGACCGACGGGAAGCTGTAATCCTCGGCGATCCGGTTCATCAGCACGACCGGCACGCCCGAGCGGACCGCCTCGGCCAGCAGCGGGTTGCGAAGGTGCGCGGTGGCGAGCACGTAGCCGTCGACGTGGCGGGCGCGCATCTGCTCGAACACCCGGCGCTCGCGGGCGTCGTCGCCATCGGTGTTGCCGATCAGCGCGACGTAGCCGTCGGCGTCCAGCCGGTCCTCCAGGCCCCGGACGATCGGCGGGAACAGCGGGTTGTTCAAGTCGGGGATCAGCACGCCGATGGTGTGCGAGCGCCGCGTGCGCAGGCTCCGCGCCACGGCGTTGGGCCGGTAGCCGAGCGCGGCCGCTGCGGCCAGCACCCGGCCCGCGGTGATCTCGCTGACGAGCAGCCGGGTCTCCGGATTGAGGGCCCTGGACGCCGTCGCCGGGTGCACGCCAGCCTCGCGCGCCACGTCCTTCAGCGTCACGGCTGGCTCTGGCATCAGCGCTCCAGTGGTGCTAGCCCGGAATGGCCAGCTTTCCTGGCTTGGCGGCATGGTATCCCCGCCGGGCGGAGCGGGTGTCAGGTTAGCTGCTCAGCTCGCGGGCCAGCGCAGCGGAGATGGCGTCCGCCTGCTGCTGCGGGACGACCGGCTGGGCGCCCGGCCCGAGGAGCTGGAAGATCCGCGGGCCGCGCAGTTCCGCCGCCAGGCCGGCGTGGCGGGGCACGAGATGGAAGTGGACGTGGGCGAAACCCTCGGCCTCGGCGAACTGCGCGACGTAAGTCTTCTGACAGCCGAGCACCGTTCGCTGCGCTCGGGACACCCGGACCTGCCAGCGTCCCAGCGAGGCTGCCTCCGCGTCGGTGAGCTCGGCGAGCGAGGTGACGTGCCGCCGCGGCACGAGCACTAGCCAGCCGGGCAGCGCGGTGCCGAAGGCGTGCGCCACCCGCCAGTGGTCGTCGGCTGCGATGCACTCTCGCTGCGGCGCCCGGCCGGCCCGGGACTCCGCGTCTCGCGCGCAGGTGTAGCACTCCGTCATGGCCGCGGTGACACCTTGGCGACGATCTCGACAAGGTTGCCGTCCGGGTCGGTCAGCAGGGCATTCCGGTTGTTGTTGCCGGTGTCGTGCGGCGCCTGGAGAGCGGGCACGCCGGCCGCCACGAGGTCGGCGAAGGACTTGTCGACGTCGTCGGTCCAGACGACGATGACCATCGCCGGGCTGCCGGGAGCGGGCTCGACGCCGTGCACCTCACGGGCTGCCTCGACCGTGCCGAGACCGACCTTGAAGCCGCCGAGCTCGAACTCGACGTGCGACGGGGTGCCCTCGGACGGCGTGCGGAAGGTTTCGGTAAAGCCGAGGAGATCCCGGTAGAAGTGCAGGCCAGCCTCGATGTCGGTGGTGTAGATGTTCACCAGTGCGGTCGCGTACATATCAGGCAAATCTAGCGCGCCGTCGGCGGGCCCGGGGCTAGTCCGGGCGAGTGCCGCAGCCCGCCGGCCAGACGTTCACGAAGCCGTTGCACGCACGACACACGGGCTACATGGCGTTCCCCGATGCTGATGCCGCCCGGACTCACGCCGGTGCCTGGCTGGCCGGCCAGGACGAAGATCGTCAGGAAGGAAACGCGGAATTGATCAAGATCGCTAAGGCCGCGCGCGGCGGTGCAGTCCGCGTGACCTTCGTGCTGCCCGCCGCCGAGCCCGCGGGCGCTGTCTCGGTGGTCGGTGATTTCAACGGCTGGGACCCCTACGCGCACCCGCTGCGTAAGCGCAGTAGTGGCGTCCGCAGCGCCGTCGTGACCATGCCAGCGGGTTCCACGCTGCGATTCCGCTACCTGGCCGAGGGCGGGATCTGGTTCGACGACGAGGCGGCCAGCGGACGCGTCGCTCAGGACGGCGTCGTCACGGTGCCGGCCTGACGGTCGCGGAGGTGCTGGCCCGGCCTAACGGTCCTGGAGACGCTCGCGCTGGGGGACCACGGTGTACTTCGGGTCACGGGCCGAGGCCCGGCCCGCCTCGAAAACGCCGAACCGGGTCAGCGCCGAGGCGGCCATCAGGGTCAGGCCGGCCAGCGGTGCGCCGATCCGGGTGCGGCCGGCGAGCACGGCAACCGCGAGCCCGGCGGCGGTCAGCACCTCCGAGATATCCATCAGCTGACCGGCCCGGCCGGTCTGGTACGGCTCGGCCGCAGGGCCCAGGCGCCCCAGCAGCAGGCTCTTGGCGGCGATCTCGCCCGCGGCGCCAAGGACCGCGAACCTGATGGCCTGTCCGGCCCGCCCCGGCCGCACGGCCAGCATTCCGAGGCCGCCGGCGGCGGTCGCGGCCGATCCGGCGAACAAGAACGGCAGCTCGCGGTGGGCCTCGTGCCACGCGGGTGCCGCAGTGTCACCGAGCAGGACCGCGGTATACGCGGCGACCGCCGGGCCGAGCAGGGCAGCGCCGATGGTCGCCGCCAGTCCCGCTCGCGGCAGTCTCCGCGTCACCGTGGCCGCTGCGGCGGCCAGCGCGAGCGGGGTGTAGCCGGACAGTATCCAGGTGCCGATACTCATCGGCGAGGTCACCTTCAGCACCCGGAGCATGTTGACGAACCTGGTTCGCCGGCCGAGGTCGTGAACCAGCGCGATCATCGACAAGCTGATCGCCCCGGCCGCGCCGCACTTCAGCGCTCGGGCTAGCTCCGGGTGCCTGGTCAGGTGCGCGCCGGCGGCCAGCGTTGAGGAAGCGCCAGCAAGCCCGCCGAGGAACAGGTAGCTCGGGATGTCCGGCCCCCACACGGTTTCCTTGACCACCGGGCGGCCGTAGTACGAGCGGAACTCGGCCTCCGGCACCAACTGCTTCTCGCCGCGGCCGGCACTGCCGCGACGTCGGGCGCCACGACCACGGGCGTCGGGACTGCTGCTGCCGGGACTGCTGCCAGGATTGGGCTGTCCGTGGCCGGCGGTCACTTCCGGCCTCCCGCGCAGGCAGCGAGCGCCGCGCCGACCAGGCCGACGGCCGCGGCAGCGGCGTGCCGCCACATCCGCGGCAGGTCATGGGTCGTGACGACCGGGTCCGGCGGCAGCCCGTACACCTCCGGCTCGTCGAGCAGCAGGAATATGGAACCGGCGCCACCGATGCCGTCGGCGGGGTCAGCGCCGTACAGCCGGGCCTGCGACTGGCCTGCCGCGTGCAGGCCGGCGACCCGCTGATGCGCTCGCTCGCGGAGTTCGTCGAGCGGGCCGAACTGAATCGACTCGGTCGGGCAGGCCTTCGCGCAAGCTGGCATGAGACCGTCGCCGATCCGGTCGTAGCACAGCGTGCACTTGTGCGCGCCGCCGTCGGTCTCGCTTCTGCCGATCACTCCGAACGGGCACGCCGACACGCAGTAGCCGCAGCCGTTGCAGATGTCGTCCTGAACTACCACCGTGCCGAACTCGGTGCGCATCAGCGCTCCGGTCGGGCAGACGTCCAGGCAGCCCGCCCGGGTGCAGTGCTTGCACACATTGCTGGCCATCAGCCAGCGCAGGCCGTCAGCTCCGTCGCCGTTGCCGTCGGACCGGGGCTGCTCGATGAAGGCGACGTGCCGCCAGGTCGTGGCGCTCAGGTCGGCAGTGTTGTCGTACGACATGCCGGTCAGCAGCAGGCCGTCCTCGGGCACCGAGTTCCATTCCTTGCAGGCGACCTCGCAGGCTTTGCAGCCGATGCACACCGAGGTATCGGTAAAGAATCCCATCCTCGGCGGGTGGTCGGAGTACCCGGCTTCCGCGGCCGGGTCGAGACCGGCGGCGGGCAAAACCGCCGTTCCCGTTTCGTTGAGCCATTTGGTTTTTCCGGATGATGTGCCGGATGCGTCAGTCATCTCACATCTCCGTTCCGGTCGTGTCGGTAATGCCGGCCCGCTGCTGGTAGGAGCGGACGAGGTCACGAAGTCCCGGCCCGCGCGGTCTCCGGCCGGGCTGGACATCGCAGGCCATCGCCTTGTCCTCCTGGATGTGCACGTTCGGATCCAGGGCCAGGTGGACCAGTTCGTTGGCGGCATCCCCGGTCGAGTAGCCGTTCGGACCCCAGTGCCAGGGCAGCCCGACCTGGTGCAGCGTGCGGCCGTGTACCCGCAGCGGCCGCATCCGCTCGGTCACCAGCACCCTGGCCTCGATTGCCGAGCGTGCCGTGATGATCGTCGCCCAGCCCAGGTGCTCGAGGCCGCGCTCGGCGGCGAGCTCCGGCGACACCTCGCAGAACATCGCCGGCTGGAGTTCGGACAGGTAGGGCAGGAAGCGCGACATGCCGCCGGCGGTGTGATGCTCGGTCAGCCGGTAGGTCGTGGTCACGTACGGGAACACCTCGGATCCGGGCTGGCCGCCACTCGGCTGGAACCTGTCCTCCGGGTGCCGGATGAGTTGCCGGACCGGGTTGTGCTGCTGGCCGTACACGATGTTGCGCACGGGTGATTCCTGCGGCTCGTAGTGCGCCGGCAGCGGCCCGTCGACGAGGCCCGCCGGGGCGAACAGCCAGGCCTTGCCGTCGGCTTGCATGATGAACGGGTGCGTGCCGGAGATCGCCGCCACCCCGGTCGCCGCCTCGGGCGGCCGGTAGGACGGCGGGCGGTCGGCGACGAAGTCCGGCACGTCCGGCCCGGTCCACTCGCCTAGTTCCGCGTCCCACCAGACCAGTGCCTTGCGGTCGCTCCACGGCTTGCCGTCCGGATCGGCCGACGCGCGGTTGTACAGCACCCGGCGGTTCGCCGGCCAGGCCCAGCCCCAGTCCGGTGCTACCCACGTCTGCTCGCGGCCGGGCTTGCGGCGGGCAGCCTGGTTGACGCCGTCGGCGCGCACGCCGCAGTAGATCCAGCAGCCGCAGGCAGTCGATCCGTCCGCGGCGAGCTCGGTGTACGACGACAGCGGCTGCCCGTCCGGGCCGAAGCCGTTGATCTCGGCCAGTACTGCGTCGGCGTCTGGTTCCGCCAGCGCTCCGATCGTTGGATAGTCCCAGGTCAGATTGAGAATCGGCCGGTCGGTTTCGGCGGTCGAGCCGGCCAGCTTCGCCCGGATGCGCTGGCCGAGCTCGTAGGTGAACTGCAGGTCGCTGCGAGCATCGCCGGCTGGATCGACTGCCTGGTGGTGCCACTGCAGCAGGCGCTGGGTGTTGGTGAAGCTGCCGGACTTCTCGGTGTGTGCAGCGACGGGCAGGAAGAACACCTCGGTGCCGATGTCCTCCGTCCGCAGCTCACCGGTCTGGACTTCGGGACCGTCCTGCCACCAGGTCGCGCTCTCGATCATCACCAGGTCCCGGACGACCAGCCAGTCGAGATTTGCCATTCCGAGCCGCTGCATCCGGGCGTTGGCCGATCCGACGGCCGGGTTCTGGCCGTACAGGAAATATCCCCTGCAGGTCCCGTCCAGCTGGAGCAGCACCGTGTCGTAGGTGCTGTGGCTGCCAGTCAGCCGGGGCAGGTAGCCGTAGCAGAAGTCGTTGTCCGCCGTGGCGGCGTCACCCCACCAGGCCTTGAGTAGGCTGACCAGGTATTCCCTGGTATTGGCCCAGAAGCCGCTCGGCACGGACTCGGCGCGGACGTAGGCGTCCAGGCTCTCGTTGCCGTCGGCGTACGGCATCGGCAGGTAGCCGGGCAGCAGGTCGAACAGCGTCGGGATGTCGGTGGAGCCCTGGATGGACGCGTGCCCGCGCAAGGCGAGGATGCCGCCGCCGGGCCGGCCCATGTTGCCGAGCAGCGCCTGCAGGATCGCGGCAGTGCGGATGTACTGCACGCCCACGGTGTGCTGAGTCCAGCCCAGGCTGTACACGAACGCCATCGTCTTGTCCCGGCCGGAGTTGTCGGTGATCAGCTCGCAGACGGTTGCGAACTGGTCCTGCGCAATCCCGGCTACCTGCTCGACGACCTCCGGCGTGTATCGCGAGAAATGCCGCTTGAGCACCTGGAACACGCAGCGCGGATGCTGCAGCGTCTCGTCTGTGTCGGGCCGCGGGTGGGCGGCGGCGCCGCCCGAGCCGTGTGCTTCGCCGCGCGCGGCGCGCCGCAGGCTGCTCCGGATGGCCTGGCGCCGGCGATCGCCGTCGGCTTGCTGAGGGCCGGCCTGCTGGGCGTCGGGGTCGGTGTGCTCGCCGCTGGCGGGCCGGACTTCGGCGCCCTGGTAGCGCCAGGTGTCGAAGTCGTAGTACCGCTCGTCGGTATTCAGTCCGGAGAAGACGCCGTCCAGGTCCTCGGTGTCGGCGTATTCCTCGGTCAGGATCGTGGCCGCGTTCGTGTAGGCGAGCACATAGTCGCGGAAGTACTTCTCGTTCTGCAGGACATAGTTGATCAGCCCGCCGACGAAGGCAATGTCGGCGCCTGCCCGGATCGGCAGGTAGACATCCGAGACCGCGCTCGTGCGGGTGAACCGCGGGTCGACGTGGATCACCGTGGCCCCGCGGGCCTTTGCCTCCATCACCCACTGAAACGCGACCGGGTGGCATTCGGCCATGTTCGAGCCCTCGATGAGGATGGCGTCGGAATTGATCAGATCCCGCGGGAAGTTGGTGGCTCCGCCGCGACCGAAACTAGTCCCCAGACCGGGGACGGTAGCGGAGTGTCATATCCGGGCCTGGTTCTCGATCTGGATTGCGCCGAGCGCGGTGAACAGCTTCTTGATCAGGTAGTTTTCCTCGTTGTCGAGGGTGGCGCCGCCCAGGCTGGCGAACCCGAGAGTGCGGCGGGCCGGCGCGCCGTTCACCTGGTCCTGCCAGCCTGCCTGCCGCGCCGCGATGACCCGGTCGGCGATCATGTCCATCGCAGTGTCGAGGTCCAGGTCCTCCCACTGCGTGCCGTGCGGCCGCCGGTACCGCACCTTGTACTCACGGGCCGCCCCCGTCGTCAGCTGCAGGCTCGCCGAGCCCTTAGGACACAGGCGGCCCCGGCTGAGTGGCGAGTCCGGGTCGCCCTCGATCTGGGTGACCTTGCCGTCGGCGACGTAGACCTGCTGGCCGCAGCCGACAGCGCAGTAGGGGCAGACAGATTTGACGATCTTGTCGGCAGTCGCGACTCGCGGCGCCAGACGTGCGGTGCGCTTGCTCTTGACAGCGGCTCCGAGGCCGAGCGGGTCGCCGTGCGCGAACTGACGGTACACCGGCCATGACTCGATCCAGCGGCGAGCGTCCATCGCAGTAATCCCCCGTAGACGTGCCCCGACGTGCTCCGATGCCGTCCCCGACGCGATGTCCATACCCCCGCAGGCTGGGCAGACACCGCTCCGCTAGACCCCGTGCCCGCGCTAACCCCGTGCCCGCGCTAACCCCGTGCCCGCGCTAACCCCGTGCCCGCGCTAACCCCGTGCCCGCGCTAACCCCGTGCCCGCGCTAACCCCGTGCCTGAACAAGCCCCGTGCCGGTTCTTGGGCGGGAAACTACCCGAACGTGCGGGTTGACTCCGCTGTGCCCGCCCGGCAGCGTGGAAGTGGTGAGGTCGGGATAACCGGCGCGGGGGGCAGTCGTGTTGCACATCAGGTTCAATCTGATTACCGCAGACCCGCAGAAGCTCGGCGATTCGATCAAGTTCATCCAGAACGAGGTCCGCCCGCAGGTCGAGAGTCAGCCTGGAAGCCTCGGGACCACGCTGTATGCCGACCCTGAACCGGGACTGGCGATACTGGAGTCGTTCTGGGCGTCGGACGAGGCGATGACTGCGAGCGAGCATCATCTGGGACCCAGCCGCCGCGAAGCGGTGGAGCGCGTTACCGGAACGGTCTCGGTGGAGCGCTACCAGGTACCTGTGTTCGAGTTCGAGGTGCCGGCCCGGGCCGGGGCCGGGCTGCGGCTCACCCGGATGGACTTCGAGCCGTCCGAGGTAGCAGACGCTGTCGAGGCCTACGGCGACACCGCAGTCCCCTGGCTGGCCGAAGCCAAGGGTTTCTGCAGCACGTTGCTGCTCGTCGACGAGCACAGCGGCCACGCGATCAGCGAGACCCTCTGGCAAAGCCAGGAAGTGCTGGCCTCGACGCGCAGCCTGGCCGCGGCCGTCCGGGTCGAGACCGTGGCCGCGACCGGAGCCGTGATTCGCGGCGTGGAGGAGTACGAGCTAGTCACCACGTCCGCCCGTAAGGCGTGATCGGAGAGCCGATGCTGACTGCGGAAAAAGTCGACCGGATCGTCAGGTTCGACGGGTGCGGCTTGCCGGTAACGTCCGTCTACGCGCACATCGACACTGATCCGGGTCTGCGTGACAACCTGTCCGCCCGGGTGACGAACCTCCTGGATGAGATGCACCCGCTGGCCAAGAGCGAGGCGGTGGAACATCAGGCGCGCCTGTCGATCCGCGCCGACATTGACCGCGTCAAGGAGTCGCTGGCGCAAGAGCGCTGGAAGCCAGGGGCGATTGCGATCTTCGCGTGCAGCGGGCGCGACCTGTACGAGGAAGTGCCGCTGCCGCGGCCGGTCCGTGACGAGGTGGACGTCGACGCGGTGCCGCACGTCCGGCCAATGCTGGCAGTGCTCGACGAGTACCACCGGACCTGTGTCGCCATCGTGGACAAGGCGTCGGCTCAGGTCTGGGAGATCTATCAGGACGAGCTGCGCGAAGTCAGTCATATTCGGGACCGTGCGCTGCGCAAGGCCAATTACGCGGCCGGCCGCGAGGAATACCGGGTGCGCAACAAGGCCGACGAGCTCAGCAAGCGGCATTACCGCAACGTGGTACAGCAACTCGAGCAGCTGTTCCGCGCGGACGACTTCGACCTGCTGATCGTCGGGGGACACGAGTACGAAGTGCCGGCGTTTATCGACTTCCTGCCGGCGGATCTGCGGTCACTGGTCGCGGGCACGTTCAGCGTCGACCCGGCGGAACCGGTACCCGCTGAGGTGCGAGTGAACGCCGAGGCCATCCTGGGCCGGTACGAGAGCGCCGAGGAGCAGCAGTTCGTCACCGACGTCTTCGAGCGGCAGGCGGCCGGCGGGCTGGCTGTCGTCGGCCTCGAGGACTGCCTGTGGGCAGGGTCGATTGCCGCCGTGCAGACCTTGCTGGTCCGCGACGGTGCCGTCGTGCCCGGCGTCGTGTGCGACCAGTCGGGCTGGCTGGCGCTCTGCGGTGTCACCTGCCCGCTGTGCGGCAAGCCGACAAGGCCGACTCCAGACGTGATCGACGAACTGGTCCAGGAGGTCATCGCCGAGGGCGGCCTGATCAAGCACATCAGCGACGACGACCGGCTGGCCGGGCCGATCACCGCGGCAGGCATCCGGTTCCCGCTGCCGCCTGTCCCGAGGCCGGTGCGCTGAACGGAGCGGTCACCTGCTGGCGGTTAACCGCCGCTCACGTCGACCGCGTGCACCCGCACCGGCCGGATGGTGACGACTACCCGCTCCTCGCCTGGCTGGTCGTACTGGCGCAGATCCGCCCCGTACTTCGCGCCGACCTGGTCAGCGAACGAATAACCGGGATCTGGAGCGATCTCGGCGTCGCCGCGGACCTCGAGGTAGCGGAACGGATTCGCCAGGTCGAGGAGGAACAGGCTGGCTGCCGGCCGTGTCGTCAGGTTCCTCGTCTTCTGCCGGGTAGTGCTGAGCGAGATCTTGATCGTCTCGTCGTCGGCGAGAAACCAGACTTCCGACAGCTGCGGCCGGCCGTCCGGGCCAACGGTGCCGAGCGTGGCGAACTGACTGCCGAGCAGGTCCCGGTGAGACGGCGGGATATGCGTGGTGCTTGCGTTCTCCATCGGGCCAGCCTACGTGAGAAGCTCTAGCTGCTCCCGGTCACCGGTACCGGACGAGAGGACAGGGCGAAGGGACGAGCATGCACGGTCCGACAACCGACGTAGCGCCCCGCGCGGCCCGGCTCGCCTTCCGCACTGCGGAGCCGATCCACGGGATGATCTACTTCACTCCGCACGGTCCGGCCGCGTACGCCGAGGCCGGTATCAGCCACCAGCGCATGACCTACTTTGCGTCGCGCTCGGCCGCCCTGGGCGCCTGCCCGGCCGAGATCGTCATCGCGACGTTCTTCAACTTCAACCCGGCGATCATCCGCCGGGCCATCCCGGCAGCCTGGGATATCGCCAGGCCTTCCCAGGTGCTGGCGGCGCGGCTGGAGGCAGTGGACCGGTCGCTGCGCCAGGCGTGGCCCGGCGAGATTGACAGCCCGCAGGTACGCGAGGCTGCTGAGCTGGCGCGCCGCGCTGCCGAACGCGCTGCGACCCGGCCGCAAGGTCGGCCGCTGTTCGCAGCGCACGCCGCGCTGCCCTGGCCGGATGCGCCGCACCTCACGCTCTGGCACGCCCAGACCCTGCTGCGGGAGTACCGCGGCGACGGGCACGTGGCGCTGCTGATGACGGAAGGGCTGGACGGTCTCGGCGCCCTGATCACCCACGCCGGGACCGGCGCAATCCCGGCCGAGGCATTGCGGACCACCCGCGGATGGACCGAGCCGGAGTGGGCGGCCGCGGTCGAACGCTTCCGCGACGACGGCTGGCTTTCGGACGGTCCCGAGCTCACGCTCAGCGCGACCGGACGACAGCGCCGTCAGTCCATCGAAGACCGCACGGACCAGCTGGCGGTGTACCCGTACGAGGCGATCGGTGCGGACGGCTGTAGCCGGCTCTGTGAGCTGACCGCTCCGCTGGCAGCAGCGGTCATGGCCGCCGGCCTTGGGTTCCCGGCAGCGCTGAAGGCCCGGCAAGCAGCTAGCTGAGTACGGACCGGCTGGTCGGCCGCCACGACGCTATCTGTTTGTAACCGCCGAGCAGGATGGCACGCTCCGCGCGTGTGACAAGCCACCGAGCGCCTTCGGCTGAGAGAGCGCCGGCCTGGTGGAGCTCGTGCAGCTGGTGTGCCGGGGCCCGGAGAACAGCGCGAGCACGGTACCGGCCAGCACCATCCCGACGAGGAAGAGGATCGCGAGCCGCATCGCGAAAGTTATCTTCGCGGGCTCGGGTCCCTCCGATCCCTGCGGTCCCTGGCCCGCTGGCACGGCCGCCGGTTTCTGCTGCCCGCTTAGCTGCTCGGACTCAGGCAAGGCTGCGTTCGCTGTCACGCTGGTAAAGGATTCAAACGCGATGCTGAGCTCCGGATCGGCGACCCGCAGATTGTGCTCGATGACGTCTAGCACGATCTGCTCGCTGGCTTTCAGGCTCATGACCCTCTCCGTCTCCCGTATCGGTACCCCGGCTCTCATCGCAGGCCTCAGCACGGGCCTAGCGCGTCACTCGTGAGCAGCGCCCGTCCGAGGGCGGACCAGGCGCCGCCGTAGTAGGTCGGATAGTGCCGCTGTTGTGCGGAGGCCAGGCCTAGCAACCGCTGGGCGGTGCCGCTGCGGCCCGCTGCTTGCGCCGCGGCGGCGGCGGCTACCAGCGGCAATGCTGCGTGCGTGGCAGTGAGCACGGTGCCGTTCAGGCGCAGTGCCAGTGCCCGGGCGCTACGCCGGTGCCGCAACAGGTGCCACCAGCGCGCCGCTAGCGCTCTAGCGTGCGGGTTACAGGAGGCGGCGAACCAGACAACGGTTCGCTGAGCATCCAGACCGTACTGCGCGACCGCCTCGCCACCATTGGGCGACGGCTCTGGCTGCGGGGCATCGCCGGTGGTGAGCTGGGCCCAGTCGGGCGGCAGCCGCTTGCCGTTGCCGGTGATCTTCCGGGCGAGATCGACTGCGCCCGCCTCGAGGCGCAGCCAGACCGGATTGCCGGTCCACTTCGCCAGTCCCTGAAAGGCGGCCAGAGACCAGTAGCTGGGGTCAATCGTTATCGGCGGCCCGGTGGCCCATGGTCCTGCGGTCAGGACCGGCAGGCCGTCCGGGCCCATCACCACTTCGTGAGCCAGGACCGCGTCCGCCACCTGGTGACCGTCGCGGTGAAATGCGGCTGCGTTCGGCCCGGAGTACCGGAGCAGGGCCCAGGCGATCAGCAGGTCGGCGTCGCTGGCCGGCTCGGTGCTGATGACCTGGCCGGCCGCATTCGCGTGGAAAGCGAACAGGTGATCAGGAAGCTGCAGGTGCCGCCGGGTCCATGTCCATATCCGGTGGAACTGAGTGCTATCGCCGGTTGCCTCTGACAACAGCATCCCGTACGCCTGGCCTTCGCTGACCGTGTCGCCGCCCTGATCCAGCCTCAGCACGCGACCGTCGGGCCTGGCGTAGGTCTCCAGGAACCTGGTGGCGGCTTGCTGCGCGCCGCTGCTACCGCAGCCAGCTACGCTCACCGCGAGTCCGGCGGAAGCGATAACCACCATGAGCCGGAATGCTGCCTTAACGTACGTTGCGTTGGTGCTTGCCCGTCGCCGCACGGTCAGCCCGCGGCGACTATCCGGTCGGATCACCCGAAGCCCCCTCGGCGGCCGCCTGCGTTAGTTACGGAGATCGCCAACTGACGGCGGACAGCGTGCGTACGGCAACGGAACTGCGGCGCTCCATAGCGTTCTATCGGGGAATCCGCCCGGCCGTCATCGCGGATATCGACCACGTTTCGGTGCCGCGAAGACCTGAGCGGATAGCTCGGTTTGGCTCCGCATTAGCCGGGTCCGGATGCCAATGACCGGGAAAGTTCCGGGCCGATCGTTCGCTGCGAGAGAAGGCCGCGCGGCCCAGTGCACGATGGCGCCCGGGCGGTTAGGAAGCCCAGCGTGAGCCGTTCCGCCCAGATCACAGCTGGGCTATCCTGCCACTATGGGCGTCGCCTACCTCAGGCGTACTGAGACCTTGGCGATAGTCGGTTGAGTAGCCAGGGTTTCCACACACTCAAGCGGACCTCTTCTGCGCGGCTTGCGCGCGGCGCGAGGACTGTCCCGAGCGCGCCCGACGGGACGCTCGTCTTTGCCAGCAAGCTGCACCCGCCGATGGCCAGGCCTCCGATTGTGGTGCGCCGGGCGCTCCTTGACCGGCTTGACGAAGCGCTGTCGGCGAAGCTCGTCCTGCTCGTCGCGCCAGCCGGCTGGGGTAAGACCGCGCTGCTGTGCGACTGGTTCTCGTCGCGGGAAACTGAGCGCACCGCATGGCTCTCGGTTGACCAGGGCGACAACGATCCGGCCCGGTTCTGGGCTCACGTAGTCGCGGCGGTCAACACGGTGTGCCCGGGAATCGGCGCTGGCACCCTGGAGATGCTGATCGCGCCGGGCGCGAAGAGCGCTGATGCCGTGCTCTCTCCGCTCATCAATGACTTCGCGGGCGTTCCCAGCCGCGTGACGCTGGTACTGGACGACTATCACCTCATTTCTAACCGGGCCATCCAGGAGCGGATGGAGTTTCTTGCCGAGCATTTGCCGTCGGCTCTCGGCCTGGTGCTGGCCAGCCGCTCTGATCCCGCGCTGCCGCTCGCCCGGCTCAGGGCCAGAGGCCAGATGGCTGAGATCCGCGCTGACGAACTGCGGTTCTCTGAAGACGAAACGACCCAATTGCTCAACGGAACGGCGGGTGTGCAGCTGGCGCCGGACGCCGTGCAGGCGCTGCATCACCGGACCGAGGGCTGGGCTGCCGGGCTTTACCTCGCCGGGTTGTCGCTGCGCGGACGCCCGGACGCCGATCGCGAGGTCCACGACTTTCATGGCGACGACCGCAAGATCGTCGACTATCTCGCTGCCGAGGTACTCGACGGCCTGCCGCCGGAGGTCCGGTCGCTGCTGCTGAGAACGTCGGTGCTCAACCGCTTGTCCGGGCCGTTGTGCGATGCGGTGACCGGAGCGACTGGCTCGCAGCGCCTGCTCGAGGACATCGAGCGCTCTCAGCTCTTCCTGGTCCCGCTGGACTCCGCTCGGCGGTGGTACCGCTACCACACCATGTTCGCCGAACTTCTGCGGCACGAACTGGACGTATCCGAGCCCGGCCTCGCCCCGCTCCTGCACCGCCGCGCATCACTGTGGCATCGCGAGCACGGGTCCATCGCCGATGCCATCGGTCATGCCATCGCCGCTGCCGACCTCGCCGAGGCCCGGGAGCTGATCGTCTCGAACTGGAATGCAGCGGTGCATCGGGGCAAGGCCGGGACCGTGGAGTCCTGGCTGGACCGGCTGCCGCCGGAAATGGTGGTAGAAGATTCCCGGTTGTGCGTTATCCGGGCACTTCTGGCCCTTCAGCTGGGCCGGCCAGACGAGATAGATCCATGGCTTGACGCCGCTTCGGCCGCTACGCCGCAAGGCCCGCTCCGCCACGGCCCGAGCTCGGTGGAGTCGGCCGCGCTGCTGGTCCGCGCGGGCATGCTGCTGATGGCCGGTGACCTGGCGGGCAGCGAGTCGGCCAGCCGCCGGGCGGTGGAACTCGAAGCGGCCGGCCCGCCTGCGTGGCAAGCAGTCGCGATGGCCACACTCGGCGCCAGCTTGAGCTGGCGCGGACGTGACGCCGAGGCCCGCGGAGTTCTCGCTCAGGTGGTGGCCCCGACTCGGGCGGCTGCGAGTGACCTGGCCACGCTGCAAGCACTCGGGTGCCTGGCCCTGATCGCAGCCAGGTGCGGGGATGCTGAGTCGGCCGAGCGCTATCTCGACAAGGCGGCGAAGCTCACCGGTCAGCATGATCTGGGCCAGAACTGGACTACCGTGACGGCGACGCTGGCTTCGGCCGAACTGCTGGACAGACGCGGCGAACTGCGTGGCGCCGAAGACGCCGCGCTCCGCGCACTGCAACTCGCCCGGCACGGGACGAGGCGGCCGGAGACCGCCTGCGCACTACTCTGCCTGGCCCGGATCAAGGCGCGTGCCGGGGACAGGCAGGACGCCCAGGCGTATGTGAGCGAGGCACGTGAGGTCGTCGGCGGTTGCGCGGAGCCCGGCATCCTGGCCGAGCTCATGACAACGACTGACCGCATGGCCGGGCAGCACTTGCCGATTCCGCGCCCGCGTCCTGGCGCCCCGGCCCGGCGGCCAGACGGCCTGACCGCTCGCGAGGCGCAGGTCCTTGAACTGCTGGCCGCAGGCGACACCAACAACGAAATCGCCGTGAAGCTAGTGGTGAGCGTCCACACCGTGGAGCGGCACCTGCAGAACGCGTATCGGAAAGTCGGCGTCCGGAACCGAGCGGACGCCGCGGTGTACATAACCCGGACCACGCCGTTAGGCCGCGGCCGCGTTCCTGAGTTCCGCCGGACCGGCTTGCGAGCCGCATGATGGTCGTTTTGCAGGATGCCGCCGGCCACGGCCGCTGGTAAAACGGCAACTAAGCGATAGCTACGCGACGCCCAAGCTAACTGCTCGCCTGTTACGGCAGGTTTTCCTCCCCGCACGGGGCTTATGCGTGAGCCGCGTGCATAAGTCTCGAGCACCAGGTAGCGCGCGTGCATGACCACCTGCATAGTGCCGTCCCTGACGAAAGATGGTTGATCGCCGGGATGGTAGGACGGTCTGTGCCGGGTACAAATTCAGTAATGCATCAGTCTGGGCGCCCCCGAACATCAAGGTGGCCAGCAGACAGACCGAGTCGTAAGCACGCGGGCGTCAGCACAGCTTGCGTAATAGCGAGATTCGGAGACCCCAGTTGACAAGCGATGCAACGGTTATCAGGCCACCAGGGGCCAAATTCGGCAGGGTTGTAAAATTCGGGGTTGTCGGGATTACTGGGACTCTCATCAGCGCTGTTCTGCTGTACCTGCTAGCCCGCCGCATAGGCCTTCCGCTGCTGCCAGCGTCGGGGATCGCAATCGAACTAGCTGCGATTAGCAACTTCTCGCTGAACAGCCGATGGACGTTCGGTGCCTGCGCGTCCGTCCAGCGGTTCGCCAAATTCAACGTCGCATTCCTGTCCGGCCTGGTCGTCAATGTGCTGGCGGTCGGGCTGCTGACCAGGGTCGGATGGTATCCGCTCGCCGCCAACCTTGCCGGAATCGCGGCTGGAGTTGCCATTAGCTGCGTGCTCAGCGTCTGCTGGGTCTGGGCGGAGTTATGCAGGACGTCATCTATGCGGGACTCCTGCTGGTCTCGCTACTGGTTACCGCCCAGTCCGCGCACACGCTGTACATGACGCTCTACACCTGGGACCGGCCGCCCGCCGAGGCCCGGGCTCCCGAGCACTTCAGAGCGGCGCGCCTGTCTTTCACCGTGATGCTCCCAGCGCGTCACGAGGAAGAAGTCATCCAGTCGACTATCGGCCGGCTTGCGAACGCGAACTACCCGGCCAACCTCCTGCAGGTCCTCGTCGTGTGCTCAGCGGACGACGAGGGGACCATCGGCAAGGCCGAGGAACAGATCAGGCGGCTGCGGCGGAGAGGCCGGGCAAACGTCCAGATCGTGGTGTTCAACGACGGCCCGGTGAACAAGCCGCATGGCCTCAATGCGGCGCTGCGGCATGCGGAAAACGACGTCATTACCATCTTCGATGCCGAAGACGACATGCACCCGGACATTTTCAACGTCGTGAACACGGTGATGGAAGAGGAGCACGTCAACGTCGTCCAGGCCGGAGTTCAGCTGATGAACTTCGACTCAAGCTGGTATTCGGCGCTGAACGTCCTGGAGTACTTCTTCTGGTTCAAGAGCCGCCTGCATTACCACGCCAAGCTCGGCGCGATCCCGCTGGGCGGAAACACGGTCTTCTTCGACCGTGCCCTGATCACTCGCCTTGGCGGCTGGGACGAGTACAACCTGACCGAGGACGCCGACATAGGGTTGCGCCTGTCGGCGGCCGGTGAACGCATCCGGGTTGTGTACGACGACCGGTACGTGACCAAGGAAGAGACCCCGCCGACTCTGACGCAGTTCATCAAACAGCGCACCCGGTGGAGTCAGGGATTCCTGCAGACCCTGCGCAAGGGCGTGTGGCGTGAGCTGCCGACTCGCAAGCAGCGCCGGCTGGCCTTCTACACCCTGGCCTTCCCGCAGGGCCAGGCACTGCTCGGCCTCTACTTCATCTTCTCGATCGTTACGATGCTGACCTTCAAGACCCCGGTGCTCGTGGCCTTGATCTCCTTCATACCTGTGCTCATGCTGCTGGCGCACTTGCTGATCTCCGCGATCGGCCTGCACGAATTCGCCGCCGCGCACGGGCTCAAGGCGTCGCCGTCGGCGATGCTGGGCCTGGCCATCGCCTGGATTCCCTACCAGCTCGTACTGTCCTACGCCGCATTGCGCGCGGTCCGGCGCCAGGCGCGTGGCGTCGTCAACTGGGAGAAGACCCAGCATATCGGGGCGCATCGCAGCCAGACCACTGACGGAACACTGGCACTCGACGAGGCGAGCGAGAATGTCGCATAGCCAGGCTTCGGACGCCAGGATTACCGGGCTGGCTCCCCGCCCCGCCGCGCCGGTCACCCGACGTTCGAGCGTGGGCGCCTCGCTGCGGAAGTGGTACCTGGCGCGCGGCAGGCTGGGCACCTTCGCGCTCGCCTTCGCCGTCATCAGCGGAGTGGTGACGCACAGCTACCACTTGTTTGACTACCCGCTGTATGAGACTGACGAGGGCATTTACGTCGAGCGTGCCTGGGCGGTTATCCGCGAGGGCCGGCTGAGCCCGGAGACCTACATATACGACCACGCGCCGGGCGGCTGGCTGATGCTCGCCGCCTGGGTGTTCCTGCTCCCCGGCCATTTCGAGGCATTCGGCAACCCGGTGAACAGCGGCCGGGTGCTGATGGTGATCCTGCACGCGGCGAGTACCTACTTCCTGTTTGAGATCGCGCGCAAGTTCACCCGCGGCGGACTGCTAGCGCCGACGATCGCGTGCTTCTTCTTCAACTTCTCCTGGCTCGCTGTCTACTACCAGCGGATGGTGCTGCTCGACAACATCATGGTCTTCTGGCTATTGCTGAGCATCTATCTGCTGCTGCGCGACGAGGTCCGGTTGTTTAGCGGCCTGTGGTCAGGCCTGGCCTTCGGGATCTCCGTGATCACTAAGGAGAACGCGATATTCTTCGCGCCCACCGCGTTCTATCTGCTGAGCCGCGAGACCAAGGGAGAAGACGAGACCCGGCGTTTCACGATGTTCTTCTGGCTGTTCGGCGCCGCGACGCCGGTGGTCGGCTACTTCTTGTATGCCACTCTCAACGGCGAACTGGTGCCGCCGGGGCTCTCGTTCAACCTGAACCAGACCAATGGCAAGGTCTCGCTGATGTACGAGATGTGGTATCAGATCCACCGGACCCAGAACACGCTGTTCGACAAGCACGGCCCTGACCCGTATCTCTACACTGCCTGGCTGCCCAAAGACACCTTCCTGCTCGCAGCCGGGACCGTGGCGATGGCGGTGTGCTGCTATCTGGGATGGGGCGAGCGGAAACGGGACCCGGCCATGCTGGTGGCCGGAACCCTGGCCTTCGAGATCGCTTTCTACCTGGCCAGAGGGAGCGTCATCCTCGACTTCTACGTGATCCCGCTGATCCCGCTCTACGCCTTGTGCATAGCGCTGGTCGCTGACCGCGGGCTGAAATCCATTCCAGCTCCCACTTACAAATGGTTCGCGCCGTTGCTGTGCACGAGCGTGGCTGCATTCCTGCTGGGCCCGCCGGGCGGGTACCTGATTAAACACGGCACGGGTGGCCAGTTGCAGCTGGCTGACCCGTATCACGTGCCACTCACTTATCTGCAGAACGAGCAGATCGCCTGGATCCGCCAGCACATCCCGGGAAACGCGCGGATAGTCTCCGACGATGACATCTGGGTCGCGCTGCACGACGAGGCGCCCTACTACCCCTACGACTGGTCGCACTGGGAAGCGTCGTCAGACCCGAGAATCAAGAAGATATTCGGGAACGGCAATTGGGCGAGCATCGATTACATCGTGCTTTCCAACGGCATGAAGCAAGCGATGATTCTCAACAACGGCGGAAGTGGGAACAGCACGTCCTCCGGGCCGGAGGCCTACATTCTGAATGCCCTTGAGAATCACTGCACAACTGTCTGGTCCGCCCAAAAGGGCACCTCGTCGAGCTCGGTATCACTCTCAATCTGCAAGGTACAGAATTAATCTCAGGAAGGCTGGGCCATGGACGGTAAGCCTAATGGCAACACTGCCCCGGCGCGCGAGACGATCAGCCGGCGGCTTCCAGGCGATCACGCACCGGCTGGCCGGCCTGTGGGCGGGCGGCCGGGTGGCACGGGCGGCGGTCCGCCCAGGGGTAACCCCCCCAAGGGCAATCCGCCCAAGCGGACGCCACCCAAGCCGAAGAGGGTTAGCTGGAAAGCGATCCTGGGCGCTGTGGTGGCCGTTGTGATCGTCTGGCAGCTGGCCCACGTGCTGACCGAGGGAACCGGGAAGAAAACCTCGGGCGCGAGCCAGGGTGCCACGACGGGTCCGGTCGCGCCGTCGGCGGCGCCGACCCCGACCCCGACGGTCACGCTCGGCGGCCATCCGGTCAGCGCCGGCGGCGGGCCGGTTATCGTACTGAACCCCGGGCTGGTGGCGCCGGGCGGCTACGTAGAGGTCGAGGGCAGCGGCTTTGACCCGGCCACTACGGTCTCGGTGTGGCTGCGGCAGGGCGCTGGCAAAACCGCCAAGTCGACCATGGTGGCGAGTGGCAAGACGGCCAAATGGGGCATACTCAGCGTCGGTTTCCACATGCCGGCTACCGCGAACACATCCAACGCCGAGGTGGTGGCGCAGGAAGCCGGCGGTAAGAAGACGGCCACGGCCACGCTGACGGCGCCCGGCGGCGTTGGCACCGCGTCGATTATCGGCAAAGCCGCCGGACGGCCTGGTTCGGTGGTGACGGTTAATGCCACCGGGTTCGGACCGGGCGAGCAGGTCAACGTCTACTGGGGCCGCACCTCCGGCACCCCGGCCGCAACGCTGACTGCCGACAGTGCCGGGGACGTCCGCGACGCCATCAAGGTCGGCGTGGCGCCGGTCGGACCGACCACGCTGGTGCTGGTCGGCCAGCGGACGAAGACGACGGCAACGGCGCCCTATCTCATGCTGGGCCTGTACCCGTCGACGGTGCCGCACCCCTACGCCCTGCGGGCGGGCCACTCGATGACCTTCACCGGTAGCGGGTTCGCGCCCAACGAGCAGGTGCTTATCTTCCTCAACGCGAACAGGGGCGTCCCGGCTCTGACCGAGACGGCCAACAGCCAGGGCGCCTTCTCGGTCAGCTTCGTGGTGCCGTTCGGGCTCAAGGGCGTCCAGCACCTGACCGCGATGGGCGACCAGAGCCGGGCCTCGGTGACCACGGGCTTCACCGTCCTGCCGTACATGCCCAGCGCTCAGGCCAGCACCTACGGCGCGCTGCCGGGCACGACCGTGAGCTTCTACGCTAAGGGCTTCGCGGCCAACGAGGTGGTGCTGGTCTACGCCAACACCGTCCACGGCAAGCAGCTGGTCACCGCCTTCCGGGTCAACCAGCAGGGCTCTGCCGCCGGCGCCGGCTCGTATGTCGTGCCCAGCGGCGTCGGGCCGGAGCTTATCTTCAGCCTGGTCGGCCAGACGAGTGGCGGCACTGCGAACGTGAAGTTCGCGGTGCAAAACCCGGGTGGCGCTGCGCCCTCTGTGGCACCGCAGCCGCCGTATGTGCTGCCACCAAGCCTGGGCGGAAAGCCAACCCCGGCACCAAGTCACGCGGCGGGTTCCGCCAAGCAGTCGGCCGCGCCCAAGAGCTAGCCGGCATCACGTCTTATCCGGGACCCGCCCGGGTCCCGGTGACCTGAGCTAGATGGGAAGCGTGCGGATGAAGTCGATCTTCGGACCTCAGACGGAGCGAGTCGCGACCTTCCTTACCGACCTTCAGAATCTGTCGGCCGACGAGATCAGCCGGGTGGCCAGCGCCTGGAAGCAGGCCAGCAACCTGGATCGGGTACGTGCGTGGGCGGACTTGTATCGCCTCTCATCGGAGGATCAGCGATACCGGATCCGGGCCGCAGCCTCGAGCGCGCGGGCGCAGGCCATGACGATCGCGCACAGCAAGCAACAGCCCGACTGGGCCTTCTGGACCGCGGTCTGGGACGCAGCCGCCGCGATCGCCGCAGGCGACCGGATCGGCAAGAGCTACGACGTCCTGATAGCTCCGCTGGCGGTCGTCATGACACCGCTGGCTTCAGGCCGTGGCGAGCAGCCCGGCCTGGAGCACGTGGTTCCAGCTCAGCCGGCCGCACCGGACCGCCGGGAGGCACGTGCGCCGTGAAGAGCCGCTTCCGTCAGCTCTTCGAAGCCTCTCCGGACGCCATGGTGATCGTCGACCAGGCCGGGCAGATCCGCCAGGCCAATGCGCCGGCCGAGTCCTTGTTCGGCTACCGGCCGGGCGGCTTGCGCGGCCAGGATGTTAAGGCGCTGTTCCCCGGCCAGCCGGTAGCGGTCCAGGCCAGCCCGGCCAGCCCGGACGTGGCGGCCGCCGGGGATGAGCCTGCGGGACGCCTGGATCTGGTTGGCCGGCGCAGCGACTTCAGCCAGTTCCCGGCCGAAGTCAACGTCATCCCTATAGCGGGTAGGGAAGGCACGGTGACCGTGATGAGCATCAAGGACATCACCGAGGCGCAGCGCGCTCAGTTCGTCCTCGAACTGGGCCTGGACCAGCTGGAAACGGCCGACCGGGACCAGGAGGCATTGCTCGGTTACCTCATCCGTGCCCAGGAGGAGGAGCGCGGGCGCATTGCCGCCGACATTCACGATGACACAATCCAGATGCTGGCCGCGGCGAACCTGCGCTTGCAGCAGCTCAGGCACCGGCTGCAAGATCCCGACGAGCTGCGGATCCTCGGCAAGCTGCAGGAGACGCTCAGCATGTCGCTCGGCCGCTTGCGCCAGCTCATCTTCGACCTGAGGCCGCCGAGTCTCCAGCGCGGCAGTCTCGATGCCGCGCTGCACGCGCTGCTCGAGCAACTGCGCACGGAGAACGGGATCGCGTACCAGGTCGATGACTCGGGGGCGGTCCGGACACCGAGCACCGCGACGGTGCTCATTTACCGCATCATCCAGGAGGCACTGGCGAACGTCCGTGATCACGCCGCGGCGACAACCGTGCGGGTGCAGTTTGCCGATGTTAACGGTGGCTGCCTGATCCGGATCGTGGACGACGGCATCGGTTACAACCCGGCGGAGGTCGAGAACCGGCCCGGTCTGCTCGGCCTGTCCCTGATGCGGGAATGGGCCCAGGTGGCCGGGGGCTGGTGCCGCATCGAAAGCTCGCCGGGTGCCGGAACGACGGTGGAGTTCTGGGTCCCGCTGGGCGGGCCACCCGAGGCCGGCCATGGCCGCGCGGCCTGACGATGGCAGCCCGATCAGGGTGCTGATCGTCGAAGACCACCCCGTCGTCGCCGAAGGGCTTTCGTCGCTGCTGTCGGACTACCCCGACATCGAAGTAGTGGCGAGTGCGATGTCGGTCGCGGAGGTCATGCCCGCACTCAGAACGGCCACCCCTGACGTGGCCGTTATCGATTTTCACCTCCCTGACGGCACCGGTGCCGACGCAGCCGATGTCGTCCGCGCTCGATCCGGCTCCACTGCGATCGTCTTCCTCAGCGCGGACGACAGCGATGAGCCGCTGCTGGCTGCGATCGAGTCCGGTGCCAGCAACTACCTGCTCAAGTCGTCGAGTGGTGAGGACATCGTCCAGTCAGTCCGGGCGGCGGCGGCCGGCGAGACACTGATCCCGGCCGCCACTATCGCGAGTGCGCTAGCCCGGCGCCGCGAGATAGATCGCGAGCAGGCCAGTCAGGCCCAGCTCCTGGCAACCCTGACCGCCCGGGAGACGGAGATACTCAAGATGATGCTGCACGGCGCCGACAACCGGGCTGTCGCCGACCGCCTGCAGATTAGTTATGCCACCGTGCGCACGCACGTTCGCTCGATCCTGGCCAAGCTCGGCGCACGCTCGCAGCTCGACGCTGTAGCTAAGGCAGTTCAGCTAGGTCTGCGGGACTTATCTGGCCGGCTGGCTGCGTCCAGATGAACGGACGGCCGTCCTCGGCGGATCCGTTGATGACGGTGTCGATCGCGGCCATGAGGTCCTTGATATCCGCGTCCGCACCGCGACCGATGGCTTCGCGGGCATTGATCGCGAAGAAAATCTCGGTGAGAGTCAGCCACGATCGCGTCGTCGGCGTGAAGTGCAGCATTATCTCGGGATGCCTGGCTCGCCAGTTCCGCACGTCCGGGTGCCTCCGGGTGGCGAAAGTGTCGACCACGACGACGTGCGTCTCGTTAGCTGGTCGTGCGTCAGCTGCCTGCTGCAGGAAGCAGAGGAACGCCCGGTCCCGGCGGCGTGGATAGCTGGTGACCGCGTCGGCATGGCCGGCATGCAGTGCCAGCGCTTCCGGCAGCGCCGGGACGCCGGGCGCGGCCTGCGCATGAGCCCAGTCCTGCGGCAGAGCCGGAAGCAGTTGCAGCGGCCGTACTAGGTCTTGCTGCTGTCCGGTACCTGCGGCCGACAGGACGATCGCGTGGTCGGGCGGGTTGAGGTAGACCCCCGCCACGTCCCTGGCTTCCGCTTGCAGCGGCGGCTCAGTGGAGAACCTGAACGGCTCGCGGCGCCACGGCCGCAGACCGTAGTCGCGCCAGGTGGCCGCTACTTTGGCGTTCGACAGGCCCAGTTCGCTAGCGAGCAGTCTGGACGACCACTGCCTAACCGCTAGCCGCTGCGGTGGCGGCGCCAGCGTCGCCAGCACGATGGCCGCATCGTCACGGAGCCGCGGCCGGCCGGGCTTGCGCCGATCTTGCAGACCGTCTAGCCCCTCATTGGCGTATCGCTTCTTCCAGGCGATGACCGTCGGCTTCGATGCCCCGGTCTTGGCCACGATGTCGGCGGTAGTGGCTCCGTCAGCCGCCAGCAACACGATCTGGGCCCGCTGCGGCAGGCCGCCGAAGCCCGATGCAGAGCGCGCCCACGACGTCAGCACCTGACGATCACGCGGCGGAATATTCACCGACACAGTGAACGGTAAGGCACGGCGAAATGCCAGGGCAGGTCAAGTTAGTTCGCTCACATCCCGCCTTCTGAGCGCCGGTGAGGGGGCCGTGAGCCCCCCGCTGACCTGGGCGTTTGCGCGACCTCTACGACACCTGTAGTACGCCGCAGCCGGCCATTTGACGTGGCCGGAACTCGATCTGCGGTACGACGCTTTCTCCTTTCCTGCTTCCTAGGCTCTCCAGGCGTACCGAGCACCTAGACCTGCCCTGGAGGCGTCGAAGTGAAGTTCCCGTCAATTACGGCCAGCATCCATCGCCGAAAGACCGGTGATCCGGCGTCGGCGGACGGACGCAGACCCGCTGCCGGGTTTCTGCGGTCACCCATGCAGCGCCGTGTCGCTGGGGCTGCTGCCCTAGCAGCCGGCCTCGCAACAGGCATCGGCCTGATCGCCACGGCCGGTTCCGGGCAGAGCCCGGCACTGGGCACGACCTCTGCGATCGCGGCGACCACCGCCACCAACCCAGGGGCCGCTCCGCAGCTC
>Ga0335074_10002092_pt1 | contig 27154 bp, 22 predicted proteins | sample Lox_Sample_23_FD_206715 | JGI IMG/M metagenome (GOLD analysis project Ga0335074, IMG submission 206715) | Soil microbial communities from Loxahatchee National Wildlife Refuge, Florida, United States - Lox_Sample_2.3 | ecosystem: Environmental > Terrestrial > Soil > Wetlands | place: USA...
CCCGCACTCCGGCGAGCGGCATCGCGTTGTAGAGGCTCGCGCGCATGCCGCCGACCGAGCGGTGTCCCTCGAGATTCGTGAGCCCAGCCTCGGCCGCCTCGATCAGGAACTGTCGTTCGAGCGCGGGATTCGCGAGCGTGAAGGGAACGTTCATGCGCGAGCGGCAGTTGCGCGCGACCGGGTTGCGGTAGAAGCGGCTCGAGTCGATCGCCTGATAGAGCGCGTCGGCCTTGGCGCGATTGCGCTCGGCCATCGCAGTGAGCCCGCCCTGCGCCTTGATCCATTTGAGCGTGAGCGCCGCGACGTACCAGGAGAACGTCGGCGGCGTGTTGAGCATCGAGCGGTCGCGGCTCATGGCGCCGTAGTCGAGCACCGCCGGCGTCCCCGGGCGAGCGCGGCCGAGGAGATCATCGCGGACGATGACGATACAGAGTCCGGCGGGCCCGATGTTCTTCTGCGCGCCCGCGTAGATGAGCCCGTACCGGCTCACCTCGAGCGGCTGCGAGAGGATCACCGAGGACATATCGGCGACGAGCGGCACCGCGCCCGTCTGCGGCACGTAGGGAAACTCGACGCCGCCGATCGTCTCGTTCGGCGTGTAATGCACGTACGCCGCGCCCGGCGTGAGCGCGAGCGACTCCGCACCGGGCACCGTCGTGTAGCGCGAGGCCGCCTCGTCCGCCGCAACGTGCACCGCGCAGAATCGGCCGGCCTCCCCGATCGCCTTGGTGGACCATGCGCCGGTATTCACGTAGTCGGCGGTCGCCCCGGAGGTTGCCAGGTTGAGAGGCACCCCCGCGAACTGGGCCGTGGCCCCGCCCTGCAGCAACACGACGCGGTAATGACTCGGGATACCGGCGAGCTCGCGCAGCCCAGTCTCGAGCTGCTCCGCGACGGCGAGGAACGCCTTGCCGCGGTGACTCACCTCCAGCACCGACATCCCCGAGCCGTCCCAATCGAGCAGCTGGTCGCGCGCCTCCTCGAGAACCTCGAGGGGCAGCATGGCGGGCCCGGCGGAGAAATTGAATACGCGCACGCTTCAGACCGGGGATGAATCGGGTGCGAGCGTCGCCTCGTCACCCTCGGGAGGCTCGCCGTTCAAGCATTCGAGGCGCTCGACGCCGGTCAGGCGCTCGCCTTCGGCGAGGCGCATGAGACGCACGCCTTGCGTGTTGCGTCCGACGATGGAGATCTCCTCGACCGGGGTTCGCACCAGGGTGCCGCTCGAGCTGATGAGCATGATCTCCTGGCCCGTGGTCACCTGCAGGGCGGCGACCATGGCGCCGTTGCGCTCGCTCGTCTGCTGCGCGATGACGCCCTGCCCGCCGCGCCCGTGCTGCGGAAACTCCTCGAGCGAGGTGAGCTTGCCGTAGCCGTTCTCCGATGCCGTGAGCACGAACCCCTCCCCGACGACGATGAGCGAGATGAGCTCCTGCCCGGGACCGAGCTTCACGCCGCGCACGCCAGTCGCATCGCGACCCATCGTGCGCACTTCGTCCTCGTTGAAACGGATGGCCTTGCCGCCGCTCGTGCAGAGGATGATCTCGCGCTGTCCGTCCGTGAGCGCCACGCCGACCAGCCGGTCGTTCGAGCGCAGATCGACGGCGATGATGCCGCTCGCGCGCGGGCGCGAGAACGCCGCGAGCGGCGTCTTCTTCACGGTGCCCTGGCTCGTCGCCATGAAGACGAAGTGATCCTCGTCGAATTGCTTCACCGGCAGGACGGCATTGATCTTCTCGCCCTCCTCGAGCGGCAGCAGATTGACCATCGGCCGGCCGCGCGCGCCGCGTCCCGCCTGGGGGAGCTCGTACACCTTCAGCCAGTACACCTTGCCGCGGTTCGAGAAGCACAGCACCGTGTCGTGCGTGTGCGCGACGAATAGTTTCTCGATGAAGTCCTCGTCCTTGACCGTCGTCGCGGCGCGACCGCGCCCGCCGCGACGCTGCGTCTGGTATTCCGTGAGCGGCTGGGACTTGGCGTAGCCGGCGTGCGAGAGCGTCACCACGACGTCCTGCGGCTCGATCAGATCCTCGGTCGTGAGCGCGAGATGATCGAGACTGATCTCGGTGCGCCGCGCATCCCCGAACCTCGCGCGCACATCCGCGAGCTCGCCGCGCACCACCTCCGTCAGGCGCTGCGGGCGCGCGAGAATGTCCGCGAGATCGCGGATGGCATCGAGCAGCTCCTGGTACTCGGCCATGATCTTGTCGCGCTCGAGACCCGTCAGCCGGTGCAGGCGCATGTCGAGAATCGCCTGCGCCTGCGTGTCCGAGAGCCGATAGACGTTGCCGCTCACGAGCCCGCTCTCCGGGGCGAGGCCGTTCGGACGCGTGGACAGCTCCCCGGCGCGGGCGAGCAGCTCCGGCACGACGCCCGCCGGCCACGTGCGCGCAAGGAGCGCGGTGCGCGCCTCCGCCGGCGATGGGGCGGCGCGGATGAGCGCGATCACCTCGTCGATGTTGGCCAGGGCGACGGCGAGCCCCTCGAGGATGTGGGCGCGCTCGCGCGCGCGCGCGAGGTCGTGGATCGTGCGCCGCGTGACCACCTCGCGCCGATGGCGGATGAACGCCTCCAGCATCTCCTTGAGCGAGAACAGCTTCGGCTGGCCGTCCTGCAGGGCGACCATGTTGATGCCGAAGACCGTCTCCATCGGCGTCTGCGCGTAGAGGTTGTTGAGCACGATCTCGGCGACCTCGCCGCGCTTCAATTCGATCACGACGCGCATGCCGTCCTTGTCGGATTCGTCGCGCAGCTCCGAGATCCCCTCGAGCTCCTTGTTGCGCACGAGCTCGGCGATGCGCTCGAGCAGGCGCGCCTTGTTCACCTGGTAGGGGAGCTCGGTGACGATGATCGCCTGCCGGACTTTCCCGTCGAGATCCTCGAGCGAGGTGCGCGCGCGGAGCGACAGGCGCCCGCGCCCGGTGCGATAGGCGGTGGCGATCTCCTGCGCGCCGTTGATGATGCCGGCGGTCGGGAAGTCCGGCCCGGGCATGTGCCGCATCAGCTCGGCGAGCGGCAGCATGGGATCGTCGAGCAAGGCGAGGCAGGCGTTCACCACCTCGGTGAGATTGTGCGGCGGGATGTTGGTCGCCATCCCGACGGCGATGCCCGCCTGGCCGTTGATGAGCAGATTCGGCACGCGCGTCGGCAGCACGGACGGCTCGCTCTCGGACTCGTCGTAGTTCGGAGCGAAGTCGACTGTTTCCTTCTCGATGTCGGCGAGCAGCTCGTGCGCCAGGCGCGACATGCGCACCTCGGTGTAGCGCATGGCGGCCGGCACGTCCCCGTCGACCGAGCCGAAATTTCCCTGGCCGTCGATCAGCACGTAGCGCATGGAGAAGGGCTGCGCCATGCGCACGATGGTGTCGTACACCGCCGAGTCGCCGTGCGGGTGATACTTGCCGATCACATCGCCCACGACGCGCGCCGACTTCTTGTACGGCTTGTTGTAGTCGTTGCCGAGCTCGCGCATCGCAAAGAGCACGCGGCGATGCACCGGCTTCAGCCCGTCGCGCACATCGGGGAGCGCCCGCCCGACGATGACGCTCATGGCGTAGTCGAGATACGACTGGCGCATCTCGTCTTCGAGATTGACGGGGACGATCTCGCGTGCGATTTCGGTCATGCGGTGCTGAGCGCCGCGGCAGGCCGCGCCGGCTCGTTCAAAAAGAGAAACTTTACCACATCGCCCCGCTCGAACCTGGCCGCCGTATACTTCACCGAATGTCCATCCAGCGCTCTGCCGACTTGCTCATCGAGGCGCGCTGGGTGCTGCCGGTTGAGCCTGCCGCGGCGCTCGGCGATCACGCCGTCGCGGTGACCGACGGACACATCGTCGCCGTCGGACCGTCGGCCGAGCTCGCCGCGCGCTTTGCCCCGCGCGAGCATCTCACGCGTGCGAGCCATGTGCTGCTGCCCGGACTCGTCAACGCGCACACGCGCGCCGGCCGGACGCTGCTGCGCGGCGGAGCGCCGCTCGGCTTGCGGATGGGCATGGCTCCCGCCGCAGCGGCGCCCGCGGGCGCCGCGCGCGCCGCTTCCGAACCCGCCGAGGCGAGCTGGCTCGGCGCCGACCTCGTGCGCGACGGCACGCAACTCGCCGCCGCCGCGATGCTGCGCGCGGGAATCACGTCATTTGGTACCCGCGATCTATATCCGGAGGAGGTCGCGCGCGTTGCGGCCGCGGCGCGCATGCGGGTCGCCATCGGCATGCCCGTGGAGGAGCGCGCCAACGCCTGGGCGGAGGATCTCACGAGCCACCTCGCGAAAGCCGAGCGGCTGTGGGACACCTACCGGTCCGACCCGTGGGTGTCGTTGCACTTCGCTCCGGATGACGCCTCCGGTTTGAGCGACGCCACGCTCGCACACATTCGCACCGTCGCCGACGAGCTCGACGCACGCATCGCCATGCCGGTGCACGAGACCGAGCACGAGGTGCGCGACAGCCTCGCGCGCCACGGCGCGAGCAGCGTCCGTCGCCTGCACGCGCTCGGCCTGCTGCGTCCGGGCTTCACCGCGCTCTACTTGAACCAGCTCGACGACTCCGAGCTCGAGCTGCTCGCGCGTACCGGCATCGGCGTCGTCGCGTGTCCGCAAGCGAGCTTGCGCCGCGGGCTCGGATCGTGCCGCGTGCACGAGCTGCTCGGGCGCGGCATCGTCGTCGGACTCGGAACCGGCGGTCCCATGGCCGCCTTCACCCTCGATGTGCTGGCCGAGGCGCGCGCGGCGGCCCTGTTCACCCGCGCGATCACCCGTGTGCCGGATGCGCTGTCCGCCGAGCGCGTGCTGCGGCTCGCGACGCTCGGAGGGGCCACGGCGCTCGGTCTCGGATCGATCGTCGGCTCGATCGAGCCGGGCAAGGCTGCCGATCTCATCGCCATCGACGTGGGCTCGATCGTCGGCGAATCCGATGGCTCCCCGGCCGAGGCGGTGGTGTTCGCCGCCACGTGCGAGGACGTGACCGACGTCTGGATCAACGGAGCGCCGCGGATGACTCAGGGTCGACTGCTCGCCTACGACGAGGACGAGCTCCTCGCGCTCGCGCGGCGCTGGGAGCGGCGCCTGTGAACGCCGATCAGGCCGAGCTCGAGAAGTTTGACGAGCTGGCGCACCGGTTCTGGAACCCGGAGGGGGAATTTCGGCCCCTGCATCTGCTCAATCCCGTGCGCATGACGTTCATCGCCGAGCGCGCGACGCTCGCCGGTGCGCGCGTGCTCGATGTGGGTTGCGGCGGCGGGCTGCTCGCGGAGAGCCTGTGCCGCACCGGCGCCACCGTGACGGCGATCGACCTGGCGCCGGCCATGATCGCGGCGGCGCGCGCGCACGCCGCCACGCAGGGGCTCGCGATCGACTACCGGATCGCGAGCGCCGAGGGGCTCGCCGCAAGCGAACCGCGCGCCTTCGAGGTGATCACCTGCATGGAGCTGCTCGAGCACGTGCCCGATCCCGCGGCGATGCTCGCGAGCCTCGCAGCGCTCGCGCGTCCCGGGGGTCACGTGCTCGTCTCGACGATTCACCGTAATTTGAAAGCCTTTCTCTCCGCCATCGTCGCGGCGGAGTATCTGCTCGGCTTGCTGCCACGGGGCACACACGAGTACGAGCGCTTGATCCGGCCCTCGGAGCTCGCGCGCTGGGGTCGGGCAGCGGGGCTGTCGCTGCTCGAGATCGCGGGACTCGGCTTCGACCCGCTCTCCGGCCGGTGCGCCCTCACCCGCGACCCCTCGGTGAACTACCTCGCGCATTTCGCGTGCGCCGCAGAGCGCCGCGTGGCGGACCCCGGATGAGCCGCGCGCCGGCGCGCGAGCGGGCGGCGCCGTTGCGGGCGGTACTGTTCGACCTCGACGGTACACTGCTCGACACGGCGCAGGATCTCGCCGCTGCACTCAACGAGCTGCGGGGGCAGGAGGGACTCGCGCCGCTCGAGTTCGCGCGCATCCGCAACCACGTCTCGCAGGGCTCGGCGGCGCTCGTGCGGATCGCGTTTGCGAGCGCGGGCGAGGCGGAGTTGCGCGCGCTGCGCGCCCGCCTGCTCGAGATCTATCGGCTGGCGCTCGCCGTGCACACGCGGCCGTTCGCCGGCATGCTCGAGCTCCTCGAGCGCATCGAGCGCGACGGCAGGCGCTGGGGAGTCGTCACCAACAAGCCGGCGTTTCTCACCGAGCCGTTGCTCGAGCAGCTCGCGCTGCGCCGCCGCGCGGGCGTCGTGGTGAGCGGCGACACGCTCCCCGAGCGCAAGCCGCATCCGCGTCCCCTGCTGCACGCCGCCGCGCAGCTCGGCGTCGCGCCCGAGGCGAGCGTCTACGTGGGGGATGCGGAGCGCGACATGCGCGCCGCGCGCGCCGCCGGAATGCGGGCCGTGGTCGCGTGCTTCGGTTACATCGCGCCCGAGGAGACCCCGCGCAGCTGGCCCGCCGATGCGTGGGTGCGCTCGCCGCTCGAGATCCACGCGTGGTTGCAGGGCATGGACGTGAGCCGATGACCGTGCTGCTCGCGGTCCTGCTCGCGGCGCTCGCGCTGGTCGTCGGCGCAACGCTCGGCATGCTCGCCGCGCAGCTGCGCGCCGCGCGGCGCGTGCACGCCCTCGCGATCGAGCTCGAGCGCGCGCGCGTGCGCCTCGAGGCACAGACCGAGCAACGCGCCGACCGCGCGGCGTTCGCGCTCGAGGCCGAGACGCGCCTGAGCAACGCCTTCGATGCGCTCGCCGCGGAGAGCCTGCGCGCCAACAGCGAGCTGTTTCTCACGATGGCGCGCGAGACTCTGAGCCGCGATCACGCCGTCGCTGAGAGCGCCCTCAAGGAGCGCGAGCTGGCGATCGCGCAGCTCCTCGAGCCGCTCAAGTCGGCGCTCGAGCGCACCGAGGCGCAGGCGCAGGTGCTCGAGCGGGAGCGGCGCGAGGCGCTCGGACAGCTGCACTCCCAGATCGAGACGCTCGCAAGCGGGCAGGCGCAGCTCGCGCGCGAGACGCGCAACCTCGTGACGGCGCTGCGCCGTCCCGAGGTGCGAGGCCGCTGGGGCGAGCTCACGTTGCGGCGGGTGGTGGAGCTCGCCGGGATGCTCGCGCACTGCGACTTCACCGAGCAGCTGCGCGTCGTGGGCGAGGCAGGCCTGCAGCGTCCGGACCTCGTCGTTCACATGCCCGAAGCGCGCGACCTGGTCGTCGATGCAAAGACCCCCCTCGACGCCTACCTCGAGGCGCTCGAGGCGCCGAGCGAGGAGGCGCGCCAGCTCGCGCTCAAGCGCCACGCGCAACAGGTGGAGATGCGCGTGCGCGAGCTCGCGAGCAAGAGCTACTGGGCGCAGTTCGAGCGCAGCCCCGATTTCGCGGTGCTGTTTCTGCCGGGAGACCAGTTCCTCGCGGCCGCACTCGCCGAGCGGCCGGAGCTGCTCGACAGCGCCCTGAAGCAGAGCGTGATCATCGCAACGCCCTCCACGCTGATGGCACTCCTCAAGGCCGTCGCGTACGGCTGGCGACAGTCGGTCGCGGCCCAAAACGCCGCGACCATTCGTGCGCTCGGTGAGGAGCTGTATCGCCGGCTCAGCAACTTCACGGACCATCTCGGGCGTCTCGGCGAGCGGCTCGGCGCCGCCGTCGAGGCTTACAACGGCGCCGTCGGCTCCCTCGAGCGGCAAGTGCTTCCACAGGCGCGCCGCTTTCCAGAGCTCGGCGTGACCGCCGACGCGCCGCTCGAGACGCTCGAGCCCATCGAGCAGCTCACGCGCAAAGCCCCATGAGCCTCGCCGCATTCGATCCCCGTGAGTACCGAGCCGCTGCGGACGAGCTGCGCGGCCGCGTCATCGCCGTCACCGGCGCGAGCGCCGGCCTCGGACGGGCCGTCGCGCTCGATTGCGCGCGCCATGGCGCCGAGGTGGTGCTCATCGGCCGCAGCGAGCGCAGGCTCGAGGACGTGCAGAACGCGCTCGAGGCGGAGTGTCCCGGATGCTCCACGGTCGCCGTGCTCGATCTCGAGCGTGCGCTCGCGAGCGACTACGACCGGCTCGCCGGCGCCGTGCTCGAGCGCTTCGGCCGGCTCGACGGCCTGCTGCACAATGCCGCGATTCTCGGTGTGCTCTCGCCGATCGAGCATCACGACGTGCCGACGTGGTGCCGCGTGCTGCACGTCAATCTGACCGCGGCCTTTGCGCTCACGCAGGTGCTGCTCCCTGCGCTCAAGCGCTCGCCCGATGCCGCGATCCTGTTCACGTCGAGCGGCGTCGGCCGGCGCGGCAAGGCCTACTGGGGCGCCTACGCCGTCTCGAAGTTCGGCATCGAGGGTCTCGCCCAGGTGCTCGCCGCGGAGCTCTCGGACATCACCTCGGTGCGGGTGAACACACTCAACCCGGGGCGCGCGCGCACCGAGATGCGCCGCCAGGCCTACCCGGCCGAGAATCCCGAGACGCTGCCGTTACCGCAGTCCCTCACGGGACCTTATCTTGCGCTGCTGGGTCCCGCCAGCCGCGGAGTCACCGGGCGCAGCTTCGACGCCCAGTAGCTCGGTCAGCTCCGCCTGCGCGAGCCGGCGAAACTGTCCGCGCGCGAGACTGCGCTCGAGCGTGACCGGACCGAGCCGCGTGCGCAGAACCCGACTCACGAACGCTCCGCAGCGCTCGAACAGCCGGCGCACGTCCTTGCCGCGCGCTCCCCGGACCGTCACGGTGTACCAGCGGTTCGAGCCTTCGCCGCCGCGCGGCGCGCATCCGGTCACATCGAGTCGCGCGCCACCGTCGAGCCGACCCTCCTGCACCGCGGCGAGCTGCGCCTCCGTGAGCTCACCGCGGATGCGTACGCTGAACTCGCCGATGAGCTCGCGCGCGGCTCGTTGCAGCGTCGTCGCGAGCTCCCCGTCCGAGGTGACGAGCTCGAGACCGCCATCGTGCCGCGGCATCGGGCTCACGGCGATGAAGCGCGGACCTCCGACCCGCGGCAAGCGCTCGAAGAGCGGCAAGCGCACGGGGGTGCCGGAGCGGGGCTCGAGCGCGCTCGCGGCCGAGGCGGACCCCGGCGCTCGCGCGGCGCCGCGCTCGAGCGGCTCACCCGGTGAGCGATGGCAAACGAACACCTGCTGCGCGGCCCCGGGGCGGCGCCGTACCAGACGACCGTCGAGCCGGATCTGATCCGAGTGACGCACGCGCACGCCAAGCTCGGCAGCCGCTCCGTTCACCGTCAGCCGGCCCGCGCGTATCCAGCTCTCCACCTCGCGGCGCGAGCCGATCCCGAGCTGGGCCAGCGCTTTCTGCAAGCGCGGGTGCGGATCGCGGGACATCGGCCGATCGGCGAGTGGATTGGCAACACGGGCCTTGGACCGTTTTGCCCGTGGCGGCCTGCGCCGAGCTGCCGCACGAGTGAACATGCGCTACGGACCCGTCAGGCTCCCGCTCGGCTCGCCGCGCGCAACCATCCCGGCGGAGCTCTCCGGGTCTGCGCTCGAGGCGTCCTCCTCGTCCTCGGCGCCGGATGCGTCCGAGTCGAGCGATTCGAGTGCCGGAGGCTCCTCGTCCGAGCTGCCCTCGACGTCTCGCGCGGGAGCTCCGGAGGCGAAGTCGAGCTGCACATTGAGGTCGGCGATCGCTTTGAGCTCGGCGAGCGGTGGTAGCTCATCGAGGCTCTTCAAGCCGAAGTAGTCGAGGAATTCCCGAGTGGTGCCGAGCAGCTCGGGACGGCCGGGCACGTCGCGCTGTCCCACGACGCGGATCCAGTTCCGCTCGAGGAGCGTCCGGATGATATTCGGGTTCACCACGACGCCGCGCACGGCCTCGATCTCCCCGCGGGTGATCGGCTGTCGATAGGCGATGAGCGCGAGCGTCTCGAGAAGCGCGCGCGAGTAGCGCGCGGGCCGCTCCGGCCACAGCCGCGAGATCTCTCCCGCGAGCTCGCGCCGGACCTGCACCCGCAAGCCCGTCGCGGTCTCCTTCAGCTCGATGCCGCGCCCCGCGTACTCCGCCGCGAGCGCATCGAGCGCGGCGCGCAGCTGCTCGCGAGTCGGACGCAGCGGCTCGTCGAACAGCTCGACCAGCTCGCTCATCGCAAGCGGCCGGCCCGCCGCGAGCAAGGCCGCTTCCACCACATTCTTCAGCTGGATCTCGTTCATTCCCTGGCCGCTCCCTCAACCTCCGAATCGACGAGACGCAACCCGCGGTTCGGGCCGGCGACGCGCACGTGCAGCGGCGCGAAAGGCTCGGCCTGCACGACGTCGATCAGACCCTCGCGCACCAGCTCGAGGATCGCGACGAACGTGACCGTGATGCCCATCCGACCCTCCTGCGGCCGGAAGAGCCGCACGAACTCGACGAAGCTCGACTGCGTGAGCGCCGCGAGGATGTCGCTCATGCGCTCGCGGACCGACAGGCGCTCGCGCTCGATCCGATGATGGGCGAACAGCTCCGCGCGCCCGACCACTTCTTGAAAGGCCGCGAGCACCTCCTGGAGAGTGGTCTGCGGCAGCAGCCGCACGACCTTCCGCTCCTTGAGCTCGGCGCTCGCCTCCCACACATCCCGCTCGAGGCGCGGCAGTCGGTCGAGGCTCTCGGCCGCCTGCTTGAAACGCTCGTACTCCTGCAGCCGGCGCACGAGCTCGGCGCGCGGATCCGCCTCCGCCGTCTCGTCCGCGGCGTGCGCCCGCGGCAGCAGCATGCGGGACTTGATCTCGGCGAGCGTCGCCGCCATCACCATGTATTCGCCCGCGAGCTCGAGCTGCAAGTCCTGCATCAGCTCGATGTACCGCATGTATTGGCGTGTGATCTCCGCGATCGGGATGTCGAGCACGTCGAGATTCTGGCGGCGGATGAGATAGAGCAGCAGGTCGAGCGGGCCCTCGAACGCCTCGAGGAACACCTCGAGCGCCTGCGGCGGGATGTACAGATCGTGCGGCAGGTGCGTGACCGGCTCGCCGTTCACCATCGCGAACGGCATCTCGACCTGCTCGGGTACGGCCTGCGGAACTGCGCTCGGCGGCTGCTCGCTGGACACGATCACCCTCAACTCCGGCTTGTTCGACATCAATCCGCCCTGAGGTGCATCGCGCGCCTCACGTCGTCGAGCGTCTGGCGGGCGGCCTCGCGCGCCTTATCCGCGCCCTCCGCCACTATACTGCGGACCAGCTCGGGGTTGTCCTCGAATTCCTGCGCGCGCCGGCGGAAGGCGCGCACCTCCTCGACGACCCGGTCGATGAGCGGCTGCTTACACTCGAGGCATCCGATGCCCGCCGTGCGGCAGCCCGCGCTCGCCCACGTGCGCGTCGCCTCGTCGGAATAGATCTTGTGCAGATCCCAGACGGGGCACTTCTCCGGATCGCCGGGATCGGACCGCCGCGCGCGTGCCGGATCGGTCTGCATCGTGCGCAGCTTCTGCGCGACGACATCGGGATCCTCGCGCAGCCCGATCGTGTTGCCGTAAGACTTGGACATCTTGCGCCCGTCGAGTCCAGGTACTCGAGGTGTCGCGGTGAGCAGCGCCTGCGGCTCCGGCAGGATGCTGACACCGGAGCCCTCGAGGTAGCCGAGCAGCCGCTCGCGGTCCGCCACGGTGATGCGAGTGTTGGCCTGCACGAGCGCGCGCGCGCGTGCGAGCGCCTCGGCGTCGCCCGCTTCCTGGAACCGCCGGCGCAGCTGCCGATAGAGCGTGCTGTTGCGGCCGCCGAGACTCTTCACCGCGCGCTCGGCCTTCTCCTCGAACTGGGGCTCGCGCCCGTAGAGGTGATTGAAGCGGCGCGCGATCTCGCGCGTGATCTCGACGTGCGCGACTTGATCCTCCCCGACCGGCACGAACGCCGCCCGATACACGAGGATGTCGGCGCTCTGCAGCAGCGGATAGCCGAGGAAGCCGTAGGTCGCGAGATCCTTGTCGCGCAGCTCCGCCTGCTGCTCCTTGTAAGTTGGCACCCGCTCGAGCCAGCCGAGCGGCGTCACCATCGACAAGAGCAGGTGCAGCTCGGCGTGCTCCGGCACGTGGGACTGGATGAAGAGCGTCGCCACCCCGGGATTGAGCCCCGCGGCCAGCCAGTCGATGAGCACGGCCCGGATGTTCTCCTGCAGGTGCGAGGTGTCCTCGTACCCCGTCGTGAGAGCGTGCCAGTCCACGACGCAAAAGAAGCACTCGTACTGATACTGCAGCTCGACCCAGTTGCGCAGGGCGCCGTGATAGTTCCCGAGGTGCAGCTGACCCGTCGGACGCATCCCCGAGAGCACGCGCCGCGTCTGTGGATTGACACTCATGCAGAGCTAAAGCGTCTGGATTATAGGCCCAAACGGGCGAGGTCACCCTTGCCCCGCCGCAACAGCACGGGGGGCGTGACGGCGAGATCGACGACCGTCGTGGGCTCCACACCACAATTGCCGCCGTCGAGCACGGCATCGATCTCGTGCTCCAGGCGCGTGCGGATCTCGCTCGCATCGGTCAGAGGCAGCGTGTCGCCGGGGATGATCAACGTCGAGCTCATGAGCGGCTCGTGCAGCTCGGCGAGCAGCATCTGCGGCACCGGATGGTCCGGTACCCGGATCCCGATCGTGCGCCGCTTCTCGTGTTGCAGGCGTCGCGGGGTCTCGCGCGTGGCCGGCAGCAGGAACGTGTAGGGGCCGGGCGTACACGCCTTCAGCAGGCGAAAGTGCGGCGTGTCGATGCGCGCGAAGCGGGCGCTCTGCCCGACGTTGCGGCAGACGAGCGTGAAATGGTGATGGCGATCGGCTTGCCGGATGCGCCGGACGCGCTCGAGAGCGGCCTTGTCGCCGATCTGACAACCGAGGGCGTAGCAGGAGTCGGTCGGATAGGCGATGACGCCCCCTGCGCGGATGATGTCCACGGCGCGCCGGATCAGCCGGGGCTCGGGATTGGCGGGGTGCAGCGCGAAGAATTGACTCAAGGGGCCCCTGACAGGTCGAATCCGCTCGTTTGGGCTATGATACGCGCCCTTTGCGCCGAAGCCGCACCGTTAGAGCCGCATCCGTTCCAGCCGCCCATGCAAGCCCTGCTCGAGCTCGCGACGCTCCTCGCCTTCATCGTCGCGTACTATCTGCACGGCCTCTATGTCGCGACCGCGGTGCTCATGGTGGCGATGGCCGTCTTGCTCGCCTTGGATCTCGCGCGCGAGCAGCGCATTCCCGCGATGCACGGCCTGAGCGCGGCGCTCGTATTCGCGTTCGGGTCGGCGACGCTGCTCCTGCACAACCGGCTCTATATCCAATGGAAGCCGACGGTGTTCTTCTGGCTCGCGAGCGGCGCGTTCCTGCTCAGCTTCTGGGTCGGCGAGCGCACGCTCGCCGAGCGGCTGCTCGGGCGCGCGCTCGGACCGGAGGCTCGAGTACCGGCGCCGGTGTGGCGACGTTTGAACGCGCTGTGGGTCGTCTTCGCCGCCGCGCTCGGCGCGGTCAATCTGGCCGTCGCATACCACGCGAGCGAGCGCGCTTGGGTGAACTTCAAGGTGATCGGGGTGACTCTCGCGACGGCCGTCTTCGTCGCCGCCCAGAGCGCATGGCTCACGCGGCGTAGCACGCGCCCGGGCGACGCTCCGGGCGCCGCGGCAAGAGAGACCGGCATCGCACCCTCCTCGAGCGGTCGTTGAGTCCGGTGCCCGCCGAGACCGCCGCAAAGATTCGCGACGCGATCGAGCGTCAGCTCGCACCGGCGCAGCTGCGGGTGCAGGACGAGAGCGCCTTGCACGCGGGACACGCCGGCGCGCGCGCAGGCGGGCACTTTCGCGTGCAGGTCGTGTCCGATCAATTTCGGGGTCTGAGCCGGGTGAGTCGACACCGCATGGTCTACCGGGCGGTCGCGGAGCTCATGGGAAACGGTATCCATGCGCTCGCCGTCGATGCACGCGCTCCGGAAGAAGTTACATCGTAAAACAGTTTTAATTTATTGATAATCGAAGGAATATTTCTCAACCATGATCTCAATATCCAGTCGCCAGGGGCGCTGCGCGCGCGCGCAGCTCGGTTTGTTGCTGTGGACCTGCGTCGCGCTCGCATCGCTTGCGGCATGTCAGTTCAGAGGAACCGCGGGCAGCGGATCGGCGAGCAGCGCATCCCCGCCCGTCGCCGTCGTCAACGGCGTGCCGATCAGCCGGCAATTCTTCGAGTTCTACATCAAGGGCATCGCCGGGGGGCGCCCGTCCAGCGAGCTGACGGCCGACCAGCGCAAGGAAGCCCTCGACAACCTGATCCGCGCCGAGGTGGTCGCGCAGGACGAGGTGAAGAACGGCCGCGACCATGATCAGGACACGGCCGATCTGCTCGAGCTGTCGCGCCTCAATGTGTTGCAGCAGTCGGCCTCGCAGCGCTACCTGAAGGACGTCCGGCCCACCGAGGAGGAGCTGCGCGCGGAGTACGAGACGCAGGTCTCCCAGATGCCGCACGAGGAATACCACGCGCGTCATATCCTCGTCGCGACCGAGCCCTACGCCAACAAGCTCATCGAGCAGCTCGATCAGGGAGCCAACTTCGCCGACCTTGCCAAGCGCGAATCCATGGATAGCTCGAAGGACAACGGCGGCGATCTCGGCTGGTTCTCCCCGGAGCGTATGGTCCCGGCGTTCGCCGCCGCCGTCGTCGCTTTGAAGCCCGGTGAGTACACGCACAAGGCCGTCCACACCGAGTACGGCTGGCACATCATCAAGCTCGAGGCCACGCGCGATGTGACGCCGCCGCCCTACGACAGCGTGCGCCAGCGTCTCTTGCAGATCGTCGAGCAGAAGAAATTCAGGGCTTACGAAGACAGCCTCATGAAGACCGCGAAGATCGAGCGGAAGCTCTCGTAAGCTCCAGAAACTTCGCCTCGTCGATCAGCTGCACGCCGAGCTCGGTCGCCTTGCCGAGCTTCGAGCCGGCCTCGAGGCCGGCGACGACGATGTCGGTCTTCTTCGAGACGCTGCCGCTCACCTTGGCGCCGAGCCGCTCGGCGAGCGCTTTGGCTTCCTCGCGTCCCAGCTGCTCGAGCCGTCCGGTGAAGACGATGGTCTTGCCGGCGAGGGCGGAGTCGCGCACGGGTCTCTCGGCCTCGCGGATGCGCACCTGCCTCGTCAGCCGCTCGACGATTCCGAGGTTGTGAGGATCGGCGAAGTACGCCGCGAGACTCTCGATCACGGTCGCGCCGATCTGGTCCATCGCGTCCATGTCCTGGCGCGCCTCGGCGTGCCCGGCGGCGAGCTCGAGGCAGGCGTCGTGCAACGACTTCCAGCTACCGTAGCCGCGTGCGAGCGCCCGCGCGGTCGTCTCCCCGACATGGCGGATGCCGAGCGCGTAGATGAACCGCTCGAGCGAGATCGTGCGGCGCGCCTCGATCGCGGCAAAGAGCTTGCGGACGGAGACGGCACCGAACCCTTCCCGCTCCTCGAGCTTGATCGTCCCGTTGCGCTCGGCGAGCGTGAAGATATCGGCCGGCTCGTTGATCCACGCCTGCTCGAAAAAGAGCGTGATTTGCTTCTCGCCGAGCCCCTCGATATCGAAGGCGCGGCGCGAGACGAAGTGCCGCAGGTGCTCCATCTGCTGGTACGGGCACGCGAGCTCCCCCGAGCAGCGCGCAACGGCGCCCTCCTCTCCGGCGGCCGTGCGATCCCGCACCACGGCGGATGCGAGCGGGCAGGGGCAGACCTTGGGGAAGTGATACGGATGCGCCGCGGCGGGCCGCTCGCCGAGGACGACGCCGAGCACCTGCGGGATCACGTCTCCCGCGCGCTGGATGGTCACGGTGTCACCGAGGCGCACGTCGAGCTCGCGGATGTAATCCTCGTTGTGCAGCGTCGCGTTCGAGACGACGACACCGCCGACCGTGACGGGCGCGAGCTTCGCGACGGGCGTGAGCGCACCCGTGCGGCCGACCTGGATCTCGATCGCCCTCACGACCGTCGTCGCCTTCTGCGCGGCGAACTTGTGCGCGAGCGCCCAGCGCGGATCGCGGGACACGAATCCCAGGCGCTCCTGCCAGTCGAGTCGATTGACCTTGTAGACGACTCCGTCGATGTCGTAATCGAGCGCCGCGCGCTGGGACTCGAGCTCGCGGTGGAACTCGAGCAGCTGCTCGACGGAATGACACAGCTTCGCGAGCGGATTGGTCCTCAACCCGCGATCCGCGAACCACTCGAGCATGCCCCACTGCGTGGGCGCGGGAAGGCCGCTCATCTGCCCCCAGGCGTACGCGAAGAACTGCAGCGGCCGCGCGGCCGTCACGGCCGCATCGAGCTGGCGGAGAGACCCCGCCGCGGAGTTTCGTGGGTTGGCAAACACCGGCTTGCCGGCCGCCGCCTGCTGCTCGTTGAGCGCGAGAAAGGCAGAGCGCGTCATATACACCTCGCCGCGCACCTCGCACAGCTGCGGCAGGCGGCGCCCCTCGAGCTCGTGGGGAATATCCGCGACCACGCGCACGTTCGGCGTGATGTCCTCGCCCTCGGTGCCGTCGCCCCGAGTGGCGCCGCGCACGAGCACGCCGTGCTCGTAGCGCAGCGACACGGAGAGGCCGTCGATCTTCGGCTCCGCCGTGAAATCGATCCGCGCATCCCCCGGGAGCTTGAGGAACCGGCCGATGCGCTCGACGAAGGCGACGACATCCTCGGGCGTGAGGCCGTTCGCGAGCGACAGCATGGGCACGCTGTGCCGCACCTTGGGGAATTTGCCCGCAGGGGCGACCCCCACCCGCTGCGTCGGGGAGTCCGCAGAGATGAGCTCCGGATGGCGGCTCTCGAGCGTCCGCAGCTCCTGCATCAGCCGGTCGTACGCGGCGTCGGAGATCTCCGGCCGGTCGAGCTCGTAATAGAGCCGGTCGTGGCGCGCGATCTCGTGGCGCAGCGCGCCGATGCGCACGGCGGCATCGCTCTGCGCGGGTGCGGGCGTCGCGGCGTCGTGTCCCGGCGCCCGCTGGGCCGCGGTCCGGCGTCCGCGCGCCTTAGGCATCATGCGCGAGCGATTCGCGAATGGCGGCGATGCGCAGAGGCGTCAGCGGTTCGCCGCTGTCGTCTTGCAGCGCCCCCTGCAGCCGCTCGCACACGTTACGCGCCGAGGCAACGAGCTCATCGAACGCGCGCACCGCTGGCAGCGGACCCGGCAGCACCGCGAAAAGATTCAGTCCCCCGCAGCGCTGCGTGTCGATCGCATCGCGATCGAACGTGCCGGGCTTGGTGAGATTCGCAGCGCTCACCACCGCGCGGCCGTCCGAAGCGCAGCGATGGAAGATCGCGAACTTGCCGAGCACGAACCCCTCGGCGGCGAGCGCCTGGCGTACCGCGTGGCCGGAGAACCGCTCGCCCAGGGCGACGACGCGCAACGCGAGGATCCGCCGGCTGTCTTCCCCCGGCCATTCGACGATGGGATCGACCCGCGTCGGGGCGCTCGCGCCGCGCTCGACCAGCAGCGACTGCGGCATCGGAGGTGCCTGCGGCACCGGCACGATGGGCTCGTCCTCCTCGCCCTGCTCCACGGTGATCTCGAAGGGATCCGCACGCTCGGGGGGAGCGGCGCTCTCGCAGCCCTCGGACCGCTGCGCGTCGTCTGCGGCGCCCGCGCGCAGGCCCTCCAGCGCATCGCCGACGACCTCGACGGCCGGGAGCTCGTACAGGGGCTCGCGCGCGCGAATCTCGGGCAGCGTGAGCGAGGGCTCACGGTGTGCGGGCAGAGCGTGCACGCGCGGCTCCCGCGTTCCGTGCGGGTCGAGCTGAGTGTGCGTCGCCTCGCGCGGGCGGCGCAGCTCCCACCAGGCGAGGCCGCAGAGGAACAGCACTCCCAGCAACGCCAGCGCCCAGCGCAGTTCCGGCATGGTGGTTGGAGCCGCTACACGGCGGCGAGCCGCAAGGCTTCCTCGACGTCCACCGCAACGAGGCGCGAAACGCCAGGCTCGTTCATCGTCACCCCGATCAGCTGCGAGGCGAGCTCCATGGTCGCCTTGTTGTGCGTGACGAAAATGAACTGCACGCGCGCGGACATGTCCCGCACGATCTCACAGAATCGACCGATATTGTACTCGTCGAGTGGCGCGTCGACCTCGTCGAGCAGGCAGAACGGCGCGGGGTTCAGATCGAAGATCGAGAACACGAGCGCAACCGCCGTGAGCGCCTTCTCCCCGCCCGAGAGCAGGTGGATGGTGCTGTTGCGCTTGCCCGGCGGCCGCGCCATGACGGCGACACCGGCCGTGAGCACGTCATCGCCGACGAGCTCGAGATAAGCATGCCCGCCACCGAAGAGCCGCGGGAATTTCTCCTTGAGGCCGGCGTTGATGCGCTCGAATGTCTCCTCGAAGCGCGTGCGCGTCTCCTTGTCGATGCGGTGCATGGCTTCCTCGAGCGTCGCAAGCGCATCCGTCAGGTCGTTGAACTGGCGGTCGAGATACTCCTTGCGCTCCGTATGCTCTTTGAGCTCCTCGATCGCCGCCAGGTTCACCTGCCCGAGCCTCTCCACGCCGGCCTTGAGCTCCGCGAGCCGCGCCTCCCAGTCCGGCAACGAAGCCTGAGCGGACAGTCCCTGCTGCAGGCTCGCGAGCTCGAACCCGCTCGCGGCGAACTGCTCGGCGATCGCCTCCCGCCGCACGCGGGTCTCCTGCGCCGCGAGCCGCGCCTGTTCCATCGCCTCGCGGGCCTCGAGCACGCGCTGCTCGGCGGCCATCCGTTGCTCGTCGAGCCGGCGGAGCTCGGCTTCGGCTTCCTCGAGCGCGCCGCGCGCCGCCGCGAGCTCGCCTTCGGCATCGAGCCGCTGCGCCAGCAGGTCCTGCAAGCGCTGCTCGAGCTCGCGAATGGGGGTATCGCCTCCGGCGAGCTCACGCTCGAGCCCCGCGGAGCGCTCGGCGAGGCCCGCGCGCTGCTCGAGCATCCGCGCAAGCGCCCCGGCCATCGATGCCTCGCTCGAGCGGCGCGACTCGGTGCCGATCAGCAGATCGCGCGCGGTCCGCTGGGAATGCTGCGCGAGTGCCCGCGCCCGAGCGACACGCTCACGCAGGTCGTCGCGCTCGCTCTCGAGCGCGGGGCGCACCGCATCGAGCCGGGCGAGCGCATCGAGCCCTTGCTCGAGCGCGAGCCGCGCGCGCTCGAGCGTCTCGCGCGAGGCGGCGCTCTCGCCCGCCGCTTCGCGCGCTTCGGCGTCGAGCCGGCTGCGCCGCAGCGCGGCTTCCTCCGAGCGCGCACGCGCGGCCTCGAGCTGGCCGGTGAGCTCGGCGTGCTCGCGATGCGCGCTTTGAATGCCGGTCTGCAGACGGTCGCGATCGTGCTCGGCCTCGAGCAGCGCTGCGCGCACGCCGGCGAGACGAGCGTCGATCTCTCCCACACGCTTGTCCTCGGCGTCGAGCTGCGCCCGCAGCACCTTCAGACGGTGCTCCCGCTCGATGACACCGGCCTGCCGGTCGGCGCCGCGACGCAGCCGAATCCAGTCCCTCCCGACCCATTCGCCCGAGCGCGTGATGATCGACGCGCCCGGCCGGAGCGCCGCGCGGCGGCGCAACGACTCGCCGAGCGACCCGCCGACGAGCACGCCCGCGAGCTGCTCGCGCACGGCGGCCGGCCCCCGGATGATCTTGTTCGCGAGCGGGGTGGCACCCGCGGTCTCCTCCATGCCGGGCGCCGTCGCGACCGGCAGCCCCGCGGAGCTCGATGCCTGCGGGGAGTACTCGATCAACGCAACGCGCCCCCCCGCGAATTGATCGAGCGCCGCGCTGAGCGCATCGAGACGCTCGACGCAGACGGCTTCCAGATCGTCGCCGAGCACCGTCTCGACGGCGTGCTCCCAGCCCGCCTCGACCTCGAGCGTCTGCGCCACGCGAGGCCGCGCCAGGAGAGCGCTCCGGTCGAGCCATTCCGTCGCGCTTCCGGGGTGGGTGAGGGCCGCTTTCTGCAGCGCCTCGAGCGAGAGGAACTCGCCGCGCAATCGCTGCCGATCGGCGCGCGCCGCCTCGAGCTGCGCTTCGACGGCCAGCTGCTCGGCGCGCTGCGCCTGCACCGTCGCGAGCGCCGCGGCGAGCGCCGCGGCGAGCTGCTCGCCACCGGCACGGGCGGAGGCTTCGCGCCCGGCGAGCTGCGCGAGCTGCGCACCCGAGTCCTGCGAGTCGAGCTGCTCGCGCTCGGTCGCAAACCGCCCGGCGCGGGCGGCCAGGCGCTCCATCTGCGTGGACAGCTCCTCGATGCGAGCCCGCTCGACCTGTGCATCCTCGCTCGCCGCGCCGCGCGCCGCGTTGAACTGTTCCCAACGCTGCTGCCAGCCGGCAAGCTCCTGTTCGGCGAGCGCGAGCGCATCCGCGGTCGCTTGCTCGGTGCTCTGGGCATCCGCGAGCTGCGGGGCAAGCTCGGAGATCTCGGTGCGCAGCCCGGCGATCTGCCGCTCGTCGCGCTCGATGTGGGCCGCGATCTCGGCAAGCGTCGCGCGCGTCTGCTCGAGCTCGCGGCGTTGCCGCTCGCGCAGCTCGCGCGTGTGCTCGATCGATTGCTCCGTGCGGGTCACGTCCGCACCGGCCTGATAATAGCGGCCTTGCGCCCGCGACAGTCGCTCGCTGCGCTCGGCGTGCGTCGCGCGCTGTCGCTCGAGCGCCGCTTCGGCCGAGCGCTGCTCGGCGAGCGCGGCCTGCATGACGAGATCGCGTTCGCGCGTCGCGCCGTCGTGCACCTCGGCGCCCCGATCGAGCTCGCGCAGCTTCAGTGCGAGCAGCTCGGCGCTCGTGCGGCGCTCCTCGTCCCGCAGCGCCTGATAGCGCCGCGCCGTCGCGGCCTGGCGCTGCAGGTGCCGGATCTGCTTGTCCACCTCGTCGCGCACGTCCTGCAGCCGTTCGAGGTTCTCGCGCGTATCGGCGACGCGCGACTCGGTCTCGCGACGCCGCTCCTTGTAGCGGGAGATGCCCGCGGCCTCCTCGAGCAGCGCCCGCATGTCCTCCGGCTTGGCCTCGATCACTCGCGAGATCGTGCCCTGCTCGATGATGGCGTAGCTCCGCGACCCGAGCCCCGTGCCGAGAAACAGCTGCGTGATGTCCTTGCGCCGGCAGCGCGTGCCGTTGATGAAATACCCCGAGCTGCCGTCGCGCGCGACGGTGCGGCGCAGCGAGATCTCGCTGTAGCTCGCGTACGGTCCGCCAATCTTGCCGTCGCTGTTGTCGAAGATCAGCTCGACGGCGGCCGAGCCGACGGGCTTACGGCTCACCGAGCCGTTGAAGACGACGTCGGCCATCGAGTCGCCGCGCAGGTAGCGAGCGGACAGCTCGCCCATGACCCAGCGCACGGCATCGATCACGTTCGATTTGCCGCAGCCGTTCGGGCCGACGACGCCCGTGAGAGTACCGGGGAAGGTGATGGTGGTGGGGTCGACGAAGGATTTGAAACCGGAAAGCTTGATCTTGATGAGCCGCATCGTGTAAGTACTGACCCCGCGCGCGGTTGAATCCCCGCCCATAGGGTAATTCTTTGCGGCCCGCGTTTGAAGCATCCGTGCGACCTATTTGAACCATGCCCTCCGAGCCCGGCGATCACCTCGAGACCTTCGCGAACCCCGAGTCGCAGCGCGATTACACGGTCCGCATGACGCTGCCCGAGTTCACCTGTCTCTGTCCGCGGACAGGGCAGCCGGACTTCGCGACGCTCGAGCTCGAATACGTGCCCGACCGCCTGTGCGTCGAGCTCAAGTCGCTGAAGCTCTACATGTGGTCCTTTCGCAATCGTGGCGCCTTTCACGAGGCGGTGACCAACGAGATCGCCTCCCGTCTCGCCGGCGTTCTCGACCCGCGGTTCCTGCGGCTGACCGCCCGGTTCAATGTGCGGGGCGGCATTCATACGACGGTCGTCGTCGAGCGCCGCAAGCCCGGCTGGCGGCCCGAGCCGCCGGTCCCCCTGCCGTAGGCCATTGGCAAAAGGGCCAAAAACGGCCGCCTGCCGCGCGCCCTGTACAGTCGCGGATGCGCCGGTATAATCGCGCGTCCTTCGAAGGCTCGTGCTTTGAGGAGTGACCGATGCCGGCCAAAAAACCCGCCCCCAAGCCCGCCAAGGGCAAGAAGTCCGTGAGCCGCCCGCCGGCCCGGAAGGTGGCGGCGCGCAAGTCCCCCGAGCGTGTGAAGGTTGTCAGCCACGCGCGCCCGAAGGTCGCGACCCCGACTCGCCGGCCCGCCGCCGCGAACGGCGCCAGCCGCGAGGCGGAGCCGGTGCGCGGCACGCTCGATGCTACGCATGCGCACGCGCCTGCGTCCCTCGAGCGCGCCGTCCCACCTGCGAAAGTAGCGCCCCCCGTGCAACGGCTCCAGCCGGCGACCGACGCCGAAGACACCGAGGCGGTCGAGCCGGGGAGCCTGCTCGCCGGACCGCGCAACGTCCAACCGTACATCGTCAAGCGTGGCGAGCAGTACATGAGCAAGGAACAGACGGAGCACTTCCGCCAGATCCTGCTCAACTGGAAGCAGGATCTCATGGAGGAGGTCGACCGCACCGTCACGCACATGAAGGATGAGGCCGCCAACTTCCCGGACCCGAACGATCGTGCGACGCAGGAGGAGGAGTTCAGCCTCGAGCTGCGCACCCGGGATCGCGAGCGCAAACTCATCCGCAAGATCGACGAGGCGCTCAAGCGCATCGAGGACGGCACCTACGGCTATTGCCTCGAGACCGGCGAGGAGATCGGGATCAAGCGGCTCGAGGCGCGGCCCGTCGCAACGCTCAGCATCGAGGCGCAGGAGCGCCGCGAGCGACGCGAGCGGCAGTACGGCGACCGCGACGACCGCTACCGCTGACCGGAGCGCCACGCCAACCCCCGAGCGAGCGCAGCGCCGCTATACGGGACGGTTCGCACCCTCCCCTACGGGGAAGCTCCATCTCGGCTCGCTCGTCGCAGCGGTCGGCAGCTTCCTCGATGCACGCCATCACGGCGGCCGCTGGCTCGTGCGGATCGAGGACCTCGATACTCCCCGCGTGGTCCCCGGGAGCGCCGACGAGATCCTCCGAACGCTCGAGGCCTTCGGGCTCGGCTGGGACGGTGAGGTGGTCTACCAGAGCGATCGCAGCGAGCTGTACCGCACAGCCCTGCAAGCGCTCGCGGCGCGCGGCCTCACGTTCGCGTGCAGTTGCTCGCGCCGCCTCCACGGGGGTCAGGAGGTCAGCCGCTACCCGGGCACGTGCCGCAACGGCCCAGTGCGCCCGGGTCCCACCGCCACCCGATTTCGCATCGCCGACGGCGCGACGGTCTCATTCGACGATCGTATCCAGGGGCGCTGCGAGCTCGCCCTCGCCGAGCTCGGGGATGTGATCGTCCGGAGGCGCGACGGCATCCCCGCCTACCAGCTTGCCGTCGTGGTCGACGACGCCGCACAAGCGGTGACGGATGTGGTCCGGGGAGCCGATCTGCTCTCGAGCACGGGGTGGCAGATCGCGCTCGCCGGGGCGCTCGGGCTCGCCCCCGTCACCTATGCGCATCTGCCGCTCGTCGTCGAGCCGGACGGGAGCAAGCTCGCCAAGTCACGGCGCTCCGTGCCGATCGATCCCCGCCAGAGGGGCGCCTGGCTCGTGAACGCCCTGCGGCTGCTCGGTCAGACCCCACCCCCCGAGCTCGGTCGCGAGCCGCCCGCCACCCTGCTCACCTGGGCCGCCGCCCAATGGGACATGGGGCGACTCAAGCCGAATTCGCTCCCTTCGGCGACGTTTTGGTGAAGCGAGGTGATTTGGGTCCCCCACTCCGATTGTAATAAGGTATGTGCCGGGGGGACGGGGAGTCAGGCCCGCCGACACCCGTCGGCGACGCCCAACATTACGAAGCATACCGGGCGCTTCAATAAACGGGAGCTTGCAATGAGCGAACCGAGAATCATCAAGAAGTATCCGAATCGACGACTGTACGACACGGTGGAGAGCCGCTACATCACGCTCGGCGATGTCCGCAAGCTCGTGGTCGAGCGCATCGATTTCGTCGTGATGGACAAGAAGACGCAGGAGGACATCACCAACAGCATCCTGCTGCAGGTCATCGCCGATCAGGAGCATGGCGGCGAGCCGTTGATGAGCCGCGAGTTTCTGGCGCAGATCATCCGCTCCTACGGCGGCGGCGCGATGCAGGGTGTCATCGGCTGCTATCTGGAGCAGAGCTTGCGACTGTTTGCCAATCATCAACGCGAGGTGCGCGAGCGGGCAAAGACCGTCGTGGGCACCGACCCCCAGGATGCGGTCGTCGTCGTCGCGCAGAAGAACTTCCAGCGCTGGCGATCGCTGCAGGATGAGATCTTCCGCTCGCTGATGGATGCCTCACCCCGCGCGCGCAGCGAGGCCGAGGACGCGGGCATCTCCCCCAGCGCTTGAGCGGCTCCGCGGGCGCGCACCACTGCGGGCGCGCGGCACCCGGCGCGGCGTCGCCCGCCGCCTCACCCGTCAGGCTTACGCGGCGTCGACGTTGCGCATCGAGAGCCGAATGCGTCCCTGACGATCCACCTCGAGCACCTTCACGCGGATGAGATCGCCTTCCTTGAGCTTGTCGCTCACGCGCTCGACACGCTCGTCCGAGATCTGGGAGATGTGCACCAGCCCATCGCGGCCGGGAAGGATGGTGACGAACGCCCCGAAATCCATGAGCCGCGCCACGCGGCCCTCGTAGATACGCCCGACCTCGACGTCGGCCGTGATGAGCTCGATGCGCCGCTGCGCCTCGCGGCCCGCCGCGCCGCTGACGGAGGCGATCTTCACCGTGCCATCGCTTTCGATGTCGATCGTCGTGCCCGTCTCCTCCGTGATCTGCCGGATCACCGCGCCGCCCTTGCCGATCACATCACGAATCTTCTCCGGATCGATCTTGAGCGTGATGATCGATGGGGCCCATTCGGACATCTGTGCGCGCGGCTCGCCGAGCACCTGGTTCATCTCGCCGAGGATGTGCAGCCGGCCCTCGCGCGCCTGCTCCAGCGCGATGCGCATGATCTCGGGTGTCACGCCCTCGACCTTGATATCCATCTGCAGCGCCGTGACCCCGTCCTTCGTACCCGCGACCTTGAAGTCCATGTCGCCCAGGTGGTCCTCATCCCCGAGGATGTCGGTGAGGACCTTGAAGCGCGAGCCCTCGAGCACGAGGCCCATCGCGACTCCGGCGACCGGCGCCTTGATGGGCACGCCGGCGTCCATGAGCGAGAGGCTCGTCCCGCAGACGCTCGCCATGGAGCTCGAGCCGTTCGACTCGAGAATCTCCGAGACGACGCGGATCACGTAGGGAAACTTCGCCATGTCGGGCATCACGGCGCTCACGCCGCGCCGCGCGAGATTTCCGTGACCGATCTCGCGCCGCTTGGGCGAACCCATCATGCCCGTCTCGCCGACGGAGAACGGCGGGAAGTTGTAGTGCAGCATGAACGGCTCGCGCCGCTCGCCTTCCAGGCCGTCGATGATTTGCGCATCGCGCGTGGTGCCGAGCGTCGTCGTGACGAGCGCTTGCGTTTCCCCGCGCGTGAAGAGCGCGGACCCATGGGTGCGCGGCAGAAGCCCCACCTTGACGCTGATCGGCCGCACGGTGCGTGCGTCCCGGCCGTCGATCCGCGGCTCCCCGTTGAGGATGCGCTGGCGAACGATGCTGCTCTCGAGCCTGAAGAGCTGGCCCTCGACCTGCTCGCCGCTCCACTTCGTCGCCTCGCCGGCCGCGAGTGCGCTCAGGGTCTGCGCCTTGATCTCCTGGATGCGCGTGCGCCGCTGCAGCTTCTCGGTGATCGTATACGCCTGCGAGAGTGCCGCCTGCGCGTGCAGCGCAACGGAGCTTGCGAGCTCGGCGTTCTCGGCGGCCGGCCGCCAGTTCCAGCGCGGCTTGCCGGCCTCCGCCACGAGCTCGCGGATTGCCCGGATGGCCGTCTGCATCTGGCGGTGGCCGAACACCACGGCCCCGAGCATCACGTCCTCGGACAGGCTCTGCGCCTCCGACTCGACCATCAGCACCGCCTGCTCGGTTCCGGCGACGACCAGGTCGAGCGCGGAATCGGTGAGATCGCGTGCGGTCGGGTTGAGGAGGTATTCCCCGCTGCGATAGCCGACGCGCGCCGCGCCGATCGGCCCGCTGAACGGCACGCCCGAGAGCGTGAGCGCCGCGGACGCGCCGAGCATCGCGGCGATATCGGGATCGATCTCGGGATCGACCGAAAGCACGGTCGCGACGACCTGCACGTCGTTATAGAACGCATCCGGAAAGAGCGGTCGGATCGGCCGATCGATGAGCCGCGAGGTGAGGGTCTCCTTCTCGGTGGGCCGCCCCTCGCGCTTGAAGAAACCGCCCGGAATGCGGCCCGCGGCGTACGTTTTCTCGACGTAATTGACGGTGAGAGGCAGGAAGTCGCGTCCGGCCTGCGGTTGCTGCTGCGCAACGGCGGTGACCAGCACGACGGTGTCGCCCATCGCCACCTTGACGGCTGCATCGGCCTGGCGAGCGAGCTCGCCGGTTTCCAGCGTCACCGGGTGCGGACCATAGGCAAAGGACTTGCTGAAGGCGCTCACGATTGAATCCTCACAAATACGAACGGTAACGCGGGGAGCCGCTCATGAGCCCGCGAGGCTCCTGGCGCGGCGCGACTCGCCCGGCGCGCGGACACGAGCGATCAGCGGCGCAGCCCCAGGCGCTCGACGAGCTCCTGATACTTCTGCGGCTGCTTCGATTTGAGGTAATCGAGCAGCTTGCGACGCTGGTTGACGAGCTTCACCAGGCCCCGGCGCGAGGAGTGGTCGCGCTTGTGGGCGCTGAAGTGTTCGCCGAGGCCGTTGATCCGCTCCGACAGGAGCGCGATTTGCACCTCGGGTGAGCCGGTATCTGTGGGACCGCGGCGGAACTGCGCGACGACTCCGCCCTTCTTTTCGCTGCTTAACGGCATGTGCGCAATATTCCTGAAAGCTTCTCTCGCTATCCTGCATTTTTCGAGGCGCGGGATTCTACTCGCTAGCCTCCCCCCGCCACAAGAAACATCCGTCGCGGCCGCAACATTCCGCCGTCGGCCTCGCCGAGGCCGAGGAAACAGCCCGACTGATCGTACAGTCGCACGCGACCCGCGAGCCGCGGGTCGGGAGAGGCCACGGTCTGGCCACATGCGAGCCGCGCCGCGCCGGGCCCGGCGACCGTGACCGCCGGCAGATGGGGGAGCGCCCGGTCGGCGGCGATGAGCGCGGGCCGCCCCCCGCCGCGACACGCCTCCTCGATGGCCTCGAGCGTCTGCATCGTCTCGCTCTCGAAGGGTGCGACGCTGATTCTGCGCAGGCGCCCGACGTGTCCGCACGTCCCGAGC
>Ga0335074_10002093_pt1 | contig 27141 bp, 25 predicted proteins | sample Lox_Sample_23_FD_206715 | JGI IMG/M metagenome (GOLD analysis project Ga0335074, IMG submission 206715) | Soil microbial communities from Loxahatchee National Wildlife Refuge, Florida, United States - Lox_Sample_2.3 | ecosystem: Environmental > Terrestrial > Soil > Wetlands | place: USA...
CCGACTCAGGTCGAGGTCGAGCAAAATGGCGGCGCGCTACGCCCCGATCCGTCCTTCGGACTGCTGCCAGCCCTGTATTGGGTGCTGTAGGCGCCGCACGGTCAGCAATATTCGGCAGATAGTTGCCGATACGGTACATGTAGTGCCACGCCGTCGCAGGCGGGCGAATTGTCGCGCCCTTTCAATTGCTTGTGGAAGGGCACTGTAAAAGAATGGGTCAGACAGCGTCTTTTTCGCCCAATGGTGACCCTAGCGTCGCCCTTTCCTCGTTGCGGCAGACCACATAGCGCCGTCCGGCGGTCGGATTATTTGCACCAGAGGCGGAGGGGTTTAGCATTGGGGGTGATCCACTCCCTCACGAACGTCATTGAGTCACCGCCCGCCTCCTTATTGCTTCGCGATAAATTTCGACAAAACGCTCAATCTTCTTAGGCCAAGTGTATTCGGCTAGAGCCTTCGCCTGTCCCGCGCGACCCATGCTCGCGCAACGTTTTCGGTCCTTTGCGAGACTCACGATGGCTTGTTCGAGATCCGCCACCAGGTTGGGCGGATCGAGTGGCTCAATCAGTATCCCACAACTGGGATCTAATATGTCAGCAGGCCCACCCCACTTGACAGCGATGACTGCCTTTCCGGAAGCCATTGCTTCTAAAACCACCGTTGCCCCAGGGTCGAATATGCTCGGTAGAACCAACACATCGGACTTGCTCAGCAGTTCAGCACAACGCTCCTGGGATTGCCATCCAAAGAATTCCACGCAAGACTCGATCCCAAGTTCAGAAACCCGCTCTGCCAGACGCTGCCTCTCGCCCCGGAGATCACCAATGATCTTGAGCCTGCATTCCACCTGCCTGCAGGCGCCGGCCACTGCATCGATGAGCCACTCGGCTCCCTTCCATCGCTCCAGCCGGCCGATGAAGATGATTTCAAAAGCTCGATCCACAGCGGCGGATTCGCCGATCTCCTCAGCCACTCTCTCGCGGGCCCAGAGATCAGGAATGACACCATTCTCAATCATTCGGAAGATTCGCCCACGGGCACCCGAAGGCAGGGCGTCCTCGGTTCGTTGGTTGCCTACGATCAAGCACGCAGCTTGACGTTTCGCGTCGACGAGGCGTGGTAGAGCGTTTGCCAAGCCTCGGGCAAACTTTTTCACTCGGCGGACCCCTTGCGGCTGCAAGTAACGAAAGCCTGCGGGATATTCCATCCCGCCGTTCATTGGCCCTATGACCAACGGCGCAGGAAGGCCCACCAGAAGGCTAGGTACCCTCGGCGAAATTGGGGTCGGTTGATGCACGACGTCGATGCTGAGTTTTTTCACGAGTTGCACCACGGCGTCCCGCTGCCGCAACTGCGTAGCCAGCACCTGGGGGTAGTAAAGTGGGTTGGAACCCATCCATAAGGGAGTGCGGTCTTGAATCCAGCGAAAAGCCGAATGCATCTGGCTGTCTTCAACGTAAGAGACTCGCCGCGCATTGGGTCCCAACAACTCATCCAGCTCGGGCTTCGTTTCGTTGCCGACGCACATCCAAGCGTCATGTCCTGCTTGCAGGAGCCCGCGGAAGATATGAAGAGGAAGGATGGCCTCTCCGGCCCACCGTGTTGAAGCATTCGCGGCGACAACGAGGATAGATAAGCGTTTGTCCGACATGCCGCACCCATTAAACATCATACGCTTCCTTTCCCTATGGGCCCTCGCCGCAGTTGGCAGCACCCGCTGTTCCGTGCCGGGTCCCGGGAATCGCGAGGCGGAACACGCGGACGAGACTTCGTCCTCGAGCAGAAACCCTCTTAGCGGGGCAGGCCATACGCTGCGCAGGTCAGCATTGAATGTCCTGCGATGGTGGCATGGCTTTTGACGCTCCTTGAGCGCCGGGCCTTGGCAGCTTACTCTGGACTCATGGCTCTCGAGGCCCCATAAGCGGCCTCCCTGCATCGTAGCGGGCTTTGGCCGGCAGAGTATAGAGCTGCCGCCCCGATCCTCTAGGATCGACCCACGGCCACGTATATCCATGGAAGAAGCCCGGTTTCCTGCTCAAGTACAACGAGTCCGGCATATTGTGGGCAGTATCGCTCGTGGCCCACGTCACGGAATTGGTCACGTAGTCGAAGTTGCCGTCCAGGAGCGCCGTTCGGGCCACATTGGCGTCAATCAGATAGGGGGGACCGTCGTACCATCCCAGCAGCCAGATGCCTGGGATTCCGTTGCGAGGGCTGCCGTTGTAAGACCACCGCCTCATAGCTCCCGGCGTGCCAAGCACATTCCCAATGAAGGAAAGCCAGTATGAGTAAGCCATCGCGCCTGCGGTGCGCAGCGGACCATTGCCGCCCGGCAGATTGTTGATGTCATCAATCACAGTATTCTTGAGATAGTCGGTAAATTTCGCACGAAAGCCACTCGCATAATTGCGGAAGAACGTGTGATAGATCGCGTTGCCGTGGGTATCGTCGCTATCCATGTTGAATGTGTAGTTGCCTTCGAACAGCATGTGATGGGAGCCAACCATGTGACTACCGTTCAGGCCGATCTCCACCCAAGCGCCGATCCCGCTGATGAACCCGTCGTCCATGTAATTATAAGCAACAACTGATCCCGCACCCGCGGCACGCGACACAATAACCTTGTTCGCCAGTACCGAGATGCCATTCTCGATCAGGATCTCCGACGAGCCGTTTGCGAGGCTGATGTTGTAGCCAGCGCCGCCTGGGACCGGCCACACCGGCTCGTGGTTGTAGAACTCCTCCAACTGGACGCGGAAGGAGTAGTTAACGCCAAAACCAGCCCCGCCCCATAACATGTTTTCGACATTGTTGGCCCAGCAATAGGCACACCAGTTGAAATCGATGTTGTCATTGTCGCCGTGCTCCACGGTCATATCCTCGATCCCGGCATTTTTCGTGAAGGGAGTCGCGAAGTAATAGAGCCGGGCCTGATGGCTGACGCGGTAGGAAATGGTCAGGGGCGAATCGAACGTGATCGTGTTCCCGGAAATTGCCGATATCTGATGGTACTCGGAAGTGGGCCGGTCGCAGTTGGAAAACCAGCACCCGGCGGTACCAGCCTGGTACGGATATTGGCTGGCGCTGAAGTCATCACCGTACTGAGGAGGATTGTGCTTCTTCCAGACTACCCGATAATCCGGTGCCGCCCAGATCTGCCCATGCTGCTCGACGTCTGGTTGCCAGCTCGCTCCCGACGCCTCGTCGATCAAGACGATCTGTCCCACCGAGAAGCCCGACGCCCTCGCCACTTGCACCGAATATGCGCCATCGGCGCCATCGGCGGTCAGCGTCGTCGCGGTTTGGTTGTTGTTCCATCTCATCGGCCCGAGGATGATGATCGGTGATGGGCCCTTGCCAGGTATGTAGGTACCCAGCCGGGCCCCATCTCTCCTTTGTAATATGGTCACGCCCGCCCCTGCGCCGCGCAGGGTTATCCCCTTGTTGATCAAGATATATTTGCCCTCAGCGATGGTAAAGGTACCGGCGGAGAGACTTACCACTTGCGCAGGCGGGCAGCTTTCAATCGCGTTCTGAATATTTCCAGTGTCGTCCCGGTCTCCTCCGAGAGGGCTGACTGTGGCGCACACCGCTGTCCGATCCGGGATGCCGCCCACCGACAGCATCCCAGCCTTTCGCCAGTTTGCGGACGCGTTCCGATCAGGAGGAAGGATGCCGGTGGCCGCCGGCACCAACCGGACCGCCTGCGCGAGCGCGGTTTGCAAAGCGCCATCAAACGCCGGCCCCACTAACACTAGAACCAATATGGTGTAACGAATATACGACATCAGCCCCCCAACTAAAGAACACCACCGGCTAACTCCCTGCCGTGGAGCACCGAAAAATGACTCAGTCACTGCAGCACCCGCGCTCTCGGCTCCGCCCCCTGGTGAGGGGCTCAGGAAACACCGCGACGCGCTCCGGCTTTCGGGGGCGCCGCTGGCACAGAGTCAGGAGGTGCTTATGCAGGCTGGGCCGTGGGCTCGCGCTCGCGCGGTCGGAAGCCGCGTCGCGGAAAATGCGCCCGAACGTCTGAACTTGGAGACCGGCGGAACTAGACTCCCGAAGCGAAAGCTCATCACGACCCAGCACGCAGGCGAGACGCCTGCGCGCCTGGCAAGGGACTAGCATTGCCTGGTCTTTCGCTCGAAGATCTCCACGCCTGATTTCTCCCTTGAAGAGGCTGCCAGGATCGACCAACCTCGGCAACAACAAAAAGAAACATAACCCATAAGAATTCAAAGCCACGCATCCATAGGCTTTCCAAAAAGTTGTAGAGAATGAAGTAGAGCGCGAGCGAGAGCACGAGTCGAGCCCGAGCCGGGTTGCGGTCCGCGATGCGGCCAATTGCATCGAGAGTTGCGACGATGAAGACTAGGAGGAAAGCAAGACCTACATGCCCCATCTCCAGCATCGTATCATAATAGCCGTTGTGGGAATTCGGCATCATCTTGACCCAACCTGGAGCGCTGGCGCTGGGCGAGCCGGGCACGAGCCAGAAGGATTGGTATCCCCATCCCAGAATCGGGCGCTGAGCGATCTCAGACTGCGTAAAATACCATATGATAGTACGACCGGTGAAGGTTGAGTCGCCATACAGCATGTACGATAAATGCTCCATATTGAAGTGGGATACGTGCGACAACACAATATAACAAAATGGTATAGACCCCAGAATGAGTGCTGGAGATAGACGCGTTATCCTTCTGACAATCAACGTGGCGCCAGACAGGAATGGGCAAATGAATGCGAGGCCAAAAGCTGTCTTGGAATCACTGAGCACAACAAGATAAATGGCCACACCGGTGATGATGACGCCCAATGCGCGCCGCAGGCCGGGATAGCGCATTTCATGAAGCGCCAGCAAAAAAGTCACGGCCGTACATTCGCCAAGATAATTCTTGCCCAGAAAATATCCAGGATAACCTATCTCAACAAGCTTCGAACCATACCTGGCGATCTCTTCTGAGCCGCCAAGCACGAAGAAGGCATTCAAGACCGAAGCAAGTGCGAAGCACAAAAACAGACCGCGCATTATATCTACTGTTCGAGATGCAATCATGGCGGGCAGAACGACAGAAATAACCACCATCGCTTGTTGGACAAATCTCACCAACGAGCTCTCCGGACTGAACGCCCAAAGCGTGCTTGCCCCGGCAAACGCAAGGTAGGCAAGCAGACAGATGATATGGGGGGGCCAAGTAAGTTTGCTAAGACGGGAGTGGTTTCGGGCAGCTAGTAGCAACGAAAGCACTACCGCCACAGGCCAGAGTATTCTGGGTGCCGTGCTCGGGTCCGTTCCACTCATCACCGCCTGAGTGCCTGGAGGATTAAGAAATCCCAGTAGCGGGGACACGATCAAGGCAAAGGTACATGCCGCAATCGGCACGATCGCGCATCCGTCGATCATCCGACCGCGGCGTCTACGCGCAGGATAGCCGGCAGGATGAACGTGCATCGAATGTTGGGAACAGTGGCGAGGCGCCCGAAATAGCTATGGTGTAGCCATAGGGTTGCGGATTCGGTCGGGCGCGAGGATGGCCTTGCCCCGTCGGTGGATCCCGTCGACGATCACCCAGGCTGCTTCTTTCACAGACTGCGCTGCCACGCGATCGCGCGTACGGCGGAGGTACTCGGCCGCCTCCGGGCAAGGCGAGATAAGCAGACAGCCGGCACCAAATTGCTGGCCACGGAGCAAACAAGTGAGCGGCATGAGTTGACTGCTCTCATATTGGGTCTGAGCGTCCAGACCCTCGGTTCATGCCATGCTGCCGGTCTGTCCGGCGAGCATCGGCCAGAAAATTAGTGCTCGAGGTGACTAAACAGAGCAATTCTTTGATGCACCTGATCAGACATAATTTGAACTGGCCCATCGTTCACTGTGGCCAATCAGAGAATGCTCGGCGCGGGCAGCGAAATCCACCAGGTCTTTTAGTCGTTGTTCACGCCCAACTTACCGGGTGACGGCCCAAGGTCAACGATTCGGAACATACCGTTCCACTTATGATTCCAGTCGTGACGCAGCAACGCTTCTTTGATGTTTCGTCGGCTAATCGCGGCCCGTTCCAGGTTAGCATTAAGCTCATAAAGAACCGATATCGTGTCGGATCCATCAGGCTGGATCTGGATAACAGCTTCCGGCCACCCGTACAATTTCCTGTACGCGTCGCAATCCGGCGCCTCTCCAATCATCACGGTGCCTCTGGCTGCGCCTTCATAATAACGATAGCCGATCTCAAGCTGCCCCTGTCTGTAATCGGTTGATCCATCTTTGCGGGAGCTACCACGAAGCCGACTGCGTTTGGCAGTATGATCATGCGCTTTTGTCAAGCCACCGCGAGAATAGGTATCGTCCACATAAAATATCTCCCCCCGCTCCGCTGCCTTCAGCATTTCCTGGTGCATGCCTCGTATCTCCGTGCGATACTGTAAACATCAACAACACGGGGTGCCGAATCAGGAAACGGGCTGAATCGAAGCGCATCTGCGCCACCTCGAAGCTAAGAGCAAGTCCGATTGATGGCGTGTGACAAAGCAGCTGTAGATAGTCTTCTTGACCGGTACCGGGCCACGGGTCGGCGGCCCCAGGCGAAGGTCTTGTGGGTTCGCTTGTCGTGCCAGGGTTGATAGGCATCGCAGGCTTCCATGGCCGAGCTGAGGCTATAACCGAAAACCGCACTCGCAGCTTGCCGCATGCCTCCGCACTTACCCTCCCTGTATGACCAGAAAGAGTTGCCATAATCTCCTGCCGATGGTCTGCTCGCCTCGCTCCGGTCTTCCCCTACCGCGTCAAGGCAAAGGAAGACCTGATCGGCTCGGGAAAGATTACGTCGGTCTCCTCTTAAAGGCAACGGATTTCCGATTGTCGAGCGCCTCACCCCTCCCCCTCAGGGCCAGATCATGGTCACCTCAGTGCCGACTCTTGACTCTTCGGATAAGGCCTTGGTTTTATTGATGTCCGACCACCCACTCTGCGCAAGTTGGGCTAGGATCTGTTCCGCGCCAGCCTGCGTGACCGATTGCGGCCCTCCCGCCGAGCTTCCGTTCGCCGGGCGGAGCGGCGCGGCACACCGCTTCACGCGCACCCCGCCCGACGGAGGTACCGGTGTCCGCGATCGAACCTTCGGCGAATGCCTGGAAGCCCCCACTCGGGGGCTCGCCACGGATTACGACAAGAGCGTCTTCATACTGCCCGTTCGACGACGTCTACCTGCCGGTGTTCCGCGCGCTGATCTTCGCGGTATTCGAATGCGGGCTGGTTCCCCGTTGCGCGCAGGAAGTCTACGACGCCAGCGAGGTCCGGATAGAAAAAATCGCGCGAATCATCCGGGACTGCCGGTGGGGCATCCACGACATCTCCCGAACTGACCTCAATATCCGCGGATTGCCGTGTTTCAACATGCCGCTGGAGCTCGGGCTGTTTCTAGGCGCGAAGCGGTTTGGCCTTGGCTCCCATCGCCGGAAATCGTGCTTGGTGCTTGACCGCGACAGATACCGCTACCAGGAATTCATCAGCGACATCGCCGGCCAGGACATCGCGGCGCACGCCAACGATCCCGGCGAAGCGATCAAAGCTGTCAGGGACTGGCTGTCAGTCTCGAAGGCTGGCATCAGGCGCCACCCGGCGGAGCTGCGATCGCCGCGCGTTATGAGCGGTTCACCGGCGAGCTGCCCAAGATCTGCGCCGATGCCGAGTTGCACGCCGGTGAACTGACTTTTGTCGAGTATGCTGACATGCGTCCGCTTGGCTCAGGCGGGAGCTGGGGAGCACGCCATGATCTTTCGGACGTCGGAATTCGGACGGCCAAGCGCTAATGGAACGCCGGTTCAATGACGTCTCCGGATATTCTTATAGTTCTCATAGTTCTCTGGCATGTTTTGGGGTTCGCGCGCCATCTTGTCGCGCGCGAGCAGCATGGCCGTCGGTGGAGCTCGCCCGTCAGCTCGAACATCACCGTTCCCATCCCCAACGAGCTGGCTGCCCGCCTCGGTGCGGCCGACGACCTCTCGCGCCGCAGCGGCCCTGCGCAAATCGTCCGAAAATCAGCAGGACCTCTTTCTCGAGGCCCCAGGGACAGGGAGCGTTTCGATACGCACTCTACTCCGCCGCCATCCGCTCCGGCTCCGCCATCTCGGCCGCCGCGGCTAGATCGACCGACAGCAGCCGGGACACCCCGCGCTCCTGCATCGTCACCCCGTAAAGCTGGTCCATCCGGGCCATCGTCAGCGGATGGTGGGTCACCACCAGGAACCGGGTCTCGGTCTCCCGCACCATGTCGTCCAGCAGCGTGCAGAACCGGTCCACATTCACATCGTCCAGCGGCGCATCGACCTCGTCCAGCACCGAGACCGGCGCCGGGTTGCACCGAAACACCGCGAAGATCAGCGACAGCGCGACCAGCGCCTGCTCGCCGCCCGACAGCAACGACAAGGTCACCAGCTTCTTCCCCGGCGGCTGTGCATAGATTTCCAGTCCCGCCTCCAGCGGGTCGTCGGAACCGACCAACGCCAGATTTGCCCGCCCGCCGCCGAACATGCGGGCGAACAGCGCCTGGAAATTGCGGTCCACTTGCTCGAACACCGCCGTCAGCCGCTCGCGCCCCTCACGGTTCAAATGGCCGATCGAGCCGCGCAGCTTCGCAATTGCGCTCCCGATCTCGTCGCGCTCGCGGTCCAGCGCCGTAAGCTGCCCCTCCACCTCTCCCGCCTCGGCTTCAGCACGGAGGTTCACCGGGCCCATCTCGTCGCGTTCGCGTTGCAGGCGTTCGAACCGACGGCGGGCCTTATCTTCCGGCTCGGGACCCGGACCGGCAGACGGCTCGGGGAGCACGGCTTCGGCCCCCAGGCGCTCGGCGATCCGCTCGCAAACCCCCGCCCGGGCTTGGTCCGCCTGGGCGGCGGTCCCCTCTGCCCGCACCGCATCCTCGCGAGCCGCGGCGGCACGTTCGCTGGCGGAGCGCGAGAGGCGATCCGCTTCGCCCTCCTCGGCAACGGCCCGTGCCAATGCCTCCGCCGCGCCGCGATGCGTTGCATGCGCGGCCTCCAACGCCGTCAGCGCCGCTTTGCGCCGGGCCGCCGCTTGGGCTGGGGCGGCCGCCAGCGCGGCGTGCTCCGCCTCCGCCTCGCGCTGCCGGTCAGACATTTCTGCCAATCGCCGCGCGGCATCCTCGGCGCGGTCGCGCCAGCCGGCACGCTCCGAGGCGATCGCCTCGCGCCGCGCGCTGCACAGAAGCTGTCCCTGCGCGAGAGCATCGCGCTCCGCCCGTGCCGCGGCCTCACGCGACCGCGCCTCCGCCTGCGCGGCTCGCGCCCGCTCCACCGCCTCGCGCAAGGCTCCAAGGTCCGGCAGCTCGGCCCGCACCACGCGAGCCGCGGCAAGGGCGGCTTCAGCTTCGGTCCGGTCCGGCTCGATCCGCGCGAGCTGGGACTCGACTGCTGCCAGCCGGGAAGCTGCCGCCTCGGCCTGAGCCCGAAGCTGCCCGGCCGCGGTGCGCGCGGTGTCGCAACGCCGCTCCGCCTCCGCGCGGACGGCTCGCAGTTCGCGTTCGGCGGAAGCAGTGTCGCGCTCTGCGGCTTCGGCGGCGCCCAGGAGGCAGGCAGCCTCGGCCACCCGCGCCTCCGCCTCGGCCAATGTCGCGCGCAGCACAAGCACCCGATTGCGCTGCTGCAGCCGGACCGCTGCGGGCGTCGGTGTGCCCGCCCGGATCGTGTAGCCGTCCCACCGCCATACCGCGCCACCGCGTGATACCACCACCTGCCCAGGCGCCAACCGCCTCTGAGCGGCATTGCCCGCCGGTTCGTCCTCGGCCAGTCCGATCTGCGACAGCGCCCGGCCAAGCGCCGGCGGCGCCTGCACCATCTCCGCCAAGCAAGTCACCCCTTCGGGCAGGGCGGGTGGCGGATCAAGCGGCGGCAACTCGCGCCAGTGCCGCGCCGCCGCGGGATCGGCCGCCGAGCTCAGCTCCTCGCCGAGAACAGCGCCCAGCGCCGGTTCCAGGCCCGCCGGCACGTCCAGCGCATCGACCATAGGCGGCCATTGCTCGCCGTCCTTCACTGCCAGGATTTCGGACAGCGCCCGCATCTCGGCATCCAGCTTAGCGCGCTGCGCATCGGCTTCCGTGTGGCGGATGCGGGCATCGCCCAGTGCGGCTTCGGCTGTGGCGCGCGCCTGCTCGGCGGCTTCCAGGGCGCCACGAGCTTCGGTCAGTGCCGCCTCGGCCCGCGCCTGCTCGACCGCCGCTTCTTCGAGCCGCGCCGGATCCACGACCTGTAGCTGCATCCGATCGCGTTCATCACACACGCGCGCATGCTGTTCTGCCAGGCGTCGGGCTCGGCCCTCCGCCGCGGCCAGCTCCTGAGCTACGGCCTGGGCTCGGGCGGCCGCTTCCGCAGCCGCCTCGGTGGCACGATTGGCCTCGGCTTCCGCCAGCCGCGCCGCGTCCGCGGTTTCCGCGGTCAGCCGCTCATTCGCGCCGATTTTGGCAGGGAAGGTCGCCTCGGCCTGTGCGAGCGCTGCGTCTTCCTCCCCCAGCCGAGCGTCCGCCGCCAGGGCATCGCGGCTGAGTTCCTGGGCATGCGCGAGATCCGCGCGAAGCTGAGCGAGGCGCCGCTCGGCATCCGCCAGTGCCGAGCGGGCGCGTCCCTCCTCGGCGGCGATCTGCTCCTGGGTGACCCTATGCCGCTCCAAGGCAGTCCGGGCCTCCGCTTCCGCCTCCCGTAGCGGGGGCAGGGCCACTTGTGCCTCGGCGGCCCGTTCCGATGCCGAGCCGGCTTCCTCCGTCGCGACCGCCACGGCTTGCCGTGCCGCCTCCAGCGCTGCCTGAGCTTCGGCGCGGGCCGCCTCGGCGCGGGCCCGCTGGATCGCCAGCAGCTCTGACTCGGCTTGCCGGATCGCACCGGAGATGTTGCGGTAGCGGCTGGCCTGTCGGGCCTGTCGCTTCAGCCCGGCAAGCTGCGCTTCCAACTGGCCGCGCCGGTCTTCCGCGCGCGCCAGGTTCGCCTCGGCGGCGCGCAGCTTCAGCTCCGCCTCGTGGCGGCGGGCATGCAGGCCTGTAATTCCCGCGGCCTCTTCCAAAAGGCTGCGCCGCTCCTGCGGCCGACTCTCGATCAGGGCGCCGATCCGGCCCTGGCTCACCATCCCCGAAGTGCGGGCGCCCGAGGCCAGATCGGCGAACAGCGTCTGCACGTCACGCGCCCGCAACTCCTGGCCGTTGACCCGGAAGGCGCTGCCGGCACCGCGCTCGATGCGGCGGACGATCTCCAGCTCCGGCTGGTCATGGAAGGGCGGGGGCGCGGTGCCGGCGGCCTCCTCCAGCGTCAGCGCCACCTCGGCCACGTTGCGCGAGGATCGGCCGGCGGTACCGGCGAAGATCACGTCCTCCATCTCGCCGCCGCGCAGGCTGCGGGCGCTCGTTTCGCCCATCGCCCAGCGCAGCGCCTCGACCACGTTGGATTTGCCGCAGCCGTTCGGACCGACAATGCCGGTCAGTCCGGAGCGGATCTCCACGGTGGCTGACTCGGCAAAGCTCTTGAACCCGGCGATGCGAAGGCGGGTAAAGCGGACCGGCAAGCGAAGCTCCGTTTCAGGACACGTCCGGCAGCAGCTTCACGAAATCGCTGTAGCTCATCTCGCCGGTGGACATCTTGCCGTTGATCACGAAGCTCGGAGTCGCGTCGATCCCGTATTTCTTCCCGGCAACCGCCTGCTGGGCGAGGATCCAGTCCTGCAGCGCACTGTCGCTGACGGTGGCATCGAAGGTGGGGCGGCTCATGCCGGCCAGCGCGGCCATGTTCCACAGCTCCTTGGTGTAGTCCACGCCTGGGGCGAAGGCCCAGCGGTCCTGACTGGCAAATAGTGCGAGGATGAAGGCTTCGTAGCGGTCCGGCGGCAGGGCGCGGGCCACCATCGCGGCCTGCAGGGCCACACGGTCGAGCGGGAAGTCGCGGAACACCCAGCGGACCTTGCCGGGCTTGATCAGGTCGCTTTCCACCTGTGGGAAGGTTTCCTGCGCGAAATGAGCGCAATGGGTGCAGGTGAGCGAGAACCACTCCTCCACGGTGGTCTTCGCCGTTGGGCTGCCAACGGCGCGTTCCGACTCCCAGGCCGTGGTCTGCGCGGCAGTGGCGGCAGGTTGCGCAGAGCTTTGGGCGCGGGCGACGCTCGGCGCGGCAATGCCGGCGGCAACAAGGGGCAGCAGATGGCGGCGGGTGATCGGCATGGGGGACCTCGGCGTGGGCTTGCGGAGCGGGCGAATCTCACCTCTCCCGCGCTGCGGGAGAGAGCCTGCCCTGGACTTGATCCAGGGTCGGTTCGCGCAGCGAACCGGGTGAGGGTCTCGCCGACCGGGCACCCTCACCCGCCGCGCGTGCGCGCGGCGACCTCTCCCGCCGCGCGGGAGAGGTGTCAACGGTGAGCACCGCCCGTCCCAGCGCGGTCAGAGCGTCGCGCAACTCGCCGACCGGCAGCCCGGCGACGGCTGCTTCGGCGGCTTGGCTGGCCGCATCGCTGATGCGGGGGCTGGGCGGCGCTGGGGCGGGCGGCGGCGCGGTCTGCACGAAGCGCAGGGCCCGCACGGTTGGTGTGCCGAGATAGCCGTTGATACGGGCGATCAACTCGGTGGCGAGGTGCTGCAACTCGGTCGCGATCGGGCCGGTGCAGGCCAAAGTCAGGGTGCCGGCTACGAGCCGGCGCGGCGTGGTGACTGCAGCGAGCGCCGGGCCGATGATCGAGGGCCAGTCGGCCATGATCTGCGCCGCGGCCGGCGAGCGGCGACGGAACGCGGCTCGGGTGAGCGCCGGCAGCAGCGCGCTGACCGGGCGCGGCCCATAGACGTGCCGCGGGGCCATTGTCATACCACCCGTCGTGTCCTTTCCCGCCATTGCTCCCGCCGAGTCCTTGCTCGCCTGGTACGACCGGCACCGCCGCCGCCTGCCCTGGCGCGCAGCGCCGGGGGAAACGCCCGACCCATACCGCGTCTGGCTGAGCGAGGTCATGCTGCAACAGACCACCGTCGCCGCTGCCATACCCTATTATGAGCGCTTCGTCAGTCGGTTCCCCACCGTCAAGGCGCTGGCCGCCGCGCCAGTGGACCAGGTGCTCGCCGCCTGGGCCGGGCTGGGATACTACGCCCGCGCGCGCAACCTGCACGCGTGCGCCCGTGCGGTGGTGGCCGTGGGCGGTTTCCCGCGCGAGCCGGAAGGGTTGCGCGCGCTTCCAGGGATCGGGCCCTACACCGCAACCGCGTTGGCCGCGATCGCCTTCGGGCGGCCTGGGGTGCCGGTGGACGGCAATGTGGAGCGGGTGGTCGCCCGACTGCTGGCAATCGACGAACCACTGCCAGCGGCCAAGACCGCAATCCGTGCAGCGGCCGCTGTGCTGGGCTCCGATCCGGCTGCCGTAGCCAGACCGTCCGATTTCGCTCAGGCGCTGTTCGACCTTGGCGCGACCGTATGCACGCCGGCCTCGCCGGCCTGCGGGCTGTGTCCGTGGATGGCGGGTTGCGCCGGGCGGCGGGCAGGGATCGCAGCGGACCTGCCTCGCCGAGCAGAGAGGCGGCTGAGACCGACGCGGCACGGGGCGCATTTCTGGCTGACAGACGCAGAGCAGCGCGTGCTGCTGCGTCGCCGGCCGGAGTCAGGCCTGCTGGGGGGGATGATCGAGCTGCCGGGCACCGACTGGCGGGCGGAGCCGTGGGGCGCTGAGGCGCTGGCCTTCGCACCAATAGCGGCGGAGTGGCGTGCGGCGGGTCAGGTGCGGCACGGCTTCACGCATTTCGAGCTGATCATCGAGCTCTACGTGGCTTCGGTACCGTGTATTCGGGGAGCCGGGCTGGTGCGGCCAATCGCAGCGCTAGGGGAGGAGGCGTTGCCCTCGGTGATGCGGAAGTGCGTGCGGATGTGCGAATTGCATTCGAAGGATCCCAACGTAGGCAATGGTCGGCAGCTTGCGGCCACCGCGGCGGATCACCCGTGGAGCGTTCGCTCGCGGCGGAAAGCATGCATAATGCCGCCGGTTTCAGAGGACAGCCGCTGAGTGTCGCGAACCTGTTGCCTGCCGCCATGACGGCGGCGGAGTTCGTGGCTTGGAATCCGTAGGACGGCGATCGGTGGGAACTGGTTGATGGCAGTGCGCGGGCGATGGCGCCCGCGTCCCCACGACATGGTGCAATTCAGGCGGAGGCGAGCAGATTGATCGGCAATCATCTCGCCCACCATCGCCCCGCGTGCAGTGTGATCGTTGAACCGGGCGTACAGGCTACAGTGCGTGCCAATCTCAACGTCCGTGTGCCCGACCTGGCGGCGACGTGCGCGCCGTGAAGCGCTGACGCGCCGCTGCTGTCCGACCCGGTGTTGGTGATCGAGATCCTCTCACCGTCGAACAAGGCGGACATATGGGCGAACGTCTGGAGTTATGTCACGATCCCCAGCGTGCAAGAGATTTTGGTCCTGCACACGACTGAGATGGGCGCCGATCTGTTGCGTCGCGGGTCGGACGGGATTTGGCCGGATAATCCATCGACGCTCGGGGCGAAGGACGACGTGATGCTGGACAGCATAGGCTTTGCCGTGCCGCTGTCGCACTTCTACCGAACTGCCGGGCTCATGACGCCCGCGGCCGCCTCATTGCGGACGGTTTGAAGGCGAGGCAATTACGCTTGAGGGTGGGGAAGCCTGCCCGTTTTCGCCCTCCCTATGACACAGCAATTTCAAGCGGAGCCTCTCCCATTCGGGACGCGCTGGCGCGGCAGCTTGCACCAGGCTGATACAGTCAGCTCAGCACGCTCTAGTGCGATGGCTTCGCCAGACCGACTTTGATGATGGTATCGCGGGGGATTATGGTGGTTCCTGATGGCGAGAAAGTCGGGAATTGCCGCAACTGCTGCGGTGTGAAGGCGACGACCTCCATGTCCTGGCCGAGCAGCACCATGGCGTCGACCGGAACCGCAATCGGCCGGCTTCCAAAACCGAGGAAACCGCCGAAGTTGATCACCACCAAAATGCGGCCACTGCTGTCGCGGACGAGTTCACGAACGCGCCCGAGAACGTCCTGGCTCTCAACCGGACGCAGTACCTCCCTGTGCAACAGATCGCCGACGAGCACGGGTTGCGGGAAGCGCATGGCCGCGGATTCCGCCAGGCTCATGCCGGTCGGAGGGGGCATGCCGCCCGGTGTCGTGCTTTGGGCATGAGCAACGCCGGCGATGACAGAGAGGACACCGCACATGGCGAGGACGCGCATCACTGTCAGGCCTGTCAGATCCCGGCGAACCATGAGAAGCCACGCGACTCCCAGTATCCGCCCGGATAGATGTTTGTTACTTCGACGGCCGTAATCCATTTTGGGTTCTTGTATCCGAGCTTGACCGCCGTGCGCAGGCGCACCGGATAGCCGAACGGATCAGCGAGCGTTTCACCTCCATACTGGGTTGCGAGCAGTGTCTGGGGATGCAGCGCCGACGCCATGTCGATGCTGCTGGGATAATCATCGGCGGTCTTGAAGGCCACGTATCTGGCACGCAGGTCCGCGCCGACACGCGTCAGGAATGTACGAAGCGGGACCCCGGTCCAGCCGCCGATGTAGCTCCATCCTTCGACGCAGATGTGCTTGATCACCATGGAACGCTGCGGCAGCGCCTCGAGATCCTGCAACGTCCACGGCCGCTTGTCGGCAACAAGGCCAGACACCTCAAGACGCCAGGTGGCGCCGTTTACAGGCTTGACGTCCATCACGTCATAATAGGCGTTGAACTTGGGCGGCCGCAGAATCATCGAGGCCGGATAGGTCGGCGCCAGCTTGTTAGGATCGAACAGCAAGGCCTGCACCTTGTCGTTGAACCGCGATATGGCGAGCAGGGCGGCTTCGACCGATTCCGGACGCTTGACGTCGCATCCGGTCAGCATGACGAGCGCGCCAAGGGAAAGGCCGCCGCGAATCAATCCGCGCCGCTCGAGCGACCGAAGCAGCGGCCGATGATCGTCGAGGATGGACTCATCTGGAACATCGTGCGGGCGGAAAGGCGATCTCATGTCACCGGATTCCCTTCGACACGGCCGCTACGCGGCTTGAGCTGCGGGCCGCCGGCCAGCATCGCCCAGATGGTCTTCGGCACGAGCAGGGCGAGGGCCACGTGAACGATCAGGAAGCCGACGATCACAGCCATGCCCGTGAAATGGAGCACCCGTGCGGTCTGGAATCCTCCCAGCAAGGAGACCAGGCCGGAGAACTGGACGGGCTTCCAGATCGCGAGTCCGGTGACCACCTGGGCGATGCCCGCGAAGATAACCACGATATACAGAAGCTTCTGAACGGCGTTGTAGACGGTGATGTCTTCGTGCGCGATCTTGAAGTGCAGCGTATCAACGACGGTCTGCACCACATCGGCGGGTCGGATCGGCAGAAGCCTCTCTCGAAAGCGTCCACTGACGAACCCGTAGATCAGGTAGATCAGTCCGTTGATGGCAAGAAACCACATGCCGGCAAAGTGCCATTGGAGGCTGGGGGCCGCCCAATCTCCCAGTCGCCAGAAATGGCTGAAGTGGAACCCGCGAATGATCACGTCGTCGTCGTAGATGCCCCAGCCCGATGTGATCATGACCAGCATGGCGGCCGCGTTGATCCAGTGCATGATCCTGATGGGCAGGGGATGAAGACGACGACCGGCACGCGCGGGCCGCGTCGGCGCGGTCGCAACCTGGGCTACTTTCTGGTCCATTGCCCTGGACTTACCCCGCGTCCCGCCCGATCGACACCCCGACGACCCAGTCGAGCGATGCGCCGTCCTCTGCCAGAGTCTGATATACGGCGGGTTAGGAGTCCTGGCGCTGGCCGCGTGGCAGGCAGTCTCAGCGCGTCAGGGCTCTTGACTTCTTCCATTTCGTGCCCGTCGATGGTGCCAGAGTTCGCCGTAAAGCCGCGGGTGTCCGCGGCCTCATGGCGCCAGATATGCCGGTTGGCTTGATCCTGCCAATACCCGCCATGCATGATTTTGATGCTCCGTGTTGGTGCCGTCACGAAGGCGCGCGTGCACGGCGTCCTCGGCAGTTGGAAATAGTCAAACCCCAAATTCTAACCTGATGGCAATGTGCGGAGCGATCGGAATGGAACTCAATGAAATCCGCTACTTTCTCGCATTGAGCCAGACGCTCAACTTCACCAGGGCGGCCGAAGTATGCAATGTCAGCCAACCGGCTCTTACGCGGGCGATCCGGAAAATGGAGGACGAACTCGGCGGGTTGCTGTTCTCCCGCGAGCGGAACAATACCCACCTGACCGAGCTCGGTCGCCTGATAGAGCCGCATCTGAGCGAAGTCATGGCACACGCCGGGAAGGCGAAGCAGACGGCGGCGAGCTTCATCAGGCTGGACGAAGCGAGTTTCGCGCTTGGCGTGATGTGCACGATCGCGCCCGTGCAGTTCGTAGGCTTCCTGGCCCGCTTCAGAGCGGACCACCCCGGCGTGCAACTCACGCTCCTGGAGCAGGTCCCGGACCGGCTGTGCGATCTGCTGGTGAAGGGTGAACTGGACGTAGCGCTGATGGCTCGCCCGGGCGGCTTTCCCGCACCGCTTCGCGCCATGGAACTCTATTCTGAGCGGTTCGTCATCGCCTGCTCCGCGGGCCACCGGTTTGCCAGAAGGGACAAGATCCGGATGGCTGAACTTGACGGAGAGTTCTATCTTTCACGTATCAACTGCGAGTTCTATGACGTGCTCGCCAAGATGTGCCGCGCGCAAGGCGCAAAACTTTTAAACTCTTACCAGAGCGAACGCGAGGACTGGATCCTGACGATGGTCGCCGCCGGCCTGGGAGTCTGCTTTCTGCCCGAATTCACAGCCACTTTTGCAGGCGTCGTCGGCTGTCCGGTCGTTCCCGCCGTCGCGCGCGATGTCTGCCTGGTCACGGTCGCCGGCCGTCGCTTGTCATCGCCGGTCAAGGCGTTCGTGCAGGCAGTGCGGCGGTATCCCTGGCCGGCGGCGGACGCACGCAGACTACGCGACACCGCACAGGAGGATCGTTCCGCGGCTTGACGGTCGACGCCGGCGGTTATCTTCCAAACCCCTCCAGGACAATCTTTCCCTTGGCTCGCCCGCTCCCGAGCAGGGCGTGCGCACGCTTGAGGTTGGCGGCATTAATCGTGCCGAAGCTCTCCGCGAACGTCGTCTGAAGCGTGCCGGCGTCAACCAGCCGGGCCACTTCGTTCAACAGCCTGCCTTGTTCGGCGACATCGGCTGTGCCGAACATCGGGCGTGTGAACATGAACTCCCAGTGCAGCGAGACGCTCTTCGGTTTGAGCGCCGCCACGTCGAGCGTCGCCGGGTCGTCGATCAGCGCGAAGCGACCCTGCGGAGCGATCAGCTTCGCGATTTCCGCCATGTGCCCGTCGGTGTTCGTGGTCGAAAACACAAACGCCGGCGCCCCGATCCCAAGCACTTCGACCTGGCCGGCCAGCGGCCTTGTGTGATCGATGATATGGTGCGCGCCGAGCGCGCTGCTCCACGCCACCGTCTCGGGCCGCGACGCGGTCGTGATGACGATAAGATCCGTGAGCCGCCGAGCAAGCTGGGTAGCGATCGAGCCGACTCCTCCCGCACCACCGACGATCAGGATTGCGTTCGTTGCGCCAGGCACGGGTTTATGGACGTCGAGACGATCGAACAAAGCCTCCCAGGCCGTGATGGCCGTCAGCGGCATAGCCGCGGCCTCTGCCCATGAAAGCAAAGACGGCTTGCGGCCGACAATGCGCTCGTCCACGAGATGGAACTCGGCGTTCGTGCCAGCGCGGCCAAGCGCACCGGCATAGAAGACCTCGTCGCCGGGCTTGAACAACGTCGCCTCGGGTCCGACCTCCTCGACGCTGCCGGCGGCGTCCCAACCGAGCACCTTCCAGCTTCCGGGCTCCGGCTGCGCGCGGACCCGAACTTTGGTATCGACCGGGTTTACGGACACGGCCCGGACGCCAACCAGGATGTCTCGTCCCTGCGCTTCCGGTCGCGGCAACTCGATGTCCACAAGCGAAGCGTCGTTCTCGATCGGGAGCGACGTTTGGTATCCGATTGCGCGCATTCAATGTCCCCTTGCGTTGTCCGATGCGGCGATGCCGCGTTCCACAAGCACCCATATAGATCGCCGAAAGTGTCCAGAAAGATACCGCCACGCCGCGTACCCGCCACGACCGCTTCGATTGCTCACGAGCACGATAGCGCCTAGCCTTGTCCCGTCATTTAACCGCCTGGCACGAGCGGGACATGGGGGAAACCAGCAGCGTCATCCGTGAAACCGAGGTTCCGGCTCAGCCGCACCAGCCCGATGCCGGGATGGGTTGGCGTTGGCTCGACCGGCAGTTCGCCCGAATCGCGGTCCTGCCGACCGCGCTCACCATGCTGGCAATCTTCGGCATCCCGCTGGCCTTTTCGCTTTACCTCAGCATAGAGGGCTGGAGCGCGGACGAAACCTTGTTCGGCGGCAAGTTCGCCGGGATTGCGAATTACCTGGTGCTGCTGACCGATCCCGACTTCGTCGCCAGCCTCCTGCTCACGCTTGGCTACACCGTGGCAACAGTAGCCGCGGAACTGGCGCTCGGGCTCGGCGTCGCCCTGCTGCTCGACCTCGACCTGCCGCTGATCGGGTTCTTCCGCACCACGCTGATCGTGCCGATGATGATGACGCCGATCGTCGCGGCGCTGTGCTGGAAGCTGCTGCTCGACCCGGATCACGGCATCATCGACTATTTCCTGGGCCGTCCGATCATCTGGCTGGGGCAGCCGTGGCTGGCGCTGATCTCGGTCGGCATCGCCAGCGTGTGGCAGAACGCACCGTTTGTTACGATCCTGTCGCTGGCAGGGCTGCGTTCGCTGCCGCACGAGCCGCTGGAGGCCGCCTCGATCGACGGGGCCAGCCGGCTGCAAAGCTTCTGGCACGTTACGCTGCCGCTGCTGCGTCCCTATTTGCTGGTCGCGCTGCTGCTGCGCACGATCTTCGAGTTCCGCGCGTTCGACAACGTCTATGTGATGACCGGCGGCGGGCCGGCGAATGCGACGCTGCTGCTGTCGGTCTATACCTATCAGGCGTCGTTCGTGCAGTTCGATCTTAGCCTCGGGGCTGCGGCGTCGTGGATGATGCTACTGATCGCGCTGGTCGTCTGCCTTGCATTCGTCGCCGTGATCCGTAAAGGGGGTACCCAGTAATGGCGCTGCAGCGCATCGGCACCCGTCGTAGCCGGATCGCGTTCGCCGCCGGCGCTTATACGGCGTTGGTCGCGTTGCTGGTCCTGTTCATTTTCCCGCTGCTGTGGATCATCGGTCTCTCGTTCAAGACGCGCGTGCAGACATTCGCCTCGCCGCCGTTGTTCATCTGGACGCCGACGTTGGAGAACTACATCAAGGTCCTCGGAACAGGCGACTTCCAGCAGGCCTTCATCAACAGCCTGTTGATCTCGGTCGAGGCGGTGCTGTTATCGATCTGCGTCGGCGTGCCGGCCGCCTATGCCTTCGCCCGCTTCCGCTTCGCCGGTCGCAACTGGCTGTTCTTCACTTTGCTGGTGATGCGCATGCTGCCGCCGATCGCAGTGCTGGTGCCGATGTACGTGCTGTTCAGCAAGCTCGGCCTGACCGAGACGCGGATCAGCGTCGTGCTTGCCTACACCACATTCAGTCTGCCTCTGGTGGTGTGGATCATGCGCGGCTTCTTCGAGGAACTGCCGCGTGAGCTGGAAGAAAGCGCCTGGGTCGATGGCGCCAGCCGCTTCGCCGCGTTCCGCGCGGTGGTGCTGCCGCTGGTGCAGCCAGGGCTGGTCGCCGCGACCATCCTGTGCCTGCTGCTGGCGTGGAACGACTTCATCTTCGCCGCTGTGCTGACCAACGACGCGACGCGTACGCTGCCGGTGCTGATGGCGAGCTACTCCGGCGATGTAGGGGTGGATTGGGGCTCGATGACCGCCTCCGGCGTGCTGGTCGTGTTGCCGGTCATCCTGTTCTCGTTCGTGGCGCAACGGCATCTGGTTGCTGGCTTGTCGTCGGGCGCGGTGAAAGGATAATCCGGGGAGGAATGACGATGACGACGAACACCAGTACTAAGGGGCCAGGCAGACGGGCGCTGATGAAAACCTCGATGGGGGCCGGAGTCGCGCTGGCGGCCGGGTCCTGGACGCGACCGGTCCGCGCGCAGGGCAAGCCGACTAAGCTTGTGTATGTCGGCGACAACGGGCCGTGGCATCAGTGCCTGGTGCAGGAAGTTGCACCGGCATTCGAGAAAGAGCATGGTATCAAGATCGACTTCACCCTCCTTCCGATCGATGCACTGGTCGCACGCCTGAAGGCAGAGCTTAGCTCCGGTGCGGGTGCGATCGACATCGTGCAATGGGACGCCAGCATGGCCGGTTGGGTGTCCCGGCACATGCAGGACCATGCGAAACTGCTCGAACAGGCGGCGTCGCGCCATCCGGATTTCGACTGGGCCGATTTTCTGCCACGCGTCCAGGGTATGGCCACGTACGACGGCAAACTGTCCGGCATTCCGTATCGCGTGACAACCGGCGTGTTATTCTATCAGCAGAAACTGCTGGAACAGGCCGGTTTCGACAAGCCGCCGAGCAACTTCGCGGAACTGCTGGCGGCTGCACAGGCAACGACCAAGCAGGGGTTGCCGCATCGTTACGGATTTGGGGTCATGGGACGCCAGGGGCCGGCCATGCTCGGCAGCTTCACGCCGTTCCTGCGCTCGGCCGGCGGGCATTACTACGATCCCAAGACTGGCGAGATTTTCGTCAACCAGCCGCCGGCTGTCGAAGCACTGCAATTCTACGGCGACATGATGACGAAATATAAAGTCATGAACCCCGACTCTCTGACCTGGGAATTCGACGGCATCATCGCGGGGGGCCAGAACGACCAGTTCGCCATGACGGTGACGCTGGCCCCTTATGGCGAAGGGATGAGCGATCCGAAGCTGTCGAAGACTGCCGGCAATTGGGGCTGGTCGCTGATGCCGGGCAAGGACTCGATCAAGCAGACCGCCACTTATATGGCCGGATGGATGCTGGGGGTTCCGGAAGGCGCGAAGCATACCGACTGGTCGTTCGAGTTTATCCAGATGGCGACTTCGAAGAAGTGGCTGCGGCGGGCGATCGACCTGGCGGATGCGCCGCCGCGTGTATCGGTGCTGGAAGATCCCGCTGTGCTGGCGAAACATCCCTGGGCGCCGGTGCTGGGCGAATCGCTGAAAACGGCTGTTCTGGATCATCAGGATCCGGTCTGGAGCACAGCGCAACTGCCGCTTCGGACGGCGATCTCTCAGGTGCTGCTGGGACAGAAGACGGCCAAGCAGGCGATGGATGGCTGCGCCGTGCAGTGGGAACGGAGCTTTCGGCTCGCTGGAATGAAGGGATAGGATGTCGTGTCAGGACCCTCGCATCACTCGCTTTCGCGAATCCGCAATTGGACCGGCCCTGGACGAAAACATGTCGGCCGCCGTGCGGTCCTGGCCGGCTCGGTGGCCGCGGCGGTCGGGGCGCGGGTGCAGCCCGTGCGTGCGCAGGCCAAGCCCGGCAAGCTTGTTTATGTCGGCGACAATGGCCCCTGGCATTGGTGCCTGGTGCAGGAAGTGGCACCCGCTTTCGAGAAAGCCACCGGCATCAAGATCGATTTTACCCTGCTGCCCGGCGATGCCGAGACAGTGCGCCTGAAGTCCGAGCTCAGCGCCGGCTCCGGCGGAATCGATATCGTGCAGTGGAATCCCAACATGGCCGGCTGGGTGACCCGGCACATGCAGGATCATCAGAAACTGCTGGATGCGGCGGCGTCATGGCATCCGGATTTCGACTGGGCGGATTTCCTGCCGGCTGTGCAGGCGATGGCAACGTATGACGGCAAACTCGCCGGCATTCCTTATCGGGTGGTGACCGATATCCTGCACTATCAGAAGCCGGTGCTCGAGCGCGCTGGAATCACTCGGCCGCCCGAGAGCTTCGCCGAGCTTCTGGCAGCGGCGGAAGCAACGACGAAGCAGGGACTGCCGCACCGATATGGGGTGGGCTTCATCGCCCGCCAGGGCCCGGCGATCCTCGATCCGTTCACGCCACTGCTGCGCTCGGCCGGTGGCCGATTCTACGACCCGAAGACCGGCGAGATTTTCATCAATCAGGCGCCGGCGATCCAGGTGCTGGAGTTCTACGGCGACCTGATGACGAAGTACCACGTGATGAACCCGGACTCGCTCACCTGGGAGTTCGACGGCGTCATCGGCGGCGCGCAGAACGACCAGATCGCCATGACTATCACCATGGCGCCGTACGGCGAGTTGATGAACAGGCACGGACAATCGCAGACGGCGGGCAACTGGGCCTGGGCGATGGTGCCAGGCAAGGATTCGATCGCGCAAAGCCGGACGCATCTGGGTGGTTGGGTGCTGGGCGTGCCGGAAGGTTGCAAACATACCGAATGGGCGTTCGAGTTCATCCAGTTGGCGACCTCGAAGCAGTGGCTGCGGCGGTCGATCGATCTTGCCAACTCCCCGCCCAGGCTTTCGGTGCTGCAGGACCCGGCCGTGCTGGCGAAGCACCCTTGGGCGCCGGTGCAGGGCGAGTCACTGAAGACGGCGACGCTCGATCCGCAGGATGCCATGTGGGGCACGTTGCAATTGCCGCTGCGCGTGGCAGTGTCCCAGGTCCTGCTGGGGCAGAAGAATGCCAGGCAGGCGTTGGATGACGTCGCGCGGCAGTGGCAGCGAAGCTTCCGGCTGGCGGGGCTCAAAGGGTAGGATTGGCGGTGGCGATGAGGTTCGACTTCGATTCTACTTAGCCCAGCTTCAGCGGACGTCAGCACCATTCGGTCGTGGACCACCCCGAGGATCTCGACGACTCCATCGGGACCTACCCGATAGACGATCAGATGCCGGGGAGCCCCGACTCCACCCTCGTTCGGCTCAGCCTAATCGGGTAAGCGCGGATGCCTGGCAGCCGCGGAACTTCTATAGACCCCAGCGTTCCCGGTTGCGAGCCAAGGATGTGATAGCGGTCAGGATCAGCGGGCCGTAACGGTCGGCGGCGGCAAATCCATGCGTCTTTGCGCTCTCGAGGAGGATGACATGGATCTGATCCTCGGCAGCCCCGGAAAGGCGATAGGCCAACTACTCTTCGGCCGCCAGGTGCGCGCGCAGCCGTGCCATCATACGCTCACGTAGCGCCCGCTCGTCCTCCGCGCTGGTCACGGCCGTGTATCGACCGGTTTCGATATCGGCGATACCGGCCTGCACTGCGGCGGCAACGTCCTCCTCTTCGGAGCGGGCTTCCTCAACTAAGCGCATCACGGTTTCCTCCAGAAACGCAGACGCGCTCGCGGCCCGACCTTCGGCCACCTGCCGCGCAATCACGCGTTCAAGCTCATCGGGGAGTTGAACGATAGCCATGGGAACCTCCGGGACAATTATAGCATCCAAGGGTGAGACGTGTCGCCGGTCCAAATAGGTCGAATTTCCCTCGGCGAACGGGTCGCGAGCGGGTTTCAAATTGAGGTACTCCCCGGGAGCCTTGCTTGGTTTGACCCTGCCTACCATCGACTTTACGATCACCTGCTCGGAGGCGACCTCATGAACGACCCCGCCAGCGCGGTGATCGACTGCGATATCCACCCCTCGGTGCCCGGCGTGAAGACGCTGCTGCCATACATGGGCGAATTCTGGCAGGAATCGTTTGTAGCCCGAGGCATCGACGGGCTCGACCTGCAGAGCTATCCGCCTGGCGCACCGATCTCCTGCCGGCCGGACTGGCGCCCCGACAAGGGCAAGCCCGGCAACAGCCTGGACGCCATGCGTGCCCAGGCGCTCGATCCGTTCGGGGTGGGGATCGCCATCTGCAATACGCTCTACGGCGGCCAGATCGCGGTCAGCGAGACGATGGGCGCGGCGGTCTGCTCGGCGGTGAACGACTGGATCGCGGCCGAGTGGCTGGACAAGGAGCCACGGCTACGGGCCTCGATCGTAGTGCCGGCGCAGGCCCCGCTGCTGGCCGCCGAGGAGATCGAACGCAAGGCCCCCGACCGGCGTTTCGTCCAGGTGCTGATGCCGGTGGCGTGCGAGATGATGTTGGGCCGCAGCTATTACTGGCCGATCTATGAAGCCGCGGTGCGGCACGACCTGCCGATCGGGCTGCATGCGGGTAGCATGTACCGCTACACGCCGACTTCCACCGGTTGGCCGTCGCATTTCCTGCACGACTACGTGGCGCACCAGCAGACCTTCGAGGACCAGCTTCTCAGCCTGGTGTCGAACGGGATATTCGTGAAGTTTCCCGCGCTGCGTGTCGTGTTCATCGAATCGGGAGTAACGTGGCTACCCGGCTTTATTTGGCGGGCGATCAAGACTTGGCGCGGCGTGCGTGCCGAGGTGCCGTGGGTGAAGCAGTCGCCGGCCGAGATCATCCGCGACCGGATTCGGCTGACGGCGCAGCCGCTCGATGCGCCGCCGGATGCGAAGTCGCTGGATCGGATCATCGACCAGATCGGTTCGGATGACATGCTACTGTTCGCGACCGACTATCCGCACTGGCAGTTCGACGGGGACGAGCCGCTGCCGCCAGGGCTCAACCCTGACCTGATCCGCAAGATGCGGTATGATAATCCACTCGCCACTTATCCTCGTCTCAAGGAGACGCTGCAATGAGCATGACCGCGGACGTTTTGGATCGCCGGCCCGATGCCGAGGCCCGGCTGGGCATTATCGATACCGACATTCATCCACACATGAAGTCTCCGCGCGATCTCGATCCTTATCTGTCAGCGCGCTGGCGCAAATATCTTCTGGAATACGACAAGTTCGTCTGCGGCCCGTATGCCGCACGCGGCACCTATCCCCGGTTTCAGCCGAACACCTGCCGGCGAGACGCGTGGCCACCAGGTGGCGGACTTCCGGGCTCCGATGTCGATTTCATGCGCGAGCAGCATCTGGATGCCAACAACATCGCTTTCGGCGTGCTGGAGCCGCTGCTGAACGCCAATATCGCTCGCAACCACGACGCGGCCGCGGCCTTTTGCACGGCGATGAACGAATGGCAGAAGCAGACGTTCTACGTGCCGGAGCCGCGGCTGCGAGCCTCGGTTCTGGTGCCGCAGGACGATCCCGATGCGGCAGTCAAGGAGATCGAAAGCCGCGCCGGCGATCCCGCCTTCGCGCAGATCCAGCTTGGCTCGAAGACCAGCGAGCCGCTCGGCCGCCGGCGCTACTGGCCGATCTTCGCCGCCGCGCAGGCCAATGGTTTCTCCATCGGGCTGCATATCGGCGGCACGCAGAACAGTGCGCCATCGGCCAGCGGCTGGCCACAGTTCTACATCGAGGACCACCATATGCTGGTCCACTCGATGCAGAACCAGACCGCGAGCCTGATTCTTGAAGGCGTGTTCGAGGCGTTCCCCAAGGTTAAAATCGTGCTGATCGAGGGCGGCTTCGCCTGGGGTCCGACGCTGGCATGGCGCCTCGATACCCACTGGAAGAAGATGCGCGACGAGGCGCCGCAGCTCAAGCGCCCGCCGTCGTCGTACATGCGGAGCAATATCTGGTTCGCCACCCAGCCAGTGGAGGAACCGGAGAATCCGGAAGACCTTCGCCAGACATTCGAATGGATCGGCTGGGACCGGATCGTCTATTCCAGCGACTACCCGCACTGGGATTACGACGATCCGCGCCAAGCTTGGCGGATCAAGCTGTCTGAGGCGGAGGAGCGGATGATCCTGCGCGACAACGCGTTGCAGGTCTATAACTTTGGCTGAAGCGGAGCCGGAGCAATCAGACGATGAATGTCGCATTGCGCGAGCGTCCGGCGGCGGCCCCGCTCGCCGCCACCCGGATGGGGATCGCTGACTGCGACCTGCACCTCGGGCCCGGTTCGATCTCTGATCTTTATCCATTCTTGCCGGCGCGGTGGCGGCATCATATCGAGACGTACGGGATGGCCCACCGCACGGGCTATGCCGACGGCGCGCCCGCCTTCCCGAAGTCCGCACCGATGGCGGCCAGGCGGGATGCCTGGCCGCCGGATGGCGCGCCGCCGGGCAGCAATCTCGATTTCAACCGCGCACAGCATCTCGATCCGTTCAACGTCCAGCTTGGGCTAGTCAACCCGCCGCAGCCGAGCCAGAACTTCATGAACGGCGATCTCG
>Ga0335074_10002094_pt1 | contig 27136 bp, 15 predicted proteins | sample Lox_Sample_23_FD_206715 | JGI IMG/M metagenome (GOLD analysis project Ga0335074, IMG submission 206715) | Soil microbial communities from Loxahatchee National Wildlife Refuge, Florida, United States - Lox_Sample_2.3 | ecosystem: Environmental > Terrestrial > Soil > Wetlands | place: USA...
CCGCCAAGCGGACATAGCCTTCGTAAGGAGTCACATGAAAACAAGTGTGCAAATGATGTTGCAGTTGCTTGCCCACTTCACTAACAACCGCCGGAGCCCTATGCCCCACGTTCAGGCAACCTATACCGCCGGCGAAGTCAATCAAGCGATTCCCATCGACGTCCTCTAGGACGGCCCCCTCTGCGTCGGAAACAAACACGGGAGTAAAGTGATACACGCCTCTGGGAACGGAGGACTCGCGCCGCTGCATCAATTTCTTCGAATTGGGACCGGGAATAGAAGTGCGCAATCGAATGGATGATGACATGGTCATGGACCGTCACGCTCCGCTTTTTCTTTTCAGTCGCGCGGCAATTGGCCAAAAATAGATAAACTCAGTCCTTCTGCCACGGTTACGGACAATTATAAACTTTACTACAAAGCAGTAAGGTAATATTTACAAGACCGTGCTGTCAAGAACAATCAGGGTGCCAAACAATATGATTCCCCTCGGAAAATCCAAGCACATTCACCAGTGACAGTACGAGAGGTTCTACAGTGGCTACTTAGACCCCGATACAACTCCGCGCCGTCGCCTGTTCCCGCCCGTAGCCACGCCTATGGATGAACGCGCGTCCAATAGAGCGTATATTGAACTTTCCAGGTCTTCCCGTCATCTTGCGAGGAAGAGGCCACCTCCTCAATCCTCCCGTCAGGAAGCAGCTTCATCACCCAGTGCCGAAGCGCAGCTGCTCCGGGGCTCGGTTGCGCCGCAACGAAATTCATCGCATTTTCGCTGAAGCGGCCCGTCCAAAAACTCGTATAACCGTTTGAAGCCACCCAGAAATATTCCCAATTCTGAGTAGACTGGTTAAATGTACTGACGCCGTACCCATCGTGACCCCGCCCTCCCTGGACGGACTGCCAATGCTCGGACAGTCCACAATCCGCCAAGATCGGCGTCACCGTAACGTCGGCAGATTTCTTCTGGTTCTCCCCCGCAACGCTCCAGGTTCCTATCCAATAATCGAACTGGTGGAATTCCGCTTGCGTGCAAGGCGAAGCTTCCGGCTTGGTCTGGCTTTGCGCTCTCAAGGCTAGAGAGAACAAGACAATAGCCAGCGGAACAAGGGCAATCTTCGCGGCGCTCATAGCTCTCCTTATCATCTGCACAGGCCTACGGCGAGTCTGCTTCATGGCACGAGCCGCAGTCATTCGCGACATTGTGCAGCTGATGGCAATTGCTGCAGCCGTCCATCGTGGTTACGTTCTTCGTCTGCTGCATCACATCCATCTTTGCCACATCGCCGTGGCACTCCGCGCACTGAAGCCCGGCCTTCAGGTGGGGCGCGTGACTCCAGTACACCCAGCCGGGAACGCTATAAACGCGCACCCAAGGGATGGATCGGTTCTCGCGAGCGAAGCTGGATAGGTCCTGAATTGCGGGTTTGTCTTTGTCGATTGTCGCATGGCAATTCATGCACACCGCAGTTGATGGCAGCGCGATTGGCTCATCGGGCGAATTCGAGTCGTGACAGAAACCGCAATTTACGGCTGCGGCGGCGTGGGTCTTATGGCTGAAGGGCAGCGGCTGTTTTGGCCCGGCCAGGGCCGAGTCAGAATTCTCGCCCGAAACAGATCCTTGCCCGTTCGGTGCATTTTGAGTTAGACCAACTACCGCCAACAACGTGGTGCTTAGGACGAGTATCGTCACGACGGCCCACTTTCCAGCGTACATCATTATTTAGGCCATACCTTCGAAGGCGAGCAGCTCCTCCACTGCGCGATTCCCTTCCTGCATAGCCTGATTCGTGAAAGCCGCCGCACCCGCATCAGAATTCGCAATCGCCACCCTCCCGAAACGCGTTCGCCCGATCACGTGGGGCCGCTGCTCGGGAGACATCTCCGGATCGCCCAGCATGTCGTAGGTGTATGCGTACCCGTACGGCCAGCGATTCACGGTTATTGCAAGAATGTCGTCAGCCGGATTGAATCCCGCATTACCCAGCATCCGTGATAATTCGTCGCGAATCTTGAATTCAAAATCGGCGAAGCTCATACTAAGCAACTCCTGCGCGCCCAGTCGATTTTGCTCTTTGCGTGGCAATCCCGGATGGTTGGGGTTACGCGTGAGATGAACAACGATCGGTTCGTCTGAAGTCGTCACGCCTTGGTAGTTTCCCACGGTCGTGCCAGGGTCGAGGTTGACACTCGTATAGTACATTCCTGGCGCACTTATCCTCGATACTCCGAGCTTCTGGAAAGCTGTCCAGCGCCGCAATAAGACGTTCGTGTACATCATGGGCACTTTCACTGGATACAGCAGCGCGTCCTTTTGAACCTCCGGGATTTCCGGCATCAGGAATGGGATCAGCTGGTTGTAGCAGGCCATGATGCAGTTCCGGGCACGAACTGCTCGGACCTGTTCCTGCTGCAAGTAAGCGATGCGCACGAGGCTTTCCGTGGATGCGTTGGTTTCGGGATAGGCTGCTAGCGGAGGCACCCCGTCATGAAGCACGCGCACCACCGGGCTGCTGAGGCGAATACGAACGGGCGCGTTCGGCTGATCCAACTGACTATAGTCGACCTTCGTTTGTACGATTGTCGCCATCGTCTGCGGCCCGCCAAATGCCGAGGGGACCAATCGACTGGCTATAAGCCGTGCTATCGAAGCGTTCCCGTCTGGAAAATGGAAAGTGAAGCTTCCTTCGCTATAAAGGGGAGCGAAATCGAGCCCTAACCCGTTGAAACCCGCGGAATGATGTTCCGCGGCTTCAAGGGCAGGCATGGTGTCGACGCGCTTATTGTTTCTGCCACCCATTCCTAAAAAGAACGCGATAGCTTCAGGCGTAATCTTCGCGTATTGCAACAAAAAGTCTTGGTAGCTGATTCGCGCTAACCGAGTCTTCTTTTCATCTACGGTCATCCCTGCCATGTAATCGGGATTTTTGCCGTGCACACGAGCCAGATCTCGTTGGGCGGCCGGGGAGAGCGGAACATTTTCGAACGAGCTCGGGCCCATTTCTCGGCCCCGCCCGCCTCGACCTACGTTGCCCGCAACTAGCCGGTCTTCCAGGAAATGCTCCTTGTCGTAGAAGGTGGCCCCACCAAGGCTATCCAGGTTGTGATTGACGTATTTCGGATAGCTCGCGACATCGATCTCAAGTTCTTTTAGAAGGGATTTCGCCGCGTAACTGTATGGGAACGGCGTCGCAATGCTCATGGTCCCGCCGTAGCCAAGATACGTTCTGCCTCCATAGTGAAACTCGTTGCGCTTAGCGTGGCCTCCGAAATCGTCGTGGTTATCGAGAATAAGGATTTTTTGATTAGGCAGAGCCGTGCGCCAAAAATGCGCGGAGGATAATCCCGAAATACCGCCACCCACGACAACCAGATCGTAGTCCTCCTGGATTTCCGAATCGGCTACTGGGAAAGAAAAATATTTTCCGTCGCGAATCGAATCGAATGAAGCAACTGCTTCCGGATAGTTTCCGCGCAGGCCGTTACGCAACGGAGGATAATTCGCAGGATCGTTGTCAGCCACTGTGGCGGAGGTCGCCTGAGCAGCCGCCTGCGGAGGGCGCAACGCCGTATAGGCGCCGACAATTCCTATTGCCGCGCCTTGAAGGAAATCGCGGCGCTCAATCTGCCTGTTCATCCCAAGTTCTTCAGCACGTCGTTCGAAGTCAGACATTTCTCTTGCTCCTCAGTCTCTACATTCCGCTGCGCCAGACGATCTTGCCACCCACCATCGTCAGAAGCACCTGTGTGGACCCTATCCGGTCAGGCGGGATCTTATACAGGTCCTGCGATAGCACAATCACATCGGCCAGCTTGCCGGGCTCGAGCGAGCCGATGCGGTCTTCCATGAAGTCGGTGTAGGCATTATTGCGCGTATAACCGGCAAGCACTTGATCCAGCGTCAATCTTTGGTTCGGAAAAAATGGCGCGCCTCCGCGGCCGACGCGCATAACGGCGGTTTGCATGATCGGGAACGGATTCAATGACTCAACCGGCCAGTCACTGCCGAGACTAAGAAGCGCTCCATCCGAGATGATGCTCTCCCAAGGCATCGATTCGATGAGCCGGTTCACACCCAAGAGCTTGCCCTGCCCTCCTTGCAAGGTGGGACAACACCAGGGCTGAAACGCCGCGATCACGTGAAGCTGGCCGAGCCGCGGCCAATCCGGCTGCGCAATTGCCTCCATATGCTCGATGCGCCAGCGGCGGTCGCGCGGGCCATCGATTTTCGCGACGTCCTGATATGCATTCAGAACCTCGCGCGTAGAAGCATCGCCAATCGAGTGCGTCATCACCTGATAGCCGAGCTTGTCAAGCACGAGGTAATCGTGCTCCAACATCGCGGGGGGATAAAGCGGTGTGCCTTTGTAGTCTCCCAGTCCGACATACGGCTGCAGCAGCGCTGCACTGTGGTCTTCGATCACACCGTCTGCGAAAAACTTGATTAGGCCGGCACGAACCCAGTTGTCAGAACGCGGATAAAGCCGTCGCCCTTCGGCGAAGTCCGCCAGTTCTTGCGAAGAAAGCGTGTGGCGGACGCCGACGTCCTCAGCGAAAGCGTGCGTCGTGCGTACCGTCAGCTCGCCGCGACGTGCCAGTTCCGCATAGAGGCTCATCTGCTCGAGATCGCCTGTCGCGCAAATCACGGATGTAACGCCGTGCTGGTTGGCGAAGGCAAGTCCGACGCGCAGTTTTGCAAGTTGGTCTGCGCGGGGGATCTGGAACTTTCGGAGAACCAGAACTTTGGCGCCTTCCTCCAACAGTCCCGTCGGTTCACCGGCACTATCGCGGACGATCGTGCCCTGAACATCTCCCGTAGGATCCGGAGTGTTGCGCGTGATGCCCGCCAACTCCAGCGCTTTTGAGTTGGCCCACAGATCGTGGGCATCGCCGGAAATCAGCGCAACCGGACGATCAGGAAAAGCCGCATCCAGAAGCTGGCGAGGCGTTGCGCCGAGCGATGGGACGTAACCGTAATCTCCCCAAATCCAACCAGAACCCGGATGCGCCGCGCCGTAGTCCTGCAGCACCTTGTGGATCTCATCAGCGCTTCTTGCGCCGCGAAGCTGCAAACCAGTGAGGCTGTAGCTTCCCCACAAGAAGTGGACGTGGTCGTCAATAATTCCCGGCATGGCCATTCGACCAGCAAGGTCAATGACGTTCGTGTCTGGCCCACGATATTGCGCGAGATCTTGATCGCTTCCGACCGCCAGGATCCGGCCTCCGCTGACCGCCACAGCCTCGGCCCAAGGGTTCCCAGGATCACTGGTAAAGATGCGTCCATTGGTAAGCAGAAGTTCAGCGGGCTTCTTCTGCTGGGCTGATGCAGAAAATGAACAAAGAGAAGCACAGCAAAGTGTGGCAAGCAGTAGAGCTGAAACGTGGCGCATACCAGGCCCCCCCTTAACCGTCGCTGCGCTGAGTTAGAAGTGGTTCCGCTCGTCTTTCCAGTTGTTCTTCCACTGCACGATGCGCCGCAAGAATGGCCGCGTCCGTGTGGGGACTCGCCTCGGAATCGGAATTCGCAATGGAGATCAATCCGAAAGGCTTGCGCGCGATCACGCAAGGTCTTTGATCCGATTCGGTAAAGACCCATTCGACCGGGTCGTATAAGCTGTTGTAGGTGTAGGCATAGCCGTGTGGCCAACGATTTACTGTGATCGCCAAAATATCCTGCGCGGGATCGAATCCGCCGGGTCCTAAAGTCCGACCCAATTGATCCCGAATATTTCTTTCGAAGGTCTCGAATGGTGTCTGGAAGAGTTGGAACCGCCCGAGCCAATGTTGCTTCTTCCTTGGAAGGCCCGGCACGCTCATGAATTTCGCCATGCGCAGAACGATCGGTTCTTCTGGAGTCTGGGGAAACTGCAGGTCCCCCAGACTCACCGCCTCAGCTAACGAGACTTCCGAATGGAACATAGTCGGCGCACTAACTGAACGAATTCCCAATTTCTGAAAAGAATTCCAATTGCGTATCACGACGTTTGTGTAGACCAGCGGACCTTTCACACCGTACCCCAAGGCTTCCTTCTGCTTGTCGGGAATCCCTGGCACGATATACGGAATAAACATATTCCAAGAAGCCATTACGCAGCCGCGTCCCCAAACCTTGTAGGCCTTACCCTTGCGAACGTAGGTGACCCATACGCCTCGTGCGCTCCCAACCTCGCCATCATGCTGAGCGTTGACGACGGTGCTATTGAGGCGAATACGAGCCGATTGATTTGGCCGATCGAGCACTTCATATTTGACTTGGGCGGTACCGGCGCTCTCCATCGTTGTTCCTGGAAGGGCATCCGGCAGCAGCCAACGTACGAGCAGGCGAGCAATCGTTGCGTTACCGTCCGGAAAATGAACGGACGGCCGCTCTGGAATGCCGGGTGCTTCTCGCCCTTCTCCTTGTCGCCCGTGCATTCCTCCGGGCATGTCACTGAGCACTCCACGGGGTGTCGGCTCCAGCTTCATGCCCGAAAAGCCGGGCGATCCCATTTGCCAAGCAAAAAGCGCAGGTAGAGCGTCGGCACCAACACAGAAAACTCCTTCTCCGGTGCCGCGAACGAACCAGAGTACCTGCTTATCGACCTTCGCCACATTCAGCAGAAAATCCTGATAACTCATCTTCGCGAGCTGCGCTTTTTTTTCTGCGGAGGTCAAACCCGGCATATAGTCAGGCTGATTGGGATTCTGAATGCGTAGAAAATCTTGTTTCGCTGCATCTGAAAGAGGTGTTTTGGCCACAAAGTCTCCCCAAGCAGCTCCGCCTCGACCACCTCTACCTCCTCCACCTCCAGACCCGGGACCTCTGCCTCTGCCTCCCGCCATGGTGACAAGACGATCCACACCCCACGTTTCCTTATCGAAAAAGTACCCGCTGCCGAGAAGACCGAAAGATGAATACAAGTTGCGGTTGCTGGCGTTCGCTGCCAAATAGCGGTCGAGATCGATTCCAATTCTCTGCAAGAGGTCCTGCGCCGGTTGGTTGTAGTGATCAGGGGATTCAATGTCCAGCGTTCCGCCATTCAAAACCAAGGTCCTGCCGTTGTAATGAAACTCGTTTCGCTTGGCGTGGCCACCGAAATCGTCGTGGTTGTCGAGCACAAGAACACTCGCGGAACGTCCCATATTCAAAAGGAAAAAATGGGCCGTCGCCAACCCGCTGATCCCGCCTCCGACCACTACCAAGTCATACGTCTCCTTGGTATCTTCGGCATCGGCCAGGTTCCAACCTTGGTCCCGCATTTGGTGACCGACTTCGAAAGATCCAGGGTGGCTGCCACGCATACCAGTCAACGTCGGAGGATAATAGCGCGGGTCGTCCTGATCAATTCCCTGCGCGAGCATGGAGTCCTGCGCCGACGGGTCTGGACCCATCCCCATCGGCGGCGTCGGACCACCACTCCAGTCGGGTGGTGTGGTCTTAGTCTGCCCCGCAGCCGCAGGCACCGCAGCGCCGATCGCCGCTGCCGTCGCCCCTTCCAGGAAATCCCTTCGGCTGATGGGACGATCCATGCCGAGTTCACGGTCTTTCTTATCCACGTTGATTCTCCTAGAAGGTGTAACGCAGCGAAAATTGCATGACCCGCGGCGTGCTTAGTGTGCTGCTGTAGTTGCCCAAGCTTCCACTACTAGAGACTGTTTGCAGCGAGTTGACGTCGAAGCGAACACTGTTTGTAGCGTTGAAGGCTTCCCAACGGAACTCCACCGCTTGACCTTCGCGAACCTGCCAGCTCTTGGAGAGTGCAGTGTCGATATCAAACACCCCTGCACCCCGCAAATTATTCCTGGAGCCGACTTCGCCAGCGTACGGCCGCCGCCAAGGAGTGCCAGTTGTCAAATCATTTTGCAGCGTAGTTGGGCTTTGAAATACCCTCGGTATACCCGAGGAGGTGTAATAAAGGCCTGTTTCGATCGGCGCTGTCTGGACACAATAGCTACGATAATCCCAGTTTGTCGTCCAGCCCGGTCCGCAACTGACGCTGAAAGGTAATCCGCTCGTCCAACGGTTTAGCCCCGAAAACTGCCATCCACCTATCAGCGCTTGCAGAACACCGTGTGCCCCTCCAGCGAATGCTTGCCCGTGACCAAACGGCAGGTTATAGACCCAATCTATGGTCACGTCGTTGCGGATGTCGAAATCTGAAGGGCCATAGTTCAACCCAGGAAGCCAAGCATCGACGATGTGGCTGTGCGAGCTGCCGCCAGTCAGGGTTGCTCGCGTAGCATCAGAGCCCATATCAAGTGACTTCCCGAACGTATAGCTGAAATCGACTTGCAGACCGTGGCTAACCGGATGTTTCAGGACGAACTGGAAAGCGCTGTAGTTACTTACGCCGATCGTATCCCAGGAGTAGAGCGACGAATACTGCAGCGGCCAATAGCGGCTGTAAGCCCCAGGGGTCCCGCCACAGGGATAGTTGCCGCCTGAAAACAAAGGCATACAGAGCGCATCAAGCGTTCCGATTCCACCGATTTCGTTACCCTCCGCGCGCTCCTGTTTCCAGAGATACTGATAGATGTTTTGCGTCGCGCTCTGCACTTGGCCGTCCGGCGCCATCCCGGCTGCCGCCGGAAACATATCCTCCCAGTAAGCGATCGGCGCCACTGTAGTCTCGCCTTGGTCGTAGGCCTGCGAAAGTAGCTTGGCTGCTCCGTAATAATCCATCTTCGAAGCCGGATCGACCAAATCCAGAGGCTGGGCTAGGTCGGTTTGCTGCAAAAGGTTCCGACCAAACGTACCGACGTAGTCGAACTCCGCCGTGAAACCGCCTGAGATTTGCCTTTGAAACGATAGATCCACGTTGAACGAGTACGGTGTTTTCAAAGCGTCGTCAATTCCTCGCGCAATCTCAAATCCGGATCCGTAGATGGCTTCCGGCGGAGTAACCGGATACTGTTGTGTACTCGGAGCGGGAGTAATCGGCGTAGGTAAATTTGTGGGAATGCACGTTATGCAGGTAAACCGGGGCGCATCGTCCACTGTCCAAATATTCTGCGGGGTCGTAACCGTGCTTGTGAGCCCAAATGACCCGTTTTGGCTGAACGACGCTGCAATAGCGGGACCATAGTGGTCGTAGTACATGCCAAAGCCAGCCCGGATGGCCGACTTGCCCGGCCCGCCAAATAGCTTGGCAAAGGGACCAGCTCCGGTAGGCGAATAGGCGATTGCCAGGCGGGGAGCAAAATTGAGCGTGTTCATCGGCCAGTAAGGCTTGCCGCCGTTGGCGTTGCCGGACGGCGCAAACGTGAAGGGCGGTTGCACGCTGTTGCCCAACGCCGCCTGTTCCTTCCGCGTCAGAAACCACTGGTTCATATTTACTGTTGGCGCGACTTGTTGTCCGTGTACTTCGTAAGGGGTCTGCTGCAAGCTGTGCCGCACGCCATAAGTCAGCGTGAAGTTCGGCGTAACTCGCCACTGGTCCTGTATATACCACTCGAACTCGTTCTCGCGGAAATCACGGGGAATGATGGAACCGAGTGGCAGGAGAGTCGAACTCTGCCCACCCTTTGCAACTTGGTAGTTGTTATTGTAGTTGAGCAGGCTGATTATCCCTGTGAGCGCCATGATGTCATCGTCGTATGACGTTCTAAACGATGAAGCAACTACGGGGTAGCCGAACGACGTTGGATCGAGATCCGTGGGCGAACCTTCTTCACCCAAATCTGAGATTGCCGCTGCATACAGTAAGCCGATTCCCATGGAACCGGAATCGTACGAGGTGCTGTTCGACGTGGTATCGATTCCCATCAATTCGTAATTGCCTCCGAATTCGATGGTGTGCGAGCCTTTGACCCAGGTGAAGTCGTCCACGAAATTGTTCACGGGTACGTGCAATATGCTCGTGCTGGTTTCGGCAAAGGGCGGACTCACTCCGTTGCCAAAACTCACGTACGAGTTGTTTCCGAGCCCTTGGTTCGCCTGCGTCTCCATCGTGTAGCCGTAGCGAAAATTGTTCACCTTACTAGCGGAAATCATCCATGTATCGCCCACAGCAACGCCGTTCGCGTGGGTTACCTGGGCTGTGCTCGGTGCCTGCCCCGGAAACTCAGGAACACCCGCCTGCACGTCACGCTGGTAATTCCCCCGTATAAAAAGGTGATTCGTATTGCTCAGAGCATAATCGAGCTTTGCGATCGTCGTATTAAGGTGCCCTGGATCGGGTGCCGAGAAGGTAAAAGCTTCGGTGTTCAATCCATCGCCTGTCGCTGTGCTATTGGGACCAGGGTACGTCTTCAGGACGGTGAGCGCGTTTGGATTATCGCCGGGGCCCCAAGGACATGTACCGTTGGAGGTGCATTGCGGGTCCATGCCAGCGATTTGGCTGGGGCTCAAACTAACCACGGTATTGCCGGTCGTGTAGTATTGGATTGTTCCCGCTGTAAATGAACCGGTAGGCACAGTGCGCGTAACCTGCTGGTTTTCGGATGTGCGCTGCCCTTCGTAATTCGCAAAGAAGAACAGCTTGTTTTTCTTGATAGGCCCACCCAAGGACGCGCCGAATGTATTTCGGATCAGTTCACCAGGTTTATTTGGCAGTCCTGATTTATACTGGCTCAATTTATTAAACCAATCGTTAGCGGCAAAGGCGGTGTTGCGGTTGTATTCATAAGCGCTGCCATGGAAGTTATTCGTGCCGCTCTTTGTCATCATTACGACCTGAGCCCCTGCCGAGCGGCCCGTGTCGGCGTTTGAATCTGTCGTGGTAACGCGAAATTCTTCGACCGAGTCCAGAGTCGATCGCAGAACCCCGGTGAAAGCCAAGCCGTAGAGCTCGTCGTTATCATCCACACCATCCAGCGTCACGTTGCTCTGGTCCGACCTCGTGCCGGAGACAGCTCCGGTTCGGCTGTCGGAAGTAGTATTCACTTGCCTGCCTAAGTACAAAACTCCCGGTTGCAAGCTCAGCAGATCGGGGACGTTGCGACCCTCCATGGGCAGCGCTTGGATCGTCGCGTTGTTCACGGCATTGCCGAGTGTTGCGTCGGTGGTATTCAACGTAACTGCCTGCGCCGACACAGTGACCGTTTCCGTGGCTTGGCCGACCTGGAGCTGCACGTTGTCCGTCGCCGGCAGATTAACGAGCAGTTGCAGGTTGGGCTGCGAGTATGTGCTAAAGCCACTGGCGGAAACTGTGAGCGTATATGTACCCGGCGTGAGGGACTGGAATTCGTACTGCCCCTGCGAATTACTGTGTACAGATACCGTGGTGCCAACACTCGGATTGCTTAGAACAACCAGCGCATTCGGAATCAGAGCTCCCGTCGTATCGGTCACGCTTCCGACAAGTGATGTTGTCGCGGCCTGCCCGTAGAGTGCCGCTGTCAACGCCAAAAACAAAAAAGGTGAAAGTAGCCTCTTGCCCATGTCCACGACCTCCGTGGTTGCCAGCTGAAAATGGTGCGTCCGCAGCGCTCCCCAAGCGCGAGACGAACCCTGGAAAACAAGCGGCCCACCCAGGCCACAAACATTGCGCATAACATTACGAGAAATTAAGCACGTTCGAGAAACGCCGGAAGTCTGCGGTAACTCCGTAAAGTTGTCAAGAAGAAATTCCCGATGCAAACGAGCGGTTTTGTGGATTGGACCGCACTATCGCCGCGAGGTACACATAGGAGGCGCAGGTTGAATCACTAGGGACCACCCTCTCGTGGGCCGCGCCTTAGGAATTCACGACTTTACTTGAATAGGTAAAGCCTATAGTCTTTCGCGGCAGTCAGGGTTTCCGCGAAGGCAATTTGCGAGGCGGAGCAAACGGATGGAATCTGCGGCAACGTCTACAATCGAAGAACCTCGAAGTGCGCCGGGATTCGTTCAGGGACTCGGATTGTTCGACGCCAGCACGATAGTTATGAGGTCGATGATAGGTTCCGGGATTTTCATCGTCGCACCTGAGATTGCACGCGGTTTGACCATCGTCGCTTTGGGGACACCGGTGTTCCTCTTTTGGCGTAATCGCGCGGAAAACAAAGCCGCAGCTGTCACAATGTCCTCCCCATCGGCCAACTAAGTCGAGTATCAGTTTCGCGGGAGCTCCGCGTGCTCCCTGGCACGTTTCACCGGGTGCGCAAGCGTCGAAGTTTCTAGCGGGAGGCACGCATTCAATTTCGTGATCGTACCCATTTACGGGAGATGGCTTGACAGTAGCGAAACAACTGGTGTAATCAGCGCTGTGAGATTATATCCCTTCGCAATTTTGGTAGGCTTGGCTGCGGGAGCACCAAAGGCGAGGGCTCGGGGCGAAGACGCTGTAAGCAGCACAAACTACGCTGACCTTCCTAGGAGTCACTCGATGACTAGCTTGCACTGTGCGGAAATCTTGGAAGCCCGGAATGAGCCTTGCCATCGGCGGTTACGGCAGGTGCTGGCAACATTGGCTCTTCTTCTGCTCGCCGCCTCCTTGCTTCGCGCGCAAAACGCGAATGGTCGAATCTTCGGCACTATCACGGACACGCAGGGATTAGGAGTGCCCGGCGCCAACGTCACGATCACCAACGTCGGCACGGGCGTGAACTGGACCTCAGTTTCCGGGAGCGATGGCTCTTACCATGTCGATGATCTGCCGATTGGCAATTACACCGTCACGGCCGAGCACTCCGGGTTCATCAAGACCGTCACCGCATCCGAATCTCTCGAAATCAACCAGTCGCTGATGATTCCGGTCCAGTTGAAAGTCGGCGAGGTCACCGAAACCGTTACAGTGAATGCCAATGCTTCACAGGTCGAGACGGAGGTACCCACCATCGGTGGCACGGTCACCGGAGCACCCGTTGAATCGCTTCCGCTCAATGGTCGCAATACCTTGACGTTGGCTCTTACTCAACCGGGTGTTGTTCCCACGCCGGGAGCAGCCACTAGCAGTTCAAGCTTCAGCATCTCCGGCGGGCGCCCCGATTCAGTTCTTTATCTGTTCGACGGCGGCATCAACAACAGCGTCACGGGGAACGACGTCGTCTTCAATCCCAACCCTGATACCGTCGCGGAATTTCGCATCCTCGAAAACAACTATACCGCTGAGTACGGGCATAGCGCCGGCGGCGTCGTCAGCGTAGTGTCGAAGTCGGGCACCAATCAATTTCACGGCAGCGCGTTCGATTATCTGCGGAACACGGATCTCGATGCGAATACGTTTTTCAACAAGGAACAACCTGCTCTTGGCAACGGCCCCGTTCTGCCCCGCTCGATCCTCCGCCGCAATCAATTTGGTGGCACCGTGGGCGGTCCAATCTACAAAGATAAGATCTTTTTCTTCTTTGGCTATCAAGGCCAACGACAGACACAAACTGAGACCGGCGAGGCCATCACCGTTTATACGCCCGCCGAGCTGGCAGGAGACTTCTCCCAAGCAGATAATGGCTCCGCGGACTCAAACGTAGCAACGTTTCTCCAGCACTATCCCTATTTCCAACCGGACGGCGCGCAAGCCCAATACGCCGTCATAGATCCCTCCAGAATCGATCCCGTCGCCCAAGCCTACATCAAAGCTGGACTGATACCCACATCGCCCAGCGGGACCTTGCAACCTACTGGGAACCCTACGGCGAACGACGACCAATATACCGGGCGCCTTGATTATTACGCGTCGAGTAAGGATCGGATTGCCGCTTCCGTCGGTCACGATAAAGCTACCTCACTGAGCCCTTTTTCGTTTTCCGGTGGCTCCCCAGACGTTCCTGGTTACGGATCGAGTAGTCCTACCGTTAATTCCTTCCTGAATCTATCGTGGACTAGAACATTTTCGGCGAATACGTTGAATGAGGCCCGCGCTGTTGCGGAGCGCTATTACAGCACCTCGCTCGCCGCCGGCAATCCGCCCTCCGGTTCTACGCTTGGCGTCGAGATTAACTCTGACGATTATTTCGCCCCTCCCGAACTCGCGTTTGACGATAGCGGGCTGCAGACCGGATACAACCCGAACGTCCCCCGTCTGAAAGCGGATACTACTCTCTCCTTCTCCGACATGCTTACCCGCGTTCAGGGACACAACACTTGGAAGTTCGGTGCCTCGATTGCCTACGTTCGAGAGCGCTCTACGTATACCTATCAAACGAACGGGCAGTTCGAATTTGCCGGCTCCGAAACGGATATTGGGTCCGGTAACGACCTCGCCGACTTCCTGCTTGGTTTGCCGGACTATTTTTACGAGTATTCAAAGGGGGTCAACGGCGAAGAGCAAAAGCAGTGGGCAGCCTTTGCCGAAGATCAGTGGCAGGTAACGCCAAAACTCACCCTCACCATGGGACTTCGTTACGAGTATTACAGCCCCGAAACCGATCCTTCAGGTCAGACTTTCTCTTTCATCAAAGGTCTCCAATCCCAGAGATTCGTAAACGCGCCGCCGGGCTTGGTCGTGCCCGGCGACCCTGGAGCGCCGAAAGGGTGGTACTTCCCCGACTATTTGGACTGGGCGCCACGGTTTGGCTTTGCGTGGGATCCGAAAGGCGACGGCAGGACTAGCATCCGCGGCGGAGCCGGTGTCTTCTATGATTCTCTCAATGGTTGGATGGCAGACTGGGACGATGACGTACAGCCCTGGTGGCCTGGCGCCAATCTTACCTATTCCTTTAGCGAGATTCCCGCCGACGGACCGGCCGGAATCATGGAGCAGCCTTACCAAACCGCCTGCGTCAATCTGCAGGCTGACGGAAGCTGCCCGGGACCTTATGGTTCCGGCGACCCATTTCCTACTAAGCCGCCTCCCCGGAACCTCGATTTTGCCGCAGAGGGCTATCTTCCCTTCGGAACGGGCATATATTTCGTTAACCCTCATTTACGGACTCCCTACATTTACCAATATAATTTCAGCATTCAGCGCCAACTCGCTCCCAACCTGATGGCCGAAGTCGGATACGTCGGGAGCTTAACCCATCACGAAATCACCTGGACAGACGAAAATCCCATTGTGCCTTCCACGTGTTCCTCCGGAACCTGCCAACGTCTCGTCAATGAAGAGCTCGGACTTAACCCTTCTTCGGACGGGTATGCCGCAATGATTTACTTCGACGGATTGATCCACGGCAACTACAATGCTCTCGAAGTCAGCCTCACCAAGCGGAATGGCAAAATCCACAATTTCGGGTCGACATTTTTCACTCTCGGCGATACCTGGTCGCACAACCTCGATAATGGTTCCGAATGGAACTCGCCCAATAGCACATCCGAGGTTTATTTCCCCTTCGCCGATCGCAACGCTGAGTACGGCAACGCGGACATCAATCTTGGTAACCGCGTCGTTTTCAGTGGCGGCTGGACTTTGCCATTCGACGATTGGTGGGCCAACGCTCCTAAGAGATTGACCAGTGGCTGGACTCTTTCTCCCTTCCTCACCTGGCAGGAGGGCTCGCCGATCGATATGTCCGTCTATTCTGCGGGCTACATACCGGAGAGTGATCCTGGTCCGTCAGGATACGGCGACCGTGAAGACGTTCGCCCCGACGAGCTAGTCTCCCCTGTGAAGACCTACGACCCACGCAAGATTGAAACGATTGAGAGCGGCGCAGGAAAATCCATCACAGGCAACTTCTACTTTAGCCCCGCCGATTTTGCGCTCGATCCCTGCGTGGGAGCCGGAACCTGCCCTCTCGGATTCTACGGCACCTATCGGCGAAACAGCCTCTCCGGCCCCGGCTATGCGAATCTCGACCTCGCACTTGAGAAAGATGTTCCCATCACAGAGAGCAAGAAATTAGGATTCCGTGTAGAAGCCTTCAACCTGTTCAACCACGCCGAATTCGTTAACCCGGGAAGCACAAGAGTCAGTTCCGGAACGTTTGGTGTCATTTCAAAGACCTTGGATCCCAGAATCATGCAAGCGGCGCTGCGCTTTACGTTTTGATTCGCAGTCCCAAGCTGCTATCAAACAGGCGGTGCGAGTCGCTTCGCGCCGCCTGTGCCCAAGCCAGGAGCGTCGACTCCGACCGCCGAACCCGGTTTTGAATAATCCGAAGGGGGACTTATGGACGAACTTCACGACAGCAAGCTTGGAATGCGCTGCCCGATCAGCCGCCGCGACTTCTTAAATGGCGTAGCTATAGCTGTCGGGGCGGGAATGCTCGCGGATAACTGTGCGTTCGCATCCATGGCGGTGAGTGAACAGGGGTCCGCAGTCCCGACTGTGCCGCCGCTCGGAAAAGGTGCGGACGCTTCCTCGCAGGAGGCGCTGCTCTCGCAAGGCATCACACCTTCCGATCCTCGGTATTACCCGCCGACTTTGGCGCAGATGCGTGGCAATCATCCCGGCTCATTTGAAATCCCCCATTCCACGCGCGACGGCGGTTTCTGGAAAGGAACCGCCAAGCCTCAGTCCACAGGTGAAACGTATGACTTGGTCGTCGTTGGAGCCGGCATTAGCGGATTGGCAGCCGCGTACTTCTTCCGCTCTCACGCCGGCCCTTCGGCACGAATTCTTATCCTCGACAACCACGACGATTTTGGCGGCCACGCCAAGCGCAATGAATTTCATATCAATGGACGGATGCTCTTGATGAACGGCGGCACAATGGGCATCGAATCGCCATTTGATTACAGTCCGGAAGCTGCTGGTCTCTTCTCTGACTTGGGCATTGATCCGCCAGCGCTCGAAGCTAAGTGTGCCAAGCCCACTTTCTACCGTTCGATGGGTCTTAAGTCAGGCGTCTTCTTCGACAAGGAAACATTCGGCGAGGACCGGTTGGTGATCGGCGAGCCGGGCGGCTATCGGCGTCAGCCGCCCGATCCTGCAGCGTGGGAGACCTTCCTGAAAAATACCCCGCTCTCGCCGGAGGTACAGCGCGACATCGTTCGGATCGAAACAGACGCTACAGATTACATGCCGGGCATGACTGAATTGCAAAAGAAACAGCGCCTCGCTCACATGAGCTATAAAGATTATTTGCTTAATTTCGTGAAGGTACATCCGGACGTAATCTCCTTCTATCAGACGAGCACATGGGGGCTTTACGGTGTTGGTATCGACGCCGTTTCGGCGCTTGATCTTTGGGCCGAGGGCCGGCCGGGATTCCAAGGTCTCAACTTGCGCAGAGCTCCCGAAGATGGCTTCCTCCTGAGCTTCACCGCTGCGGGCGAAGTCGTTCCCAAGAAACCGTATGCTTTCCACTATCCCGACGGAAACGCCTCAGTCGCTCGCCTGCTGACGCGCTCTCTGGTTCCGGACTCCGCGCCCGGCCACACTGCGGAAGACATTGTCACCGCAAAATTTGATTACAGCCGCCTGGACCGCGATGGTTCACAGGTCCGCATTCGCCTCAACAGCCCCGTTGTCCGGGCGCGGCATATCGGCGATCCCTCCACAGCCAAGGAAGTCGAGGTCGCCTACGCGCAGCAAGGCAAGGTCTATTCGGTGCGGGGTAAGGTCGTCGTCATGGCCTGCTATAACGCGATGGTCCCGTTCGTCTGTCCGGAAATCCCAGCGGAGCAAAAGGAAGCTCTCGAATACGGCAGTAAAGTGCCGCTGATCTATACGACGGTTGCGATCAGAAACTGGAAAGCCTTCGAAAAGCTCGGAATTCAGAACGTCTCTTGTCCTGGCATGTACCACAACAGCGTCGGGCTGAATTCGGTCGTGGATATCGGCGACTACACCAGCCCCAAGTCGCCTGACGAGCCGATCCTCTTGCACATGTTGCGTACTCCTTGTCACCCGGGCTTGTCGGCGCGCGACCAGCAACGCGCTGGCCGCTATGAATTGTTCGGTACATCCTTCGAAACATTCGAGCGTAATATTCGCGCGCAACTTGCGCGAGTTCTGGGGCCCGGCGGTTTCGATCCTGCGCAAGACATCGCCGCGATCACAGTCAACCGTTGGTCGCACGGCTACGCCTACGAATACACGCCTTTGTGGGATCCGGGATGGCCTGCGGGAGAACAACCATGCGAGATCGGCCGCAAGCGCTTCGGACGTATCGCGATCGCGAATTCTGACGCAGCCGCCGCTGCCTACACCGACCAAGCTATTAATCAGGCCTATCGTGCCGTCAATGAGTTGGTGGCGCTCGAAAGCAAACAGGAGGCTGTCACGTTCGCAAGAGCTGCTTCCCTCAGCGTGTAATTTTGGCTTTCTGTCTGCGTACGCAGTGCCATCATGTCGTCGGCTCGTTCATCAATTATTCCGCATATCCGAGAGGACTCTCATGGGGGGAAATAACGAAAATCGCGACGCCAGCAAGGGATGTCCAATCACCCGTCGCGATTTTTTAAACGGTGTAGCCGTTGGCGTGGGGCTCGTTGCCGGAGTCTCTGGCAGCGCATTCGCCGCAGGGCCCGATGGGATGGCCTCGGCGTTGGCATCCGAAAAAGGGGCCGACGCCAGCGATCAGGAGTATTTCCTTTCCAAGGGAATCACCCAACAAGACGCCCGCTACTACCCTCCCGACCTTACCGGCATGATGCGCGGTGAACACCCCGGTTCATTTGAGGCCATGCACCTGCTTCGCGACCACGATTTCTGGAGCAACACCGGAAACATCGAAGACACTGGCGAGACTTACGATCTGGTGGTCATCGGCGGCGGCATCAGCGGACTCGCCGCCGCCTATTTCTTCCGTAAATTCACCGGGGAAGACGCCCGCATCCTGATCCTCGACAACCATGACGATTTCGGCGGGCACGCCAAGCGCAACGAGTTCCACTCTAACGGCAAGCTGCTTCTCGGCTACGGCGGCACGCAGTCTATTGAGGCCCCGGGACGTTATAGCCAGCAAGCCATCGGCCTTTTGAAGGAATTGGGAATCGACGTCAGCCGCTTTTATAAAGATTTCGACCGTAATCTCTATTCCTCTTTTGGCCTGCGTGAAGCGACGTTCTTTGACCGCGAAACGTTCGGTACGGACCGCCTCATTCCCGGCGTTGAGATCAACAATTCTGCGTCCTCCGGGGAAATTTCCGCACCGCTGATTGATCAAATGCCGATCGCTCCGGAAGCAAAGCGTGATCTGGTGAGACTGCAAAACGACGCCGTTAACTATCTCCCGGGGCTCGCCGGCGACCAACTTCGTGCAAAGTTGATCAAAACGAGTTACAAAGATTTTCTCCTGAAAGACGCGAAAGTCCATCCGGATATCGTCAAACTCTACCAACAGGCGCCGCACGATCTCTATTGCCTCGGAATTGACGCGGTCCCGGCTCTGAGTTGCCATTACATGGGCTACCCCGGTTTCAAGGGCATTCCCATGCCGCAGACAGGCCGACACGGAGAGGAAGAGCCTTACATCTTCCACTTCCCCGATGGCAACTCTTCCATTGCTCGCTTGTTGGTTCGCTCGCTTGTTCCCGGCTCAGCTCCCGGTCGCACCATGGAAGACATCGTCACCGCGAAGATGGACTATACGCGCCTCGATCGCGCTGAGAATCGCGTGCGTATTCGTCTGAACAGCACCGGCGTGCGAGCGAGAAATATCTCCAACGAGCGGGGCGATGCCGCCGAAGGGAGGGAAGTCGAAGTTGCGTATTTCCACCAAGGCAAGTTGTATCGCGTCCGCGGCAGCTTCTGCGTGATGGGATGCTACAACTGCGTCGTTCCTTACCTTTGCCCTGAGATGCCGGCCTCGCAAAAAGAAGCCCTCTCCTACGCCGTGAAAGAGCCCCTTGTCTACACCAATGTGCAAATCAGGAATTGGGCGGCCTTTCAAAAGCTAGGCATTAGCTCCGCTTATTGTCCGGGCGGCTATTTTGCCAACCTCGACTTAGATTTCCCGGTTTCGATTGGTGATTATCAATACCCCAGTTCACCCGAGGAGTCCTGCATCGTTCATGTGCTTCGCACGCCCTGTAAGCCGGGGCTGTCCTCCAAGGAACAATATAAAGCGGGTCATTGGGAGCTTTTCCAGACCCCGTTCGCGACTTTTGAAGCGAACGTCCGCGACCTGTTTGGCCGCGTTCTGGGTCCCGGTGGGTTTGATCCCGATCGAGACATCCTTGCAATCACCGTAAACCGCTGGCCGCACGGCTACGCATACGAGTACAACCCCCTGTTCGAGCCTCTCGACCGACCGCAGTCGCAGCGCCCTTGCGTGATCGGGCGTAAGCCGTTTGGCCGCATCACCATCGCCAACTCCGATTCTGACGGTCACGCATATACGAATATCGCCATCGATCAAGGTTATCGCGCCGTTCAGGAAATCGTCGCGATGAGAAACCAGAACGCCTCCGCAGCCGCCGCGATTTCGGAAGACGCGCTGAACATCTGATTCGCTTTCGATCGTCGATTGGAGTTCCTTGGTAAACATGTCAGGTCGCAGCGTAACCTCCCCACACCAGGCTAACTATTGGCTGACCGACGCTGACATACCCTCGGGTAGCGAAGGTCCTTTGCCTGATCGTGCTGATGTCGCGGTGATCGGCGCGGGATTTACCGGATTATCTGCTGCACTTTTTCTCGCGAAGCGCGGGATTCGCGTCGTCGTTCTCGAAGCACGGACCATTGGCTGGGGAGCGAGTTCGCGAAACGGCGGTATGGTGCTGACAGGCCTCAAGCTCCGCGTGGAGTCTATCGCACGTCTCTACGGCTCCGACGCTGCAAAGCGAATGTATAGGGCTTCCGTGGCCTCGATCGATCGCGTCGAGGAAATTGTTCGCGACGAAAACATCGGCTGCAATTTTTGTAGGTGCGGTCATTTGGAGGTCGCCTGCAAACCCTCTCACTTTGCCGATTACGCTCGTTCCGCCGAGTTTATCGCACGTGAATTCGATCATCGGTTGCGCATCGTCGAACGCAATGAACTCTCGCAGGAGATCGGTTCGAATATTTACTTCGGGGGGCTCGTCGATGAAACGAGCGGCGGCCTGCAACCGGCTCGATATGTGGCGGGATTAGCCAGAGCGGCTTTGAAACACGGAGCAGCCATTCACGAAAACTCTCCAGTCAAAGAAGTGCGGCGGGTTTTCCTCGATGGCGAAGCGGCTTTCACATTGGCTTTATCCCACGGCCGGTTGTTCGCCCGCCGAGTTTTCGTCGCAAGCGGTGCTTACACCTCGTCGTTTGTTCCGGAATTGCGTAAGAAAATCATTCGGATCGGGTCGTATATTGTTGCCACCAAGCCGCTTTCTGAAGCATTGGCGCGCGAACTTAGCCCTCGCAACCGAATGATCTATGATTCGAGGCATTTCCTTCACTACTTTCGCCTCGCGCCCGATAACCGGATGCTTTTCGGCGGCCGCGCTGCCTTTCTCCCCGAAACGCGAGGCCGCGTGCTGCACAGCGCCGAAATCTTGCGTGCCGATATGGTCAAAACCTTTCCTCAACTCAGCCAAACCCCGGTGGAATATGTATGGGGCGGAACGCTCGATTTTTGCTTCGACACAATGCCCCATGCCAGTTTTGATGCCGGACTTTATTACGTTCTGGGTTTTGCGGGACACGGCGTCGCGATGGCCACTTACCTTGGCACGCAAATGGCTAAAGCGATCGCCGGCGCCGCTGAAGAACAGCCCTTCAAAGAAATCCCATTCCCCAACGCTCCGCATGGCCTGCGTGGCCGCTGGCCCTTTTTGCTTCCCGCAGCGGGCGCGTTTTACAAAGTTCTTGATTGGGTTAGCTAACGAAAGTCCGCGCAACTCGGAGAATGCCGACGACTCCCAAGCTCACCGATACTTATCAATCCCCGCCCAGCGCCGGCCTTCGGCACATCGGATTCATTCCGCTGCTCGCGGTCTTCTACGGGTACACGGCGGGCGGCCCCTTCGGCTATGAAGCGATTTTCAAAAGCTCCGGTCCAGGCATGGGCGTTCTGTTTCTCGCCGTCGTCCCCTTCTTTTGGTGCGTTCCGATTGGGCTTGCTTCGGCAGAACTCAATAGCATTCTTCCCGTACAAGGCGGCTTCTATCGCTGGAGCCGTGCTGCCTTTGGCGACTTCTGGGGATTTCAGTGCGGCTGGTAGAACTGGACCGGCACGTTCCTCCTAAACTCGCTCTACGGTGTGATGGCCATGGCTTATCTGGCGGATTATCTGCCCTGGCTGCACGGCTACACGAAATGGGCGGGAGCTTGCCTTGTGCTTTGCCTACTGGCGTATCTCAATGCGCGCGGAATACAAATAGCTGGGTGGGTTTCGGTAGCGCTGCTGATCGCGGTTCTGATTCCCGTCGTCTGGCTGTGCGTCGTTTCGGTTCTTCACTGGCACCACGATCCGCTGGTGCCATTCATGCCCCCAGGAAAGCCATTCAGAAGTCTGTTTGGCGAGGGACTCGCTCTCGCAATGTGGAATTACGCCGGTTACGAGCAGCTTTCCAGTATCACCGGTGAAATGAAAGATCCGCAGCGGGACCTCGTGCGCGTCCTGGCTTGGAACACACCGATACTCATCGTGACCTCGATCGTGCCAGCCGCATTCGCGTTGGCTGTTCTTGGCAACTGGCCCGATTGGGAGACCGGTTACATCGTGACGGCATCCCGCCTCATCGGGGGGCAGGCGCTCGGCGCGGCCATGCTGATCGGTTCGCTGATAGGAGTGCTTTCGCTCTCAAACAGCACGATTCTTTACACCACGCGTATTCCTGCGACCATGGCCGAAGACGGGTATTTTCCAATTTGGATGGGAAAGCTCTCGCGATTCGGAACTCCCGCCCGGGCAATCGCAACTTCGTTGGTCGTGTACTGTGTTCTGGCAAAGTATCGCGTGGAAGATTTGGTGAATATCTACATTTGGACGCGAATCGCGACTTCCTTGCTAACCGTCTTCGCCGTGTGGGGGATGCGCGCGAAAGCACCGAAGATGTTCCGCAGATTCCGTATCCCTGGCGGCCCGCTCGGCATTCTCTACGTCATTGTATTCCCCGTGCTCCTATGCGTCGTGAAAATCTACTACAGCGAACCTTTCGTATTTCGGTGGGCGCCGCTGCTATTGGCCTCGGGTCCCGTGGCTTACGCCGTTCTCCGTTGGGGGCTGGGAATGACCCCCGTTTCACAAACGGGCACCGCCGCCAAGTAGCGTGTATCGCAGCCTGAGACGACTGGGTTTCTATGACGATCAGAAACGTGGAGGCTGCGTTTCGGCATCCCCGTCAGCCCGGGGATCTGAGGCAGCGTATTTCATCCTCGTTGTGGAGTTGTACAGCACGGCCTGTCCGCGCCCCATCATGGCCGAATACGCCTTCCGCACATCTATGATGTCGCCCATACTCTGAAGCTGTTGTACGACCTGCGAGGGCACGCGCGATTCGATCAGAATCCGGCAACTGAGGGGCCCATCAGGAATTGTGAAGCGCGGAGCTGACATGGCCGCCTGAATGTTCATGGAATAGTCTACGACGTTCGAAACAAACTGCGCGTGTGCCAAAGGCTGATTCGAACCGCCCATAATGCCGAAGCCGATGTGAACGTCGCCGCGTTGCATGAATCCAGGAATGATTGTGTGGAGCGGTCGCTTGTGCGGCTCAAGCGAATCCGGGTGAGTAGGATCGAGGCGAAACAGGGCCCCCCGGTCCTGAAGAACGAAACCCATACCATCAACCGCAACGCCTGACCCAAAATAGTCGTAATTACTTTCGATCATAGAGGCAATGTTGCCGTTCTGATCGACTGTCGCCAAATAGGTGGTATCACTCGACGGCGTCTTTCCGGCCTCAGGTTGACAATTCGCTTGGTTGGGATTTATCAGAGCCGCGCGGTTCTCCGCGTATTCCTTCGAGAGTAATCCTTCGACCGGGATTTTCACAAATCGGGGATCCCCGACGTAGCGATACAAATCCGCGTACGAAAGCTTCATCGCTTCGATCTTGCGATGAAGTTCCGTCACGCTATCCGGCCCGGCGGAATCCGCGGGAAACGTTGACATGATGTTCAGCATTTCCAGCGCAGTCAGGCCCTGGCCATTTGGCGGCATTTCGAAGATTTGCCAACCGCGATAATCGATCGAAATTGGCTGTACCCATTCGGGCTCGAATCCGGAAAGATCACCGGCCTCCATCGTTCCGCCGAGGTCTCTAGAAGTCTTCAAAATAGCTTCCGCAACGGCACCGCGGTAGAAACTTTCCGGCCCCTGATCGGCAATCAGAGTCAAAGCCTTGGCCAAATCGGGATTGTAGAACATCTGGCCAACAGACGGCGCTTTTCCGCCGGGCAGGAAAACACGCTGGGCTTCGGGAGTCTCCATAAGCGTTCGCTGCCCAATCCGCCAGAAATCGTCGATGATTTCCGGCACGGCGTAACCCCGTTGTGCATAATAGATGGCGGGCGCGAAAAGATCCTTCCAAGGCAGGCGACCGAAGCGCTGGTGTAGGGCCCACCACCCAGCCACACAGCCGGGAACCGTCACACTATGAATTCCATGCGCCGGCATGCGCGTGAAACCCTTCTCCCGCAGGAAGTCGATCGTCAGCTTCTCGGGCGCCCAACCGCTTGAGTTCAAACCATAAAGCTTTCCGGATTTTGCGTCGTAATAGATCAAGAAAAGGTCACCACCAATGCCGTTCATCATCGGTTCGGTGACGCCCAGCACGGCATTTGCGGCAATTGCCGCATCGGCCGCGGACCCACCCTCCGCCAGAATCTGCGCGCCCGCCTGGGAGGCTAGATATTGGCTGGTCGCGGCTATGCCCCGATTGCTAATCACCATAGACCGGCCATAATTCCGGTCCTGCGCGGAGAGCAGAGTGGGAAACACCAGCAACATGGCAAAGGATACAAAACCTCGACGCATCAATTCCTCCAATTCCGTGACATCTCGCGGGACAAGGGGGTTGCAGGTGCGGGCCGGCTCGCGCAGAGGGTGCCCTGACCTTTGCACATAGCTGCTCAGTCCGTTAAATACCCGATGACCGCCTTCAACAAATGGAGCGCCGCCTGCTTCAGAAAAACAGCCGGACCAGAGATCGAGCGCTCCTCGGATCGGGGTCGCGGTCGTCACCGGCTCAAGTCGTTCAAATCCTGCTCTGCTTGCCAGCCCTCTTCGAGTTCTCTTAACATCTTTGGATGGCGCAGTCGCAGATATGCGAATCGGCCGCAACCCAAAAATAGCAGTCCGAGAAAAATGTACGGTAGATAGTTGTAAGGCGCCGCAGGCTCCGGATAGACGCTTCCCACAAGTGGTAGCACCAAAAAAAAGACAGCCGCAATCGACATCGCAGCAGTCCTCCATCGCAATTCGCCACGCCTGCGAAGAAAGAATGGTCCGCCGATTGCGATCAAAATATATGCCACGAGGAATCCGTAAGTCGCGACTGAACCTAAATAGCCGAAAATGTCCATTAGCGCAACGTGACGCAGCAAAAGCACGACCGGAACGGCCGCCGCCACAACCGAGCAAATCGAGACGGCAACGTGGGGGGTTGCATGGCTTTCGTGCACCTTACGCGTCGATGCGTGGAGCAATCCGTGCTGGCCCATTGTATATGTCACTCGTGCCGCGGCCGTGATGCTAGCTAACCCGCAAGCGCACTGGCTCAAGGCTGCGCCTACAGCTATGACAACGCCGAAGACTGGGATGCCGGCGGCAGTCGCTAGCACGCTCAGCGGCGCATTCGAATCTCCGAGCGAGATCGCCGCGCCACGGAACGCAAGTACTAGGATATAAGACATAAAAACGAAGAAAACGCCCGCCAGGACTACGCTCCAGACCACCGCGCGCGGTATGGATCGAAGCGGGTCCTTTGCCTCGCGACCAAGTACCGTGGCGCTCTCAAACCCGACGAAGCTGAAAATCGCGAGCACGAGACCCAACCGAATTCCGCTTGCATTTGTGCCCGCCAGGACCAATTGTGCGTGGTCTATCACTCGGTTCGTCTTGAACAAAAAAGCAAACGCGACAAGCAAAATCAGACCTACCGAACAGCATTCCACCAGGAGCATAAAGCGTGCTGACAGCTTGATGTCTTTGTAGGCCAGTGACCAGCAAATGCCCGCCACAGCCAGCATCGCCACCAGCGCCACCGCGAAATCCAAGTGCGGGCCAACCACCAAATGCGCCAGCACGATTACATAGTTTGCTGATCCTCCAAGAACCGAGGCGGCGGTGCCCAGATATGCGATCAGCAATGACCAGCCCGAGATCGCGCCCCAGGTCGGGCCAAGTCCTTGAAACACGAATGTGTACAGAGCGCCCGCAGAAGCAGACTTCCGGGCAAAGGTGTTCACGTGGTATGACACCAGCAACATGGCGATCGTAGCCGAGAGATACACCAGCCATGTCCCGCCCTGTGCGCTGTCAAATACCAGCGGAATAATCAGCGTCGGCCCCGCCACTGGCGCAATATTGGCAACGGATTGCGCTATCACCTCCCAGATAGCCAGGTACTCGCGCTTCAAACCAGGCTCTTGGGGCGAGGGCACATCGGATCGTGCGATTAGCTTCTGATCGTTCCCGGAGGGGGTTGACCGTTTTGCTCGGGCCGGCGTGATCACTTGGAGCTCATCGGTCGCAAACCGACACTTCTTCGAAATCTACTCCTTCACGGACCGAAACATGAATGATGAGGTGTGCCGAATCTGGAACCATTGTCCATTCACTATGAGCCTGGCTCGTTAGTCGCGCGACGCTCTACTAAGCAGCAAATGATATTATAAGAGCGTTTTAGTGACAAGAAAGATTGCTATAATTTGTGCAGACTCACGATAAATGACCGCCGAGCCTTGTCGTCGCGCGCCATGCTCTCGAACGTTGTAAGTCCAGATTTACGCCGGATCGGCGCGGGTCCAACGGCCGCCGTCGATAAAGTTGGCCCATGCGCCAGCAATGCAGCCAGGGACATAGACCAATTACGCGAAGGGGAACCCGCCGATCCTTTACTTTGATTCGATTGGGCCCCACGATCCGTTCAAAATTCATTTCCGCCTGCAGGCAAAGTATCCGATCCGGGCGGAGGGATTCAACTCTCGCGTGTACGAATACTACGATCCAAAGGTGAGTGCAGCAGCCAAACCCGCGCAGTTCGTCGTGAACGGGCGATGAAGGCAGCGGAAAGGAATTAGTTAAACGTTATTACAGAGCGAGCCGTGCACGCAATCGGGCTGCGCCGCGTGTACAGGGTGGTTTGGGATTTTCTAAAACCTCATCCGATATGGAAAGGATCGCCTTTCAATTTCTGGTGACCTGCCCCCCGAAATTTAGTCCAGCCAAAACTTAGCTTCTCCGGGTATAAGACCGCGAGAGGAGAAGCGCCATGAAAGGAAGTCGGTTTAGTGAAGAGCAGATCGTGGGGGTGTTGAAGGAA
>Ga0335074_10002095_pt1 | contig 27129 bp, 23 predicted proteins | sample Lox_Sample_23_FD_206715 | JGI IMG/M metagenome (GOLD analysis project Ga0335074, IMG submission 206715) | Soil microbial communities from Loxahatchee National Wildlife Refuge, Florida, United States - Lox_Sample_2.3 | ecosystem: Environmental > Terrestrial > Soil > Wetlands | place: USA...
GCGCCGCCGTGAACAGCCCTCCGATGACGGCGCCGATTCCCATCGCCGCGGTCAGGAAGCCGTAGGCCTCCGAGCCGCCGTGGAAGGTCTGCTTCGCCAGCACCGGGATCGACACCTGGAACTCGTACGCGAGCATTCCAACCAGGCCCATCATCGCGAGCGGGATGGCGATGTTCGGCGTCCTGGCCGCGTATCGCAGGCCCTCGCGAAGCTGGCCGCTGGCACGCGGGGCGGGCCGGCTGGGCTGCAGTGCGCCAGTGTTCATGAGCACCAGCGAGGTGACCACGGCGACGAAGCTGGCCGCGTTGGCGAGGAAGCAGACACCGACGCCGACCGTGGCGATCAGCACGCCACCGATGGCCGGCCCGACCGCGCGCGCGGCGTTGACGGTCACCGAGTTGAGCGTGATGGCATTGCGAAGCTCGTCTGGGCCGACCATCTCCCGGACGAATGCCTGTCGCGCTGAGTTCTCGAACGCGTTGTTGAGCCCGAGAATGACCGCCAGCAGGCAGACCTCCCAGAACCGGACGATCCCGGCAACCGTCAGCAGCCCCAGCACGAGCGCCTGGATGCCCATGGCGATCTGCAGGGCGATCATGAGCTTGCGCTTGTCGACCCGGTCAGCGACCACGCCTCCGTATGGGCCGAGGAAGAGCACCGGCAGCGTCTGCAGCGCCACAACCAGGCCAAGCCTGGTGCTGGAGTGGGTGAGGACCAGCACCAGCCAGGACTGGGCGGTCATCTGCATCCAGGTCCCGGCGAGCGAGATCGACTGCCCGGTGAAGTAGAGGCGGTAGTTCGGCACCCGGAGCGAGGAGAACGTGCTGCGCCAGATGCCGCGACGAGCCGCCGGCTCTGGCTCTCTGCTCGTTCCGCGCACCACGGCTCGCGTCCTCCCGGCCGGCTCACCTTAATTGCTTATCGGCAACTAAGTTTACCCTACGGGACGCAAACGCTCACTCTTCATTCGATTGGGGAGGCGTTGCGTCTGGTTTATCCGTGTTCGCGGCCCCCCGCTTGAATGAAATGTCACGCTGGCGGGCCTGCGCGTCAGATCGTGAAGCGCAGGTTGCGGGCGGCCCGATCGCCGAGCTCGTCATTCCCGGTCCAGGTCACCTTGCCCGCATCGATTTGCGCCTGCGGGTCGATGCGCCCGGCGGCAAGCTGGACGAACGTCACCGTGTCGGTGGTCAGCTCCACGTCGGGATGGTCGAGCTGGTCGACGGCCCTGGCCCGCCCGCCCTCCACCACCACCCGCAGGTCTCGGACGACCGGGCCGGTCAGATGGAATTCGATGCTCGCGCCGTCCGGCAGGCCAATCTTCTTCCCCACGATGTAGCCGATCGAGCTCTCGACCTGGCCGAGCGCGATCTCGGCTCGCGGCCCGCCGTCGTCCGTCGGCCAGTGCAGCGGGGTGGCGACGTCCCGTTCGTGCACCCAGAAGTCGAAGATGCGGATCTCCATGAAGCCGCCGTAGCTGCGCGGGCCGATCGGCGTCCAGGATGGCCGCGCCAGGTCGTCGGCGGCCAGGCCGGCCAGGTCGGCTCGGCGGTCGGCGAAGATTCCCTTGACGAAGGCGGCGAATGCGGGATCGTCGAGCGCGGCCGCCTCCTCCTGGTACGGCGCGACCCGGTCCAGCGGCGGGCGGTCATCAGCGCTGGCCGGCAGCCAGCCGGTCAGGACCCGCTCCATCATGCCGAGGTGCGTGATCACGCCGCGCATGTCCCAGTCCGGGCAGAGCGACTGCGCTCGCCACTGGGTGGCATCCATCCGCTCGCAGAGCGAATCGACGGCGTCGTAGCACTGCTCCAGGCTTGTCCGGATCGTAGCCAGATCTGTCACCGTGCTATTCGATCACGGGGACATTCAATCACGGGGACATTCGATCACGCGGACACTCGATCACGGGGACACTCGATCACGGGGACACTCGATCACGCGGACACTCGATCACGGGCACACTCGATCACGGGGCCTCCGTCGGCATCGTCAGCGCCACCGCTCCAGCAGCGGCTCGAGTAGCAGCGCCTGGTAGCTGGGTTTGCTGTCCGGGAGCGGCAGCGGGGTTCCGGCTTCGATCGTGGTGAAGCGTGCCCCGGTCCAGCGGCGGCCGTCGCCGACGATAGTGCCCTCGACGCCGAACACGCACGCGCTCCCGCTCGCTAACGGCGCCCACGGATCGCCGCGCCAGATCTCGAGCAGCATCCGCAGCGTCGCGGCCTCGTCTGGCAGTTGGCTGCCGGGCAGCATACCCAGCACCATCGCCTCGGCTACGCTCTGCGAGTTCTGCTCGTGCCATTGCCGGAAGTCGGAGCGGTCCGCCATCTCGATGAACGCCCGCCTACTTTGATGGCGGACGACCGACACGCGGTCCCAGTCGCCGGTGCTGGCGACCGCGTCCGCGACAAAGCAGAGCACCGCGCCGGTCGCGGCGAGAACGGCGACCGGGGCATACATCTCCGGCCCGCTCCGGCGTCGCTCGGGAGCCCGGTGAAACTCCGCCTGTGGCTTGTATCTGGTGAGATTCAGCATGTAGAAGGGCCCGTCGACAGATGGCGACCGCAGCCGCCCGGCGTAGTCGCTGTCGATCAGTCCGTACCGCGGCACCCGAGGAACATAATTTTGCGCTAGGAGCGCTGTCAATTGCCCGGACCACTAAGAAGTTGCAAAGAAGCGAGCCGTCGATCGATCCGGGTCCATCCGCCAGTCCGGCGGGCTCAGCCCGGACTGGTGAGTGGCGCCTCCGCGTACGACTTGCTGGCGGTGACCTCACGCAGGCGATCCATCGCGTCCCACACCTCGGCGAAGCTCGTCGCGATGGGAACGGGGCCGAGTCGCAGCCGGTCCGGCGTCCGGTAGTCGGCGACGACGCCAGCTGCAGCGAGCCCCTGGGTAATCTGCCACGCGTCATCGTGCCGCAGGCTCACATGCGCGCCGCGCCGGGCTGAGCTGCGCGGTGAGGCGAGCGAGAAGCCGAGTGGCTCGAGCCAGATCTCCGCGAGCGCGATCAGGTAGTCGGTCAGGCTCGTGCTCTTCGCCCGGAGCTGGTACATACCCGCCTCGCCGAGCAGCCGCGCGCCTTCCTCCACGGCGACGGTGCCGATGATGTTCGGCGTGCCGGTCAGGAACGAGTCGATGCCCGGCGCCGGCCGGTAGCGCGGCCCCATCGCGAACTGCTCGTACTGCCCGAACCAGCCCCAGATCGGCTGGCGCAACCGCTCCTGCAGGTCCGCCCGTACGAAGACGAACGCGGGCGCGCCCGGTCCGGCGTTCACGTACTTGTAGGTGCAGCCGACGGCGAGATCGACGCCCGACGCGTCCAGCTCGACCGGCACGGCGCCGACAGAGTGCGACAGGTCCCAGAGCATGATCGCGCCAGCCCGGTGCACCAGCTCGGTCAGCGACGCCATGTCCGCCAGCGCACCGCTCCGGTAGGACACATGCGACAGGCTCACCACGGCAGTCCGCTCGTCGAGGGCGTCCGCCAGCGCTTCCTCGCTGACGCCGGAGTCGATGTCGGAATGCAGCATGCGCAGCTCGCAGCCGCGCTGCGCGGCGATGCCCTCGAGCACGTACCGGTCTGTCGGGAAGTTGTCGTCGTCGGTGATGATGACATCGCGGCCAGGGCGCGCATCGAGTGCCGACCAGGCCAGCTTGTACAGGTTCACCGTCACCGAGTCGCAGACCAGCACCTGCCCGGCGGCCGCGCCGACGAGGTTCTCGCCGACCATGTCCCCAGCCTGCCTCGGCAGCTCGATCCACCGGTCCCAAGACCGGACCAGGCCGACACCCCAGTCCTGGTCCACCACCTCGGCGATCCGCGCCTGGGTGCGCACCGGGAGCGGGCCAAGTGAGTTGCCGTTCAGGTAGATAACGTCCCGGTCCGGATGGACGAACCGGTCGCGAAAGGACGCCAGCTGGTCGGCAGCATCCAGGCTTTCGGCATATGCCCGATCTGCGGAGAAAGCCGTCACGCTTCTCACCCTAACTGAGTGCCACTCCGGTGCCGCTGAGCCTTCGCCGCTCCCGGTACCCGCTGCCGCAGGTTTTAACGCCCAGGGTGGTCCCATGGGTATCTCGCTGTGCTCTGACCGGCCACGCTTAGGATCGACTGGTGACAGTGCGGCATTCAACGGGGCAGCATTCAACGGGGCAGCAGCCAGCAGGGCAGCAGCCAGCAGGGCAGCAGGCAATCGCACGCATCCTTGTCGTCACCGCGCATCCGGATGACGTGGATTTCGGATCCGCGGGCACCATTGCACAATGGACCGACGCGGGCCTGCAGGTCAGCTACTGCATCGTCACCAACGGCGAAGCTGGCGGCAGTGACCTGACGGTGCCCCGCCCGGAGATGGCGGCGATCAGGCAGGCCGAGCAGACCGCTGCCGCGAAGCAGGTGGGCGTGACCGACCTGCACTTCCTCGGCTACCCGGACGGGCGCGTCGAGGCGACTCTCGGGTTGCGGCGAGACCTGGCCAGAATGCTGCGGATGCTGCGGCCAGATCGCGTCGTGTGCCCGTCACCGGACCGGAACTACGCGCGGTTCGGGACCAGCCATCCCGATCACCGAGCGGTCGGTGCCGCTGCGCTGGACGCGATTTACCCGGACGCGCGCAACCCGTTCGCGTTTCCCGAACTGCTAGCCGACGAGAAGCTAGAGCCGTGGACGGTGCGCGAGGTGTGGATCGCGGGCGGGCCGACGCCGACGGACTACGTGGACATCACGGACACCTTGCCCAGGAAGCTGGCCGCGCTGCGCTGTCATATCAGCCAGCTGCCCGATCCGGACGGCCTGGAGGAGCGCCTGCGCGGCTGGCTGAGCCGCTCTGCGGCGCAGGGCGGCTTGCCCGAGGGCCGGCTGGCGGAGGCCTTCCAGGTCCTTCAGCTGGGGTAGGCATCGTCCCTACCGGACACTGCCGGGCGCATATCAGCGCGAATCCGGCCGACTCGCGCACGTCGGGCTACCTGCGGGACCGGTGCGGCTAGCCCGGCCCGGGTCTTCGGCTGCGACGTGGGTCGCATGGGACTGGTGCGCCGATGCCTGGCGTCCTAGGTTGGCACCAAGCGCATCTGTATGTCCCCGGAGGTGTCAGCGCATGACGCATATCACCGTCACAGTCGACGGCGTCAGCTATGCCGACGACGTCGAGCCCCGCCTACTGCTTGTGCACTACCTGAGAGAAGTGCTTGGTAAGACCGGCACGCCTGTCGGCTGCGACACCTCCAACTGCGGTGCATGCACCGTGCTGCTGGACGGTGAATCGGTGAAGAGCTGCGCGGTCCTCGCCGTGCAGGCCGATGGCGCTGACGTGACCACGATCGAGGGGCTCGCCGCCAGTGGACGCGGGCACAGTGCTCAGGCCAATGGCGCACTGCACCCGATCCAGCGTGCCTTCCACGAGGAGCACGCACTGCAGTGCGGGTACTGCACGCCAGGCATGATCATGGCGGCCGCTGACCTGCTGCGCGACAATCCGCACCCGACCGACGAGGAGATCCGGGACGGACTGGAGGGCAACCTCTGCCGCTGCACCGGTTACGAAAACATCGTCCGCGCCGTGCGCCGCGCGGCGGAAGCGGGAGTGACGGCATGACCGCGCCAACTTTGGCTGACAAGGCGGACGCACCGCAGGCTGAACTCGGCCGCGCGCGGCTGCGCAAGGAAGACGCGCGGCTGATCACCGGGCAGACCAACTGGACAGACAACATCAGGCTGTCCGGCATGCTGCACATGGCGTTCGCGCGCAGCCCGTTCGCGCACGCGAAGATCAGCCGGGTAGACGTCAGCGCGGCACTGAAGATGCCCGGAGTCGTGGCGGCATTCGCCGGTGCCGACTTCGCGGCCGAGCAGGGCAGCCTGCCGTGCGCCTGGCCGGTCACCGCGGACATCGTGATCCCGGCGCACCCGCCGATGGCAGTGGACGAAGTCCGGTATGTCGGCGAGGCGGTAGCCGTCGTCGTGGCCAGGGACCGGTATGCCGCTGCTGACGCGGTCGCGGCCATCGACGTGGACTACGAGCCGCTGCCGCCGGTGCTCGACATGCGAACAGCGCTGGAGCCGGACGCCCCCAAGGTGCACGCCGAGGGCAACAAGAGCTACGAGTGGGTATTCGCGGCCGGGGACGCCGATGCCGCGTTCTCCGGCGCGCCGGTCGTGCTGGAGCGGACCTACCGGCAGCAGCGGCTGATTCCGTGCGCGATGGAGCCGCGGTCGGTGGTCGCCCAGTGGGTGGACGACCAGGTCACGCTCTGGTCGGCGACGCAGATCCCGCACGTGCTGCGATTCGCGCTGTCCGCGTTCTTCGCCATCCCGGAGCAGAACGTCCGCGTGATCGCGCCGGACGTCGGGGGCGGCTTCGGCTCGAAGCTTCAGGTCACCGCCGAAGAGGTGCTGGCCGTCCTGGTCGGCCGCAGGGTCGGCAAGCCGGTGAAGTGGACCGAGTCCCGTACCGAGGGCAACATGACCGTGCACCACGGCCGGGACCAGTGGCAGCGGATCAGGATCGCCGCCGACCGCGACGGTCGCATCCGCGGCCTGGACGTGGACCTGCTCGCGGACATGGGCGCGTACCTGATGCTGGTGACGCCGGGCGTGCCGTTGCTCGGTGCGTTTATGTTCCCGGCCATCTACAAGATGGACGCGTACTCGTTCAAGTGCACCGGGATCTTCACCACGAAGATGCCGACCGATGCCTACCGCGGCGCCGGCCGGCCCGAGGCAACGTTCGCGATCGAGCGGATCATGGACGAGCTGGCGGTCGAGCTCGGCATGGAGCCGATGGAGCTACGGCAGCGGAACTGGATCAAGCACGAGGAGTTCCCGTTCACCACGATCGCGGGCCTCACCTATGACTCCGGCAACTACGAGGCAGCGACCGCGCGCGCGATGGAGCTGTTCGATTATGCCGGACTGCGGCGCGAGCAGGCGGAGCGCAGTGCGCGCGGCGACTCGGTGCGCCTCGGTCTCGGCATCTCAACCTTCACTGAGATGTGCGGCCTGGCGCCGTCGCGAGTGCTGGGCTCGCTGTCGTACGGCGCGGGCGGCTGGGAGAGCGCTTCGATCCGGATGCTGCCGACCGGCAAGGTCGAGGTCGTGACCGGTTCCAGCGCTCATGGCCAGGGACACGAGACGGCGTGGAGCCAGATCGTGGCGGATCAGCTCGGCGTGCCGTTCGAGGACGTCCGGGTGCTGCACGGCGACACGCAGGTCTCGCCTAAGGGCATGGACACGTACGGCTCGCGGTCGCTGGCGGTCGGCGGCCTTGCCCTGGCGGGCGCGTGCGACAAGGTCATCGCCAAGGCCAGGGTCATCGCGGCGGCGATGCTGGAGGCCTCGGCGGACGACCTGGAATGGCTGCCAGGACGGTTCGCGGTGCGCGGCGATCCGGAGGCCAGCAAAACGATCCAGGAGATCGCGCTGGCCACGTTCGCGGCGCACGATCTGCCTGAGGGTGTCGAGCCGTCACTCGATTCTGACTACACCTACGACCCGGACAACTTCTCGTTCCCGCACGGCACGCACCTGTGCGCGGTCGAGGTCGACACCGAGACCGGCTTCACCAAGATCCGCTCCTATGTCGCGGTCGACGATGTCGGGGTGGTGGTGAACCCGCTGATCGTCGAGGGCCAGGTGCATGGCGGTATTGCGCAGGGCATTGCCCAGGCGCTGTACGAGGAAGGCGTCTACGACGAGGCCGGAAACCTGGTCACCACGACGCTGGCGGACTACCTGGTGCCGTCGGCGGCCGACCTGCCGTCGTACCAGACCGAGCGCACCGCGACGCCGGCGAACAACCGGCTGGGCGTCAAGGGCGTTGGTGAGGCCGGAACGATCGCGTCGACACCCGCGGTGGTCAACGCGATCATCGACGCGCTGCGCCCGCTCGGCGTCAGCGACGTGGAGATGCCGTGCACTCCGGAGCGAGTGTGGCGGGCCGTGCAGGATGCAGCACAGAGCGGAGGCGCGGCATGATCCCGGCCAAGTTCAACTACATCCGGCCGACGTCTGTCGAAGAGGTCACCAGAGCGCTGGTAGACGGCGGCGACGACGCGAAGATCATCGCAGGCGGGCAGAGTCTGCTGCCGCTGTTGCGGCTGCGGCTGGCCTATCCCGATCTGCTCGTGGATATCGGCGGGCTGACCGAGTTCCGCGGAGTTACTGACCTCGGCAACGAGCTGCTGATAGGCGCGCGGACCACGCACTATCAGCTAGTGCACGATCCGCTGATCACGGAGCACTGCGGGCTGCTATCCGAGGCGGCGGCCACCGTCGCCGACCCGGCAGTGCGCCACCGCGGCACGCTCGGCGGTTCACTGGCGCACGCCGATCCGGCGGGCGACCTGCCCGCGGTGGCCCTGACGCTGGATGCGACCCTGACTGTGCACGGTCCCTCGGGCGACCGGGAGATTGCGGCACGGGACTTCTTCCTCGACTACCTGACGACGACCCTTGGGCCGGGTGAAATACTCACCGGCATCCGGGTGCCCAAGCTCGGTCCGGGTTGGGGATATCGTTATGAGAAGTTCCACCGGACCGCGCAGGCGTGGGCGATTGTCGGCGTCGCGGCGCTGGTGCGGCGCTCCAACGGCCAGGTGGCCGAGGCGAGGGTCGGGCTGACCAACATGGGCTCGGTCCCCGTCAGAGCGACCGCCGTCGAGGCGGCCGCGGCCGGGGCGCAGGCCAGTGCGCAGGCGCTGCGGGCAGCTGCCGCCAGCGCGGACGAGGGAACGCAGCCGCCTGCGGACCTGCACGGGGCGCCCGATTACCGGCGCCACCTCGCGCGGGTGCTGACCGGGCGCGCTCTGGAGGCAGCGGCAGGAGTCTGACTAATGGAGCTCGAGCACTCATTCTCGGTCCCGGTACCGGTGGCACGAGCGTGGGACGTGCTCCTGGACGTCGAGCGGGTGGCGCCCTGCATGCCGGGCGCCTCCCTCGACTCCGTCACCGGGGACGACATCAGGGGCCGGATCAAGGTGAAGGTCGGGCCGATCCAGATGACCTATGCCGGCACGGCGAAGTTCACCGAGCGCGACGATGCATCGCATGTCGTGGTGCTCGAGGCGTCCGGCAAGGAGACGCGCGGGGCCGGCACGGCGTCGGCGTCCGTGCGGTCGGAGCTGACGCCAGACGGCGACCAGACCCGGGTCACCGTGCACACCACGCTGAATGTCACTGGCAAGCCCGCTCAGTTCGGCCGCGGCGTCATGACCGAGGTAGGCGGCAGGCTGATCGGCATCTTCGCCAGCAACCTTGCGGCCATGCTGGCGGCCGACTCGGAGCCGGCCGCCGCTGCCGGGTCCGATGCGGACGGCCCCCCCGCGGCGAGCGCTGGCACACAGACCGCTGGCACCCACAATTCAGATGGAAACGTTGCCGCTGCCGCCGGTGCACCAGACGAGGCGCTGCCGATCGACGTGCTGAACCTCACCGCGCGAGCGTGGAGCAGTCTGCGTCAGGACGGCATCCAGACGGTCGGTGACCTGACTCGGCGGACGCAGCAGCAACTGCTTGCGATCGACGGAGTCGGGCCAGCCTCGGTGGCCGACATTCGCACCAAGCTTGCCGACCGCGGCCTGGCGCTCGCCGAGCCGTCCGCGTCAGAAGCGGCTGCCGGAGCGGAGGCGGGTACCAGCACGGGCGGCGAGAGCGGCGCCGAGGCAGCAAGCCTGCACGACATCGGACTGAACGGCGGCCGGCCGGCCGGGCGTCATGCCGGCCACCGCGACGACTCGGCGGGCGACGACGACCTGGCCGAAGTCAAGCCACTGCGGCCGGCTCGCCACGAGTCACCCGAGCCGTCCGTCGCAACCCCGCCAGTCGCGACGCCCGCGCCCGCGCCTGCTTCGCGCGAGACGGCTTCTTCCTGGCAGCCGCCGGACAACGATGCCATCGATCTGCTCGATGTGGCCGGTCTGCCGGTCCTCAAGCGCGCAGTCCCGGCTGTGGCGGCGCTGATCGCGGTGATCCTCGTGGTGCTAGGCGTGCGCCGGCGCCGCAGCGGTCGCGGCAGCCGCCGCTAGTAGCCAGCGGCTCGCGGCAGCGCGTCTATCCCAGCGCGTCGCGGCTGAGCTGCGGGAAGACTTTCGACACCTTGCTCAGCAGGTAGTCGCCGTAGCTACCGGTGAACGCCCGCAGGTCCTGGCCATCCCACCGGCGGCTGCCGTCGGCTGCCGAGCCGGCACGCTCGGGGAGCGGCGGCACCTCGGCGGCGAACCCTGGATCGAGGAAGAACGGAAACGAGAGCCTGCCATGCCCGCTGAGGTTACGGACCCGGTGCGGCGTCGAGCGGTACCAGCCACCGGTCAGCCGGTCGAGCATGTCGCCAATGTTGCAGACCAGCGTTCCGGGGATGGGCGGGGCGTCGATCCAGCCCTCAGGGGCAGCGACCTGCAGCCCGCCGCTGTCGTCCTGGGCGAGCAGGGTCAGCAGGCCGTAATCGGTGTGCTCGCCGACGCCCCAGCTCTCATCCTCCGGTGGTGACGGCGGATAGCGGAAGATCCGGAACAAGATCGTCGGGTCAGCCGTATAGCTGGCGGCGAAGTACCTGGCATCCAGGCCGAGGCTCAGGGCCACGCCGGCCAGCACGGCCTGACCGGCGGTCGTCAGCGCATCCAGGTACGCCAGCACCGCCGGGCGCAGGCGGGGCACCTGCCGGGGGAACAAGTTGGCACCGTGCAGCGGTAGCCGGGCCAGCACGCGGGGGTCGTCGCCGGCCAGTTCCGTGCCGAAGTACAGGCCTTCCTTCAAGTCCGGGCGTCCTGAGGTGAGTTCGGCGCCGACCGGGAAGTAGCCGCGCCAGGCCGGGCCGCCGCGCTCCATGCTGATCTCGAGCTTGTCCGCGAGGGGCAGCGCGAAGAACTCGGCGCTTGCATCAGCCAGCTCCGCGAGCAGGCCGGCCGGCACCCCGTGGCCGGTGACGTAGAAGAAGCCGCGGTCGCGGCAGGCCGACTGGATCTGCCGTGCGGCCTCCGCCGTACCCGCTGACGGCCCGCCGCCGATCAGCGGCTGCACGTCGATGACCGGAAGCCCGGCCGGATATTGCGCGCCAGTCATGCAGCCATCCTGCCGCAGCGGCGCCCGCGACATGCTGCCAGCGGACGGCTGTTACCAGCCCGCGGTCGCGAGCTCGGCCAGGATGCTTGCCAGTTTGCCCGGATGCTCGACGCGGCGGGCCGCCAAGCCGATCGCGGCGGCCGCAGCGGTCGGCGAGTCGTCGACCAGCACTGCCTCCGACGGCGCGATGCCGTGCTCGCTGAGCCATGGCTCGAAGAACCGGCTCTGCCCGGCTACTACGTCGCCCTTCAGGGCCGCGAGCGACGCCGAGTTCAGGATTGCGTCGAAGAGGTCGTCAAGGTGCAGGGCCGGCACCGTCCAGCGCGAGAACGTGTCCATGTTGTCGGTCGCGAGGACAACCTGGATTCCCTGCTCGCGCAGCGCCCGCAGGCCGGCGAGGGCCGCAGGATCGTCGAACTCCATGCCCCGGCAGCTGTACTCGAGGTCGGCGACCAGATCCGCGGCGGACAGCTGGAGGCTTCCGGCGGCCAGCGAGCAGACGTCCTCCGCGGCAACCGAACCGATCATCCAGTGCCGGACGAGTTCAGCGCGGGCGAAGACGTAGCTCTCGACCGCGGCCGAATTCGTGGCGGACAGGCGGCAACCGGGCCGGTGCTGCCAGAACAGCGACGTTGACAGCGTCTTCGCCCAGTCGACGAAGACGACACGTAACGACACGAGCTCAGTCGAGCGACGACATCACGTGCTTCACCCGGGTGTAGTCCTCGAACCCGTACATCGACAGGTCCTTGCCGTACCCGGAGTGCTTGAAGCCGCCATGCGGCATCTCGGCGACGAGCGGGATGTGGGTGTTGATCCACACGCAGCCGAAGTCCAGGCCCTTGGCCATCCGCATCGCCCGGCCGTGGTCGGACGTCCAGACCGAGGATGCCAGGCCGTACTGGGTGCCGTTAGCCCAGCGCAGCGCCTCGTCTTCGTCGCTGAACTGCTGCACGGTGATGACCGGCCCGAACACCTCGTTCTGGATGATCTCGTCGTTCTGCTGCAGCCCGTCGATGACGCTGGCCTGGTAGAAGTAGCCCTTCTCGCCGACCCGGCTGCCGCCGGTCAGGATCCGCGCGTGGTCGGGCAGCCGCGACACGAACCCGGAGACCCGCTCCAGCTGACTCGCGTTGTTCAGCGGGCCGTAGCTGGCATCAGGATTATCCGGACCTGCGGTCACCTGCTCCCTGGCCTGCTCTGTCAGCGCGGCCGCGAAGTCGTCATGGATACGCGGTCCGGCCAGCACCCTGGTCGCCGCGGTGCAGTCCTGGCCGGCATTGAAGTACCCGGCAATCGCGATCGCCGCCGCAGCCTTGGCCGGATCCGCGTCGTCGAAAACGATGACCGGGGCCTTGCCGCCGAGTTCGAGGTGCACCCGCTTAAGGTCGTCAGCTGCCGACTTCGCGACCTCCATGCCAGCGCGGACCGACCCGGTGATCGACACCATCTGGGGAACCTTGTGCGCGACCAGCGCCCGGCCAGTGTCCCGGTCGCCGGTGATCACGTTGAACACGCCGGCGGGCAGGAACTCGCTCATCAGCTCGGCCATCAGGAGTGTGGAGTACGGCGTGGTGTCGCTCGGCTTGAGCACCATGGTGTTACCGGCCGCGAGCGCCGGCGCCCACTTCCAGACCGCCATCATCATCGGGTAGTTCCACGGCGTGACCGCGGCGCACACCCCGATCGGCTCGCGCCGGATGAACGAGGTGAACCCCGACATGTACTCGCCTGCGGCTCTCCCCTCGAGCATCCTGGCCGCGCCGGCGAAGAACCGGATCTGATCCACCATCGGCGGGATCTCCTCCGCGGCGGTCAGGCCGAGGGGCTTGCCGGTGTTCTGCGACTCGGCCCTGACGAACTCATCGGCTTTGGCCTCGATGGCGTCGGCGATGCGCAGCAGCGCCAGGCTGCGCTCGGCCGGAGTGGAGTCCCGCCAGCCGGGGAACGCGTCTGCCGCTGATCTGACTGCGGCGTCCACCTCGGCTTCGGTCGAGACCGGGGCGGTAGCGAACACCTCGCCGGTGCTCGGGTCGATGATGTCAGCGCGCTGGTCGTAGGACAGGTCAGTCCACTGGCCACCGATGAAGTTCTGAAGATCATTAGCCACGTCAGACTCCGTTTCGAAAACAAAAGCGGTCCGGTCAGGATGGATTACGCCGGCGTGCGCTCCTCAAGAGCCCATGGCGAGCCGTAGTCGGTAAGCAGGTCGAGGAACGGGCGTGGCGGCAGCGCCTCAGGCCCGAGCACGCCCGCGCCGGACCAGGCGCCGGAGTCGATCAGCTCGAGCGCGACCACGGGGTTGATCGCGGTCTGCCAGACCACTGCCTGCGAGCCGTACTCCGCCATCGTCTGCGCGTTGTCGGCCACGTGGTACAGGTACACCTCGCGAGGCCTGCCGTCCTTGCCGGCTCCGGTAACCCAGGTGCCCGCGCAGGTCAGGCCGGTCATCTTGTCGCCCAGGGTGGCGGGGTCGGGCAGGCAGGCGGCCACGACGTCGCGCGGCGACACGCTCGCGGCGCCGACTGGCACCGGATCGGTCTTGTCCAGGCCGAGCTTGTGCAGGACGTCCAGCACGCTGATGAACTCGTCACCGAGGCCGTACTTGAACGTGACCCGGCTGGCCGGCACCCAGCGGGGGATCAGGAGCACCTCCTCGTGCTCCACGTTCACGCACTCGACCGGGCCGATGCCGGCCGGGAAGTTGAAGGTCTCCGGCTCGCTGAACGGCGGCGTCGTATACCAGCCGCGCCCAGACTCCCAGATCACCGGCGGGTTGAGGCACTCCTCGATGGTCGTCCAGATGGAGAACGTGGGGGCGAAGTCGTAGCCGGCCACCGCCAGGTTCGCGCCGTCCCGGACGCCGACCTCGCTGATCTCGCTGAACAGCTCATCCGCTGCATAACGAGCGAATACGTCGGATAGGCCCGGTTCGACTCCAATGCCGGCCAGCGCGAGAAGGCCCGCTTGCTCCCACTGATCGGCAAGCTCGAACTGCTCGTCGCCAAGCTTGACCCCGGTCCGGGCGTACGGCTCGCTGGCATCCGGGCGGGACAGCGACATGGCCATGTCGAGGTAGGTGACCCGCGCCGCCAGGGCTGCGCGGAAAAGGGGCATGACGAAGCGCGGGTCGGTGGCATTCAGCATCGCATCGCAGCGGTACTCGGCCAGCAAGGCTGCTGTCGTGGCCTCGTCTCTGGCATCGAGCTGAACGGCCGTATAGGAGTCCTTAGCGGCCGCGGCGTGCCGTGCCCGGTCCAGGTCGTAGTCCGCGATGACCAGTTCGGCGAACGGGCGGCGAGCCGCGATCCGGGCGAACGCGGTGCCCACGCCGCCGGCTCCGACGAGGAGTATGCGCATAGCCGCGATCCTAGCCCTGCCCCCTGGCGACCACGAGACCAGTTGCTCAGCGAAGTTATTGCAACTGAAACCGTTGCCGAATACCGCAAAACATGCTAGAAACCGTGGGCGAAAGCACCAGCGCCGGGGTTTACCCTAGGTGCCTAACGAAGTACGCCGCCGTGGCTGGCCCAGTGAGGGCGAGACAGCCCGTGCTATCGGGAGGGATTCGGATGGCTACTGCAGAGCAGGCCGTCGGGTCAGCCGAAGAGCAGGTTGACAAGGGACTCAAGTCGGGTGCCCTCGGGCTTATCTCCAGCACGGTGATCGCGACGGCGTCCGTCGCGCCCGCCTATAGCCTCGCCGCAACGCTGGGCTTCGTCGTGCTGGCGGTCGGGCTCAAGTCGCCGCTTGTCGCGATCCTCGCTTTCGTGCCGATGATCCTGACGTCGATCGGCTACAGCGAGCTGAACAAGGCCGACCCCGACTGCGGGACCACGTTTACCTGGGCTACCAGGGCTTTCGGCCCGAAGACTGGGTGGGCCGGGGGGTGGGCGATAGTCGCCGCCGACATCCTGGTGATGGCCAGCCTGGCGCAGGTGGCCGGGCAGTACATCTTCCTGCTCTTCAACGCCAACGGCATCGGCCACGACCCGGCGAGTAGCTGGGTCCTGCTGACCGGGATCCTCTGGATCGTCTTCATGACCTACATCTGCTACCGCGGCATCGAGGTCTCGGCGAACTTCCAGAAGGCGCTGCTGTCCGTCGAGATCATCATGCTGCTGGTGCTGTCGGTGACGGCGCTGGTCCGGGTCGGGACGGGTAACCATCCGGCCCAGTCGATCCAGCCAAGCTGGAGCTGGCTCAGCCCGCACGGCTTGTCGTTCAGCGCGTTCGCCGCCGGACTGATCCTGATGGTCTTCATCTACTGGGGCTGGGACACCGCCTTGTCGGTGAACGAGGAGACCAAGGACCCGGCGAAGACTCCTGGCCGGTCGGCGATCCTGTCCACTCTCATCCTCGTTGTGACCTACGGCATCGCGATCTTCGGGGCGCAGTCATTCGCCGGCATCGGCACCACGGGCATCGGCCTGGAGAACTCGAACAACTCCGGCGACGTGCTGTCTGTGCTCGGCCACGCCGTCTTCGGCACGGGCGTACTGGGGAACGTTCTCTACCACCTGCTGATCCTGATGGTGCTCTCCTCGGCGGCCGCCTCAACCCAGACGACGATCTTGCCGACGGCCAGGACCACGCTGTCCATGGCCGCGTATCAGGCGCTGCCGCCGGCCTTCGCCAAGATGCACCGCAAGCACCTGACGCCGACCGTGTCCACCCTGGTGATGGGCGGTATCTCGCTCGTGCTGTACGCGGCGATGAACTACATGTCCGGCGGCCAGGTCATCGCCGATGCGGTGACCAGTTGCGGCGTCTTCATCGCCACCTACTACGGACTGACCGGCTTCGCCTGCGCCTGGTACTACCGCAGGAACCTCATGAGCAGTGCGCGCAACCTGTGGATGCAGGGCATCCTTCCGGTCCTCGGCGGGGTCATCCTGTGGTTCCTCGGCGGCTGGAGCCTGTGGCTCGACTGGGACATGAACAGCGCCAACGAGGCGTCGTACACCAGCTTTACGGTTCCCGGCCTGCACTGGGTCATCGGCGGCGTGTTCGTGATCGTCTTCCTGTCCTGGGTGGTCGGCATTCTTGTCTTTATCTACGTCCGGGTTCTGTACCCGCCGTTCTTCAGGAAGCAGACGCTGACCAGGTCTACCCCGACCCTGGTGCCGGACGAGTAACCCGGCGGATTGTCAGTAGCGGGGAGCGGGCGCTTGGGCCAGCTCCCCGCACTGGTTCTTGCTGGGACTGCGTCGGCTCCCGGCAGCTGTCGGCGGCAGCGCCTACCCTTAGGTTCGTGACCGCGATCGTCGCTGAATCCCTGCTGGACGGGCTGAACCCGCAGCAGCGCGCTGCCGTCGTCCACGAGGGTGGTCCGCTGCTGATAGTGGCCGGGGCGGGGTCGGGCAAGACCAGGGTGCTGACGCACCGGATTGCCTACCTGCTGGCCGAGCGTGACGTGATGCCCAGCCAGATCCTGGCCATCACCTTCACCAACAAGGCGGCGGGGGAGATGGCCGCGCGCGCGGCGATGCTGACCGGCGCGCGAGCCAGGTCGATGTGGCTGATGACGTTCCACTCGGCGTGCGTGCGGATTCTGCGGCGGGAGGCGAAGCGGTTCGGCTACCCGGCCAGCTTCTCGATCTACGACCAGGCCGATTCGCAGCGGCTGATGGCGCTGGTATGCCGTGAGCTTGAGCTGGACTCACGGTTCTTTCCGCCGAAGGGACTGACCAACCAGGTCTCCGCGCTGAAGAACGAGCTGGTCGACTACGAGACTGTGCTCTCCCGGGCTAGCGGATACCGGGAGAAGACGCTAGGCGAGGCGTACGCCGAGTACCAGCGCAGGCTGGTTGCCGCGGGCGCGATGGACTTCGACGACCTGATCATGGTGACCGTCAATCTGCTGCAGGCGTTTCCCGAGGTCGCGGCCGACTACCGGACCAGGTTCCGGCACCTGATGGTGGACGAGTACCAGGACACTAACCATGCCCAGTACGTGCTGGTGCGCGAGCTTGCCGGGCAGACCGACCCGGCCGGAACCGGGGTCCCCCCGGCGGAGCTTGCCGTCGTGGGCGACGCCGACCAGTCGATCTATGCGTTTCGCGGGGCCACGATCCGCAACATCGAGGAGTTCGAGCGAGACTTCCCCGGCGCCCGCGTCATCCTGCTCGAGCAGAACTACCGCTCCACGCAGAACATTCTGGCCGCCGCCAATGCCGTAGTCTCCCGCAACCCCGGCCGGATCCCGAAGAACCTGTGGTCAGAGGCGGGTGACGGTCCGCCGATCATCGGTTACGTGGCCGACAGCGAGCACGACGAGGCGGCATTCGTGGCCGAGGAAGTCGACCGGCTGTCAGACGCGGGCGAGGCGGTGCCCGGCGAGGTGGCGGTGTTCTACCGGACCAACGCTCAATCCCGGGTGTTCGAGGAGGTGTTCATCCGGTCGGGGCTGCCGTACAAGGTGGTTGGCGGCGTCCGGTTCTACGAGCGGCGCGAAGTGCGTGACCTGCTTGCCTACTTGCGTCTCATCGCCAACCCCGAGGACGAGGTGTCGCTGCGGCGCATCCTGAACACGCCGCGCCGCGGCATCGGTGACCGGGCCGAGGAGTGCGTGGCCGGACTCGCCAGCCGGGACCGGATCAGCTTCGCGGCCGCCCTGGTACGCACGGACGAGGTTCCCGGCCTCGCGGCGCGGTCGGCGAAGGCCATCGAGGGCTTCAACGACCTGATGAGCGGGCTGCGGCAGATGGCGGCCGACCGTCGGCCGGTCGGCGACATCGCTGAAGCGATCCTGGACCAGACTGGCTACATAGCCGAGCTGCAGAACTCGTCGGATCTGCAGGACGCGAGCCGGATTGAGAACCTCACCGAGCTTGTCTCAGTGGCGCGCGAGTTCGACGCTCGCAACCCGGGCGGAACGCTGGCCGACTTCCTCGAGCAGGTCTCCCTGGTCGCGGACGCTGACGAGATCCCGGACGGCGAGCAGCACGGCGGGATGGTCACCCTGATGACGCTGCACACGGCCAAGGGCCTGGAGTTCCCGGTCGTATTCCTGACCGGCCTGGAGGAGGCGGTGTTCCCGCACGAGCGGTCGATGGGCGACGACCGCGAGCTCGCCGAGGAACGACGGCTGGCCTACGTCGGCATCACCAGGGCGATGCAGCGGCTGTATGTGACCAGGGCGGCGACCAGGACCTGGTTCGGCCGCCCCGGCTACCACAAGCAGTCCAGGTTCCTGACCGAGATACCGGAGCGGCTGATCGAGTGGCGCCGGGACGAGTCGGCGGCCAGCCAGCCAGCGTCGGAGCGGCTAGCCCGCCGGCCAGGGGTGCGGACGGTCGGGAACCGGCCGGTACCGGCATTGCAGCCCGGCGACCGGGTCAACCACGACTCGTACGGTCTCGGCACTGTGCTGTCAGTGGAGGGGCGCGGTGATGACCCGGAGGCGAAGATCGACTTCGGCGGCGACTATGGCGTCAAGCACCTCGTGCTGCGGTACGCGCCGATCGAGAAGCTTTAGACCCGGCTGAGCGGCTCGTCAGACCGGGCGCATGCCGTGCTTGCGCATCAGGTCGAGCTCGGTGTCGCGGTCCGGCGCGTCCGGCCCGGACCACAGATCCGCCAGCTCGCGGAAGTAGTCGTCCAGGGCTGGCGCATGTAGCACCAGCACGTGGGCTGCCTCCTCCCGGCCCGCCCCGAAAGTGTGTGCCACCCCGCCGGGGACCAGCACGAAGCTGCCGGCGCCCGCCCGCGTGAAGTGGCCATCAAGCTCAAACTCAGCCACACCGTCGAGCACCCAGAATGCCTCTACCCGGTCCGGGTGGACGTGCGCCGGCGGACGGCGGCCGCCCGGCGGCACATACCGCTCGTGCAGCGAGAAGCCGCCGCCAGTCGTCTCCGCGACCGCCTTGAACAGCAGCGTGCTCCCGCGCACGTTCAGCCGCTCGCCATCGGCGGGCGGGACGACCATGTAATCAGCCACGATTAGCGTTCTAGCACGCGTGCCGGGCGGTCGTGGGGACGGCCTCGACCGCCGGTGGCCGACGCGGGGCGCGTGGGCGACGTTGGTGTCGGCCTCGTGCACTTTTCTCCGCACCCAGGCCGGCCGCGGGTGCGCGCATGGCCGTTGCTCTCGCTCTGGTGCGCGTCAACTCGCCCGGGAGTGGCGGCTGCGGTAGGCGCGCGACTTGGCCCGCGAACCGCAGATCTGCATGCTGCACCAGCAGCCGCTTCGCGTCGGGGACCGGTCATAGAACGCCCACTGGCAGTCGTCCGCGCTGCACACCTTGAGACGCTGCCAGGTCCCGAGGGTGGCTGCGTCGGCCGCGATGAGCAGCAGCCGCGCGAGTCCGGCCCGGCTGCCTGAGTCGCCAGCCAGGACCCGCACTGCGCCGCTATCGTCGGCGGTGAGCCTGGCCTGCAAGCGACCGGCGATCTCCGCCAGTTGCGCTGCCGCGGCCGAGGACGGATCGGCCTGAGGCCTCGCAGGTCCTGCAGGTCCCGCAGTTCCTGCGGGTCCCGCAGCTCCCGCGGTCCGGGCGGTCCGGTGGGTCACGTGTGAGCGAAGGACCGCGCGCAGCGCTTCCCGCAGGGCCACGGCTAGCGCCAGGTCAGCTGGTCCGGCACCGCTGGCGGGCTGGCCCGCTGGCAGCGCCGCCAGGTGCTCCGTTCGCTGTCCCGGTGGCTGCGCTGCTGGCTGCGCAGCCAGGCCCGCGCCGCGCAGCCAGGCCTCCATCGCGGCAGGTGTCGCCAGCTCGTCCTTACCTTCCTCGACGTCCAGCGTGTTGACAAATGCCTGCAGCATGGCGAGGTCGCCGGGAGCCTGCCCGACAGCAGGATCCGGGCCGCTGTGGCCTGAGGTCACCGACACCATCCGCCTCTCTGCGTCACCACCATCTTAACTCTGCTGGTTGCGTAGCTCTGGGATCCAAGGGTAGCGTCGTTACCATCAAATGTTTAATGATGGTGACGACACGGGAGGGCACATGACGACGCAGACGAGGCGCGACTGGGTCGTGATCGGCGTCCCGACCAGCGCGGGCGCCCATCATGCCGGACAGGACCGAGCGCCTGCCGCGCTCCGGGCGGCGGGCCTTATCGGCCGGCTCGAGGCTGCCGGGCTGGCGGTGACGGACGCGGGCGATCTTGCTGGCGGCCTCTTCACCGTCGATCACGAGCACCCCCGAGCGCGCAATCTCGATGCGGTGGTCCGGGTAGCGCGCGAGGTCGCCGACGCCGTCGCCAGTCAGCTGGTGGCCGGCCGCCGGCCGCTGGTGGTCGGGGGAGACTGCACGGTGACGCTCGGCGTCATCGCCGGGTTCCGGCGCGCTCACAAGGACGTCGGTCTGGCCTACGTCGACGGTGATGCCGACCTCGGCGCCGTGCTGTCCGACGAGGCGTCCGGGATCCTGGACTCGGCCGGCATCGCGCATCTGCTCGGGCTGGGCGAGCCGGACCTGGCCGGACTAGCAGGCGAGACGCCGCTGCTGCACGGCTCGCGCATCGCCATGGTGGGCTGCGACCCGCGCGAGGTGACCGATGCGGGCCGGGCGTTCCTGGCTGAGCGCGGCGTGAGCTACACCGAGGGCCCGGAGCTGGCTGCCGATCCGGCGGGCGCGGCGCAGAAGGCACTGGCTGCGCTCGCGAGGGGTCCGGGGGGTCGTCCCTCCGCGGAAGCGCTCGGCGCCCCGCTAGTCGTCCACTTCGATGTCGACGTCGTGGACTCCGGCGACCTGCCGCTCGGCAACTACCCCCATTACGACTCGGGCGTACGCCTGGAAGATGTCACCGCCTGCCTGCGCGTCCTACTCGCCGATCCGTTCTGCACCGGGCTGGTGCTCACCGAGGTGAACCCGAGCTACGACCCCGGCGGCAACTCACTGGACCGGTACCTGACGGCGCTGACGGCTGCGCTGGCCGGCTGACCACCCGCTGCCTGCAGTGCGGTTACGCTGAAGAGGCGGTCGGCGTGGCCCGGCCTGCGCAGCCTTGGTCGGAGGTCCCATGAGCAATATCCGCGTGGTCATCGCGAAGCCCGGTCTGGACGGGCATGATCGCGGTGCCAAAGTCGTCGCGCGGGCCCTTCGCGATGCGGGCGTGGAGGTCATCTACACCGGCCTGCACCAGACCCCGGAGCAGATCGTCTCTGCCGCGCTGCAGGAGGACGCCGACGCGATCGGCCTGTCGATCCTGTCGGGTGCGCACATGACTCAGTTCAGCCGGGTGCTCGAGCTGCTGCGCGAGCGTCAGGCCACTGATATCACGGTGTTCGGCGGCGGCATCATCCCGGACGCCGACATCGCCGAGCTTGAGCAGATGGGCGTCGCCAAGATCTTCACCCCTGGCGCCTCGACCACCGAGATCGTCGACTGGGTCCGGTCGGAGCTGGGCAGCAGCGAGCCCGTCGGCTAGCTGCTCGGGATGGTGTGCTGCGTCGCGTCCCTGGTGGGCCAGCCGACCCACGGTGAGGCCCGCGACCCAGGTGAGCACCTTGGCCGCCACAGCACTAGGCTTCCTGGCGCGGGGCGCGGGTGCGCCGCGCGCTAATTCCCGAGCACGAAGGACGAACTCGAGTGGACCTGTTCGAGTACCAGGCGAAGGAGCTGTTCGCCGAGTACGGCGTCCCGATTCCGCGCGGCAAGGTGGCCACCACAGCGGAAGAGGCCAGGCAGATCGCCACGGAATTCGAGGCAGCCAGACCTGGTGCCAAACCGCTGGTGGTGATCAAGGCGCAGGTGAAGACCGGCGGTCGCGGCAAGGCGGGCGGGGTCAAGCTAGCCGACACGCCAGCGGAAGCGGAGGAGAAGGCCGGGCGGATCCTTGGCATGGACATCAAGGGCCACACCGTCGGGTCCGTGCTGGTCGCCGAGGATACCGACATCGCGCAGGAGTTCTACCTCTCCTTCCTGCTCGACCGGGCGGACCGTACTTTCCTGTCCATGTGCACAGTCGAGGGCGGCATGGAGATCGAGGATCTCGCCCGGACCAAGCCGCACGCGCTGGCCCGGATCCCGGTCAGCCCGCTCACCGGCGTCGACCACGCCAAGGCCCTGGAGATCGTCCGCGCAGGCCGCCTGCCGGAGGCGGCCCAGGACAGTGCGGCTGAGCTTGCCGAGCGGCTGTGGGCTGTGTTCACGGACGAGGACGCCACGCTGGTCGAGGTCAACCCGCTGGTATACACCGGTGACGGCCGGGTGGTCGCGCTCGATGCGAAGGTCACGCTGGACGACAATGCCGCCTTCCGGCAGGACTGGGCTCGCTTCGCCGATCCCAGTGCCGTCGATCCGATCGAGGCGCGGGCCAAGGAGAAGCACCTTAACTACGTCAAGCTCGACGGTGCGGTCGGCATCATCGGGAACGGCGCGGGCCTGGTGATGTCCACACTTGACGTGGTGGCCTACGCGGGAGAGGAATTCGGCGGCGTGCAGCCAGCCAACTTCCTGGACATCGGCGGCGGGGCCTCGGCCGAGGTCATGGCTAACGGCCTGGACATCGTGCTGTCCGATCCCAGCGTGAAGAGCGTGCTGGTGAACGTGTTCGGCGGTATCACCTCCTGTGACGCGGTTGCCAACGGGATCGTGTCGGCGATCGGGCTGCTGGCCGAGCGCGGCGAGCCGGTCAGACGGCCCATCGTGGTCCGGCTGGACGGCAACAAAGCCGCCGAGGGCCGCCAGATCCTCGCCGACGCGGCGATTCCGGTCGTCGAGCAGGTCGCCACGATGGACGATGCGGCGCGGCGCGCCGCCGAGCTGGCCGCCGCGCCTGCGCAGGGCGCGACTGGGAACGGAGCGTGACATGGCGATCTTCCTGACCGCCGACAGCAAGATCATCGTGCAGGGCATTACCGGTTCTGAGGGCCGCAAGCATGGCGCGCGGATGATCGCGGCAGGCAGCAAGGTCGTGGGCGGGACCAACCCGCGCAAGGCCGGCCAGGCGGTCGAGCTGGCGGGCCAGCAGGTGCCCGTGTTCGGCACCGTGGCCGATGCCATGGCCGCGACTGGAGCGGACGTCTCGGTGGTGTTCGTCCCGGAGACCGGAACGAAGGACGCCGTCATCGAGGCCATCGACGCGCGGATCCCGCTCGTCGTCGTGATCACCGAGGGCATCCCGGTGCACGACACCGCCTACTTCTGGGCGTACGCGACGGAGAAGGGCAACGTCACCAGGATCGTCGGGCCAAACTGCCCGGGCATCGCCTCGCCTGGCAAGTCCAATGCCGGCATCATCCCGGCGGACATCACCTCGCAGGGCCGCATCGGCCTGGTCTCCAAGTCCGGCACGCTGACCTACCAGATGATGTACGAGCTGCGGGACATCGGGTTCTCGACGGCGGTCGGCATCGGTGGTGACCCGATCATCGGTACCACCCACATCGACTGCCTCCGCGCGTTCCAGGACGACCCGGAGACCGACGCGATCGTCATGATCGGTGAGATCGGCGGCGACGCCGAGGAGCGCGCGGCGGCCTACATCGAGAAGCACGTGACGAAGCCGGTCGTCGCCTATGTCGCTGGTTTCACAGCACCCGAGGGCAAGACGATGGGCCACGCGGGCGCGATCATCTCCGGCTCGGCCGGAACTGCCCAGGCCAAGAAGGAAGCGCTGGAGAAGGTCGGCGTCCGCGTCGGCCGGACGCCCAGTGAGACTGCACGACTGGTCCGCGAGGTCATGCAGGCTCAGTAACGGCGAGCTGATCTCGAGAATCCGCGACCCGGGTCCGGCGCCGCAGTAGCGCCGGAGCCGGTCGCGTTAGTCAGCTTCCGGCGGCGGCGCAAGCATGCGTGCTCGAATCTGCACGGTTGCCGTAGCCACGGCGACGACGGCACCCTCGTCATCGAGGAGTTCGCCCGCCAGGAATCCGACATCGCGGCCTCGTCGCACGACGCGGCCGCGGCCGATCAGGCGACCCGGCCGGGCCGGGCGCAGAAACTGGACATGCAGGTCTGTCGTCGGCGCGAAGTCGCCGGGATCAAGCCCTGCCACCAGCGCCGGGCCTAGCGTGTCGTCGAGCATGGCGGCCAGAAATCCGCCCTGAATGACGCCGGCCGGATTCACGAACGCGTCGGTGGCGGTGAACGCGACCTCGATGGTGCCTTCCTCGGGGCTGATGGAGACCAGCTCCCAGCCGAGCGTCGCGGCCGCAGCCGGCAGTGGCCTCCTGCCTTCGACCGCATCCCAGAACGGACCCTGACGCGTCACGGCCTACATCCTGACAGGCACCGCTGACAGCCTCGCTGCGTAGTTCCGCTCCTGCGGCTCCTATCGGCGCGCCTGCGCGCTGCGCGGGTGCCGGATTGCCAGGCTTGTGTCTTGTGACCTCTACTGGGCTCGGTGCCCGCCGGGTCAGCGGCGGCGTTAGCACAACCGCGCCCGGCGGCGAGGCCGGCGGAGCCGATCGCTCGCTGCTCGTCATCGGCGCAATCGCGGCGGCCGTGGTATCGGCGTCCGGTCTGGCAGCAGTGATCCTGGTGGTGCTCATTGGCTGGATTGCCGCACCGCACGCGGGTGCCGGGCTGCCAGCGGTGCTGCGGTCGTCGGCAGCACTCTGGCTGGTCGGTCAGCATGTCGGCTTCAGCTACCGCGGTGCCGGCCGGATCGGCCTGCTGCCGCTGGGCCTCGTCGTGCTACCTGGCGCGCTGCTCTGGCGAGCGGGGCGCTGGGTGGTGCGGACCGGGCAGGTGCAGCGCCTGCGGCACGTCGGCTACGCGGCGCTGGCGCTGGCGGTGCCATACGCGGTGCTGACCGGCGGGCTGGCGCTCGCCAGCCGGTCGTCGCTTGAGTCGTCGTCGCTGCCGCAATCGGTGGCATGCGGGCTCGTGCTAGCGCTGGCCGCGGGCGGACTCGGCGGGGCGAGGGAGATGGCGCCGTGGCCGGACCTCGTCCGGCTGCTTCCGCCGGGACCAAGGTCCCTGGTGGTCGGCATCGCGGGCGCTCTTGGCGCGCTGGTCGTAGCCGCAGCGGTGCTGGCGGGGGCTTCGCTGGCCATGCACCTGAGCCAGGCGGCAACGCTCGAACGCGACCTGTCGCCAGGCGTCATCGGCGCAGTGCTGCTGCTTCTGCTTCAGCTTGGCTACGTGCCGAATGCCATCGCCTGGGCGATCGCGTTCATGGTCGGCCCTGGCTTCGCTTTCGGCGTGTCGACCGTCGTGGCGCCGACCGGCTCGGCGCTCCAGCACCTGCCCGCGTTCCCGATGCTGGCAGCGTTGCCACTCGGACTGCACGCCTCGATGCCGGCCTGGGTGACGCCCGTCGTCATGGCGATGCCCTACCTGGCCGGCGGTCTCGGCGGCGTGCTGCTGGTCAGAGCAGCACCGCCGCTCAGCCTGGATGCGGCACCACTGTGGGGGCTGGCCAGCGGCGCAGTATGCGGCCTCCTGCTCGGTCTGCTGGCCGCGGCATCCGGCGGGCCGCTCGGCGACGGCCGGCTGGCTGCGGTCGGCCCGTCCGCCTGGCAGGTCGGCCTCGTGTCCGCACTCGAAATCGGGATCGCGGCAGCGGCAGCGGCTGGCGCGGCGAATTACCTCGCCCTCCGCCGGGCCGGAGCGGTCAGCGGGCTGTCCTGGCCGGGCCGGGCGCCGTCGCGGCCGGACCTGGCGCCGCCATTCGCCGCGCGCGCCGCCAGCACCAGTACGACGACCCCCGACGAGACCGGACATGTCATCTACCTGGATCCATGGGCCGGCGACTGGCAGGGCGGTCATCGTCCGCCGCCATCCGGGCCCTCAGCCCTGCCATGATCGGGCGCCGGGTCGCCCGATACGCTGGTGACACGTCATCGCGCGGCTTCGCTGGCAGCTCGGCAGCGAAGTCTCCGCGCGGAGCAGCTAGGCCTCCAGACTAGGGAGCGCGCCGTCAGTCAGTCGCGATTGCTCGTGCTGGTCTCCGGAACGGGCAGCATCCTGCAGGCCCTGATGGACGCCTGCGCTGCCCCTAGCTTCGGCGCCCGGATCGTTGCCGTCGGCGCCGACCGGGAGGGCACCGGCGGAGTAGCGCGGGCGGCCGCGGCGGGGATACCCACGTTCGTGCGCCGCCTGGCTGACTCGCCGGACCGGTTCGCCTGGGACAAGGCGCTGACCGCTGACTGCGCAGCGTTCGAGCCCGACCTGGTCATACTGGCTGGCTACCTGAAGCTGGTCGGCTCGGACTTCCTGGCTGGATTTGGCGGCCGTATCGTCAACACCCATCCGGCGCTGCTGCCGTCGTTTCCCGGCATCCACAGCGTCCGCGATGCCCTCGCGCACGGTGTCAAGGTGACCGGCTGCAGCGTGATCCTGACCGACCCCGGCATCGACAGCGGCCCGATCCTGGCGCAGGCAGCGGTGGCGGTGCGGGACGACGACGACGAGGACACGCTGCATGAGCGGATCAAGGTGGCCGAGCGCACGCTCGTGGTCGATACGGTCGGCCGGATGGTCCGCGACGGCTGGTCCGTCGACGGCAGGAAAGTGAGGATTGGCAGTTGACCCGGGTTGCGATCCGCCGAGCACTGATCAGTGTCTATGACAAGAGCGGCCTGGCCGAGCTCGCCACCGCGCTGCACGCCGCCGGTGTGCAGATCGTCTCGACCGGGACCACCGCGGCGACGATCGCCGCGGCCGGAGCGCCTGTCACCGCGGTGGAGGAGCTCACCGGCTTCCCCGAGTGCCTGGACGGCCGGGTCAAGACGCTGCATCCGGCAGTGCACGCCGGGCTGCTCGCGGACCTGGGCAACCCCAGCCACGTCGAGCAGCTAGCGGACCTCCGGATCGAGCCGTTCGAGCTACTGGTGTCCAACCTGTACCCGTTCGAGCGCACGGTCGCCAGCGGCGCGAGCGCGGCGGAGTGCATTGAGCAGATCGACATCGGCGGTCCCGCGATGACTCGTGCGGCCGCCAAGAACCACGCCACCGTCGCAGTCGTGACCAGCCCGGCGCGCTATCCGGATGTGATAGCCGCGCTGGCGGCTGGCGGCTTCACGCTGGAGCAGCGGCAGCGGCTGGCCGCTTCCGCGTACGCGCACACGGCCGCTTACGACGCCGCGGTGTCGTCCTGGTTCGCCTCGGCCTACGCGCCCGACGCGGTAGCGGCGGAGACCGGCTGGCCGGATGTGGTCGGTACCGTCTGGCACCGCACCGACG
>Ga0335074_10002098_pt1 | contig 27111 bp, 29 predicted proteins | sample Lox_Sample_23_FD_206715 | JGI IMG/M metagenome (GOLD analysis project Ga0335074, IMG submission 206715) | Soil microbial communities from Loxahatchee National Wildlife Refuge, Florida, United States - Lox_Sample_2.3 | ecosystem: Environmental > Terrestrial > Soil > Wetlands | place: USA...
CCCACGTCGGCCCACTTGAGCGTGATGAGCTCTCCCTTGCGAGCGCCCGTCGTGATCGCCAGCAGCACCAGCGCATGCAGCGCCGGCCATTCCGACTTCGCGCAGGCGTCGAGGAGCGCGGTGCGCTCGTCGTCAGACAGAAAGCGCGTTCGGCCGCGCGGCTCCTTCTTGCGGCTGATATCGCTCACGGGATTGCGCTCCATGAGCCGCCGCTCCTTCACGGCGAAGGAGAACGTGTGGGAGAGCGTCGCGATGAAGCGGTTGACCGTGGCGCCGCTGCGCTTGTACTGCGTCGGCGCGATCAGCTCGCCTGTTTTCTTGTCCTTGTGCGGCTTGCCGCGTGTGAAAGGCTCGGTCAGCAACTTGTCGCGAGCCTTCGAGATGCGATCTGCGGTGATCTCCGCGAGGGACAGCCCGGAGAATTGCGTCGACCACCATGTGAGCTGGCGCACGCGCGTGGTCTTCTCTTTGGGATCGAATTCGGCGAGGACCGTTTCGATGTAATCCTTGGCGAGCGCATCGAAGCTCGTTCGCTTCGCGGCCGCGTGCGGGAAATGCCTGCCCTCGCGAATCGCAGCCTCGAGCGACTCCGCCCACGCTACCGCCTCCTTGCGATTGGGGAAGCTCGCAAACTCCGGCGGCCGTCCTTTCCGCCGAACTTGGACTCGGTAGGCTACTTGGCCGGTGTGTGGAGAGACGACGCGTTGAATGGAGGCCATGCGTGCGAACCTGCGTGGCATCGAGTGGCAGAAATTGCACTGAGTGTGCACTGAATTTTCGGCAGCGTCACTCTCGCTATGTAAGTACTTGATTTTATTGGGGCGTGACGGAATCGAACCGTCGACCAGCGGATTAAAAGTCCGATGCTCTACCGACTGAGCTAACGCCCCGTACTGTCCCGATCCTGCTTGCCGCGGCGTGGCCTGCCGCCCGCCGCGCGATTCACATGTGTGCCCGGAGGGGCGCGCATCATACTACACGGCAACCTTATGCCGCCCCCGACGCCGCGCCGACAGCACGGCTGCGCCGATATCATGGCGCGTGTCACGACACGTCGCGCTTCGTACCTCGTGCCCGCAGCCGTCCAACGTGAATAGCAAGATCGTCGAGATCAGAAAGGCCGTTTTGGGCGACCTCGCGTGCCTTCGAGCGTGCGCGCAGGTCGCTTACGGCAAGTACATCGACCGAATCGGAAAAGCCCCCGCGCCGATGAATGCCGACTTCGCTCGCCAGGTCGCGGCGGGCAGCGTCTACGTCGCGCTGCGGGGATCCGAGTTCGCCGGCTACGTAGCCTTCTATCCGCAAGGAGATCATCTTCATCTGGACGCCGTGGCGGTGTTGCCCGCGCACTCAGGGCAAGGCGTGGGGAAGGCGCTCATCGGCTTCGTCGAGCAAACCGCCCGGCGAGCGGGACTCAAGGCGGTCGAGTTGTACACGAATGAGGCCATGACCGAGAATCTCGTCATGTATCCGAAGATGGGATACCAAGAGACGCATCGCCGGCGGCAAGCGGGGTACAACAGGGTCTTCTTCCGCAAGCCGCTGTAGATGATCCTTGCCTCCCGTGCCAATTTCTTTGGGGGTCTCCTTGAACGTTTCCGAAGCCATCGACACTCGCATGAGCTGCCGCGCCTTCTTGAGCACGCCGGTGCCGCAGGCGACGATCCGCCGGATCCTCGATACCGCGAGCCGCGCGCCGTCCGGCGGCAATCTGCAGCCGTGGTTCGTATACGTTCTGACCGGTGAGCCCCTGGAAGCGCTCGTCTCGAAGGTGCGCGCCAAGGCGATCGAGCAACCGCTCGGCGAGGGCACCGAGTACAACATCTACCCGCCCAACCTCAAGGAGCCGTACCGCTCGCGGCGTTTCAAATGCGGTGAGGATCTCTACGCGCTCATCGGCATCGGACGCGAGGAGCGGGAGCGGCGACTCAAGCAGTACGCGCGCAACTACGAGCTCTTCGGGGCGCCAGTCGGCCTCTTCTTCGCCGTCGATCGGATCATGGGCCAGGATCAGTGGGCCGATATCGGCATGTTCATGCAGAACATCATGCTGCTCGCGCGCGAGCACGGCTTGCACACCTGCCCGCAGGAGTCCTGGGCGGGATGGCACAAGACGGTCGGTGAGTTTCTGAAGATGCCGCCCGAACGGATGCTCTTCTGCGGCATGTCGCTCGGGTATCGCGATGAGTCTGCCCCGATCAATCGCCTGCGCACCGATCGTGCCCCGCTCGAGGAGTTCGCGACGCTGCTCGGCTTCGACGCATCGCAGGGGTAGCCGACGGGCGAGCGCGTCGCGCGCTAGCGCGCCTGGTACCTCGTCGGATCGGCCACCCCCGCCGCCTCGAACCCGGCGCGGCGGATCCGGCACGAGTCGCACCGCCCGCACGCACGTCCGCCCACATCCGGCTGGTAGCAGGAGACGGTGATGCCGTAGTCGAGCCCGAGCTGCACCCCCTCCCGAATGATCTGCGCCTTCGTGCACGCGATGAGCGGCGTGTGGATCCTGCAGGGATCGCCTTCGACGCCCGCCTTGGTCGCAAGCGCGGCGAGACGCGCGAACGCCGCGATGAACTCGGGGCGACAGTCGGGATAGCCGCTGTAGTCGACGCTGTTGACGCCGAGGAAGATGTCGCGGGCCGCGAGCACCTCGGCCCACCCGAGTGCGAGCGCAAGCATCATCGTGTTGCGCGCCGGGACGTAGGTCACCGGGATCCCGCTCGTCGCCGCCTCGGGGACGGCAATCGACCGGTCCGTCAGCGCCGAGCCGCCGATGCCGGCGAGATCGACACGCATCACGCGGTGCTCCCGCGCGCCAAGGCTGCGTGCAACGTTTGCCGCGGCGTTGAGCTCCGCGGAATGCCTCTGGCCATAGTCAACCGACAGTGCATAGCAGGCGAAGCCACGCCCCCGCGCGATCGCAAGCGTCGTCGCCGAGTCGAGTCCTCCGGACAAAAGCACGACTGCGCGGTGCTCGGCCATCATTTCCCCGCCACATTCCCCCAGAGGTACTTGTGGAGCTGGATCTGGAATCGCACTGGAAGGCGGTCCTCGAGAATCCAGTCCGCGAGCTCGCGGGCGCCGAGCTGCTCGTGGCTCGGCGAGAAGAGCACGGCGCACCGCGCGGCGAGCTTGAGCTCCTCGAGCTTCGCACGGCTCCACTCGTAGTCCCCGCGGCTGCAGATGACGAACTTGGTCTGATCGGTAGGCTTCAGGCGCTCGAGCTCCTCGTAACGGTTGCGCTGCTCCTCGCCAGAGCCCGGAGTTTTCACATCCACGACGAGCACCACGCGCGGGTCGACGGCATCGAGCGCCATCGCGCCGCTCGTCTCGAGCGAGACGCGAAAACCCTCCTCACAGAGCCGCGTGAGAAGCTCGAGGCAGCTTTTCTGGGCAAGAGGCTCGCCGCCCGTCACGCAAACGTACTGCGAGCCGAGCTCGCGGACGCGATCGACAAGCGCGTCGATCGTCCACCACTCCCCGCCCTGAAAGGCGTAGGTCGTATCGCAGTACTGGCAGCGCAGGGGGCAGCCGGTCAGGCGAATGAAGACGGTCGGGATGCCGACGCTATCGGCCTCGCCCTGCAGCGAATGAAAGACTTCCGTGATCTTGAGGCGGGACATGCGGCACGAATATTACCCCGTGCCGCTGTCCCCGCCTGTAGCACCCGCGCCGGAGCCCGATCCCGAGCTGCTCGCGCCGCCCGAGGAGAAAAAGCGCAGCCGGTCGCTGGCGAGCTTCGCCGCATTGCTGCCGGGGAATCGCCGCGTCACATCCGAGAGCGTCGCGCGCGCCTCGGGGTACTGCTTGAGCTCGAACTGGCTGTAGCCGAGTTTCAGGAGCGCATCGGGCGCCTTGCGCGAGTTCGGCCACTCATCGACCACCCCCTTGAAGGCTGTGGCGGCGTTGCCGAAGTCCCGCGACGCGTAGTACGCCTCGCCGAGCCAGTACTGCGCGTTATCCGCAAGGTCGCTCTTCGGATAGGTCGCGAGGAATTGCTGCAGACTGCCGATCGCATCCGGATACTTCCCGTTCTTCAGCTGATCGAGCGCCTGCATGTAGGCACTTTGCTCGGTGCCGGGCGCAATCGCGGATGGCGCAGTGGTCGATCCGGTGGCCCCGGCGCCGGCACCCCCTGCGCCGCCCCCGCCCCCCGCGCTCAGCTGGCTGATGCGCCGATCGAGATCGGCATAGAACGCGAGCTGCTGCTTGCGCAGCGCATCGTTCATGTTCTCGAGCTCGTCGATGCGCCCCTGGAGGATGCGCACCTGGTCCTGCAGCTCCTCGATGTTCTGCGCCATGGAGAGCAGACTCTGGTTCGAGATCACTCGCTCGATCCGGGTCGTCCGCGAATCGAGACTCGTGAGCTTGTCCTGCAGCACCGGATCCTCCTCCGGTGTGGTGGCGCAACCCGCGATGCCGAGCACGGCGATCCCGAGTCCCGCGCAAGCGATCAGCGTGCGCATGAGAGCACCTCCTCCTCCGTAAGGCTCCTCACTTCAAGTACACGATGTCGACGCGGCGGTTCTTGGCCCAGGCTGCCTCGTCGTGGCCGGCGTCGACGGGGCGCTCAGCGCCGTAGCTCACCGTGCTGATCTGCGCGTCCGAGGCGCCCTGCAGCAACAGTGCGCGCCGCACGGCCTGGGCGCGGCGCTCGCCGAGTCCGATGTTGTACTCGCGCGAGCCCCGCTCGTCGGTGTTGCCCTCGAGCCGCACGCGCATGTTCGGGTGCATGGAGAGGTACTTCGCGTGCGCCGAGACGATGTCCGTTCCCTCACCCTTGATCTCGCTGCTGTCGAAATCGAAGTAGATGGTGTGCTTGGCGAGCAGGCCCTCGCTCGGACCTTGGGTCTCCTGCCCCTCGTTCGCGCCCGCGGCCCCGTTTGCATTGGCGCCCCCGGCCCCGGAGGACTCGGCCCCCGCGCCCTGGTTCGCCGGCACGGCGGAGCCACTCTGCGAGGTGGGCTGCGGCGGCTTGTGCGCGCAGGCCGTGAGAATCAGCGCGGCGGCGGCCATGAGGACTGGCAAGGTTCTACGCATCACATACCCTCCGTTTGTGCGGGCTTTTTATCACACTTCAGGGGTGCAAAAACGGTCCCCACACGGGGTCGCGCACGTCGGCCTCGCTCGAGGCGAGTCGCTGCGAGGTGAGCCCATCGAGCGAGACGCGCTTCAGGACCACCTGGCCGTGCTCGGTACCCGAGTAGATGAGCATCGCCCCGTTCGGTGCGAAGCTCGGTGCGTTGTCGAGCGGACCGTGCGACAGGACGCGGACGGTGCCGCTCGCGAGGTCATCGACCGCGATGCAGTACCCGCCCTGCTCGAGACTCACTGTTGCGAGCTGGGTGCCGTCCGGGGAGATGCGCGGCCGCGCATTGTAGGTGCCCTCGAAGGTGATGCGCTTCGGCCGGGCGTCCGGCCCCAGACCGATCTGGTAGACCTGGGGTCCCCCGCCGCGATCCGAGGTGAAGTAGATGGAGCGCCCGTCGGGCGCCCACGCCGGCTCGGTGTTGATCGAGGGGTCGTCGGTCAGGCGCGTGAGCTGCTGGTTCGCCAGATCGAGGGTATAGATCTCGGGGTTGCCGTCGCTGCCGCTCAACGTGAGGGCGAGCTCGCGCCCGTCCGGCGACCAGGCGGGGGCCCCGTTGATCCCGGCGCGCGCCGAGACGAGCTGGCGGGCGCCGGTCTTCACCTGCTGGACGTAGATGGTCGAGCGCTTGTTCTCGAACGAGACGTACGCGAGCCAGTTGCCATCCGGCGACCAGGCCGGGGACATGACCGGCTGACGAGAGTCGAGCACGACGTGCGCGTTCGCGCCATCGGCATCCGCCACGACGAGCTGGTAGTGCTGCGCGGGGGGCGAGCCTTCTACGGCGACGTAGGCGATGCGCGTTGCGAAGGCGCCGCGCACCCCGAGGATCTTCTGGTAGATCACATCGCTCACCCGATGGGCCGCATCGCGCAGCGCACTCGGGGGCCCGGTGAAGCGCTGGCTCGCGAGCTGCTCGCTATCGAGCGCGTTGAGAAGCTGAAAATCCACCGCGAGCTGCCCATCCCCGAGCGCCGTCACGCGGCCGACGACCACGTAGTCGTTGCCGGCTGCACGCCAGTCCGGCAGCACCACGTCTTTCGCCTGGGACGGGGTCGCCCGCATCTGGTTGTGCGGCATCGGCTTGAAGCGCCCCGTACTCTCGAGGTCGTGCTCGACGACGTTCGCCACATCGGTACCGGCGCTCGCATCGGAAGGTACGCCGCCTGCGAACGGCACGATCGCGATGGGAATGGGGTCCGTGACGCCGGAGGTGACCTCGATTTGCAGCTGCGCGCGCGCGGTGATCGCGACGCAGGCCGTCACCGCTGCGGCAAGCAGCGCCGCGCCGGCGCGCGACCGGCTCCTGAAAACTGTCATGGTGAATTGTCGCTGTGAGTGAAATGAATCGTGAGCTCGCGGACGAAGAGCGCCGGATCGGGCGGTGGCGGGAGGGGCGATGCTCGATAGGCGGCGTCCTCGATCGATTGCTGCACTGCTGAATCTCCATTACAAGAGCCGAGCTTCACGTTGACGATCTGCCCGCCCGGGACCTGAGTCACCGTGAGCGTGCAATCGAGTCCTGAGCGAACGGTCGGCGGCTGAATCCAGGCCTGGTGGATTCGCGCCTCGATCAGCTGCTTCCAGCTCGCCATCGCAGGTCCGGACGTTGCCGCGAGGCTGCGCTCCTCGTCGGCGACGCTCTGCTGGATGTCGGCCTGATTGGCCGCGAGCTCCTGCGCCTCCGCGGCCCTGCGCGCCTCCTCGGCTTTGCGCGCCTCGTCCGCCTTGCGTTTGGCCTCGGCGAGACGGTCCCGTTCCGCTTGCGCGGCGCGCTCCTTCGCCTCCGCGGCCGCCTGTGCCTTGCGCTCGGCTTGCGCTTTCGCTTGCCGCTCCTGCGCTTGCTCACGCTCGGCGGCGGCCTGCTTGTCCCGCTCGACGTTCTCGCGAGCCTTGCGCTGGTCCGCCTCGAGCGCTTGCGCCGCCGCGGCTCGCGCCTGCTCCTCAGCCGCCGTCTCCGTCGCCTTGGGCGGGGCTGCGGGCGGCGGCTCCGGCGTGGTCTGGTCATCCTCGACCGGCGGCGGGGGCGGGGGCTGCGTCGCCGCGACGCGAGCAGGCGGGGGGGTGTGCTTGGCCGCTCCGCCTCCATTCAGCGCCTTGGAGCTCACGATGGTCGCGTCGATGGCGAGCGTCGGCTCCGGCTTCGAGGAGGCGTGGCGAAAGCTCCACCAACCGTATACGAGCGCGCCGATGAGTGCCGCGTGCAGCAGCACCGACATCGTGGCGGAAACCCAGCGATCGCTCCGGTGTTCCAGCTCTGTCATGAGCTCGGGCGACCCGGTCAGCTCCGCTTGGGAGGCTGCGGCAGCGGCTCGCTCACGAATCCGACCTTCCTCGCCCCCGCACGCTGCAGGATGACCATGGCGCTCATCACCTGACCGTATTCGATGCGGTAGTCGGCTTTCAGAAGCACGGGCAGATCGGGGTTTCGCTGCAGTGCAGCAGCCGCCCGGACCTCGACCGTGCCTTGATCCAGAGGCTCCCGTGGGTTGCTGCCGACGTTCAAGTACATCCTGCCTTCTCGATCAATCGACAGCACGAGCGGGTTCGAGTTCTTCGTGAGCGCCGGGTCGAGCGGCTCGGCGCCCGCCTTTGGCAGTTCCACCTTGACACCCTGGGTGAGCAGGGGCGCCGTCACCATGAAGATGATGAGCAGCACCAGCATCACATCGATGTAGGGCACGACGTTGATCTCGCCCATGAGGCGCCGGCCCCGCGTGAGTTGTGCCATATCAGTGCCCCCCACTGCTTGCAGCGTGCGCCGCGGCAGCGCTCGCCCGCTCCGGCGTCCGCGCCGCATGGCGCTGCAGGATCGAGGAGAACTCCTCCATGAAGGCGTCGTAGCGCATCTCGAGCCGCCCGACCTGATCGGCATAGCGGTTGAAGGCGACGACGGCCGGAATCGCGGCAAAGAGCCCGATGGCGGTTGCGATCAGCGCCTCGGAGATTCCGGGGGCCACCATCGAGAGCGTCGCCTGCTGCACGTTACCGAGCGAGGAGAACGCGCTCATGATGCCCCACACGGTGCCGAAGAGCCCGACGTAGGGACTCGTCGAGCCGACCGTCGCGAGCGTCGCGAGGCTGTACTCCAGGCGGTCGATCTCCTTGAGCTGCGCGACGCGCATCGCACGCCGCGCCCCCTCGAGCAGCTGATCGGTCGGCACCGAGCCCTGCTGCCGCAGGCGCGCGAACTCGCGAAAGCCGAACTCGAAGATGCTCGCCATGCCGGTTGCCCCGCCACGGGACTCGATTCCGCGATAGAGCTGCGCGAGGTCTCCACCGGACCAGAACGTGTTCTCGAACTGATCGGCCTCGCGGCGCGCCCGGCGCGTGACCATGCGCTTCTGGAAGATGATCGCCCAGGACATGAGCGAGGCGAATGCGAGCAGAGCGATGACGATCTGCACGGGGACGCTCGCCTGCATGACGAGCCGAACCAGGGATAGATCTTGTGGCATCTCAGCCCCGCTCCTCCTGCTTCGTGAGCAGCTCCTGCAGAAAATCCGGTAAGCGCTGCGGGCGCAGCGTCCGCGCATCGAGGCACGCGACGCGCACCTGCGCCGTGGTGAGAAGCTCCGCCGCCGCCGCCTCTGCAGCGCGCCGATAGATGCGCTGCATGAACGAGAGGGAGGCTGCGCCCGCGCGGGCGAGCTCGCAGGTGACCTGCAGCTCGTCGTCGAGCCGCGCTGGACGCTGATAGCTCACCTCGACGTCCGTCACGGCGAACAGGATCCCCGGCTCCCGCGCGAGCTGATACTGCGAGAAGCCCCGCTCGCGAAGCCACTCCGTGCGCGCCCGCTCGAGAAACTTGAGATAGTTCGCGTAATAGACCACACCGCCTGCGTCCGTATCCTCCCAGTACACGCGCTGCGTCGAGGAGAATCCCCTCACTTCGGGGGCTCCAGCGCGAGCGGCATCGACCCCGGACCCGCGGGCTCCCTGCGCCCGAAATGCCGATACGTGTGGGCCGTGACGATGCGCCCGCGCGCGGTGCGCGCGAGAAATCCCTGCTGGATCAGGAACGGCTCGATCACCTCCTCGAGCGTCCCGCGATCCTCTCCGAGCGCAGCGGCGATGCTCTCGATGCCGACGGGACCGCCGCCGAAGCGGTCCATGATCATCGTCAGCAGCTTCTGATCGAGCGTGTCGAAGCCCTCGGGGTCGACCTCGAGCATGTTGAGCGCCTCCTTGGCCACGCGCTCGTCGATGCGGCCGTCGGCCCGCACCTGCGCATAGTCGCGCACTCGCCTCAGCAGGCGGTTCGCGATGCGCGGGGTGCCGCGGGAACGCTGGGCGATGGCGCGCGCGCCCCCGGCATCGATCGCGACGCGCAGTATACCCGCCGAGCGCTCGACGATCTTTTCGAGCTCCGCGGCGCTGTAGAACTCGAGCCGCTGCACGATGCCGAACCGGTCCCGGAGCGGGGAGGTGAGGAGCCCGGCGCGAGTGGTCGCTCCGACGAGCGTGAAGGGCGAGAGGTTGAGCTTGATCGAGCGCGCTGCAGGCCCCTCCCCGATCATGATGTCGAGCTGACAGTCCTCCATTGCCGGGTAGAGCACCTCCTCGACGATGGGACTCAGGCGATGAATCTCATCGATGAAGAGCACGTCCCGTGGCTGCAGGTTCGTCAACTGCCCTGCGAGATCTGCGGGGCGCTCGAGCACCGGCCCTGACGTCTGGCGCAGATTGACGCCGAGCTCGGCCGCGACGATGTGCGCGAGCGTCGTCTTGCCAAGGCCGGGCGGCCCGAAGATGAGCACATGATCGAGCGCCTCGCCGCGCTGGCGCGCGGCGCTCACGAACACCTCGAGCTGGCGCTTCACGTGCGCCTGGCCGACGTACTCCTCGAGGCGGCGCGGCCGGATCGCCCGCTCGACGGCCTCCTCGTCCTGGCGCGCCGCGGGACTCACCACTCTCTCAGCGTCGGTGTTGCTCACGGAACGGAAGCTCCCTCACCCGGCGTAGCCTCGGGTCTGTCTCGCACCTCGCGGCGCCGGTGTGCGCGCATCACGCGCGCACCGCGCTCTTCAAGGCCCGGCGGATCAGCTCCTCGGTCGAGTGTGTACCGGGACCGACGGTCTCGAGCAAGTGCGACGCCTCGGCGGGCTTGTACCCGAGTGCCACGAGCGCATCGAACGCCTCTCCCTCGGGAGTCTCGGGCGCAGGGCGTGCCGCGCCGCGCGCACCGTCACCCTCGAGGGGGCCGAGGCGGTCGCGCATCTCGACGAGGAGCCGCTCGGCCGTCTTGCGCCCGATCCCGGGCACGCGCGTGAGAGAGGCCACATCCTCGCTCAGGATGCAGCGCGCGAAAGCCTCGACGCTCAAGCCGGAAAGCAGCGCGAGGGCGATCTTCGGGCCAACGCCCGAGACCCTGAGGAGACTGCGGAAAAGACGCCGCTCCTCCTCCGTCGCGAAGCCGTAGAGCACGTGCGCGTCCTCGCGCACGACGAGATGGGTGAGAAGCCTCACGTCCTGCCCGACCGCCGGCAGACGAAAGAACGTGGACATCGGCGCTTGGAGCTCGTACCCGACACCGCCCACCTCGACCGTGAATTGCGGCGGGGTCTTCGAGACGATCCGCCCGTGGAGTGATCCGATCATCGCCTAGGTGCCGCCGGGACCGAGCGCGCAGACCGCCTGCTCGAGCAGGTGCATGCGCCGCGCATGCGCATGGCAGACGGCGACCGCAAGGGCATCGGTCGCATCGGCGGCGATGCTACCGGCGAGTGACAGCAGCGCGCACATCATATGCGCCACCTGGCGCTTGTCCGCGCCTCCGAAGCCGACGATCGACATCTTCACCGCGCGCGGCGCGTACTCGAAGACGGGCGTGCCGCGCGGCACCGCGCTCAAGGCCGCGCCGCGCGCCTGTCCGAGCTTGAGCGCGCTGTCGACGTTGCGATTCACGAACACTCGCTCCACGGCAATCTCATCCGGCCGGTGCTCCGCGATGAGCTTCTCGATGGACTCGAAAATCAACCGCAGTCGCTCCGCCATCGCCCCGTCACGCGCGATGACGCAGCCATGGGCGACGTGCACCGAATCGCTCCCGACCCAGTCGATGAGCCCGTAGCCCGTGCAGCGCGAGCCGGGGTCGAGTCCGAGAATGCGCACCCGCGCAGCGCGGCCGTTGTGCGGGAGGGGCGTAACCACCCTCCGAGCCGCGCCCGGATCAAACCCTCGCCAGGACCTCGCCCGCAATCTCGGCATTCGTGTAGATGGCCTCAACGCCCTCGAGCGCCTCGAGCGCCTCGAGCAGCTGCACCATTTGCGTCGCTGCCGCGCCGCCAAGCTGCACCGTGGCGGCTGCGCGGCAGGTCACCTCGCTGCGCCTCGCGCGGTAGCCCGTCTCCTCGAGCCTCGAGCGCACGGCCTCGAGCTCGAGGGGGTCCGTGAGAACCTGAATCGACCCCGGCGCGGCACCGGGGGTCAGGACCTCTTCGGCTCCGGCCTCCCAGGCAGCGCTCACGAGCAGCTCCGGGTGTGCGCCGGGGGAGTACTCGAGGAGACCGACCTCCTTGAACAGGTAGGCAACCGACCCTGTCGCCCCCAGCCGCCCGCCGTGGCCCAGAAGGGCGCGGCGGACCTCTGCCTTCATCCGCTCACGGTCTTCGGTGCGACCGATGACCATGACGGCGGAATCGCCGGGCCCGTAACCTTCGAATCGCACGCTGTACACGGCTCGAGCGGGCATCGGCGCCGCACTGCGGCTCGATCGCGTATCATAGCGGCAAACCAGCTCGGCGACACGCTCCGGGCCCAGTCAGAGAAGTCCGACCGGCGTCTCCGCAAGCGGTCGCGCACGGCCCACGTGGAAACCGCTCAACTCTGCCCGCCTGAGATCCTGAACTCGATCGCGAGCACGCGAGCGAGACTCGCGGAGGCATTGCAACTGCCCCCGACGGCACTCGCCGAGGCGGCGGCCGCGGCCGAGCTGACGGGGGCGCTCTCCTTCGACCCCGATCTCGCAACGGCCGTCCTCGCATTGCCGCTCCTCGCTCGCCCGCAGCCCGGCGCGCCGCAGCTCGAGACGCTCATTGGAGCTGCCGCTGCGCGCACGGCGAGCGATCTGTCGCGCTTCGGAGAGTTCGGGCTCGCGCGCGACTGGGGTCCGGCGCAGGGACTCGATGCGCGGCAGGCCGAGGCCGTTCGCAAGATGCTCCTCGCCGTGGTGAGCGATCCGCGCCTCGTGCTCGCGCGGCTCGTGACCGAGCTCGTGCGCCTGCGAGGCGCCCGCCACCGCGAGCCCGACGAGCGCGAGCGCATGGCCCTTGCCGCCCGCGCCGTGTTCGCGCCGCTCGCCAACCGACTCGGGGTCTGGCAGCTCAAGTGGGAGCTCGAGGATCTCGCCTTCCGCTACCTGGAGCCCGAGGCCTATCACCAGATCGCGAGCGCGCTCAACGAGAAGCGCGCCGCGCGCGAGCGCTACATCGACTCGCTCTGCGAGACGCTGCGCGCCGAACTTGCCGCCGCGGGCATCGCGGCCGAGGTCTACGGGCGCCCGAAGCACATCTACAGCATCCACCGGAAGATGGAGCGCAAGCAGCTGCCGTTCCAGGCCATCTTCGATGTGCGGGCGGTGCGCATCATCGTCGGATCGGTGCGGGACTGCTACGCGGCGCTCGGACTCGTCCATGGGCACTGGACCTACGTCGCGAGCGAGTTCGACGACTACATCGCAACGCCGAAGGACAATCAGTACCGCTCGATCCACACGGCGATCGTGGGGCCAGCGGGCGCCGTGGTCGAAGTCCAGATCCGCACGCGCGAGATGCACGAGCACGCGGAGCTCGGCATCGCCGCGCACTGGCACTACAAGGAAGGCGGCACGCGCAATCTCGGCTACGAGCGCAAGATCGAGGCGGTACGCAGGCTCCTGCGTCCCGGCACGGCGGGCGAGCCGGAGCGCGACTTCCTCGAGCGCATGCGCGAGCAGCTCTTCGAGGATCGCGTCTATGCGCTCACCCCGAAGGGTGAGGTGGTGGACCTACCGCGGGGCTCGACGCCGCTCGATTTCGCGTACCACGTCCACAGCGACCTCGGCCATCGCTGCCGTGGAGCGAAGGTGAACGGGCGCATCGTGCCGCTCACTCACCGGCTCGCGAACGGCGAGGTGGTCGAGATCATTGCCGGCAAGCACCCGGCGCCGAGCCGGGACTGGCTCGCCCCCGAGCTCGGTTATCTCGCCTCGACGCGCAGCCGCTCGAAGGTGCGCGCGTGGTTCCGCCAGCAAGACAGCGGCGACAACCGCTCGGCGGGCCGCTCCATCGCCGAGCGCGAGCTCACCCGCGCGGGTGCCGGGCCCGAGCTGCTCGGCTCGCTCCTGCAAGCGCTCTCCGCGCGCAACACCGAGGAGCTCTACCAGCAGCTCGGTGAGGGCGCGATCACCGCGACCCAGCTCGCGCAGGCGATCGGCAGGCAGCTCAAGCGCGCCGCGCCCGGGCCCAAGCGCGCACCCCGCCGCAGCAGCGCGAAGCGGCGCAGCCCCGTCGAGGTCGAAGGCGTCGGGGATTTGCCGATCACGCTCGCCCGCTGCTGCGCCCCCATTCGGCCTCAGCCGATCATCGGCTACGCGACGGTCGGACGGGGCGTCACGATCCATCGCCGCGACTGCCCAAGCTTTGCGCGCATGCAGTCCGTCAAGCCCCAACGCATCCTGCAGGTCGATTGGACACAGGGCGACTCGGAGCTCCTTGCGGTGCAGCTCGCCGTGGCCGCCTACGACCGCCGCGGCCTCGTGCGTGATCTCACCGACCTCATCACCCAGGAGCGTCTGAGCATCGAGGAGATGAGCACCACGACGGACCGCAACGCCGGGACCGCGCACGTCGCCGTACGCCTCGCGGTGCGCGATCTCGATCAGCTCGCTCGCCTCACCAAGCGCTTCAAGGAGGTGCCGAACGTGCTCACCGTGCAGCGCACGGGCTGAATGAGCGCCCGGGCAGGCCGCTGCTGCCGCCCTGCCGCCCGGGCCCGGAACTTGCCCGTCCCTGATCCGTATAGCTAAGACGGTTCCCCAGGCATCCTGCAGAAAGGCTCGACCATGCACTACATGATCAGCATCGGACCACTCGCGGCGCTCATCGCCGGCATCCTGATCCTCATCATCCCGCGGCTGCTCAACTACATCGTCGCGATTTACCTGATCATCATCGGCGTGCTCGGGCTGTGGCACCCCGGGGTGCACATTTAGAAAGGCAGACGATCGAGATCGACATTGCCGCCCGAGAGGATCACCCCGACCCGCTGACCACTCACGGGCAGCGCCCGGTCGAGCAGCACGGCGACGGGAACGGCGGCGGAAGGCTCGATCACGATCTTCATGATCTCCCACACGAGGCGCATGGCGGCGACGATCGCCGCCTCGCTCGCGATCGTGATGTCGTCGACGTGCGCTCGGATCAATGCGAAGGTGAGCTCGCCGAGGGAGCTGCGCAGCCCGTCGGCGATCGTCTTGGGGTTGCCTGCCGCAACGATGCGCCCTGCGCGAAACGATCGCGAGGCATCGTCGGCTTGTGCAGGCTCTGCGCCGATCACCCGAATGTGGCGCGAGACCCCCTTCGCAGCGACCGCAACGCCGCTCAGGTGGCCCCCGCCGCCCACGGGGCAGAGGATCACATCGAGATCGGGCACCTCCTCGATGAGCTCGAGCGCCGAGGTACCCTGGCCGGCGATCACACGCAGGTCGTTGTAGGGGTGGACGAAGTGCGCACCCGTCTCGGCAGTGATGCGCTCGGCGGTGCTCTCGCGTGACTCCTGCGTCGGCTCGCAGAGCGTCACGCGAGCGCCATAGCGCTCCACGGCGCGCCTCTTCACCTGCGCAGCCGTCGAGGGCATCACGACGAAGGCCGCAATCCCGCGGCTGCGGGCCGCGAGTGCGACCGCAGCCCCGTGGTTGCCCGAGGAGTGCGTCACGACGCCGCGCCGCGCCTCCTCATCGGTGAGCGCGAAGACGGCGTTGTGCGCTCCGCGCGCCTTGAACGCGCCCGCCTTCTGCAGGTTCTCGCACTTGAAGTAAAGCTTCGCCCCGGTGAGCGCATCGAGCGAGGCGCTCGTCATGACGGGCGTGCGGTGCACGAACGGGCGAATGCGCTCGTGCGCCTCGCGGATGTGGCGCAGGTCGAGGTCGGGTGCTGCAGCCATGACGGGTCAGCGATTGATCGAATCGATCGAGCGCTTATCGGCCGCGAGTGCAGCCTCGTGCACGGCCTCGGCGAGCGTCGGATGCGCATGCATCGTGCGCTGCAGGTCCTCGCTGCTCGCCGAGTACTCGAGTGCGAGGACCGCCTCGGCGATGAGCTCGCCGGCAAGCGGACCGATGATATGCACGCCGAGGATCTCATCATCGTCCTGCGCGGCGATGAGCTTCACGAATCCCTGCGTCGCCTCCATCGCACGCGCGCGCCCGCTCGCGAGGAAGGGGAACACGCCCACCTTGTAGGCTCGCCCGCTCGCCTTCACCTCCTCCTCGGTGGCCCCGACCGTTGCGATCTCGGGCGCCGTGTAGATGACCGAGGGCACGGCCTTGTAGTTGACCTCGCCGAAACGCCCGGCGATGAGGTCCGCTACCATCACCCCCTCCTCCTTGCCCTTGTGCGCGAGCATCGGCCCGCGCACGCAGTCCCCGATGGCCCAGATGCCCGCGACGCCGGTGCGACAATGCTCGTCCACGCGGATGAAGCCCCGCTCATCGAGCTCGACGCCGGTTCCGGGCGCGAGAAGGTCCCCCGTGTACGGATGCCGGCCTACTGCGACGATGAGCCGGTCGACCGTGATTTCCTGCGTGCCTTTCGAGTCCTCGTACGCAACGACGACCGCACCCTGCTCGACCTTCGCGCCCTGCACGCGCGCGCCGAGCCGGATGTCGAGGCCCAGGCGCTTGAACTGACGCAGCGCTTCGCGGGCGAGCTGCTGATCGGCGGTGGCGAGAAAGTCGCTGAGCGCCTCGAGGATCACCACCTCGCTTCCGAGCCGCCGCCACACGCTCCCGAGCTCGAGCCCGATCACGCCTGCGCCGATCACGCCGAGGCGCTTCGGGACCTCCGGCAGCTCGAGCGCGTCCCACGAGTCGATGATGCGCTGGTGGTCGAAGGGCACGCCGCGCAGCTCGACCGGCTGCGAGCCGGAGGCGAGCACGACGTGCTTGGCTTCAAGCTCGCGGCGCGATCCGTCGTGCGCCGTGAACTCGACGCGCCTTGCGGGCAGCAGCCGGCCATGCCCCTGCAGGGGCGTCACGCCGCCCGCCTTGAACAGGGCCGCGATCCCATCCGTCATCCTCTTGACGATCCCCGCGCGGCGCTTCTGCATGACGGGGAGATCGAGCTCGACGCCGGAGGCGCGAATGCCGTGCACGGCGAACTCCTCGCGCAGGCGGTGATAGAGCTCGGTCGACTCGAGGAGCGCCTTGGAGGGGATGCAGCCCGCGTTCAAACACGTGCCGCCGAAGGCGGCCGTGCCGTCGTGGTTCTTCCACTCGTCGATGCACGCGACCGCGAGCCCGTTCTGTCCGGCCCGCAGCGCCGCCGGGTAGCCCGCGGGCCCCCCACCGATGACGATCACGTCGAACGCGTCGGCCATGCTCTCTCCCCGTGAAACGCCGGCAGGCCGCTACAGACCGAGCAGCATGCGGCCCGGATCCTCGAGGCTGTCCTTCACCGCGACGAGGAACTGCACGGCATCGCGCCCATCGATGATCCGGTGATCGTAGCTCACGGCGAGATACATCATCGGCCGTATGGCGATCGCCCCGTTGACGACCATCGGGCGCTCCTGGATCTTGTGCATCCCGAGAATGGCGCTCTGCGGCGCATTGACGATCGGTGTGGACATGAGCGAGCCGAAGACGCCTCCGTTCGTGATCGTGAAGGTGCCGCCGGTGAGATCCTCGAGCGCGATGGTGCCCTCGCGCGCCCGGGTCGCGTAGGCGGCGATCTCCTTTTCGATCTCGGCGAAGCTCTTGGCATCCGCATCGCGCAGGATCGGCACGATCAGCCCGCGATCGGTCGAGACGGCGACGCCGATGTCGTAGTACTCGTGGTAGACGATGTCGTTCCCGTCCACCGAGGCGTTGATCACCGGGAAGCGCTTGAGCGCCTCGATGCAGGCTCGCACGAAGAACGACATGAATCCGAGCTTCACGCCCGCGAGCTTCTCGAAGCGATCCCGGTGGCGCGCGCGAAGCTCCTGCACGGCCGTGAGGTCCACCTCGTTGAAGGTCGTGAGAAGTGCCTGCGTCGACTGCGCCTCGAGGAGACGCTGCGCGATCCTCTGGCGAAGCCTCGACATGGGCACGCGCTGCTCGGTGCGGCCCGCCTGGGACGCAGCGGGCGGGCGCGCGAGGTAGCCGATCACATCCCCCTTTGTGAGGCGACCGTCGCGGCCGGAGGCTGGGATGGTCGTGGCATCGAGCCGGTTCTCCTCGACGAGCCGTCGAGCCGAGGGACTCAGTTTGCCCGCGGGCTTTGCCGGTTCCGGAGCCGCACGCGCAGGCGCCGGGGCTGCGGCAGCGGCAGCGGCGGCGGCGGCGGCGGCGGGCGCGCCAGCGGCGGCGGCTTTCTCGCCCTTGCCCGGCCCCTTGGAAGGGGCAGCGCCTGCCGCGCCCTCCTCGAGCAGCGCGAGGATGTCGCCGCTTTTCACGGTCGTGCCGCCCGCGACCTTGAGCTCACCCATCACTCCATTCACGGGCGCCGGCACCTCGAGCACGACCTTGTCGGTCTCGAGGTCCGCCAGGTTCTCATCGCGGCTCACGGCCTCCCCCGGCTGCTTGTGCCAGCCGACGAGGGTTGCCTCGGTGATCGACTCGGGGAGCTGCGGGACCCGGATCTCGATCGTCATCGGCAACTCTCCAGCAAGCTCATACGCTCTTGCGCAGCGGCGTGACCGTGAGTCGCGCGGTATCGCGGCCAGTGTCCTCGGTCGCTGTGGCGCGCAGCGCCGCCTCGATGAGCGACTGCTGCTCCGACTCGTGCAGTTTCATGATGCCCGTCGCTGGAGCGGCAGCGGGCGCGCGCCCCGCGTAGAGCACGGCGCGGTGCTGGCTCAGGCCCTCGAGGCGATGACGGATCTGATACCAGGCGCCCTGATTCTGCGGCTCCTCCTGGCACCAGACCACCTCGCGTGCGTTGCCGTAGGCGCGCAGCGCCGCCTCGTAGTCGTCGCTCGGGAAGGGATAGAGCTGCTCGATGCGCAGCACGGCGACATCGCGCAGCCCCTCCTTGCGCCGCGCCTTGAGCAGATCGAAGTACACCTTGCCGCTGCAGAAGACGACGCGCCGCACCTCGCGGGCGGGGACATCGTCCACCTCGTCGATGACGCAGGCAAAGCCCCCGCGGGTGAGATCCTCGATCCTCGAGACCGAGAGCTCGTGGCGCAGCAGGCTCTTCGGGGTGAGAACGATGAGCGGCTTGCGGAACGCGCGCAGCATCTGCCGGCGCAGCATGTGGAACATCTGCGCCGGCGTCGACGGTACGCAAACCTGCATGTTCTGCTCCGCGCACAGCTGCAGGAAGCGCTCGAGCCGCGCCGAGGAGTGCTCGGGGCCCGCCCCCTCGTAGCCGTGCGGCAGGAACAGCACGAGACCGCACATGCGGCCCCACTTGGCCTCCCCGGAGCTGATGAACTGATCGATGATGATCTGGGCGCCGTTCGCGAAATCCCCGTACTGCCCCTCCCAGATCGTGAGCGCGTTCGGTTCGGTCGTCGAGTAACCGTATTCGAAGCCCATCACGGCCTCCTCGGAGAGCACCGAGTCGATCACCTCGAAGCGCGGCTGATGATCGCGGACGTGCTGCAGCGGCACGTACGTCGCATCGGTCGCCTGGTCGTGCAGCACCGCATGGCGGTGGAAGAACGTGCCGCGCCCGCTATCCTGGCCCGAGAGGCGCACCGAGAAGCCATCATCGAGCAGCGCGGCGTACGCGAGCGTCTCGGCGCACCCCCAGTCGAGCGGCAGCTCCCCGGCGAGCATCTTCGCGCGATTCGCGACGATCTGGGCGACCCGCGGGTGCAGTGCAAAGCCCTGCGGCACCTGAACGATGCGCGCCCCCAGTGCGGCCAGCCGCTCGGGGTCGACGCTCGTCTGCACGCGCTCGCTCCAGTCGACGTGCTTGTACTTGCTCCAGTCCACCGTGAATTTGTTGCCGATCATGCCGAGCGAGGCGCGTGCCTGCGGGCGGCCCTGATCGAGGCCCTGGCGATAGCGCTCGATCATCTCGGCGGCATCCGCCTCGGAGAGGACTCCCTCGGCGACCAGCCGATCTGCGTACAGCTTGCGTGCCGTCGGATGCTGGCGGATCACGCGGTACATCGCCGGCTGCGTCGCCGCAGGCTCATCCGCCTCGTTGTGCCCGTGGCGCCGGTAGCACACCAGATCGATCACCACGTCTTTGTTGAATCTCATGCGGTACTCGAGCGCGAGCCGGCCGACGAATACGACCGCCTCGGGATCGTCGGCGTTCACGTGGAAGATCGGCGCTTCGAGCATCTTCGCCACATCGCTGCAGTAGATCGTCGAGCGTGCATCGCGCGGGTCCGACATCGTGAAGCCCACCTGATTGTTCACGATGAGGTGCAACGTGCCGCCCGTGTAGAAGCCACGCGCCTGCGAGAGCTCGAGGGTCTCCATCACGACGCCTTGACCCGCAAAGGCCGCATCGCCGTGAATGAGGAGCGGCATGACGCGCTCCCCGCGCACATCGCCCCGGCGCTCCTGCCGCGCGCGCACCGAGCCTTCGACCACCGGATTGACCACCTCGAGATGTGAGGGGTTGAAGGCGAGCGCGACGTGAACGTTGCCTGCGGCGGTGCGCAGGTCGGCGGAGAAGCCCTTGTGGTATTTCACATCGCCCGAGCCCTGCTCGTGCGCGAGGTCGTAGCGGCCTTCGAACTCGGAGAAGATCGCAAGCGGCGCCTTGCCGAGCACGTTGACGAGCACGTTGAGCCGTCCGCGGTGCGCCATGCCAATGACGAGCTCCTCGATGCGCGCCGCGCCGCCCTGCTGAATGATGTCATCGAGGAGCGGAATGAGCGCATCCCCGCCCTCGAGCGAGAAGCGGCGCTGACCGACGTACTTGGTGTGCAGATAGCGCTCGAGACCCTCGGCACTCGTCAGCTGCCAGAGGATGTTGCGCTGCTCCTCGGCGTCGAAACGGTGGCGCACGCGGCCTGCCTGGAACTGGTCCTGCAGCCACAGCCGCTCCTCGGAGTTCGACACGTGCGCGAACTCGGCGCCGATCGTGCCGGCGTAGATGGCCTCGAGCTGCGCGAGGATGTCGCGCAGCTTCATGCGCTTCGGGATGGCCTCGGTGCGACTGCCGGTGAAGAACTCCGTATCGAGATCCGCCTCGCTCAGCCCGAAGTAATCGAGCGCGAGCACTCGCGGGCGCGGATGCGCGATGAGCCCGAGCGGGTCGAGCTGCGCGATGAGGTGACCGCGATTGGACCAGATTTGAATGAGCCGCGAGACCGCAGCCTGCTTGGCGCTCGCGGCAGAGCCGGCCTGCGCCTCCGTGGCACACGCGGCGGAGCCTGCGGCAGCGGTCGGCACGCGCTGCGCGGCGCGCGCGCGGGCCGCAATGGCTGCCTCGATGGGGCCTCGAGATTGCTCCGCGGCGCTGCGCGGCCCGAGGCGCTCGAAATAATTGCGCCACTCGGCCGGCACGCGCGCCGGATCGTTCAGGTACTGCTCGTAGAGGAACTCTTCGAGGTAGGCGGCATTGCCGCCGTACAGGGGGGTCGGTTGGAGCATGCGCATTTGCAAGCGGCGTGCTCGCGAGTGTAGCGGAAGCAGAGCCGCGAGGAAATGCTCGCGATCACGCGCAGTTGCTGTGCTACGCGCTCCCGATGCTCCGCAGCAGCCACACCTCGTAGGCGACGAGCACGACGTAGGCGGCAAGCACCGCATAGAGCAGCGCGCCCACAGGCATCCGGCCAAACGCGCGCACCCTTGCGAGTGCCGTGAGCAGCGTCACGCCCGCTGCCGTGACGCCGAACTTGATGACCGCAAAGGCACCCGGATCTCGCAACAGGGACGCCATGATGGGGTTCGCTTCGAGCACACCGGGATGCTGAAGCAGCGCCAGCGTGAGCAGCGCATCGACGCTGCACAGCACGAGGATCAGCACCGCGACCGCGAGCCATTGCGGGTCGTGCCAGTCCCGCGCGACAAGGCTCTGGTCGTGCGCACGCCGCGGTCCACGCCGGCGCGGATTGACACTGCCGGCGAGGAGCGAGCGCAGGGTGCGCGTTCTGCGATCCATTCCCCTGCGCCGCTCGCCCTCGGCGCGCCGCTCGCTCTGCGACGGAGCCACGCCAAGCGCTACGGCCGGCTGGATGTGCGCCGAGTCTCGCACTGACCTCGATTCCCCTGCTCGCTTCCTTCCCCTGCGATGCACCATTGTAGCCACCTCATCCAAGCGTCGCTCGGCGAAAACGCCACGCTTTGCGACCCCCGGCGAATGCGGCCGACGCGCGGTCGAAAGAGCGGCGCGCCCGCCGCCTTAAGTTCAATCGAGCGCCCGAGCCCCCCAAGAGCTCGGGTGCGCCGCGAGCGCAAGCCGCACGGGAACTCCGCCGACGCACAGATCGTTCCCTCGATGACGGCGAAGTGTGGGAGTACTCGTATGGCAGCAGTCCTCGTCGCTTTGTATGACAGCCACGCAACGGCCGAGCGCGTGCGCACGGCGCTCGTCCACGATGGCTTCCCGACGGACCGTGTGGACCTCGTCTCCACTCGCGAGCCCGGACCTGCGGGCCTCATCGAGGCGGGCTCACCGCGGCAGCAGTTTCATGAGTACTTCGAAAGCCTTTTCGATGACAAGCAGGAGCGGCGTCACGCCGCCATCCTTGCGGACCGCGTGCGCACGGGCGCCGCAACCGTCACGGTGCATCCTCGCGGGGACCCCGAGATCGAGCGTGCGATCGAGATCCTGAGGCGCAACGGTCCGCTCGAGATCGACCGCGAGCACCTCGACCAGACCGCGCTCGAGCACGCGGCAAGCCCGCACGAGCGGAGCTACCTGTCGCGCGTGCTCGCAGGGAATCGCCCCGAGCACTGAGGCGATCCTCGCAAGGTCGGCGCCGGCAGAAAAGCGCGCAGGCGCCGATGCGTGCTCATTGCGTGCGCCTGAACGTCCCGACCATCTCGGCCGCCGCGATCGTGTGCGCGCGCGCGGCCTTCCAGACCTCCGCAACGCGGGCGTGCGGCGGCACGCTCAAGTTCGCGACATCGAGCGCCGCGAGACGAAAGTAATAGTGGTGAGCGTCGTGCCCCAGCGGCGGCTGCGGCCCGTCGTACTGGTGATTGCCGAAGTCGTTGACCGCCATCTTGACCGGCACGGCCCCTTGCGCCGAGCCCGCGCCCTCCGGTAAGGCATGACTTTGAGCGGGGATGTCGTACGCGGCCCAGTGACGGAACGTGCCGTGCGGCGCATCCGGATCCTCAACGACCAGAACGTAGCTCTTCGTCCCGGCCGGCGCGTCGGACCACTCGAGATGCGGGGAGATGTTTCCGCCGTCGCGACTATATCGCGGGGGTATCCTTTGACCGTCCGAGAAGGCCGAGCTCCTGATGGAAAAGGCCATGTGCGATCTCCTTGTTTGAGCCGTCGCCGCCCACGCCGGCAGGATTCGTGCCGGACAGGTATCATCCTGCGCAGCGACCTCGTGAAACTTGGAGCAAACATGCGAACTGTCCGCCGCAACTGCCTTGCTCTCGTCCTGCTGCTCGCCGCGGGCGCGGCAGCCGCCCAGACGCCGGCCACGTGGCGCGAGGGAGAGAACTACTTCCTCATCCAGCCGGCGCAGCCGACGAACCTCCCTGCAGGCAAGGTCGAGGTGACGGAGGTCTTCTCCTATGCGTGCCCGGCCTGCTACCGGTTCTTTCCGACGGCCGACCGCCTGAAGTCGAGCCTGCCGGCGAACGCGGTGATGAACTACGTTCCGGCCGCATTCAACCCGAGCGAGGATTGGCCCGTGTTCCAGCAGGCCTACTATGCCGCGCAGGCGCTCGGTATCGCCGCCAAGACACACGATGCGATGTTCAACGCGGTGTGGCAAACGGGCCAGCTCGCCATCGTGGACCAGGGGACGGATCGTCTGAAGGACCCGCTTCCGAGCATCGAGAACATCGCGGAGTTCTACCACCGGGCGGCCGGGGTGAGCACCGAGCAGTTCGTCGCCGCTGCCAACTCCTTCAGTACCAACGTCAAGACCCGGCAGGCGGATGCCTTCATACAAGCCTGCCAGGTCGATCAGACCCCGACGATCATCGTGAACGGTAAGTATCGGGTGACGGTCCCGTCGGCCGGCGGTTACGACCAGCTCATCGCGCTCGTCAAGTATCTGGTCGCGAAGGAGAGCCGCTAGCTTTCGCTTGGCTCCGCGAGCTGCCGCGGGCGGTGTCCGCTCACGGCAGCGCCGGCATGCTGGGGGAGCCTCGCGAAGGAGACGAGCGAGAGAGCCCCGATCAGGGCCATGACGATGAGAGCCACCCGGCAGTTGCTCAGCGTCACGTGGCCCATCGGCTCGCCGAGCGCCCACGAGGTGAGGTTCATCACGATCGCGGCGAGCGTCACCCCGAGCGCATTCGTCGCCTGCAGCACGAGGTTCCACAGCACCGTCGCGCTCCCGAGCTCCTCGTGGGGCACATCGGCGAAGGCGAGCGTGCCCATGCCCGTGAACAAGAGCGAGCGGGCCATGCCGCTCCCGGCGAGCACGGCGAAAATGACCCAGTAGCCCGTCGCCCTCGAGAACGCGGCGCAGCCCATGACGCTCACCAGCATCACGGCGGTGCTCGCGATGAGCACCGAGCGGAACCCGAAGCGGCGCATCGAGCGCGTCGCCGCCGTCTTGAGCAAGAGATCGCCGCCGTTCATCGCCAGGAGCAGCAATCCGGAATACACGGCGCTGTAGCCGAGCACCACCTCGAACAGCAGCGGCAGGATGAACGGCAGGGCCCGCACGGGCAGCCGCACGAGCACGCCGCCGTTGATCGAGGTCGCTGCGAAGGTCGGAATGCGGGCGGCGTTGAGCGACAGCACGGGATGCGGATGGCTCCTCAGGTGGCGCACGGCGACCACCCCGCAGGCGAGTCCTGCGAGCACGAGCCCCCCACCGAGGGCCCACGGCCCGTTGCTCGCGCTCACGAGCTCGAGCCCAAAGAGCGCCCCGCCCGATGCGGCCGCGAGCAGTGCGAAGCCGACCGCATCGAAGGGTCGCCGCGGCTCGCCCCGAATCGGAGGGATGAAGCGCAGCACGAGCAGTACGCCCGCGATGCCGACCGGCACGTTGAGCAGGAAGATCCACGGCCAGGAGAGATAGGTGGTGATGAAGCCGCCGACCGGAGGTCCGAGCGTCGGGGCAACGAGCATCGGTACGGTGCTGATGGTGAGCACCCCGATCAGGTCCTCCTTCTGCGTGGACCTCAAGAGCACGATGCGGGCGATGGGCGTCATGAACGATGCAGCCGCCCCTTGCACGACACGGGCCGCGATGAACTGCGGGAGCGTGCGGCTCAGCCCGCAAAGGATCGATGCGACGGTGAAGCCGGCGAGCGCGAGCACGAATACGCGCCGCGCGCCGAATCGATCGGCGACCCAGCTGCTGCTCGGCAGGAGTACCGCCTGTGCGAGGATGTAGATGGTGATGCCGATATTGAGATCGACGGGGCGCACCGAGAAGGTCCGCGCCATGTCCGGCATGGCGACGACGACCACGGAGGCATCGAGCCCCGCCATGAACATGGCGGAGGCGACGATCAGTGCGATCAGGCGAGAGTTTGCGCGCGTGCCGGTGTGCGCGGCCATGGATCAGTCAAGTCCGGGTTGGCATTCGGCCGCGCCGCGACCGAGACCGGGCAATATACTCCACGGTCCGTAGCCCACAACTCGGGGAGCGGAGGGGGGACGCATGCAATCGGCCTTTTGGGGCGAGCTCGCCGGGACAGCCATTCTGATCCTGCTCGGCAACGGAGTCGTCGCCAACGTTGTGCTCAAGAAATCCTACGGCCACGGCTCGGGCTGGATCGTGATCACCGCGGGGTGGTGCTTCGCCGTCATGGCGGGCGTGCTCACCGCGCTTGCGATCGGCAGCCACGCGCATCTGAATCCGGCGGTGACCATCGGCGTCGCCCTCGTGAGCGGGAAGTGGAACGAGGTGCCGCTATACATCGGGGGGCAGCTGCTCGGCGCCATGCTCGGCGCGACCCTCGTGTGGCTGCATTACCTGCCGCACTGGAGCATCACCGACGATGCGCCCGGCAAACGGGCGTGCTTCTGCACGGCGCCTGCCATTCGCCATCCTCCGGCGAACGTCGTGAGCGAGATCATCGGCACATTCGTCCTGGTACTGGTCGCCGCTGCAATCTCCTCGAGCCATCTGGCGCCGGCCGGGCTCGCCCCCGGCGTCGGGCCGCTCGTCGTCGGCTTTCTCGTCTGGGCGATCGGCCTTTCGCTCGGCGGACCGACGGGCTATGCGATCAACCCCGCGCGCGACCTCGGACCGCGCATCATGCACGCGCTGCTCCCGCTCGCGGGCAAGGGCAGCTCCGAGTGGGACTACGCGCTCGTGCCCGTCGTGGGGCCGATCATCGGCGCGGTGCTCGCGGGGTTGCTCGTCAGGGCCATCGCGATCTGACGGCGCGGCGCCCTATCGAGCTCGCGACGGCCTCCCGGAATGCGGCCGCCGTGGGCGCTGCTTTGCCGAGATCGACTTGATGATGATCTGGCCCTTGCCCGATTGCGGCAGCGGCGGGTCTGCTCGCGCGATCGCCTGACGAATGAGCTCCCGTACGGCAGGCTCGGCGAGCGTCGCAGCACCCGCCTCCAGGACGATGTGGCGAACCCGGCTGCCCGAGCCCTTCAGCCGCTGCTGCGGGTCGGGAAGCGCAGGACCGCCGAAGAAGAACAGCGAGACCCAGCGCGGATAGAGCGCAATCGACAGCGCGACGTCGCCTGCGCGCTCGGTGGGCCCAAAGCCGATCGCAAGCGCATTGTAGTTGTCGTAGACGAGCTCGAAAGCGCCGGGCAGGCGCTTGCGCAGCGCAGCGAGCGCCTGGCGCGCCGCCTGTGCGATCGCGGGGTCGTATCGGGCGAGGAAGGTCTCGAGCGACTGCTTCGCGCTACCTTTGGACAGAGACACCGTAGACCTCGATCTGCGCAACATCGGCCCATCCTCCCGGACCATGGCCGCTTGCGGGCATGAGATCGGCGAACCCGACCTCGTCCACCTTGCCGAGATCGATCTTGTCCACCAAATCTCCCGTGGTCACCACGCGCGCGATATCGAGCTTCAGCCAGCGCAGATCGCCATAGGAGATCTCGCTCACGAGCCAATCGCGAGTCGTGCCCGTCGCGTGGTCCCCGACCCACCAGGTGCCATCCGCGAGCTTCACGATCGGGCGCACCTGGTGAAAGCCCGACATCTTGGTGTTGAGGCGAATGCGAGCGAGCCCTCGCAGATCGGCAAAGTGAAGCTTGTCGCGGAATGCGACCGCGCAGGGTGAGTTGCACAGGCCCGTCCAGAGGTGAATCGGAAAGTTCTCATCCCCGGCACTACCCGTGAGCAGCACTTGCCCCGCGGGCACGTACAACTTCACCTCGAGGCGCGGATTGTCATTCGAGTCCTCCGTGACCGGATGCTCGCCTCCCGGGCCCGTCTGCTTCCACTCCTCACTGAAGAGAAGCCCGGGCCGCAGTGTGGCTGGGCGATCCGCCCGGTTGACATCGCTCGCGGCTGGCGAGCGCCTGGCACCGCTTGGCGCCTGCGCGCTGGCGAGTGCCGCGAACGCACAGAGGGAAAAAACCTCGAGGATCCTCGCGATTCGGCGCAGCATGCCTCCCCCCTTTGTTTGAAACAAAGTATAGCAGCGCAGCCTCGCTCGACGCGCCGCGTGGGCGCCCCCAAGTTGCGTTTTCCAGAGACCCTATGTAGACTTACTAGCATGGGTCGCAGAGCGACGGACGTACGCATCAGCTTGCAGACGCTACGCGTTCTCGAGGCGTTCCTGCAGAGTCCGACCGAGGAGCTTG
>Ga0335074_10002100_pt1 | contig 27108 bp, 44 predicted proteins | sample Lox_Sample_23_FD_206715 | JGI IMG/M metagenome (GOLD analysis project Ga0335074, IMG submission 206715) | Soil microbial communities from Loxahatchee National Wildlife Refuge, Florida, United States - Lox_Sample_2.3 | ecosystem: Environmental > Terrestrial > Soil > Wetlands | place: USA...
CTTGCTCTTTAGTCAAGTGGGCGCTAAGGCAGGCCTAATCCCAGCGAACATTGTCTCATCCGCATTCATATCGTTGTGGATGGAGGGAAATTCCGCCGAAACTCAGCGGGTCGCCGATTTTATACGCGAGAATGTAGAGCGCGCTCGCCCTTCATGATCTGCGCGAGGGGCGACGACAGTCGCGACAGGTTCGCGGCCAGGCGCTCGAGCTGTGAATCGCGCGCGCGGTCTCGTCCGCGATCTTGCGCATGCCGGCCGCGGTCTGCTCGACGCCGGTTGTCCGTACTGGAATTTTTATCTCTTGCTCGGCCACGGCCGCGCCCTCCAAATGTGCGCCAGCGGCGCGGTTAACTCGTCGTCTCTGCGATCGCCGCTCCCCGCACCGGAACCTCAACCCCAACAGCCCGACCGATCCTGCCGGCCAACTCGGGCTCGGCCGCCGCGATCTCTCGCAACAGCACACCGACGGCATCCCGAGGAGCGGCGCCGGATCGTCTGGCGCGGTCGACGGCGCGCATCAGCGGCACCTGCGCCCTCATCGGCAGCGCATACATTTCAGCGCGCAACAGCTCAGCGGCGCGATCCACGACGCGGAAAGCAATGGCATGCTCGGCCTTTTTCAGCCGGGCCTCGAGGGAGCGACGGTTGATTCTCATCGCCGCGCCTCTGCCTGTTCGCCGGCGGCTGGCTCGGGGCGCTCGGCCATCCTGTCCAATACGTCCTTGCAGGCTGCTACGGCGCGGAGCGTGTAGCAGCGCAAATCGAGGACGGCATCGCGGATACCGGCGTGGCTAACCTCGACGGTGATGGTGTCCGGATCGCGCGGCGCTGGGTCAAAACACATCGTCGGATACCTCGGCCTTCGGCTTCGGTGCCGGCACCTCTTCCGCCTTGGCGGCGATCACCAGCCCGCGTTCCTGCTTTATCCGCGCGATCCGGCGCATGATGCGCTCCTGGCACTCCGGGCTCTCCATGCCGATCTCGGCGACCAGGGCTGCCCACAGCTCCTCAGAGCGCCGGAACTGATACATTTCCCGGGAGACCTTCATGGAGACATCGATCGCGTGGAGCAGCGCTTCGCCCTCCTCGAGCGAGATACGGCCCGATGCGATCGCATCCTTGACCTGAAGCACCTGTGCCGTGGCGTCCCCGGTCAGCTTGATCGGCTTCCGGATCGGTGCCGACTTCGCGACCGGCATGACGCGCTCGGCAACGAGCCTGCTAGCCGGGATGTCACCGGCCTTGGCGGCGTCAGCCAACACCTGCGCGATTTCGGGAAGCGCGGTCTCCATGATCTCCCGAGCGCGGATCAGCGCCTCGGAATTCGATACCGGCATCGGCTCGATCTTCTTGCGTTTCTGATCAGGCGACATTGCTGATCTTCGCGGCAACGATGAGATCGTCCAAACCGGACGGCAGGGAACCCGCCAGGCGGAGCAGCAGCGCAACGGCATGAGGATCGCCGGTCAGCGCCCGGTCTCGGAGCGCGCGCAGATATTTCTTCTGGCTCCGCTCCGAGAGGATGTGCGGCCCGTGGTCGCCGCGCTGGCGCTTGGTGGCTGCCGCGGTCATGGTCAGGCCGCCAGCACGCGGTTGTCGGCGGTCAGCCGGAGCCGCGTGATCTCGCGCGTCAGCTCCGGGGTCGGCGCCCATGTCGGACGGGCCCGCTTGTGGCGCCAAATGGCGCGCAGCTCGGCGATGCCGGAGCCCAGCTTGACGGCAAGCTCGTCGACATACGCGACGAGCTGCCGCTCCAGCTCTTCATCTTTGACGAGCTGCAACGCCTTTTCCGCGGCCAGAAGCGCCTGCTTTGCCCGCTCCACGGCCGCCCGTGCGGTGACGATGCCGGATTGAGCATCCGCTGCGATTTTACAGAGGTCGCCGCCATCAGCGGTGAGCACGGCGAGACGGAGGCCGAACTTGCCGTCGGTGTCCCCGGCGCGGGCCCGGTCGATGATCTCGCCGCGTTCGGTCTCTAGAGCGGCGATGCGCGCCGCGATCTCGTCGGCGGCCTTCTTCGCCGTGGTGACTGTGGCGTTCGCGGCATCGAGTTTCTGCTCGGCCTCGGCGACGCGGAAAGCGGCGCTGTCGATAACATCGGTCATGGTAGATACCCCTCGTTTCAGGCGTGGTGTGGGTGTTGCGGCGCCGCCAGCTTGGCGAGCAGGCCGTCGATCTCAGCGCGAACCTTGCGGGAGCGTGTGCTGGCGCGGCGACCGATCAGCTCGGCATCACGCTCGGCCTGCTCGCCAACGGCGGCGGCCATCTGCAACGTGATCTCGGTCATGCGGGTGCTGCGGCGGTTGATCTCTTCGCGAAGCGCCGACGTATCGCCGCCGGCACGGAGAACATCGGCGAGCTGAGCCTGCGCCTGACGGACGAGACCGGCGTGCATCGCGGCCTCGGCATGGAGATCGGCGATAGAGGGCTGCTTACTCAGCATCGGAATCTCCTGCGGCCAATGCCTCTTTCACGCTGTTGAGCAAGACGGTGAGGCGGTTGAAGTCTTCGGACGAGACGACGCCCTTTTTGATGTGCTGAAGAGCTTCCTCGATGATCGGGGCGGCGCGCTCGGCATGTTTGTTCTTGTGGACGCGGGTCAGCATCTCCTTGACGCGGTCGATCTTCGCCGCCATCGGGTGAGGGGCTTCGGACTTCGCGAACACGGCACCGACTCGGGTGCCGAGGGCGATCATCAAGGAGCCGCGTTCCGCCGCGTTAAGCGTCGGGTCGTATTGGAGCGCGGAGATCGCCTTCATCGCGATCTCGTCTTGGCTCGGTTCCGGAGCGGACACCTTGATGCCGGCGACCTTGGCGGTCACCGCGGGAATGGCCTTCACCATCTGATCGAGGTCGCGGCAGGCCTTCGCGAAACGCGGCGCCGGCTTCGTGGCACGATCCGCGAGGCGTTGCGCCCGGCGCTTGGACAAGCCCTCGATCGCGCCCGGCGGCAGCGACTTGAACATCCGTTCCAGGTCGCGGATGACGGCCTGGCCGTCGGCGCTGAAGCCGGTTGCGGCCAGCTCCTCTTGCCGTAGCGTCGCAAGAGAGCCGTGAAAGCCGCTGATATCTCTTATTTTCACCACGTCAGACCTCTCATTTTTGGTCGGTGATATATCAGCGGGCGTCGGAGATAGATCAGACGACCTGTCCACAACTGCGCGATTTAGTTTCTGAAGTGTCGCGTCACGACCGCCCGCCCGGGCGCGCGAAATCGAATTCGCGTCAAGAAAAATTTTGCGATGAACTTCGGATCGCCGACGGTGGAGGGCGCCGCGGTCGAGACGGTCACTCCGCCCGCATGCCGAGTGCGACCGGCGAGCGCCAGCTCGAGCGACGCGGCAATGGGACGGCGGAGGGGATCGGCGCCGGTGAGGCGCGGCGAGGGGAGGGGGCGCGCTACGCGGCGGTGATCCGCCTATGCGGAAAACCTATCTGTCGGCGCGCTCTGAGAGCCGCGGAAACCTTGATGCCGTCGCGCGGCATTCTTATATGCGGTATAGAATTGTATTCCGCATCGGCGTGACCGGCACTCTGCCATCATCACAGGATAGAGTCGCACATGGGCGGGAAGGGCAAGCGCGTCGCGCTGTATCTACGGGTCTCGACGGACGGCCAGACAACCACGAATCAGCAGCGCGAGCTGGAAGCCGTCGCCGAGCGCTGCGGCTGGCATGTCGTCCAGGTCTACCAGGATCGCGGTATCAGCGGCGCCAAAGGCAGGGACAAGCGGCCGGCCTTCGATCGGCTGCTGAAGGACGCCACGCGGCGGGAGTTCGACATCATCGCGGCATGGTCGGTCGATCGGCTCGGCCGGTCGCTTCAGCACCTTGTCGCTTTCCTCGGCGAGGTCCATGCCGTCGGCGTCGATCTCTATCTGCACCAGCAGGCGATCGATACGACGACGCCGGCCGGCAAGGCGCTCTTCGGCATGATGGGCGTCTTCGCCGAGTTCGAGCGCTCCATGATCCAGGAGCGCGTCCGCGCCGGCCTGAAGCGTGCCAAGGCGCAGGGGAAGCGGCTCGGCCGGCCCACGGTGGCTGCGGACAAGGACGCTGCCGTGCGCGCGTCGCTGAGCGCCGGCAACGGTATCCTGAAGACGGCCGCCATGGTCGGCGTCGGGTCGAGCGTGGTGCAGCGGATCAAGCGGGAGATGGCGGCGGCTGCGTAGGCGGCATGCCAGCCAGTCGGAAACGCAGGCGACGGGGCGTCAGCCCAATTGGGCTCAGCGCCGCTTCTTCGCGGCGCGCCTGACAGCTTCTACGCTGACTTTGCCTGTTGCCTTCCTCATCGTGAAGAGCGTCGCATTCGGGGAGAACTGCGGAATGGGCCGCGGAAGGTTCTTGTTCTTTGTATCGCCGCGCTTCTGCCGAATCTCGCCAGCTTTCGGCGGATCCTTGTCCCGATAGCGGCCATCTAGTCCAGGTTCTTTCATAGCAACATCCTTCCAGGCCGCTTCATTTCGCGGGCTCTCGTAGCGGAGCGCGCCGCCTCCGCTCCGACGTGGCACGCGATGGCGAGCTGGCTCAGGAACGACGATGAGCCGCCGTCGCCATAGTGTTCGGTGCGGCGGCGACTACGCCGCCATGCGCTCGGTCTGCCACTCGCCGGCGGTCTCGCGGAACGCGACAGCTTCCTTCGCTACCGCGATCTTGTGCTCGATCTCGTCGATCTCGGTGAGCAAATCGACAATCCGTTCCGCGAGCGCATGTCCGTCCGCCTTGAGCGCATAAAACATCCGCAGCGCGGCATCGGCGGTGCCTGGGATCGGATGGTTTGGCTCGCCCTCCCAGCGCGCCACCGAGCCCCGCCTCGTCCGCAGTACCTTCGCCAGGCCGTCCTGCGACAGCCTTAGCCGGCTCCGCAGGAAGCGCACCTCCTGACCGCGCAGGCGCGGCAGATATTCGATGACCGCGCGCGCAATAGCGTCATGCAACCCGTCCGCGTTGCTGATGGCGACGCCCTTGCCGTGCTTGGTCTCGTGTACCCTGTAGCCGTTCTGAAGGTACACATAGTCCAGCCCGCAAGCCGTATAGTGAAAGCCTTCAGTCATCTGTTCCAATCCATCCATTCGACGGTTTTGACGAAGATTGTCTGTTCTGCTTCAACGATCAGCGTGACCGCGCCAGCTTCTCTGCCACCCGGCATTCGCTTGACCACAACCACCTTCCACTCACCGTCCTCGAAGATCGGCTGCCCTTCGACGTATCCCTTCCGCAGTATCCAATAGACATCTTCCGTTAGGATCGTGCGTTCCTCTACGCGATCGAAGGCATGGACGCTGATGATCACGTTGCCGGTGTCAGCCGCCCGTTCGCGTATGACTCGCTCGGCCTCATCTGCTCGCAACGCCACCCAGCGAATCGGCCGGGGAAAAGGGACTTCGGGTGCCATAAATGTACCGATCTGATACAGGGATGTATCAATATGGTACAACCGATCCTTAGTCAAGAAGAAAAAAGCGCAGAAAACCCAGCCGTTTAGGCGGTCCTGCGCACCAGGCGGCCGACCGCGCCGCGCCCATCCCCCCTTCGGCCATCTGACGAAAATCGTAACGTGCCCATGCGGCGATGGCCGCCGGTCGGCGCCAGCACCTCGCCGGCGCCCATTGTCAGCGGCGGCCCGCAAAGAAAAAGCCCGGCACAAGGCCGGGCCAAGTTTCCATTGAGAAGATGTCTAGACCCCTATCGTGCCCGCCCCCGCAGCCCAGGAATAGGGCGAGACTTCCCGTTTTTCGCGAGATTCTTTCCCGAAATAGCTGGGAAATCAGCTAAAGCAAGGGCCATGCCGCCCGCCGACGCCAGCGCCTCGCCGCGCCGGGCCGAGCTGGCTGCCGGGATGATCTGGCGGCGGCTACACCTAAACTTGCCGCGCCTCGCCACTCCCTCAGGGCGGCGTGAACCCTTTGCTTTTGAAGACCCCGAGGCTTTCCGGCGAAGCGAGCATCTGGGTGAAGGCCTTGGCCTTCTCGAGGTCGGCCGCTTTGGTGGCCGCGCCGGCGGTCCATGTGGAATTCTCGGGGTCCTGCAATTCCGATGGCAGAGTGCCGATAAACTCGTAATCTGCCGCCTTCGACAGCAGCGGCGGTTGCCAGCCGACAAGCATATCCGCGTCTTTCTCGTCAATCGCCTCCTGCACGGATTTCCACAGTTTGGCCTTGGCCGCAACCTCGTTGGTGATGCCGAGGCGGGCGAAGTCGTGCTCGGCCAGGATGCCGTCCGCGCCACCGGCTGCCGCAGAGTAATACGCGATCGTCTTGGCCGAGAGCAGGGCCTCCTTGACGGCCGCGAGGGAACTGATATCCGGCTTGGGCTGGCCCTTGCGCACCGCAATCGACAACTCTGTACGCGCGATATCATGTACCGAGTCAGGGGCGATCTTGCCCGCCTTAGCGAGCGCGGCGATAACCGGCCTCGGCAGGATTACGACATCGGCGGGCTCGCCATCTCCGAATTTAGTCTTGATCCCGCCAACGCTGCCGAAGGTGATCGCGAGCTTCGTGCCGGTCTTGCTCGTGAAGTTGTCGCCCACGTCCTTCAGCGCGAAGTGCATGGTCCCGGCGCTCAGCACCTTCAATTCATCGGTCCGCGCCGCGTGCGTGCCGAAGATCAGGCATGTCGTCGCAAGTGCGATGCAGGGTAAGAGCTGAGCAGCCCGGCGTAGCGAATGACGCTTCATCTTCGTACTCCTTGGGATAGCGGCGGCAGAATCAGCGGGCTTCCCGCCCGGAGTGGTCGGAAGTCCGACCGCTTGTTTGTTCTGAAAGAACCTTCCGGCAGCCGATGCCGATCACCCAGACGACGGCCCCAAACCCGCACACCAGTCCGGCGATCAGGAAACGGTCGTCGCTCTCGATAAAGAGTTCGTCATCCACTCGGAAAGCAATGGCCGCGGCGACGGAACCAGAAGCAGCCGCGATCAGCATGGCCGCCCAATACAGCGCCAGACCGACGATCCGTGCCGATGATCCCCCGTATCGCACTCTGCCCCCGCTGGCGAGAGCTTACATGAAACTTACATGGACCTTACATGAAACTTACAGGAGGGACCGTCAATGGACAACGAATTCCGGGTCCGTTTCCGCGATCCCAATGGCCGCGAGGGGACGAGGTGACGGCGCTGGCCGAGGGCGGGGGTGAGCACGATGCTGCCGATCGGATCGGGCGGTCGGCGGCGCCCGGCCTCGATCTTAGGCTGGCGGCGAGCAGCGCCGCCGGTGGCTCCTGCTACGGAAGGTCCGCGGCGACGGTGCGCACGTCCTCTTGGTCGCGGACATCCTTCAGCGCCGTGGTACAGTCACCATAGTGCGGTGTCCCCAAGGCCATCCCTAATCTTCCGCAGACCGCCTGATCCTCCTGCCCGATCGCTGCGTTCACCTGCCGCTCAATCTCCGCCTGGCCGCCGCCATAGAAAATCAGAGCCACGAGGACCACGAACAGCAGCGTCAAAGCGTAGAAGAGCAGTTCGCCAACCCACTTAATCGCCAAGATAAAAACGGAACGCCACACGACTGGATAGGCGGCTGACATGGTCTCCTCCCCCGAATGTAGTGGGGACCATGGCATGCATGACGCGGATAATCTGTGATGGCGCTCACAGGTGCCGGCCGGCACCAGCACCTCGCCGGCGCCCGACCGGCGGACTCATAAGGGACCGCCGCAGCAAGAATCTCGGGGAGATTGCGGATTGCGCGGCGTCGAAGGACTGCGACGCTAGAATAATTGGCGCACGTCAACTAATGGCGTTTCGATGGCAGGAACCCCGATAGAGGGAAATCCGTCTCGGACGATGGAAGCCGGCGAACCTCAGCTCGACAAGATCACCGACCTCGCACGCCAGCTCATCGTGCTCATCGATCGCTTGCCCCGCCGCGCGGCCATAGCGCTTGATGTCGCAGGCTGGCATTCCGTAAAGGCCTTTGGGATGCGCGCCGAGCTGACGCACTTGGTCGAATGCGCGGACCGTGCGCGGCACGGCACGGTGCGGGCGACAGCACGGCGGTAGACGCCGTACGCCGGACGGCATGATCAGCCGTCTCGCCGCGGCGCCCTTCGCTTCTCTTCCCATAGCCGGGCGCGCTCCTCAAACTCCTGTGCCTTCACCAGGAGGCGGGCCCGCTGCTCTCCGTCACTCAGCTCCGCCAGCCGCCGGACCCGCTCGGCAAGATCGCGCCATTGACGCGCGACTTTGCGCTCCATCGGCTCCTCGCAACCGGCGACCCGGCGCAGCGGCGCGCGTTCGCGCGCTTCGATGCCGGACCCCATGATGTCGTCGTTGTAGGGATCGCCACAGCAGCGGATCGGATGAAACTCGGCGCGCGACGGCACCGGGTTGACGAAGGCGGCGAAGATGGTGAAGGCGAGGAGATAGCGGTTCATCGCAAGGCTCGCGAACGAGGATGGCGGCGACCAATATAGTCGCGGATCGCGATTGCGCCAGCACCGCGCCGGCGCCTCGCACTCCCCTGGTCGGGAGCGAGCCCTCGATGGTGGTCAGCGGCATGCCCGTTCTCATACCGCTACCTCGGGCGCCCCGATTCCTGTAACATACCGACCCACCAAATGGTACGATCGTCGAAAATATTGCTTCTAAAACAAAGGGGAAGCGGGTGGAGAAGACGATCGAAATGATCAGGTCGCCCGGTACCGTCGGCTGGCAGCAGAACGTCGAGCCGTCGATCACGTCCTGATCGCGGACAAGCTGACGGAGGCCGCCGCTGAGTGCGAAGCGAAGGCTGCGGAGCTGGAGCGGATGTTAGCGGAACTGCGGACCTAGAGGGTCGTCCTCAGCCCGGTCCAGCAAGCCGGCGCTCGACTGCGATGACGAGTTCGCGAGCCCGAACCGGCTTCAGCAGCACCTCGTGCCGCGCCAAGTCCTCTACCGGAAGGCGGAGGGCGTGCCCGGTCACCACCAAGCATGCGATCCCGCGGTCGTTCGCGGTATCAGCGATTCTGATCCCGTTCCCATCAGGGAGCATGACATCGGTGACCACCAGGTCGTAGCTGCGGGATTGAAGCTGCGACAGGGCTTCAGCCAGCGCAGCAACGAGGCGGACCCTGTAGCCGGCCGAGAGCAGGACATGCTCCATCACCGGCCCGACATCCGGGTCGTCCTCGACCAGGAGGATGAGTTTCCTCTCTTCCGCCACGCCCCACCTCGTACCGCATACACGAACGCGCCGGCTTAGTTTGCGTTCGGGAATGCTTGCGAGCCTTACCATCTTGGACTCCTTCAGACAACCGCGCGTTCATAGATGCGGCACCAATGACAACCGCAGACATCGATGGCCGCCGCCAAGGTGACTCGCCGCCGAAGCGTGGAGGTGAGGCGCGCCGGCGAGCACCCAGCGGCTCGCGCTCGTCGAGGCCGGAACAATGATCGGCGCAGTCGCCAAAGGGATGCTGGCGTTTCCCGATGTTGTTCAGAGGCAGAAGAGGCGCGCCATGACCGAGGGCGCAATCGGCAGACACATTTAGAGCACAGCCGCGAGCTGACGAGCCCAGAGGAAGGAGGCCGAGAATGGAACCGCAGGATCGGGAAGAGCGCATCCGTAAGCGCGCGCATCAAATCTGGGAGCGCGAGGGCAAGCCGCATGGCCGCGATCCAGAGCATTGGCAGCAGGCCACTTCCGAGATCGACGCCGAAGCCGCCGCGAGCGGTCTTGAGTCGAAGTCGGCCGAGCCGGCGCAGCCGGAAGCGTCACCGGCGGGTCGTCGTCGCGCGGTGCGCCGGCCCGCTGAGCAGGTGCGATCAGACCAAGGGGAATAGGCGGCCGGAGGCTGCGCTTGGGGGAATAGGCGGCCGGAGGCTGCGCTTGGGGAGGGCCGGCCGCCCAGGCGGCCGTTTATTTCGCCGGCTTACGGAGCGCGGCGCGGCGCATGATCTCGATCTGGCGCTCGGCGTCGGCCGTTTCAGGGGCTCGCCGTTCAATCGCGGCTTCTTCGGCGGCCGGAAGCTCGGTAATCACCTTGGGGAGTGTTCGCGTCATGGTAACGCCCATCCAGTCCACCTGTCGCTCAAACGAGGACGTTTGGACGCTCGTTCCGTCAGAGGGACGATCAACGCCGCCCAGCACCAGCGCCGTGCCGGCGACCGGCCGCCCCCTGTTCAGCCGCCGGTAACGCCTCGCTCCTGTCGCTAAGGAGCCAGACCATTCGCCGGCGATAATCCGCTACTCGGTTACCGGCCGCGCCATACCGACCTCAACCGGGTGTCCGGTCCCATGCAAGCAGGTGCACGCCTGGAGCAAGAGCGATGCCCATCTCGAGGCGACTTAGCGCTGCTTTGCGACCCCGTAACAACCTCGCAACCATTTCACTATTTGTTCGTTCACTTTTTGCCGTGATGGTTGAGGCCGAAGGGATGCCACGACCCGTGGCTACCTTGGCGCGAGGCGCATGCGGCGTAAGACGAAGACCATTTATCTCAACGGTGTAGCCGTCGGCTCTGCCAGCACCTGGGAAGAGGTGGCGGCGTTTCTGACGAGGCGATTGCGTCGCCCCGTGACTCCCCGCGAGGCGCAGAAAATGGGTAGCGAAGGCCCGGACGGCTTCTACATCGCGACCCTTCGGTAGCGACGGGCTATTTGGCCTTGGGCAGGCGTAGCTTCTCGATCGCAGCGATAACCCGACGCCACATGGTGGCGCCGTCCGTGATTCCGGACTCCTCGAGCTCCGAGACCATGTCACGCGCCATGGTCACGGCGGCGTCGCCGTGAGATTTGAGCCACCGCTTGGCTAAGCGCGATATCTCGGATGCCGGCATGCCAGCAGCTTATCTCAACGAGGCCTTCTATACGGTCGCACAATCGTAACACGAGCGGTCGTTCCTTGCGCTCGTGATCGGACTCGGCAACCGCGAGTTAAAGCCGGTAGGAAGCTGGCGACGGCCGCAAAAGTTTGATCTCGATCAAAGCCGACGCCCTGCGCCCCTGCGCATCATCCGCAATGCCGCCGACCCCGCCGATCGATCCCGCCAAGGAAGCCGCCGACTTGCTGTCACTTGCCGGCTGGTATCGCGAACACCGAGCGCGACAAAACCCAGCGGACCGACTTCGCCATCGGCCTCGAACAACGCGCCCGGAAGCTGCTGGCGATTGATCGGCCGGCTGCGCTCCCGACGGTGATGCTTCCAGGGAGCCTGGGAGCGCGAATCGTTAGCCATTGTAGCTGAACCGAGTCGGCTATAATCTCAACCCGCTGGCTATCTGGAGCAGCGGCAGACCGCTTCGGCGCCGGAGACAGGTCCAGCAGACGGGTGTCCAAGGATGCCGGACAAGCCCCTGATCGTCGTCGTCGAGGACGACCACGACATCTGCACGGTGATCGGGAAGTTTCTCGGAGATCAAGGGTATCGCCTGGCGCTGGCAAACGAGCGCTCCGTCGGCGCGGACATCCTTCGCGCGACGCGCCCCGTTCTCCTGATCGCGGATGTTCGGCTGAGGGGTGGCAACGGGGACGAGCTGGCGAAGATTGCTCACGGCATGGACGTGCCGGCGTTGTTGATCAGTGGCGAGCCGATCGCGATCAGGGATCATCGCGGGGAGATGATCCCATTTCTTCAGAAGCCGTTTCGCCTCGCCGAGCTGGCGCAGAAGGTCGACGCCATCATAGGAAGGCTTCGCTAGCGGACTTATGCCGCGGGAGGCGGCGCATGCTGGCGCGATGGAATCAAGTCAAGGAGTGGCGTAATCGCGTCGGAGAGCTGCGGCGAGCCGCAGATGACTTCGGGTTGCCGTCGGCGCGCGACGGTCTTGTGGAAAGCCGCTGAGAACTACGAGAAAATGGCGGGCGGCATCCAGCAGCCAGCGCCTTAGCGCTTCCGCCTGGCGCGCGTCCGCGTGCGCCAGCGATAGACGCGCGCGCTCGGGCGGCGGCGCGCTTTACGGCTAGTACATGCGTCGAGGATGCGTTAGATTTCGATCACAACCTAATGTTGCATACCGGCGCGTGTATCTATGGTCTCGCTGAGCGTAGCGCGGCCTGCGATGGCGCCGGAGGGAGAAAACCATGGCAAATGTTTACGTTGAGGCGCGCCCCAAGGGGCGCCCTGAAGGAAGCCCTATCCAAGATGAAGCCCTATCCAAGATTATGTGGTCGAAGACCACGCCGACCACGTCCTCGGCACCTTCCCCACGCAACACGCGGCAATAGAGTGGGCGAAAGGCCAAGGCCATCGTCCTCTCGTCGCTCGGGTCCGGCACCTGAACGACAAGAAGAAGCCTGATCATTGGCGCGCGGTCTAAAGCGCCCCTCACTTCTGCGAGCGTTCGATGTCGGCGCCAGCGGGCGCCGCCGGATCGGCGTAGCGGCACGCCAGGGTTGCGCGCTCCTCGCGCTGGAGAGCCTGCACGGCGACGATCCACTAGACTGTCGCAATGCCTGACCTACCCGGCTGGGATTCTCTCTCCGCGGTCACTCGGTACCACAGTTGGGCCGAGATCGGAGGGATCGTATTCCTGGCGCTCCTGGTTGCGGCCGAAGTGCTCGGCTACATGTACGGGCACCGCAGGGACGATCTGGCGGCGGTGCAGCAGCAGCGCCACGAGGAGGAGGTGGCGCGGCTCCGTCTCGACACCGAGACCGCCCGGAGGGAGACGGCGAAGGCCAATGAGACGGCGGCGAAGGCGAACGAACACGCCGCCGAACTGAAACTCGCTCTGGACCGCGAGATCGCGGCGAGACAGGCGAGGACGATCACCGGAGATCAGCACGACGCGCTGGTAGCTGCTCTCCGGAGCGTCGAGAAATGCCCGGTATTCGTGCTAGCCAAGCGCTTTGACGAGGAGGCGGAGGGGTATGCGGTGAAGATATCCGCAGTCCTCAAAGACGCCGGTTTCGAGACGCCAGAGTGGCGATGGCAGTCCGCGATGGGGTTCGGAGTTCCGGGCGTCGTGATCTTCGTGAAGGACTCTCAGCACCCGCCGCTCGCGGCGGTCGCCATCCAGCGAGCATTTCAGACCATCGCCGGTGTGGCGATGTTTGGTGCGGAGAAAGCGGACCTGCCCGACGGTACGATCTTGGTTGGGGTTAGCTCGCACCCGTGATCCGCGCGTAGCTGACTGACGGCCGCGGGCGGTGAGGGCGCCCCCAATAGAAGCGCGATGGAGCACCTGGCTTTGCAGAGAGATGAATTCCTCATCGAGTTGGATCGGGTCAGGGTGAAAATCGGGCCGCTTGAGCGGCTTGTCGCCGCCTGCTCCGCCTCGCTCGTTCCACCGATCTTCTATCACTCCGGCCGAGAGCATTACGGATACCGCTACGGTAAGCCAGGCGTACGGCACTTCTGCTTGCTGAAGGCGGTCCGGGCGGTCAGCGCGCTGAATGCGATGATCGCGCTCGCTCGGGGCGGGTTCGCGCAGGAGATCGGCGTCCTTGTCCGGACGATGGTCGAGTGCACGACGCACATCGACTTCGTCTTGGATGCCCTCGACGAAAACGAGGTGCTCGCACCAGATGTCGACAAGTACGTTCGAGAATTTTTCGCAGACTTCGCCCGAAACAGTTCAGCAGATTTCAAGCGGGCACAAGTTCGGCAGGGCGTCGTCCATCAGCGCCTCGGTGCGAAGCTCGACGATATGTCCCGGCAAGAAGGCGACGCCGGGCAGCGGGCACCCGCGGAACGGATGTATTCGAACGTGTATCTGACGTACTCGAACTATGTTCACGCGAAATATCCAGAGATCATGGACCTCTACGGAGGTGTCCCTGGTCGTTTTCATCTCGACGGAATGCAAGGTACGAAAGACGAGGAGAACCTTCAGATCGTCGACGCATTCATCGATACCGCTGCCATCACGTTGAAGCTGATGGTGACCAGACTGCGTCTACATTCGATCCTGAAGGCCGACCCCGCATTGGGCATTTGGTTCCGATCATCCTGATCAGATATCCGGCTCTGGTCGAAAAGACGGCCCTGACTGTCGGACGCGGCGGATGGCGCCGCTGCACCAACCTGCACCAACCTTTTGAGGTTGGTGCAGAGGTTGGTGCAAGCTAAAAACCCGCGTGGCTCAAGGGCTTCTTCTTACTGCACCAACCTGCACCAACCTTTTTCTTATATAGCTATAGAGAAGAGGGATAGGTATATATATATTCTACCCATTACCTATATATAGAATAGTTGGAGAAGGGGTTGGTGCTTGGTGCAGTTGAGCCCGGACCGGCATCAACACATTGATCTGCCGAATAATTCCGCCGCACCAACCCTCGCACCAACGCCGGCGCAAAGGTTGGTGCAGGTGCTCTGAGGTCAGCCATTACCCTGCTGGCGCACCATGGCGGCGGTTCGCTCCGCGACGTTCGCCGGCGGATCGACGATGTCGAGGTAGTCGTCCATCCAGAGACCGGCCTCCGGGAAAAACCAGAGGCGATCGAGACCCGACTGGGTCCGATACCAGACACGGAAGCGGCGCCCGAGGGTGCTGATCGAGCGGAGGACCGGCATCTGCGGCGGGAAATACCGCCATTCCCGTTCACCTTGCACCGTCGCCTGGCGACGCTTCCATTTCTCGCGCTTAAGGAAGCTGGCGACGCGCATCTGCACGTCCCTCGTCCACTTCTCGGGCGGCATCTGCAAGGCGCCGAGAATCACTTCGCCGACGCTGACGCCGTGCTCGGCCTTGTATTCGTCGGGGATACCGCTGAGGTGCCGCGCGATCACTCCGTCGAGCGCATCGCTCTGGAAGCGCTCGGCCTGCTCACCAGCGGCGGCGCGCTCCATGCGCTCACTCAACCACCACGGCTCGCCGGCGCGGTAGCGATGGACGGCTTCCGCCCAGAGCTGGTCGCGCTCGGCGGCCAGCGCCTCGATATCGAATTTCCGCGTGCATTTGATCGGCCAAAAACGGCGTGCGCCGGTGGCGTCGCGGAGATATCCGTCCTCCGGGTTTATGGTGCCGGCGAAGACGCATTGGCGGGGATGGTCAGCAGGGAGCTTACCGAACGGGGCTCTGAAGCAGTCAACGCGAGACGAGAGAAACGCCTTGATCTTCCCGACATCGGCGCGGCCGAGGGAGGCCAGCTCGGACATCTCGATGATCCACTTACCGAGAAGCTGAAGCATGGCGTCCTTGTTGGAGAGATCAGGAATGCTGTCGACGAACCATGGCACGCTCGCCAAGGTCTGAAGCGCGCTGCTCTTCTTGAGACCCTGGTCTCCCTCAAGGATGAGCATGGTGTCGACCTTGCAGCCCGGATCGAATGCCCGCGCCACCGCGCCGATCAGGAACTTCTCGGACATCTCGCACGCAATCTCTGTGGCCTCGGCGCCGCCGTGGTCGATAGCCCAGCGACAGGCGCGTTGGACGCCGTCCCACTCGAGGCTGTTGAGGTAGTCGCGGATGGGGTTGAAGGTCATCTCTCGAGCTGCCGCCTCGATGGCAGCAAGGACGATGCTCTCCTTCACATAAAGGCCGCCGTTCCGCTGCACCCAATCCGTCGCCAGCACGATATCGGCATCGGTCACCGGAACATCCGTCGGGCCATAGACCTTCATGCGCGGATTCCACGGGGGCGCCTTGAGGAACACGACGCGCTGCGCGAACTCGTCGAAGCCGAACATACCCCGGACGGCCGGAGCCTGGCGAAAGTACAGCACGGCATTTGCCAGGATCGGGCGCGGCAACGGGTTGGTCTTGTTGTTGTCGAAGATGATCCGCGACTCCCAATTCGGATCGCCTGCCGCCACCGCACCGAGTTTGTTCGTCAATTCGGTCGATGCTGTCGCACCGTCGCGCTCCGAATTGCCGGGAGGGATGATAACCGCCTTGCTCTCGGCCGCGATGGCCGCGCGCTCTTCGCCCTCACCGCCGTCTGCGGGCATGTTCTCCTCCACCATGTCCCCGGTCATCTCCTGCGCCGGCGCCTCGTGCTTGGCCTCGCCGCCCATCAACGCCTCGACTTCTGGCACCAGCCGCCGCGCCGCGGCGCGCACCTCCTCGACGGAGGCGAAGGCGAGCAAGCGTTCCCGCCCCCAGGCTAACACCCGATCGGCATTCCAGCCGGCGGCCTCGAAGTCGGCGATATCCCAACCCTTCTCGGTCGGCCGGAAACCGTCCTTGCCGGTCGCGAGGACGTGGATCATCCGCACTTCCTCGGCGCCGGCCTTGATCGCCAATTCGAGGAAGCCTGGCTTCCACTCGCGGTTCGCGCGCTCGTAGCCCAGCAGCGCCCCGTAGCCGGCTGGATCGGCGTCAGGCATACCGATGACGCGGCGCCCTCTGAGGGGCGTCGCATCGACCTTGTGCGCGCTGTTCGCACCGCCGGACCACGCGATGTCGACGATCGCCTTGCCATCAAAGATGCGCGTTCCGGCATCGGCCGACTTCTCGCCCTCGTGGACAAGAACCTGATGCTCGGTGTTGGCGACGAGGCGGTCGAACCCATAGAGCGGCCGCGGCTCCCGGAACGGTACGCGCGCCCATGTCGCTTCACCGTCGAGCATGATCTGCCGGACGGTTGGCGTCTCCTTGCCGCCGCCATCGAAATCGTGGCGCAGCACATACCCCAGCAGCTCGCCGGCCTCGTTGCGATAGGGGTGAACCAGCGACGGCGTGAATCTGCCGAAGCGGCGCCAGGCGTCGTCGGCGCGCTTCGGATTGAAGATCGGCGGCGTTACCTCGCCGACCTTGAAGTGGTCGGCCTCGACGGCGCCGAGCGGCACCAGCTCGAGCGCCGCATAAATGTCTACCGACTCCTGCGTCGCTGCCTGATCGTGGTGGCGCATCGGCGTCACGTCGGCGGCACCGAGGCGCTGACAGGCTTCCCGAAAGCTGATGCCCTCCATCTCCATGACGAAGTCGATCGCGTCGCCATTCGCGCCGCAACTGAAGCAATGGTAAAAGCCCTTATCGGGCACGACGTGGAAGCTCGGATTCGACTCCTGATGGAAGGGGCATAGGCCAGAAAATTCGCGGCCGTTTGGCCGCAACTTCACCACCTTGCCGATCAGCGCGCGCAGGTCGATGTTCCGCTTGAGAGCATCGGTATCGGTGCGATTGCCCTTCGCGATCGCGCACGATTTTGCTTGAGGTTCTGGACGTTCTGACGGTACGCTCATGACACTCTCAAAAATGCTATGGCCGTTCACGGTTGGCGCCGTGGGCGGCCTTTTTTTTGCCGCGCTGGCCGTGGTTGCGCCGATCCGCGGCGCCGCGGTCTTACGCGATGATGTTGCTGGCGCCGGGCTGGCGCGCAGGGTCGGCGGCGAATTGTTCGGCTGTTTTACGCTGCTCCTCGGACCAGGCGGCGTATCTCTCTGGATCTGCCTGCTTGCGCGCGGCGAGGATGGCCTCGAGATCGGCGGCTTCGCGCGTCGAGCGCATCGGTGCGCCGTGCCGCTCGAGCCAGCGCGCCTCGGCCGATGCCTCTTCGGCCAGCAGCCACAGGTGATCGAACTCAAAGCTACCGCGCCGATCGACCAGGAAGCCTTCCGCCAGCGCCCATGTCGGCGCCTCGCCGATGGCGATGTGGCCGTTGAAGCCGCCGGCATATTCCAGCAGCGCCAGCAGCTCGAACCTGCGCCGGATCGGGAGGCGGGCGTCGATGATGGCGCGCCGCCAGCGCTGTTTTGTCTGGGCGATGGATGGCGCCGACTCGGGGAGGCGAGCGCGGCGGGCGGGGGAGGTGGAGAGAAGAGTTTGCATAGGGGAATGTCCTCGATGTGTGGAAAGATCACCGTGCCCAGCCGAAGCCGGGCACAGTGCTCAGTCGGTGTCAGATGTTGAGGCCGCGGCGCTTGACCATGTTGGTCCGGACGCTCTTGAGCCACTGCCCGTTGAGCAAGAGAAGGTCGGGCATTTCCGGATCGCGCGGGTTCAGGACGATGCCCAATTGTTCGGCATCGCGGACGGTCTGAGCGATAGAGCCGCAGGGCAGGCCGAGCGTGTCATCCATGCCATGCCAGCGCACCTGGAACGAACAGGCTCCGGGCTCGATCGAATTGTCGAGCGCATCGGCGACCAGGGCGAGCAGGACGAACCGAGTCTTCAGTGAGAGGGCATGTGCGGCAAAGATGGCGTCCTGCCATTGCTCCTTGCTGCTATAGAAGTCGAGCAGGTCCGCGTCCGCCGCGCGCGCGGCGACGTGAAACTGTTTGTTCTCGATGGTATCCACATTTCACTCCATCATTTGCCGGCGCTTCTGCCGGCGTTTCGATGCTCTCAATAAGCACTAAATTGCGGTTTGCCGGCAACTCAGAAACCCCTGTGCCGCAATGAGTTTCGATGATCCCGGATGATGGTCGATGATCTCCGATGATGAGTGATGAGAACCGATGATGTTTCAGCTTTTCTTTGACACAGGGCTGCGCGCCTACTCGCCGTCCTAATCGAGGATCAGAAAACCATCGCCGTCCCGTGGTGCGTCGGCATAGCGCCCTGCCAACAGATCGGCGACGAGTTGGTCGATGGTTCCACGTCCGGCCGCGAAGAGATCGCCCAAATCCATAACGTCGCCGGCGGTGACGCGGCCCTTGCGGGCGCGCCATAGTCCTGGGAAGCCGAGAGCCATGGCGGCGTGGCGGGCGCAGTCCTGCCCGATTGATTCCAGCAGCGCCGCGAAGTCGTCACCCTCGGCCTCGAGATCGGCGTAGTCGCTGGGGTTCTGCTGAATGGCTTGCGCCACCCATCTGGCGCTGACGATGTCGTCGCGCAGGAAGTTGCCGTCCGCTGGCGCCTTTTGGATGACGCCGTCGCGGTCGCCGCGATGATCGCGCCATGCCGGGCCGCGCCCGAACGTTTTGGGCTTGCGCGCCGGCGGCGCTGCTGATAGACGTTTTGCACACACGATACTCTCCTCGATCACACGCATCGCCCCGTCAGGTTGCCGCCTGGCGGGGTTTTGCGTTTAGGTCATGCTGTGGTGGGTCCGGGCGAGAGTAGCCGAGCCATCGTTTCCGGCTCACGCGCGATGGCGCGGAAGAACGCGCGGTGCGTGGCGTCGGGCGCGGTACGGCCTTGCTCCCAATTCTGCAAGGTGGCGATCGGCACGCCAAAGGCGGAGCTGAATGCGGCCTGACTTAGCTTAGTCCGGGAGCGAATTTCGGCAATATCGATAGGCATGCGGCGACTCCTTTCGTCGCCGCGGACTATGCCGTCACGACCACGCTATTGGTGTACAGCCTTGGCGTACGTGCGCCCTACCGCGGCTCCGGCGGCGGTGCCGGCGATAGTCCGCGATCGATCCAGATACGAGCATCCGCCGGCCGGACGAGGACACGGCCGCATCGGCGGACATGGCGCAGGCGCCCGGCCTTAATCTCTTCCCATAGCTTGGTCTGACCGACGCCGGTGAGCTTGGCGGTCTCCTCGACGGAAAGCGCGAACGGCTCGATGGCGAAGGTGGTGTTTGTCGGCGGCATCGGTGGCGTCTCCGGGCTAGCGAGAACCCCGCAATGATGGTCTCACGACATTTCGCTTGGGCTCGCAATGCCTCAACGAATTTCGGCTCGGCCGTCCGCTTGGCGATCGCGCGGCCTCAGCTCGGCGGCATCGAAGATTCTCGATGATCTCGGCGAGATGCCGCTGGCGTCTGAGGCGGTGGTGATCGTCTGATGAGGGAGGCGAGCAGTCTTCCATCCTGCTCACCGTACTCGGCCCGGCCCTGGCAGCGACCTCTCTCGCGCCGGCCGGGCCTCTCTTTTCATGGCCGCCGTAGTGACGCCAGAATTGGATCGCTGCTCGCCCCGTCGCCGCCAGCACGCCTCGCCCCACGAGCGCTGGCGGCGACACCCTTTCCCCGGCGCGCACCTACTCCGGCAGCTCGAAAACGATTCGCGCTTCCATCACGCGGCCGCCGGCATCGCGGCGGACATAGACGGGATAGATGCCGTCTCCGTGACCGCTGCGGACACAGACACCCAAGCCGGGGTGCCCGAGCTTGAAGTTGAACTGCTTCGCGCCGTCCATGCCCTCGATCTGATCGCAGAATTCCTGCCAAGTCTGCGCCGGATGGGAAGTCGCGTCTGGCGCGGCGCAATAGCAGGGGTCGCCGAGCCAGATCATGCCGGAATCGACGCCGCAGACACCGACTTGTTCCCAGCGCTGGCGACGAGCCCTTGCGCGTGAAGCGCGCGGCCGGCGACGGATTGGTTTTCTGCTCACGGCGTCACCTCGCCGCGCAGGAACGCCTCGGCATCCGATCGCAGGATGATGCGGCGCTTGCCGTGTTTGACGGTGCGGAGCTTGCCGTCGCGCACGGCCTCGTAAACGAAGCTCCGCCCGAGGGAGCAGGCGCGGCAGAAGCCGTCGATGCTGAACGCCAGCGCGCCCTCGAGCAACGGCTCGGCGGCATCGGTCGGCTGGTTGTCGGTCGGCGGCGGTTTGGTCTTCATCTCAGCCTCGGCGTGCGTGTGAACGTCCATGGACGATGGCACGGGCGCCCGGCCGGCGTCCCATGGAAAGGAATTATTTTGAGTGACCGATGATGAAGGATCGTGATGGCCGATGAAGGAGCGGTGTGGAGGGTGCCGAGAATTTGGTTGCTGGCGATGGGGCGGGACGCGAAACCGAGGCACCGTCACCAGCGTTTGGGGTTCCCATGTCGTCCTCTCGTCTGTCCGATCGCGCGCTCGCCATCGTCGCCGGCCTTGCCCGTTCCGGGCGCATTTCCGTCATGCCGCCGGGATCGATGACGTTCTGGCGCGGCTATGCGCGGCTCGACCGTATCAGCGGCGGCGGATTCTATTGGGTTGCCGCAGACGGATCGACGCTGAAGCGTGGGAGGGACGTGACGGAGGCGGAGAGCCTGGCGCCGGGCTTCGTCCAGGCGATGGTGCGGCTCGGCGCTCCGCGGCAGTCGGCGATGGAAATTCCGGCACTGGAACCGAAATCCTCGCTCGCGGCCATTTCGGCGTGACGGCCTCATTTCCCTATCGGCATTAAGCCGATGGGGGCGAGCGCATGGACGAGAGCTGGGTTCTGATCCCGCATATACACGTCGGTTGCGGGGGCCGGTTGCTTCAGTTGCTCGGCGACCCGACCGTCATTAAATGCGCCTGCTGTGAAGCCGAAAGCGAGGCCGCTCATGCCGCACTCTGCTTCTGCGGCGTCTCCACCGGGCTCTCGAAAGTCAAGCTGCGCTGCATCCCAAACCCGGCGGTCAGCGCCGAAGTTCCTGATGCAATCGTCGCCGAAGAGCTGCGGGCATGAGCGGCCATTCGATGCTGCCTGACCCGGCCGTATCGGTTCCGGCCTACATCTCCATGGAAAATGCGCGTGGCCTTCGGTTTTTCCGATGCGATCGCCTGCGCGCAACTTTGTCGACACGGGGCTGCGAGGCCAATTTCCGTCGCGCGCAGGGGGCTCAGGTCCAGGCCGGCGATTGGGCTCCGTGTCTCGACTGCCCCTTGGGGGCTCAGCACGCTGGAGTCGAATTCCGTCCGAGGTCAAAGCTCTTCCACGTCGATGTCTGCGCGCGCTGCCGCAAGCATTCCATGCGGCTGATCCATGGGCTGACGTGCCCGAGCTGCTACAACCGCGCCCTCGAGCTGGAAAAGGGCCGGAACGCCAAAGGCACAATGCCGACATGTCGGCCGCTCGAGGCGCACCGCATCGCCGCCACGATCGACGGCAAGCCTATCGAGTTCCGCGCCATGGCGCGCGACACCGTCGAATTGATCATCGCCGTGATGAGGTACGCCGAGGGGCGGCTTCGGTTCTGCCGGCCGCGTCGCGGCCTGGCTGTCGATCTCAAGGAATGGGTTGCTGGGCGCAGGACGCCGATCGGAATGAACGCCGAGCGGGCATCGGCAAGGCTCGATCGTGCGATCGAGGCGCGCCGTGCGCAGGCGGTCGCGGCGCCGGCGGTGGCGGCGGAATGAAAGGGCAGGGCATGAACGCGAGAATTCGATCCCATGGCCGAGCTGCGGCGGAAGTCCTGCGCTGGCTGCACGGCAAGCCGGTCCGCGACATCGCGCTGGACAAGCCGATCGACTACGCCGCAGAACCACGTCCCCGCAACGCTGACGAAATCGATCATTGCATCCCGATGGCCTTGGCGCCGAGCATCGCGATGATGATCGAGTCCGGCGGGAAGCCGGAGCATCATGTGACGCGCTCGGAACCGGGCGTCGCGCACGCGCTCAGGCTTGCCGGCCGGGTGAGCGCCGATGATCCGGTGTCGGTGCTAGAGCAGCATTACGACGATCTGCTCGGCACTCTGCGATCGCCTCGGATATGGCACGCCGTCGACCGCGTCGCCGCCAGGGTGATGAGGGCGCCAGGCGGTGAGCTTGACCGGCACGGCGTTGGAGGAGCGATCCGTGGTGCGCTCAATGGCACCGAGCGCGGAAAATACCCGGACTTTGGCATGCCGCAGCAGCGCCGCATCTATGTCGAGCGTGGCGAGCCGCGCCATTCAGCCGGCCGCTCGCCATCGCGGTCCTGATCGCGGTCATCCTGCTGGCGATGCCGGCTACGGGTCGTCTCCCTCGCCGCCGGTCATGCCGCTAGTCGGCTTCTGGCTGGTCGGCGGTGGGATGGGCCGAACGTCGGCCCGGTGTGGTGAGGGGAAGCCACACGGCGAGTAGGTCGTGTACTGCGGCGGCTACAACAGATATCCTTTATCGCAGTCTCGCGACCTTTACCCTGGCGCAGGACAGGACCGGAGAGGAGGTCGAGATGCTTGATATCATCGGTATCGAAACGACGCTGAAAGTCGGCGGCGTCATGGTATATCCGCTTGCCGCGCTCGCCTTCATTACTGCGGTAATCATCCTCGAGAAGGGATTTATTTTCTGGCGGCGGACGCGGCTCACGCGGCGTATCGTCGATACTGCCGAGAGCTACGGCTTCGCCTGGGATGAGTTGCAGCGAAGCGTCACAGCGCTGGGAGGGCGAAACTACTTCGGCCGGTTCTTCCAGGTCATTTTGGAGCATCGGGACCGTCCGGCATGGTGGGTCGAATCACGCGCCGGCGACGAGGCGAGCCTCATCGAGAAGGCGCTCGGTCGCTGGCTTTGGGTGCTTGAAACGACGGTGACCGCGGCGCCGCTGCTTGGACTTCTCGGCACGATCATCGGCATGATCCGCGCCTTCCGCCTGTTCGGCAATCAGGGGCTGGTGGACCCCGGCGGTGTCACCGGCGGCGTCGCTGAAGCGCTGATCGCCACGGCGCTCGGGCTGCTGATCGCGCTCGTCGCGCTGTTCGCCTTCAACTATTTCTCGCAGCGTCAGGCGCAGATCATGGATGAGATGGAGCGGTTCGGGACGCGCCTCATCGACCGGATCAGGCTGCAACAAGGTGAGGTCGGCCATGAAGCTGCGTAGATCGCGCACGCGGCGCAAGGGCCGCATCGAAATCATCCCGATGATCGATGTCATGTTCTTCCTCCTGGCGACGTTCATGCTGGCGTCGTTGTCGCTGCAGAAGCTCAATTCTCTGGCGGTCGATTTGCCGCGCGGGCGAGCTGCGCCATTGACCGCCACATCGCCGCTGACGCTGACCGTCACGCGCGGCGGCGAACTGCTGTTGAACGAGACTCCGGTGACCATCGAAACCTTGGGCGCGACCCTGCAACCGCTGCTCGCCAGCCACCAAGGCAAGATCATCGTCGCCGCCGACAGCGGGGCGCCGAGTGGTGTTGTCGTCTCGGCGATGCTGCACGCTCGCGAGGTGGGTGCCTCGCATTTCTTGATGGCGATCAAGCAGCAATAGGTTCGGCCTTGTCTTCGATCCGCGCCGATAGCCCCTGGCGGCGACTTCCCTGGCTCACGCCTCTGGGGTTGGTGCTGTCGCTGGCGGCGCTCGTCGGATTTCAACGCATCCTCTACAGCGGTATCGAGGCGCCGGCTCCGCCGGCGCCGGTCGAGGTTGGCGTTATCGAAACGCCTCCGCCAGCGCAGCCAGCGACGCCACCCGCGCCGACAAGCACGGCTCCGGCGCCAGCACCCGTTCAGCCCATCGCTCCGCTGCAGCCGATCCCGCAGGCGGAACCTACCCCCCGGCAGGAGCAACCCGTCGCTCAGGCACCGCCGAAACCGGTGCCGCCCGCTGCCGTCGCGCCGCCCGAGAAGCCCCCGGCCGCTCCCCCGCAACGCCGGACGGTCGAAAGCAAAACTCAGGAGGTCAGCCGTCGGCCGTCAGGTATGACGACCGAACCGTTGGACCGAAGCGCCGCGCTCAGCAAAGAAGAGAAGCGGCGCTTGGACGAGACGTATCACGTCGGTCAAAACAACGAGAACACTCCGGTCGAGGCCACGGAAGGGCCGCGCCGCGCAGCAGCCAGCAAGCGGATACCGCCGCTCACGAAAGCGCAATGGGCGCTTCTCGACAAAATCTATCATGTCGGTGGCGGAGGCGAGAATACCTCGATCGAAGCCCAGCGGGGTCCACTCCGCGCCGCGGCAAGCAAGCGTTTGCCGCCGCTTACGAAGGCCCAATGGGCAGCCCTCGATGAGATATACCATGCTGGTCGAGGGACCGATGGCAATCTGGTCGAAGCCGATGAAGCTGGTCGGCGTGGCGCGATCAGCTTTATGACGGCATTTGCCGCGCCAAACCCCACCGTGACCGATCCGACCAAGCCCGCGAGCATGGTCTCGCACGCCGGAATGGCGGCGCAGGCTGTGCAGCAGCCGATGCCGAGCATCCCGCCCGATCTGCGGCTCCCCGCGGGCGTCGTGGTGGCCGTCGCACGCTTCCAAGTGAGCGCCGACGGCTCCGCCACAGTCGATCTCACCGGGCCTACCCCTGCACCGAAGCTGAACGACCTTCTGCTTGCGACTCTGCGGACATGGCGTTTTACGCCGGCCTACCAATATGGAAGCGCTGTTGCCTCGACGGTCCAAGTTACGTTGACGATCACCGTCCCCGCTGAACAGCCAAATTCGCCGACCAAACCGAACCCGACAAAGTCTGATAGATGATTGGGGCCGCGCCTAATTGAAGTGCCGCCGAGCATCGTCGTCGAATTGCCGAAGCGGTGGTGGCGCCGTCACCATTCCTCGAGGACCAGCTCGACCTCGCGCGTAGTCGCCGCCCATATATTCCGCCGCAGCTCGGCGGCTCGCGCCTCATGCCATGGGAGCGGCGTGCCGCCGTCGAGGAGCGCCAGGGCATCGGCGCGCGAGATGCGCACGCGGCGGGTAAGCGGGTCTTCAAGCTCGTAGACGAAAGCATCGAGTAGACGGAGACCGTCGAGCCATGGAACGCGGTCATCCCATAACGGGGCACCGAAGCCGTCGACTCCGATGAGGCGGACTTCGACAGCCATCTATCCGCGTCTCGACGGGCGTCGCCGCGGCGATGCTGATGCGGCACCGGACTGAGTATCCATCATAAAATTGATCGCCTCAGTCTCGCTGATCTCGTCGCCCCATTCGATAGGCTTCGGAACGGCGCCGGTGTAGGGGACGAAGCGGTGTTCGCGTGGGCTCCATACTTCCGTGGGCCAAGAACGGCTAAATCCGCGGTAGAGCGCCCCTTCCCATCCAATGTAGAGCAGCTTGGCGTTGCCGCTCACCGGCCGCGTCCCTTCCGCTTCACTAACCGGACGCCTGCGCCGCCGCCGTTCTCATCAATGAATTCGACCCCGGCGTCCTCGAGCGCGCGGCGGATGCCCGCGAGATTGTTGATAGTCGGCACGCGGCGGCCCTTCTCGAAGTCTCGGATGGTGCTGAGCCCGAGATTGGATTTCGCCGCCAGCTCTTCCTGGCTCCATTCGAGGAGCCCGCGGGCGGCTCGCGATTGGGCTGGATCGATCATCAATTCAAATATGACGTGGCCGACTTAAAGCGTCAATGAGTAACGAAAAGCATTGACCAACGAATATCGTCAATGATAGATGATTTTCGTTGCTCGGCCATACTGAGGAAAATTCGATGATCACAACCATTCTGCGCCAGGAGCCCTCGTTCCATCACCGCAGGCTCGCGCTCGGACTCTTCGGCTCCTCGGCCGATCTGTGGCCGCGACGGAATCGGTTACCCGCGACCGTCATGGGGCGTCTCGGCCACTTCATCGCCGGTGTCGTGCTCGGGCTCGTCGTCGCCCTGGTCCTGATCTGGCTGGCAATCGGGTGTCCCTGATGCATTTGCTCGCCACCGTCGTCGTCGCCTACCTGATTATGGCGTGGCTCGATGGCCGCTCCATCCGCCGCGACGATCGGCGCCGCCAGCGACAGGTCGAGGCAGAGCTGGCGCGGCTCGAGCGTGAGGACGGCGAGCCATGAAGCACCTATCCCCGATCTGGTCGCTGATCGGCGGCCGGCCGGTTTATCCGGAGAGCGATCTGCGCCGCTGGGCGCGGCCGCTCGGTCAGCGCCGCACGCGCCGGCATGGCGCCATGGTGTCGCAGAACAATGGATGCGCGGGCACGATAGAAGAACAACCCGCGCGCGGGTTCCACCAACGGCGTCGATGGTCGACGCCGATTTCCAAGAGGAGAGTACGCATGTCGAGTCGTAGCACCACAAAAACGACAGCCGTCGGCGAGCTAGTGTATCGGCTGATGGCCGCCGAGCGCCGGGTAAAATCCACGCCACCGAAGCGCATCGACGCGCTGATCGCCGAGGAACAATTTCTTATCGACCAGATACTTGCGGCCCAACCCGAGACAGTCGGCGACATGGCGCCGATGCTGATGCACGCCATCGGCGACTGTGCGGAATACTTCAACCTGGCAGCGGAAGACTCCGGCGACGAACGGATGATCCGTCGCGCCAAACAGCTCTCCGTCGCGCTGGCGGCGATGCTTCGTTTCGTCTCGGCGAAGGCGCGTGTCGACCTCCGCAAGCTCGGCGCCGACATCTTTTTGGATCAGGTTGAGGCGTTCCCCGAATTCACCGACACGGCCGCCGCGAAGGCGGCATAGGGAGGATCGCCGGCGCCGCCTGCTGCATCCGGCGACCGACGAGGGGAGGGCGGTGCTCGACGGGCGCCGCCCTTTCTCTATGCGGCCGACGCGTCCAGAACGGATGGCGGACGAGATACAGCCATCACAACAGCCATCAGGGCTCCGGCGAGCAACAAAAAACGGCTCAAATCTGCCGTCCCTGAAGATTCTTCTTTTCACCATCTACAACTTCAACCGCTTCGCGCTCTATTCGGTGGTGGCGAATGCGCTGGCAGTCCCGATCACCGGCTTCTGGATCATTCCCTGGGCGCTCGTC